>Ga0207711_10002162_pt1 | contig 17680 bp, 19 predicted proteins | sample KBSS34metaG_FD_184401 | JGI IMG/M metagenome (GOLD analysis project Ga0207711, IMG submission 184401) | Switchgrass rhizosphere microbial communities from Kellogg Biological Station, Michigan, USA - KBS S3-4 metaG (SPAdes) (version 2) | ecosystem: Host-associated > Plants > Roots > Rhizosphere...
ATGACGCAGGACCTTTATGCAAACATCTCCCAAAATCCATTATGGCTGGATCGTCGTCGGCATCACCTGCCTGGTGCTGCTGACCGGCGCCGGCATCCGCTCGACTCCGGGCATCCTGATGGTGCCGCTGGAGGAGGAATTCCACTGGTCGCGGGCGACCATCGCGCTTGCCGTCTCGATCAACCTCATTCTCTACGGCTGCATCGGCCCGTTTGCCGCCGCTGTAATGGAACGGTTCGGCATCCGCCGCTCGGTGCTGTGCGCGCTCACCTTGGTGGGCGTCGGTGTCGCCTCAACGTCACTGATGCGCGAGCCCTGGCAGCTCATCCTGATGTGGGGCGTCCTGGTCGGCACCGGCACCGGTTTTCTCGCCACCGTACTCTCCGCGACCATCGCGACGCGTTGGTTTACGGCGCGGCGCGGCCTCGTCGTCGGCATCCTGAGCGGCGGCGCCTCGACCGGTCAGCTTTTGTTTCTGCCGGTGATGGCGAACATCACCGCAGCTTACGGCTGGCGGACCACCGTGCTCAGCATCGCTGCCGTGGTCTGCGTCGTGCTTCCGCTGGTGGCGCTGATCCTTCGCGACCGGCCCTCGGACGTGGGCCTGATGCCCTATGGCGAAACCGGCGAGCCCAAGCCCGCGGTGGCGCCGAAGGGCAATCCGATCATGATGGCCTTCACGGCGCTGGGCGAGGCGGTGCACTACAAGGACTTCTGGCTACTCGCCGGCACCTATTTCGTCTGTGGCGCCTCGACCAACGGGCTCATTGGCACGCATCTCATCCCGGCCTGCATCGATCACGGCTTCACCGAGGTCACCGGAGCGGCGCTGCTCGCCACCATGGGCGTGTTCAATTTCGTCGGCACCACGAGTTCCGGATGGCTCGCCGACAAGTTCGACAATCGCTGGCTCTTGTTCACCTACTACGCGCTGCGCGGATTGTCGCTGATCTACCTGCCATTCTCGTTCGTCGACTTCTACACCATGACGCTGTTCGCAATGTTTTACGGCCTCGACTGGTTCGCCACCGTGTCGCCGACGGTGCGGATGCTTGGCAACACGTTCGGCCGCGAGAAGGCCAGCCTGGTGTACGGCTGGGTGTTTGCCGCGCATCAGCTTGGCGGCGCGTCGGCGGCGTTCTTCGCAGGGCTTCTCCGCGAGGGATTCGGCGACTACATGCAGGCGTTCATGCTGTCGGGCATCTTGTGCCTGCTCGCCGCCATCGCGGCGCTGTTTATCGGTGGCGGGCGACAAGCGCAACAGCCGGTGGTGACGGCAACGGCGTGACTGTGCCAGACTAAGGTCATGCCGGCCTTCATCTGCACCACTTGTGGCACGCAATACGCGCCGACCGACGCGCCGCCCAAGTCCTGCCCGATCTGCGACGACGAGCGGCAATATGTGCCGCCGCCCGGTCAGGGCTGGACTACGCTCGACACGCTCGCCAAACGCAATATGAACGCCTGGCGCGAGCTCGAGCCCAATCTCATCTCAATCACGACGGCGCCGGCCTTCGGCATCGGCCAGCGCGCACAGTTGTTGCGCACACCGCAAGGCAACATCCTATGGGACTGCATCTCGCTGATCGACCGCGCCACCATCGAGATGATCAAGGCGATGGGCGGCCTGAACAGCATCGCGATCTCGCACCCGCACTACTACTCCTGCATGGTGGAATGGAGCCAAGCGTTCGGCGGCATCCCGATCCATCTGCACGCGGCTGACCGCAAATGGATCATGCGCAATGATCCGGCCGTTATGCTGTGGCAGGGCGAGACCAAGGAGCTCGCGCCCGGCGTGACCCTGATCTGCGCCGGCGGCCATTATCCCGGCGGCGTGGTGTTGCACTGGGCGGCGGGCGCCGGCGGCAAGGGCGCGCTGCTGTCGGGTGACATCGTTCAGGTGGTCCAGGACAACAAGTCGGTGAGCTTCATGTGGAGCTTCCCGAATTTCATCCCGCTGTCGGCGCCGCGCGTCGAGGGCGTGATGAAAACGCTCAAGCCCTACCAGTTCGATCGCGTACATGGCGCCTTCAACGACCGCACCATCTGGTCCGACGGCAAGGGTGTGGTCGAGCGCTCGGCCGAGCGTTACCTCAAGATCATCCGCGGCGACGGCACCTACGAATTGCAGTGAGCATCATGCGATTGCCGCGACGGACATTTCTTCATCTGGCGGCAGGCGTTGCCGCGCTGCCGGCCATCTCGCGTATCGCATCGGCGCAAGCCTATCCGAGCCGTCCGATACGACTGATCCTCGGCTTCGCTGCCGGCGGCTCGGCCGACATCGTGGCGCGGCTGATCGCTCAGTTCGTGTCCGACCGGATCGGCCAGCCGGTGATCGTCGAGAACCGGACCGGCGCCTCCAGCAATCTCGCCGGCGAAGCCGTCGCCCGCTCGGCGCCCGATGGTTACACGCTGCTCTATGTCACCACGGTGAACGCAATCAACGCGACGTTCTTCGACAATCTCAAATTCGACCTGAAGCGCGACTTCGCGCCGGTATCGGGCGTCACCCGCGCACCGAACGTGCTGGAGGTCAATCCGTCAGTTCCCGCCAACAACGTTGCCGAGTTCGTCGCTTATGCCAAAGCCAATCCCGGCAAGCTGAACATGGCATCGACCGGCAACGGCACCTCGATCCATCTGGCCGGCGAGTTGTTCAAGGCGATGACCGGCACCAATCTGGTCCACGTCCCCTATCGAAGCCCGCCGCAGGCGATGACCGATCTGCTCGCCGGCCAGGTGCAGGTGATGTTCGACGTGATGACCCAGGGTCTGCAGCACATCAAGGAAGGGCGGCTTCGCGCGCTGGCGGTGACAACCGCGGCGCGCTCGGACGCGCTGCCGGAGGTGCCGACGGTCGCCGAGACCGTCCCGGGCTACGAGGCGAGTTCGTGGAGCGGCGTCTGCGCCCCGAGCGGCACGCCAGCCGGAAACGTCGAGATGCTCAACAAGGAGATCAACGCCGCCCTGACCGATCCGACAATCAAGGCGCGGCTTGCGAGCATCGGCAGCACGGCGATCACCGGCAGCCCCGCCGAGTTTGCGACCTTCCTCACTGAGGAAACCGACAAGTGGGGCAAGGTGGTTCGCACCGCCAACATCAAAGCGGAATGACGGACGCGTGGCGTAACGCCGGGGCTACTTGCCGGCAGCCTTGCGTAGCGCGTCGTTGATGCGGTCCTGCCAGCCCGGCCCGCCCGCCTGGAAATAATCCAGCACCTCGCGATCGAGGCGCAGCGACACCTGCTCCTTGACGCCGGGCACCGCCGGCTTCTTCAGGTCAGGCAAAGCCGGCGCCGCAGGCTTGGTCGCCGCCTTGAACATCGCTTCGGCGGTATCCCGTGAACTCATGGTTCGGCGCGGTCGGTCTTGCATCAAATCCTCACGACGAGAATCAGTCACCGGGCATCGTAGCATTCAGGCCGAGGCTAGTGCCGGGGCGTGGACTCGATAGCCCCAGTCTTTTCCAGATAGGCTTGGCCCAGGTTGGCAAGGACGTCCGCCATCAGCTTGGATTGGTCGGCCGGCGGCGCCAGCAGAATCAAATCGGCCAGGCTTTCGGTCAGCCGGGCCGCCACATCGCCGAGGTCGGCGTCGTCGCGCTCAAGCTGTTTCTCCACCAAGTCATTGATGTCGCAATGCAGACAATCCGACATAGGAACCATTCCGGTTGAAGGTGATTTGGCCGGAGCATATCACGTTCGCCGTGGCAGGAACCCGATGTGACAGGACCCCGCGACCGGTTTATTCGGTCGCGGGGTCCTGATCAATCCGCTGGGAATAAAGCTCAGGCGGCCTCGGCCTGCGCCTCCTGGTTGACCACCGACTCAGCGATCTCGGTGAGCGCCCGGTCGGTCGCCTCTTCCTGGTCGAGCGTCTGCTGAAGGAGCTTCATGGCCTGGTTGAGGCCGAGTTCCTCTGCCCAGGTGCGCAGCGTGCCATAGCGGGCAATCTCGTAGTGCTCGACCGCCTGCGCTGCCGAGACAAGACCCGCGTCGAGCGCGGGCGAACCCTTGTACTCCTTGATGATCTCCTGGCCTTCTTCGAGGATGCCTTCGATCGCCGCGCACTTCTTGCCCTGAGGCTTTTCTTCGATCAGCTGGAACACCTGCTCCAGACGGTCGATCTGACCTTCAGTTTCGGTTTTGTGCTTTTCGAATGCGGCGCGGAGATCCTCGTTCTGCGCGGCTTTCGCCATCTTCGGCAACGCGCTCAGGATTTTCTTCTCGGCGTAATAGATGTCTTTCAACGTATCGTGGAACAGTTCGTCGAGTTGCTTCGGCTCTTTGGCCATGTCGTGACACTCCGTTGTGTGGTGGATGCCATGACAAGGCCCGAGGCTTCTGCTCCGTTCCCCAGGGAACAGGAATACGCGGCAAAAAAGAAGCCGCGACACTTCGATGCCGCGGCTTACTCACTCGACACCCAAGACGGGTGCGACGCGCCGGGTCAGTTCTCAGCGCGACAGCCGGCGCGAGTTCGACCGGACTTTTTTGCGAACCTGCGCCAGAACAGCCTCGCCTGAGCCGCCGCACATCAGCGTGACAGCGGCGGCCATGGACGCGGCGAATTTCTCGGTGACCATGCGGCTTGCTTCGGCCTGCGCGTTTTTCCCGCCGCCAGCGAGCTTCATCAGTCGCAGCCCGACGACGCGCTGCGACTCGAGGGAAAGCATCGTGGCGTCGTACCAGAATTTCAACATCGCGAGCGTTCCTCTAGTGAAAGCGTGAAGCGGGAAACGAAGCGGCAGCCCAAGATAACCAGGCTGCCGCTGTTTAACATAGTACCTATGTCGGGATAGCGGTTATAGGCCGCCCAGCAGCATCAGGATGAGGATCAGGCTGAGCGGCATTCCCAACAACCACAAGAGAATTGGCATCGTAGGCTCCCGTTTTGAGTGGACAATGATCTCAGCGCACTGATCGTTCCGCTCCGAACGGGCCCGGGCGCCAACCGGGCTCATACCAGGGCGAGTCGCGGAGCAGCCCGCCTTCGGTGGCGGCAAGACTGGCCGCCAGTGCGCCGGCCAGCATCGAGGCGGCGAGCCACAGCGAGAGCTTGGCCGCGACCTTGCGGGCGTCGTCCGCCGCCTTCTTGGCTTGGGCGATGGTATCGTTCACCCGCTTTTCCGCGTCGGCCTGGCTCATGCCGGTGCGCCGCGCCACGATCTTGGCGGCATAGGTCCGGTCGGCGGCAGAAACCTCGCTGCCCTTGGTCATGCCGCTGGCGATCACCCGGACGAGTTCCGCGCGCGAGCCGTAATAGTTGTTCACGCGGGTCTGTTGGCCGGAGCCGCCGGACCCGGCCGCATCGCCGGGCGACGCAGGCCCGGCCGCCGCCGGGGGCGTATCACCATCGACGCGCAGCAGTTTCTCGACATAAACGTCGTTGGGATTCCCCGCCGAATTTGCGGACGACGCGGCGGCGGGCGCCAAACCGGCCGAAGCGCCGGCCAGGATATGAGTGGTCGCCCCGCCGAGCACGCCCGCGGTCAGAACGGTGGCAAAAGCCCAGGCCAGGAACCCGTGCGCGGTGTCACGGAAATACACCTCATCGTGGTGCACTCCCGCCCAGCGGTTCCGCAGCCGGCCGGCGAGATATCCGCCAACCGTCGAGGCCAGCATCGCCATCAGGACCAGATAGATGCCGGCACCGACATGCAGCGTGGTGCTCGACACGCCCTGATCGCTCCATGGCGAAATCACCGAGAACCCTACCCCGACGCCAAAAGCCAGCAGAACCAGCGTCACCGCCGCGGCGGCGATGCCACCGGCAACAACCGCTCCCCAGGAAACCGAGGAATATCCCCCCTCTTCGATGACTGAAACTGTCGTGACTGGTGTCGCCATGTTCCGCCTCCGGCAATGAAGAATTAATTCTGACGCGCTTAGCAACCATCCGCAGCGGCGGGTGTTCCACAGCTGCCAAAAAAATTGGCAGCCGGAATGCGCTGCGAGCGCTGCGAAAAGTTCCATCCCACGCCGAAGAGGCCCGCGATGGCTAAGCTGATCCGTCTCATTTGACCGATTGGTTTGAGGGGCCGGCAACATCGACCCGCCATGCTCGCCCGCCAAGCGCGTGTGCCCGAGCGCGCAAGCCGCCAGCGTCCTCAGCGTCAGCAATGACGGCGGCAGGACCTTCACCACGGAGACGAGCCGCGGCACGGCGACGACCGAGATCACTCGCAACGGCAACTCCGTCACCGCAACAACGACGTTCAAGCCGAAAGGCAGTTATCAGCCGATGGGTAGCGGTGCAGGCGGTTATAGACCCATGGGCGCTAGCGGCGGCTACAAGCCAATAGGGCCCTAACGCAGCGCGTTGAGGGCCGCGGCCACCGAGACATCCAGGAACTGCTGGACGTAGGCACCCTGGTCGTGCGCGGCGACGATCTTGTGCGCGGGCGCGAGCGCGGCAAGGAATTTATAGGTGTGCCAATGCGCCATGGCCGGTAAGAGCGGCAGCCCGGGGATCGACGGCTCCGGCCACATCGACGTGTAGAAATACGGCTCGTCGCAGAATTCGTCGCCCGGACAATAGCCGATCCCCATGGTGCGGCCGCGCCCGAGATCGACCGGGCAATCGAGATCAAAATGGGTCGGCCAGCAGCGCACCGGCGGCGCTTTCAGCTTGCGCCCGGCGAGGTGCCTTTGCACGTTCGCAAGCGCCGCGTTGGAATTGGAATACCACGTGGATTGAACAGCCAGCGCGTCGCCGAGTTCTTCCAGCGAATAGCGCGCGCCAAGCGCCAGCACGTGGTCGGGCAGCGTGTAGGGCAACGGATCGTCGAGCTTGCCGGCTTGGAGATTGCGCGCCGCGACATGGCCGCCGAGCCAAGTCCGCACTTCCGACTCCGAGCGGCCGTCGAGCGGCAGCGCCTGCGGATTCTGATCGAGGAACGCGAGCGTGAGGTCGGCAATGCGCAGTCCGAGCCGCGAGCCGTCCGGCAGCGGGTGCGTGGCGAGCCCGCCGAATGCATCGTCCCAACCCAGGCTGGTGTGCCGATCGTGCGGCTGCGCCGGCACATAGCTCCGCGCTGCGCGCGCCAGCCATTGCGCGGCGTAATGCGCCTGCAGCCGCGCGGCGTGCAGGAACATGAAATTGGCACGGGGAACGCTCTGCCAGGCCATGCTCGAATTCCAGCTTTACGACTTGAACCGCTTGGCCAGCGCGTCGGCGTTCTTCGCCAGCAGGCCGAGATCCGCGCCGACCGCGACGAAGGTATAGCCCCACTGAATGAACTTCTTCGCTTCCTCTTCGTTCGGCGTCAGGATACCGGCGGGCTTGCCAATTTTCTTCAGACGCTTCACCGCATCTTCCAAGGCCGCCTGCACTTCGGGATCGCCCCAGTTGCCGATGTGACCGAACGAGGCCGACAGGTCGTTCGGCCCGATGAACACGCCGTCAATGCCATCGACCGAAGCGATGTCTTCGATCTTCGCCAACGCCTCGCGGGTTTCGACCTGCACCAGCACGCAGATCTCGCTTGATGCGTTCTTCAGATAATCCTTCACCCGGCCGTAGCGGCTGGCCCGCCCCGAGCCAGTGATGCCGCGCACACCCTTCGGCGGGTAGCGCGTCCACTCGACCGCGCGCTTGGCCTCCTCAGCATTTTGCACGAACGGCAGCAGCAGGGTCTGCGCCCCGATGTCGAGATAGCGCTTGATCAGCACCATGTCGTTCCAGGCCGGCCGCACGATGCACGACGCGGTGCCGCTCTGCGCCGCCTGCAGATGGCCGAGAATGTCGGTCACGTCGTTCGGCGAATGCTCGGTGTCGAGCAAAAGCCAGTCATAGCCCGAATGCGATACCACCTCGATCGCGACCGGGCTGCAGAGGCTGCACCACAGTCCGATCTGCAATTGCCCCTTGGCGATGGCGTGCTTGAAGCTGTTCCGCGGCATGTCCATCGAGATGATCCTTAAATGAACTGAACCGAAATGCCGCCGAGCGCGCCGAAATCGCCGTGGAGCGTGTCGCCCTTCTTGGCGAACACCACGCGGGTGAACGACCCCGCCAGCACGATGTGCCCGGGCTCCATTGGGGTGCCCAGCGAGCCAAGCTTGTTGGCTAGCCACGCCACGCCCATCGCCGGATGGCCAAGCACGCCAGCGGCGACGCCGGTCTCTTCGATCTCGGAGTTGACATACATGATGCCGCCAACCCAACGTAGGTCGACGTCCATTGGGCGCACCGGCCGCCCGCCCATGACGATGCCAGCTGCCGCACCATTGTCGGCCACGGTGTCGAAAATCTTGCGCGGGTCCTGCACGCGGGCGTCGACGATCTCGAGCGCTGGCACCACGTAGTCGGTTGCCGCCAGCACGTCGGTCAGCCCGACGCCCGGACCCATCAGCTTCTTGCCGAGCACGAAGGCCAGTTCGACCTCGACCCGCGGCCGGCAATAGTCGGAATGCTGCACCTTGGCGCCGTCCGCGATAATATTGTCGTCATGCAGATAGCCGAAGTCCGGCTCGTCGATGTTCGAGGAGCGCTGCATTGCCTTCGAGGTGAGCCCCACCTTGTGGCCGATCAGCTTCCGTCCGGCCGCGATCCGGCGTTTGTGCACCACTGTCGAGATCGCATAGGCGTCCTCGATGGTGATGCCCGGATAGGTGGTCGAGAGCTGCACCGCCTGTTTGCGGGTCTTGTGCGCCTCCATCAGGATGTCGGCGGCCTTGTTGCGATCGGCTTCGGATAGCATCGGTACTCCCTCCCCGCTTTCGCGGCCGATCCTGCAAGGCGGCGGCTCGGAAAGCAATTCCACGTAACCCCCGTGACGGACAGCTGGCCGGTTTGCTACGATTGCCCACAATCATAAGCCACCCTGGGGAGGATCACATGACACGTTGGGCGACGTTCGCCGTTGCACTGCTGTTTTCCGCAATCGCCACGGTTCACACCACCGACTCCGCATCTAGCCAAGCAGCTAGTGATGGCTGGATCACCCTGTTCGACGGCAAGAACCTCGATCAGTGGGTGGGCGACGGCACCGCGACGTTCAAGATCGAGGACGGCTCGGTCATCGCCACCGACAAGAAGGATCCCAAAGCCGTCGCGGCGTATCTCGTCTCCAAACAGTCCTTCAAGGATTTCGAAATCCGCGCCGAATTCTGGGTCAGCGACGACGCCAACAGCGGCATCTTCATCCGCAACACCGATCCGAAGAACATCAGCAGCAAGACCGGCTACGAGGTCAACATCTTCGACCAGCGCCCCGATCCATCCATGGGCACCGGCGGGATCGTGCCCTTCGCCAAGACGCTCGTCCCGATCAAGGCTGGCGGCAAGTGGAATACCTACGAGATCGTCGCCAAGGGCCCGAAATTCTGGGCCACGTTGAACGGCACCAAGACCGTCGACGGCGCAGAGAATGCCGACCACAAGGAAGGCCCGATCGCACTGCAGTTCGGCGTCGGCACGGTGAAATTCCGCAAAGTCATGATCAAGCCGCTGTAGTCGGCGTAGATCGCTATTGTCGCGAACGCGCTTCCCCCTTTCTCCCGCGAGAAAGGGGAAGCCCTATCCCGTCCGCTTGCCGTTGATCTTCGCCAGGAGCCGCGCCAGCGGCGGCCGCATCACCGGCACGTCATGGGCGAGCACGGCAAGCCCGAGTGGCACCATCCAAAATCCGAGGATCGGCAAGAAGCCGACAACGCCACCAGCCGTCAATGCAACGCCGACCGGGATGCGATAGGGCGCAACGGCCGGGCTTCGAACTTTGCGCATGACCCGCGCCACGCCGTGCGGGACGCGCTCCTGCAAACGGTCGAGCTCTTCATCGAGGTCCGGCTGGCCGCCTGATTTGCTGTCACTCATATGTTTCCTGTCGCCCCCGTGCATCAAGGCACAGCGGGGCGCTTCGTTCCAGCGACAAAAAGCATCGAACGGTCACGGCGAAAAGATGGCGAATTGAACCTCTGCAGGAATAACGAAGCCGGACGCGTAAAGAAGAACAAAACAATGGTAAAAGAAGGCCCATGAGCTTCGACACCATCATCCGCGGCGGCACAGTCGCAACTGCGTCGGACACGTTCCGTTGCGACGTCGGCATCCTCGGTGGGCGGATCGCAGCGCTGGGCGACAATCTTGGCGTGGCGAATGCCGTCATCGATGCGCACGAGAAACTGGTGCTTCCGGGGGGCATCGACAGCCACGTTCATCTGGCGCAACCGTCCGGCCCCGGCATCGTCATGGCCGACGATTTTGCCTCCGGCACCCGCTCCGCCGCGTTCGGCGGCAACACCATGGTGCTGCCGTTCGCCATGCAGCAGAAAGGCGAGAGCCTTCGCGAGGTGGTGAAGGCCTATCATGCCAAGGCCAACGGCCATTGCTATGTCGACGTCTCGTTCCATCTGATCATCGCCGACGCCACCGATCGCGTGCTCGGCCAGGAGCTGCCAGCTCTGGTCCACGACGGCTACACCTCGTTCAAGGTTTTCATGACCTACGAAGGACTGGCGCTCTCCGACCTCGAAATGCTCAACGTCATGAGCGTGGCGCGCGAGACCGGCGCGCTGGTCATGGTGCACGCCGAGAACTACGACGCCATCCGTTTCCTCACCGACCGCCTCGAGCGCGCGGGGAAAACTGCGCCGCACTACCACGCCACCTCGCGCCCCATCCCGGTCGAGCGCGAGGCGACCCACCGCGCCATTTCACTGTCGGAGATCGTCGACGTGCCGATCATGATCGTGCATGTCTCCAATCGCGAGGCGATGGAGGAAATCCGCCGTGCCCAGCAGCGCGGATTGAAAATCTACGGTGAAACCTGTCCGCAATATCTGGTGCTGACGGCGAAAGATCTGGAAGGCCTCAACATGGAGGGCGCGAAATACGTCTGCTCGCCGCCGCCGCGCGATCACGCCAGCCAGATCGCGTGCTGGGAGGGCCTGCAGCAGGGCGTGTTCTCGCTGTTCTCCTCGGATCATTGCCCGTTCCGCTATGACGACCCGCAGGGCAAGCTGACGCCGAAGGGCCGCACCAGCTTTCGCTGGGTTCCGAACGGCATTCCCGGCGTCGAGACCCGGCTGCCGATCTTGTTCTCGGAGGGCGTCGGCAAGGGCCGCATCACGCTGAACGAGTTCGTCGCGTTGTCGGCGACCAACCACGCCAAGACCTATGGACTCTATCCGAAGAAGGGCACCATCGCGGTCGGCAGCGACGCCGACATCACCATCTGGGACCCGGCGCGCGAGGTCACGATCTCGCAAAGCTTGATGCATGGCGGCTCGGACTACACGCCTTATGACGGCATCGCGGTAAAGGGCTGGCCGATATCGACGATGGTGCGCGGGCAATTTGTGGTGCGCGACGGCGCGCTGGTCGGCAGCGAAGGCGCCGGCGAGTACGTAGCGCGCGGGAAATCGCCGCTGGCAAAGCCGCGCGGCGATTGAATTATGGCGAGGCCTTCGCTGTCGCCTGCTCCATCAAGGTCAGCAAACCTTTCAATAGGTCAATCGGCTTCGGCGGGCAGCCTTTGATCACCAGATCGACTGGAATGACCTTCTCGACCGAACCGACGGTGGCGTAGCTCTCGGCGAATACGCCACAGCCGGCGGCGCAGTCGCCCACCGCCACCACCCATTTTGGATCTGGCGTCGCCGCGTAGGTTCGCTCCAACGCAGTCCGCATGTTGTGGGTGACCGGCCCGGTCACCAGCAAGACGTCGGCGTGGCGCGGCGAAGCCGCAAACTTGATGCCGAACCGCTCAACATCATAGACCGCGTTGTTGAGCGCGTGGATCTCCAATTCGCAGCCGTTGCAGGAGCCGGCATCAACCTCCCGGATCGTAATCGAGCGCCCGAACAGCCGCCGCGCCTTGACCTCCAGCACGCGGCCAAGCTCAGCGAGGATCGCGTCTTCGCTCGGTGGCGTCGGCGCATCGGGCCGCGGCGCCGGCACGGTCACCGGCCGCAGGAACAGCGATCGCAGCAGTAGGGTGCGCATCAGAGGTCGTGTCCCGAATACGAACAGTTGAACGATTTGTTGCAAAGCGGGAAGTCGGCGACGATGTTGTTCTCGATTGCGGCTTCCAACAGCGGCCACTGGAACCATGACGCGTCGCGCGCATGGGCCCGCGCGATGCGGCCGCCCTCGATGCGCACGGAGACCAGCACGTCCCCGCGGAAGGCCTCGGTCATGGCAATGCCCTCGCCCGAGCCATCCCGAAGCTCGACGCGCGCCGGCCCCGACGGCAGGTTGCCCAGCCAGTGCCGCAGCAGCGCGATGCTCTGCTCGACCTCGCGGATCCGCACCCAGACGCGGGCGTCGACGTCGCCCGCGGTGAACACCGGCACCTTGAAGACCGCGTCGTCGTATGGCGCATAAGCAAAATCGCGGCGGCAATCGAAGTCGCGGCCCGCGGCACGGCCGACATGACCACCGGCCGCCCATTGGCCGACCAGGTCCTTGCCCACGATTCCCGTCCCGCAGGTGCGATCCTGCAAGGACGGCGTGTCGTCATAGAGCCGCACGATCTCGGCGAACGGCTTTTCGATCTCGTCGAGCATGACCTGCAAGCCGCGCGCGGCGCCGGGGCCGGCATCCTCGACGCCGCCCGGCACGATGCGGTCCATCATCAGGCGGTGGCCGAATGCCCGATCTGCCGCCGCTAGCACACGCTCGCGGAAAATGCCGCAATGAGCGTGAATGAGTGACAGCGACGCGTCGTTGCAGATCGCACCGATGTCGCCGAGATGGTTGGCGATACGCTCCAACTCCGCCATGACACCGCGCAAAATCTTGGCGCGCGGGGGCGGATCGATCTGCAATGCCGCCTCAACCGCGCGCGCAAAGGCAAAGCTGTAGGCCACCGTGGAATCGCCGGAGATGCGAGCGGCGACCTTTGCCGCGCGCTCGATCTCGGCGCCGGCGAGGAGCGCGTCGATGCCCTTGTGGACGTAGCCGAGCCGTTCTTCCAATCGCGCCACGATCTCGCCATTGACGCTGAAACGGAAGTGCCCGGGCTCGATGATGCCGGCATGCACAGGTCCGACTGGAATCTGGTGCAGCCCCTCACCCAGCGCCGGGAGGAAGTCGTACGCCGCCGGATCGCGCCGCATCGATGGCGACCGCGCGCCGAGCGGCGCGCGAAGGCCCCAGGCACCGTGATCGAGCCACGGGCGGCGGTCCGGCGCGCTGAACGGCGTGAAGCCATAGAGATCGCGCGCCGCGCGCTCGAGCCGGATCGCCGGCGCGTGGAAGCGGCCGACCGAAGGAAAATCCGACGTCGTCATCCGCAGCGATACGACGCAAGGCTCTGCTGCACCGGCGACGCGCATCGCGAGATGAACCTGATCCTGGTCGCCCCACAAGCTCAGCAGATCGCCGCCGCCTTTGCCCAGTTCCTGCGCGATCGTGACCCACGCCGCATCATCGATCTCGTATCGCGGCCACGGGCGGTGCCCGGAGACCGGCGTCCGGTCCGCAATCAGCGCTGCGAGGCGTTCGCTCATGCCGTCATCCCAACTGCGCGGCCACGGTGCGGAACCAGCGCACCACCGGCTCGGGCAGCCACAGCCCGGCCATCAAGACGATCGCTATATGCAGGAACAACGGCACATAGGTCGCCTTGACCTCCGCGGCCGGCCCGCTGCCCTCGCCAAACAGCACCTGCTGCAACCGCAATATCAATGCACCAAAGGCGACGAGAAGCCCAAACACCAACACGACGGCGAGCAGTGGCTGGCGCGAGAAGCTCGATGACACCAGCATGAACTCGGAGGCGAACACGCCAAAAGGCGGCAGGCCGGCAATCGCGAAGACGCCGAGCGCGAGTCCGACCGCCAGCACCGGATGGCTTGCGGAAAGCCCGCGGATGTCGACGATGCGCTGACTCCCCTTCACCTGCGAGATGTGCCCGACGGCAAAGAAGATCGCCGACTTGGTGAGTGAATGCATGGTCATGTGCAAGAGACCCGCGAAATTCGCCAGCGGCCCGCCCATACCGAAGGCAAATGTGATGACGCCCATGTGCTCGATCGACGAATAGGCGAACAGCCGTTTGATGTCGCGGCGGCGGTACAGCATGAACGCTGCGAACAACAGGCTGGCCAGCCCCAATACGACGAACACCAGGCCGACGTTGAGGGTGTTCGGATTGGCGGCCAGGATGATCTTGAACCGCAACAGCGCATAGAGCGCGACGTTGAGCAGCAGCCCCGACAGCACCGACGAGATCGGCGTCGGTCCTTCGGCATGGGCGTCGGGCAGCCAGGCGTGGAATGGCGCCAAGCCGACCTTGGTGCCGTAGCCGACCAGCAGGAAAACGAAGGCGAGAGACAACAGCGCCGGATCAAGCTTGCCGGCGTTTTTGACGATCAAGTCCCAGGCCATCGCCGGCAGCCCCTCACCCAGCACCTCCTGCGCCACAAGATAGACAAGGATGGTACCGAAGAAGGCCAGCGCGATGCCGACCGAACCGAGAATGAAGTACTTCCACGCCGCTTCGATGGCCTCGGGCGTGCGATAGATGCCGACCATCATCACGGTCGAAAGCGTCGCCACCTCGACACCGACCCAAAGCAGGCCAACATTGTTGGCGACCAGCGCCACGTTCATCGCGCCGATCATCGCCTGATAGAGCGCGTGATAAAATCGCAGAAATGCCGGCGTCAAACGTCCGATCTCGAGCTCATGGCCGATATAGCTCGCGCTGAAGATCGACGTGGTGAAGGCGACGAAGGTCGTCAGCGTGACCAGATAGATGTTGAAGTCGTCGACGATGAGGATGTCGCTGCGATAGCGATCGACCAGCAGCAACGACGCACCGGCCATGAAGGTCAAGCCGCTCGCGAGCATGTTGAGTACCGCGCCGATCCGATAGCTCGGGATCAGCACCAGCACCACGACCGCTGCCGCAGGTATCAGGAGGATGGCGTACAGCGGGTTGATCACTCCCGATCTCCCTGTTCGCCACGAAAACGATCCAGCGCGGTCACGTCCACGGTGTCGAAGCGCTCGCGGATGCGGAACACAAAAATCCCAAAGACGATAAACGCGATCAGGATCGAGAACGCGGTCGAGAACTCCACGACCAGCGGCATGCCCTTGGCCCCCGAGGCGGCGAGCACGAGGCCGTTTTCAAGCGACATGAAGCCGACGATCTGGGTGACCGCGTTGCGCCGCGTGATCATCATCAGCATGCCGAGCAGGATGATCGCCAAGGCAAAGGCGAGATCTTCGCGCACCAGCACGCTGACGCCGGGACCGACCGGCATGACCAACAGGATCGACAGCGCGACGAGACCCAATCCCGTGAGCATGGTCGGCCCGGCGCCGATCACCTCCTCAATCTCCCGGTGGATGCCGAGCTGGCGCACGATCCGGTGCAGCGCCGCAGGGATAACGGCGCCCTTGACCAGCAGCGCGATTGCGGCGGTGACCAGAAGATGCGGCGCATCCTGGATCACGGACTGCCAGGCGACCGACAACGACAGCGCAATCGCCTGCAACGCAAAGACGTTGAGGACCGCGGTAATGCGGTCCTGGTAGAGCAGCACGAAACTCAGCACCAACATGCTGCCGGCGAGCAGATGAGCGACGTCGAAGCCGAGGTTCTGCGTCATCAGAAGCTCCTCGACACGAACAGCAGGAAGACGGCGAGCGCCCCCGCGGCGAATGCGCCACCAAGGAAGATCGGATAACGGAACACCCGCATCTTGGCGACGGCGGTCTCGCCGATTGGCAGCAGCGCCGCCATCACGAAAATCTTGAGCAGGTAACTTGAGACGCCGATTCCCAGTGCGGCCCAGTCCTTGTCTGTCGTCGCCATGCCGAATGGCAGAAACAGGCATGCCAGCAGCGAGAAATAGAGCATCAGTTTCAGCGCCGTGGCGGCCTCGATCATGGCGAGGTGCCGGCCGGAATATTCCAGCACCATCGCCTCGTGCACCATCGTCAGCTCAAGATGCGTCGCGGGGTTGTCGATCGGGATGCGAGCGTTCTCGGCGATCGCCACAAACACAAAGGCGAACATGGCGAGCCCTAGCGAGACGCGGAGGCCAACGCTGGCGGTGGCAAAGGTTGTGGCGATGCTTGAGAGCTGTGTGGTGCCGGCAATCAGCGCCACGCTGAACACCACCAGCAGCATGGCCGGCTCGGCGAGCGAGGCGATCATCATCTCGCGGGAGGACCCAATGCCGCCGAACGCCGTGCCGACGTCCATGCCGGCGAGCGCCAGGGCAAACCGGCCAGTGGCGAGCAGCGCCACGATGGCGATGAGGTCGGCCGACCAGGAGAACATCAGGTTCGCCGCGTAGGTCGGCACCAAGGCAGCAGCGACCCAGGTGGCGGCAAACACAAAATACGGCGCGATGCGGTAGAGCCACGAGGCATTGTGGGCGAGCACCGCGTCCTTATGCAGGAGCTTCCAGAGATCGATGTAGGGCTGCCACAACGGCGCGCCGATCCGGCGCAGAAGACGCGCCTTGATCTTGCGCGTGAAGCCGAGCACGAGCGGCGCCAAGGCCAGCACGAGAAGCATCTGCGCCGCCTGCGCGATCAGATCGACGACAAGATCGGGGATCAGCGCCATGCCGCGACCACCAGAAGAAGCAGGACCAGGGTCGCAAAGACCAGCGACAGATAGCTGCGGATGGTCAAGAACTGGAGCTGGTTGAGCGCGACAGCGACGCGCATCACCGCGCGCACCGACGGGCCGTAGAGATAGTGCCATGCCGGATCGAGCACCTTGACGTGGAAGTGCGAAGCCCGGCTTTCGCCCGGTCGCGGCATGTCGACCTTTTCGCGCACCATGAACACCGTCGAGCCGAACACACGCCGGATCGGCATGGCAAAGCTTGAACTGGTGTATTGCGCCGCCGGGGTTGGATCGGGATAGCCGCAATCCCAGATGTCGCTCCGCCGGGTGGCGCGGGTGGCGTAGCGATGAATGAACATCGCCGCCAAGGTGCCGGACACGGCGAGGAAGAGAAGGATCAGAAGGCCGTTGTAGGAACTCCGGCTCTGCGCGATCGGGACGATCGACGCCCAGGGCAGAAAGGTCTGTGCCGGCATCCGCGCGCCGACAAGGTCGGCGACCACCGGGCTCAGCATGTCGATGAACAGGCCCGGCAACACACCGGCGATGAAGCACAGGGCCGCGAGTATGAACATGGCGGCGAGCGAAAACCGGTCGACCTCTTGCGCCGTTTCCGCCTGCGGCGTCCGCGGCCGGCCTAGGAAGACCACACCGTAGGCTTTGACGAAGCAAGCGGCCGCGAGCGCGGCCGACAGCGCAAGCAGCGCGCCGACCGTCGGGATCATGAAGCGCAGGCCCCATTGCGGCACGCCGGGGCCGACCAGGATGGCTTGAAACGTGAGCCATTCGGAGACGAAGCCATTGAGCGGCGGCAACGCTGAGATGGCGCCACAGCCGATCAGGAATGCGGCCGCGGTCTTTGGCATGCGGTGGATCAGCCCGCCGAGGTGCTCCATATTGCGCTCGCCCGTGGCGGTGAGCACGGCACCTGCTCCGAAGAACAAGAGGCTCTTGAACACCGAGTGGTTGAGGATGTGAAACAGCGCCGCCGTCAGCGCCAGCGCCGCCGGCAGACCCATGTGGCTCGCGCGAAACGCCAGGGCCAGGCCCAGACCGATAAAGACGATGCCGACGTTTTCGACGGTGGAATAGGCGAGCAACCGCTTCAAGTCGTTCTGCATCAGAGCGTAA
>Ga0207711_10002165_pt1 | contig 17671 bp, 16 predicted proteins | sample KBSS34metaG_FD_184401 | JGI IMG/M metagenome (GOLD analysis project Ga0207711, IMG submission 184401) | Switchgrass rhizosphere microbial communities from Kellogg Biological Station, Michigan, USA - KBS S3-4 metaG (SPAdes) (version 2) | ecosystem: Host-associated > Plants > Roots > Rhizosphere...
TGGAGCCGTCCACACCCCAGCATGCTTCGAATCGACGTCGCCCATTGCGCCACCGTAACCGTTGTGCTTCATCGCACTTCACGCTGGGAAGCGGTGTTCGGCCCTGATCTCCTCCCTGGTCTCTGTCGGGACGTGGCCCAGTTGTGCCTCCGCTATGCCTCCACCGTCGACGACTGGGTGCCGCAGCCCACGGTGTACGTCGAAAATAACCAACCGGCTGTGGTGGCGCCCCGTGCTGGTGACTGGGAAGCCCTATTGGGGCCAGATATCCTCCCTTGGCTCTGCCCTGACGTGTCCCAGTTGTGTTTCAACTATGCCCAACACTGGGAACCGCTGGAGATGAAATCAGACGGAACAATTTGGTCCGTGGCGTTGCCGTTTGCCGATGCACTCGGCTGCACAAACTACGACGTGTACCTTGAAGCGAGCCTGTTTCAGCAAGTGAAATCGATCGTCTACGAACTGACCGGAGGGCCAAAAAAGCACTTGGATCCCCTTTGGCTGCAACAACGCGACACCCCCCTCTGTGTGAACCACCGGTGGTACTACCGTTTACCGTGTTTGTTTTTGGTGTGTGATCCTCGGTTTTGGACCAACGCCGTCAACATTATTATCACGTTCCAAACCCAACCGCACTCGGTGTGTTTGTGGCAAACCAAGGGACCAGCCCGGCCGTTGCCGCCAATCATTACCAAATGGGTGAGTTCGGAGGATGTTTATGTGAAGAACGAACGGATCTATGACATGGAGATGTTCCACATGTACACTCCGCTGCGGTTGGTGTTTGTTTGTTGCCGCGGCACCCAAGTGCTGGAACCGGTGCGCGATGCCTGCGGCGTATTGCAGCATCCGTTTCGCTCGTTGAGCATCGTCTGTGCCGACCTCGGTGTGCACATCAAGGGCGATGGCGATTTCTATCAAACACTGTCGGCGGTGGTCTGGGATGAACCGATCCGTGGGTACTGTTATGTGTTCGAACCCACCCCTCTCGACACGCTTATTCTGCACCCCGATCTGGCCCGTCCTTCGCGCTTTCGCCCTCATGTGCCTCCCAAGCATGTTTGGACCATCACTGTGGAGTGGGACCCAAAGTATTCCACAGATGTAAGGTTGTCCGTGTTTATCGAAGCCCCCAACGAATTGATGTGGAACGATGGCATGGTGATGCATCGTATCGCGCAATGACCGTGGAATTTATTCGTTCGGCAAGGTTTTGTGTCGAGGCATCTCGGGTGACTTCCAATCCACATGGACGTGAAACAGTGGCGAGCCATACCCCGAATGGTCGACTTTCGTCAACGACACGTGGTCGTGTCCAAACCAAAGCGCCAAATGTAGTCCCACAGAGTGTGCCGTTTTTTCGGGTATGTGGGATACGCCTCCAAAGGGATAGACGCTGGGCAGCAGTTGGTCCAGGGGCAGCGTCAACGACGTTTTCCCCAGCAACGCTGCGTACTCCAATCGCAAATGGCACAGTCGTATCAGTTGCTCCACGAGACGGTCATTGTTTTCTCTGTGCGCATACTGGCCGTACGTTTCGTACAAATACCGCAACCCTCCATAGTCCGGCGTCTGAGGCCTGGCCACGGGAGTTTTCAGCGGCACAGGGGAGGTTTTGATGGTGAAAGGCACGTCATGGGTGGCACGCAGCAACGGCCCCCGTGAATGAACCCGTACCGCGTGGCTCAGAATCCGCCGCATGGGGTTGTGTGTGTTGTATTGTGCGTATGTTGTAGAACATCTCCCATGGGTTCGGTGTAGCATCTGGGTTTCAGCCCGTGTGTATCGTCAACTACGTTTGGCAGCAGCAACCAACGGATTGGTGGGTTTATTCGATTTCGTTTAACGGTTCGACTCCAAGGACAGAATACAAAGCCAACCCATAGACCCCAGCCACATACGGCAGCCATCGCACGTACCACCGTGGATCAAGGTCAATGGTGGGCATAACGCTCCAATCCACGTTCAGATGAAACAGCGGTGAACCACTCTTCGTAATGCCGGCTTGGGTCAGCGACACATGGGCCGAACCATACCGTTGCGCGAGGTGTTGTCCCACGGTTCGTGCCGTCGCTTCAGTTATGTGGGGTCGAAGTCCGAAGGGACTTCCATTGGGCAACAAATCGTCCAAGGACAGCGTCAGTGATGTGACTCCCTGCAAGGCAGCATGCTCTATGTGTACATGGCACAGTCGCACCAGATGCTCCCCAAGATGACGGTCATGGGCTTCTTCATATGTGTACAGACCGTATGTTTGATACATGTGGCGCAAATGCAAATAATCCATGGTCTGGGTCGTTGGAGTGGCGAGCGGTATGGTGAACGTTCGGACCACAGAAGGGGCTCCAGCGTAGATATGGGTGGAAGGCAACGAAAGCCTCCGTGAATGATTCCGCACGGTATGGCTGAGAATCCGTCGCATGGGATTGTGCATGGGTTTCTCATTGCATGGTCTTCTCCCCTTTTTTTCCTTCCCCATTGTGTAGTGCGTGTAGCAGTACGACCCAGTATCACGTGCGAGGTTGTGTTTCTTCCACCGTCTGTATTGCAACACCATGCCTCATGGGTGCCAGTCCAAGTGAAGTGTGCACGCGACGGGGGGTGGAAAGCAGTCCCCTCTGTCTTCCGGGTGGGGTTGGATCTGCCAGGCCACATGGGCGGCGCCATAAAGGGTCTCCAGGTATCGTCCAACGGACCGTGCCATGGCCTCGTCTACGGGCTCACCCCAGGGCAGCAGTTCGTGCAACGCCAGAGAAATGGATCGATGGCCCTGCAAGGCTGCATGTTCCATGGACACTTGGCACAGTTTCACCAAATGTTGCACCACCGTAGATTCGTTGCGAAAGGTCGCATACAGTCCATACGTGTGGTACACGTTTCGCAAATGTTGGTAGGGCGCCATCGGCAACTGCGGCAACGATGTCACCACCTCGCCGGTCCGAAAATTGTAGAGCATCGCCGGACGGGATGTTAGGTCCCGGTAAGACGTGTCGTCCGGCACAGGATGCGGCAACGCAGACGACGATGGCACAGAATACACAGGCGGAGCACTATGGGTGGTTCGGACGGAACGCCCCCAGCAGCGCAAAAAACAGGGCACCGCCCGGCCCAGCGTCCGTCGCATGAAGTTATGTGTATCGTATACGTGTGCCGTCTTGGTTAGGTTGTGTGTAGCAGCATGCGCTGTGTTGTGTGTGATGACATGCGTCAAACACTTGTGTGTAGCAGCATGCGCTGTGTTGTGTGTAACGGCCTGTGTTGGGTGTAACGGCGTGTGTTGGGGGTAGCAGCGTGTGTTGGGTGTAACGGCGTGTGTTGGGCGTAGCAGCGTGTTGGGGTTCGTCTCACCAACAGTCTGGAACCTGCCTCACATCACCGTTTCCCCCGACCCCAAGCACATCTCGACAGACTCATGGCAGAAGAGAAGAACCTCTGCATGGCGGATGGCACCCGGATGTTGCCCGTGGAAGAGCAACGCCGCATATTGAAAGCGCTCCTGGATGGGCTGGCGCCGCAGAACCTTCCGCCTTTGGAACTGTGGGCGCAACTGCTCAAGCACAAAACCATCTGGCCGCTGCTGTCAGGTACCCAAGTGTTGTTCACCGGCCCGTTGGATCGTGGTTGGAGAGTGCAACAGTTCGTCAACTTTCCCTGCACGGTGGTGTGGGACGCCAAGCAACGCTGGTTGAATTGGCAAGGCGACTGGCAATGCATCGCCCCGCCCGACAACGGGGCAGACGACCTGCGCCGCTACGTGGTTCAGATCGTGGCCTTTTCGTTGCCCGTCCAGTCGGCCTACGGTCCGGATGTGGTCCGAAACTAAAGGTCTGTCGCAATAAATTCGGCCAAGTCGTGTGTTGATGTTTCATGAGAGCAATGTGACAGCACGATACATCGTCCTGTTGTTGTGGTGCCTCCCGCACGACCCAGGGACACTGACAAACAAACATAAGCATTTTCGGCTCAGGCAGAGGCGTTCACGGCCCGTACGCAAGAAAAGAAGAGGGCAGCCATGAAGACCTGGGTGGCCCTCGGTTCTTCGACGAACTCTGAACCAATGCCGTTTGCCCAATGGGTGCAAAAACCACCCTGGCTATAAAATAGGACCTTTTTTGTTGAACTGCTTCCAGCAGTTTTTCGGAACATGCGAAAAAGAGGGGCGAATGGGCCTATTGGGTTGCCTGTCCTTGAGAGATGTTCTTTCGGTTCAAAAAAAAGAAATTAGGCACCACCAGCAGCGTGGTGCATTTTATTAAACACCAAGCGCCGCCCGCGCCGCCTGGAGGTCGGCCACCACTTGCGTTACGACTTCGATGGCGCGTTGCTTCACGGCACTGCACATCAGTTTGGGGCGGGCGTCGGGATCGGGGCCATAGTGCCGCGTGATGTGGTCCAGTTCGGCGTCGGACGGCAAAAAGAAGCGCAGGTACTGGTACGCCACATCCACCGCCAAGTCGGCGCCGTGTTGCTCCTGCTCCTCGCGCCCGACCCGGCCGCCCGAAACACTCTTCTTGATCTTGGCGGCGATTTGTTGCGGTGTGTCGGACAGGAAGATCGCGCTGTCCGGCACGGTGCTGGACATCTTTTCCGCCACGCCCTTCAAGGAGGGCAAGTACGCGGAGCACAGCAGCACCGGTTTGGGACACCCCAATTTCGGAGCCACGTCCCGCGCCAAGCGGAAGAACGGATCCTGGTCCACGCCGCAAGGCACCAGACACAACGCGTCCGCAGGCAGCCGCAACTGCGGAAACGAGGAGGCCAAGACAGGCGCCGCCTGCGTGGCACAAAACGCCGTCTGGCCAATGTTGTGTTCGGGACGAATACCCAAGGTGGCGAAGCACTGGCTGTTGGTGATGTGGGCTTGGAGGCGCAACACGTTGGGATACAAGGTGCCCATGTACTCGGAATTGCGAAAGATGAACGTACGGTCGGCCTGCAACCCACAGGCCCGGATGTCCAAGATGTTGGCCCGAGCATTGGCATCCACGTCGGCCCACGGCAAGCCGCGAAACAAGAACTTTTCGTCGTCCGTGATTTGCACGACGACGTGACTGTCACGCAACACCGTTTGCAGGTACCGGGTGAACAGAAAGGGCACCAGGTGCCCCAGGTGCATGGTCCGCGACGACGGGCCGCGGCCCGTGTAGATGTAGATCGGGCGGCGCTCTTCTACGGCTTGGAGGAGTGTATCCAGGTCGCGGTGATGCGTGACCAACCCGCGGCGGAACCACGGCGGCAGCGGACCCAGGAGGTGCTCCCACCGTTGCAGCAAGGCCGGGCTAACGTTCTGCAGCCCGAAGGCCCCCGAAGGATCGGTCAATGCTTGGGCCATGGATGTTTAACGAGAACCAACGAGGTGACCGCTGACCGAAACACCGACGACGGAACACTGCTACAAAGCCTTCGGGCCCGCCATTGTGTGTTTTTTACTGCGACGTAGCCCTGTTGCTCGGGCCGTCCGCTTGCGTGTTGGTCTTTTTGCGGTAGGCTAGGGACCCTTTCGTGCGATTTCTTGGCGTTGGGCTTGGGCTTGTTTCTCGCGGTCGTAGAAGCGTTGATACCTGCGACACTCTGTTCGTGGTGGCTCCAAGGCTTACGTGCGATCCCTACCTTGCGCTTCAAGGCGGCCCGTTGTCGCGCATAGTTCGTGTTGTAGTGGCGAAAGCACAGGCCGTTCTTGTGGCAGTAAATGGCATTTGCGCACGCGTTGCCATCCAGCCCTCGGCACAGAACGATCCTGGGCTCGGGTTTCGTTTCTTCACGTGGAGTCGTTTCCATCTGCGAGAACCGACCACTGTGACGCCGATACCATGGGCAGTGGTTGTTTTTACCTGTGCGGCGCCTTGGGCGTCGATGCCCCTCGGGTTTTGGTGCCCCGCACCGCCGAGAGGTGGATGAAATGGCTGGGGCAGTAGTTGGAGTGACTTCTGACGGTACCATTGCCGAATGTGTCGGTGGCACAACTCTGCACCAGCACAGGTCACCGTTTCTCCACACCATTGACCGCCCAAGCCTTGGCAAATGAGACGACTTGACCATTCTTGTTGGCGTTCTTGTTCTTTCTGGCGTTCTTGGTTTTGCTGGTGTTCTTGTTCTTTCTGGTGTTCTTGCTCAGGTTGGTGTGGTGGTTCCGGTTGGCGTTCTTGTTCTTTCTGGTGTTCTTGCTCGGGTTGGTGTGGTGGTTCCGGTTGGTGTTCTTGATCGGGTTGGTGTTCTTGATCAGGTTGGTGTGGTGGTTCAAGTTGGTGTGGTTGTTCCGGTTGGTTGGCATTCTTAGGCTTGCGTTTTCTCCAATCTGCCATGACAGGAAGTATATACAGCAAATATGGAAAAGGCCCATCCTAGCCTATCGCGCGCAGCCCTGGCCTGACATCGTTGGTTATTGTAATGCACCCTGCAGAGATCATTGGAATAGACAGTGTTGGGGCAGAATCCACCATCCGCACAGAACGCAGAAGCATAGACTCCCTGCGGCACTCTGTTCGTGATGGGGGTAAGGCTTCCGAACGATCCATACCGTGAACTCTGTGCACTCCCAGGCTTGTCGCCGGGCGCAGGCCATGTTGTGGTGTCGACGGCACAGGCCGCTTTGGGGATTATCTACAGCACTTGAACACACTTTGCCGGCGAAGCCCGAACAAAGAACACCAGTCGCGGTGGCATTGGGGCGCTTCCTTTCGTGTCGAGCCGTTTCCACCTGACACATGACAGTTAAAAAAGGAAGGCCACTGCCAACGTTTCTTGTACCGGCTGAAGTTGGGAGGGCGTTTCTTGCTCCACGCCCAACTGTTGTCGTTGTTGTCGTTTCTGTTGTTGTAGTCGTTTCTGTTGTTGTAAGTAATGACGTCGACACAACGAAAGGGCATAGACTGTTTCGAGACAGCGGATGCCCTTCACACATGCAACACACTGGGTGAACCCCTCCGGTTCCTGGTAGGCTAGCGCGCCGACAGCCGCAACCAGGCTGGCCAAGCCTGCTTCGGCCTGGGCCTGCGCCATCTGGGACAGTGCTCAACGACCGAACGACATCTTTGCCCGTGCAAAGATAAAACGCCCATTTTTGTAGCCAGATTTTTCACCCCAAGCGGAACGTTCTTTGTTTAATTTTGTCAAAACTGAACCGAAAACTGCCAGGCAGTTGGTAGTCCATCCCTTCCCCCTTTATTGCGTCGACCAAGTCACCGAGGCCGGGGACGGGGGCGGGGTGAGGCAGGTTCCAGTCCACGGCGACGAAAGCACCGGGGAGGTGACAGCCAACTGTGATACCGGTTCCAAAAAATGAATACGATGCAAATCGCGACGCAAGGGCTGGGGCGGTGTTGAAACCAAGGGCTGAAAGGGTGTTGAAACCAAAGGCAGAGATAATTTCGGAGCCGGAAACTCTGCTGCCGTGTAGACATAGGTCACCACGCGTGCTCCCGGTTCTCCTTCCGTCTTGACGTTGATGTGCGTCTGTGGCGGACGTTGGCGGGCGAAGCGTCGGCAATAGGCGGCATGAAGGGCGGTGGGCTGCCGGTTGTGTTCGAGCACGTGCACAAAGAACTTCAAACGTTGCGCCACCGCCACCAGTTCACTCAACCGCCAACCCACGGTCCAACGGGGATCAAAGGCCATGGGTAGAGAAATGAATCCTTGGGAAAACGAAATTTCAGAAGAAACGAAACCCAACCCAGTGTAGCACCCGAACACGTCGTTGGGTTTCCTGCGCTCGATTCAGTCAGTCAATCCTTGGGAAAACGAAAAAACCAGAAACGAACCCCCAACCCAATGTAGCACCCGAACACACCCCCCAACGACTTTTCACGTGTAGCATGTGGGTTTCATGCGCTCTATTCGGTCAGTTGGGCCGTGACGACCGTCCAGCGTTCCAGCACGGCCGAGGGCAACGCTTGCCAGTAGGGGTTGGCCTGGTGCCAGTGCTCCAGCAGCGCTTGGCACCAGGACCGCTGCTGTTGCAGCCAAGCGGCCAATTGGGCTTGAAAGGCGTGGGTCAGATGCCCCACAGACAGTGCAGGATGGTCCTTGAGCGGGTGTCCCATCACGGTTTCGTCGACGCTCCACAACCGGTCGCCCCGTTGCAAAATGTTGCGGTGACACGTGTCCGAAATGCCCAGCCAGTGACGGAACAGCACGATGGCCAAATACTGCCGAATCAGTGCCAGTGGTATGGTTTCCCACGGCGTGAGCCGCAGATACGCTTGCCAGATTTTCGAGCACTCCACGCCCGCGCCGGACTTGATCACGGTCAGCGTGAGTGGCCCTTTGGGTTGCGGTTCGGTCGTCCAGCCGGCACTGTAGTCCAGCATCAGAAGGTAGAACTTGGTTTCCCAGGACAACACCCGCGTCTCCATGGCATGTAGAGGAAAAACAGGACTGTGAAGACTGGCCTTGAGCCGGTTGAGCCATTGCTGCGTCACGGCGGCGCTGCGCGACACCGGCCCCTTGAGAAACACGCGCCGCTGGGCCCATACGTCCGATCCTGGCGTATTCCACACGCCGACACACGCCGGCGGTTTCCATGCGCAGGGAATTTGGGTGTGGATTGCCTCCTTCAACCACAGAAAGGGATCTTGATGGCACACCTCCACCGCGGCGGGACACGGCGGCGACCAGACGTCAACGACAGGTTTCCGACGTTTCGGTGGTTTCTGGTTGACGGGCGGTTGGTTGACAGGCGGTTGGCGGATGGGTATTTTCTGGCTGACGGCTGGTTTTTTGCGCTTGGTTTGAGGTGTCACTGGCGGCATTCCAAGTGCGCGTTGCCACCGCTCCAGCAGCATGCGGGCGATCTCCTTGGACTTGGGCGAGCAGGCTTTCGACTGTTCCAGTTCCAGATACCACTGGCGCGCACCGTCCGCCCACGGGTCCGGAAAGGGCTCGTGGGCCACTTGGGCTCCCACGGCGTAGAAGTGCTCCACGCCGCGCTTTCGCGCATGGCCGCGGGCCGTGTGCTTGTCCAGGGCGTAGTCGGGAATCTCCAGCACAGGTTGAATCTGCGACACGTCGACGGCAACTGGCGGGGAAGGTGGGGTAGAAAATTGGAAGGCAGGCAAGGTGGGATCCTTTCGCGACAGCCACACCAACGCTTGTGCCAGGCATAGCGGCGCGTTGCCCGTTTTGGACCAACGCTCCAGAACGGGCAACAATGTGCTGCTTGGCTCGTGGCGGTCCATCGCCTGCCACAGATCCCGGCAGGTCGCCCGGTCGTTCCAAATCTGCACACGCAACGCGGCCGCTAGACGGGAAGCAAAGCAGCCCGAGGAGTTCTTGAGTTCTTGCTGAAACGCCGCCAACGCTTGGGCTGGAGTCAACACGTCGGAACGATCCACCAACTGGCGCCGTTGCAAGGTCAACGCGTGGTTCAAGCACCGCGACTTGGGGGCGTCCACCAACGCTTGCGTGGCTCGAAGCAGCGCTTGGAGGCAAGCAGGAATGTGACGACTGGCGGTGAGTTTTTGACCCCCCAACGCCTTCAAGAAGGCTTGATAACAATGTTCCACCACCTCCGCCAGTCGCACGCACACACTGGCGTCCTCGATCGTGATGACTTTGAGGCGGTTGAAGGCGGCGTTGGCATACCCGTTCTGCCACAACACTTGAGCCCAGAAGAGCGCCGCCGGTTGGCCCCGCCGAATCTCTTTCTGCAGCACCGAAATCACCTCGCCCGTCACATACTTTTGCTCCACCCCCTGCGGGCCTTCCCACGTCAACGTGCGCCGCGCGAACATGAAAAATCACTCCAGTTTGAGGCCAGCCATCGGTTCATCTCGTCGGTGCACCACTTCATGTTTTGGCTACAACTGTTTTTTCGAATTTTCTGTTCTGGCTACAACTGTTTTTTCGAATTTTCTGTTCTGGCTACGTCACTGGAATGTTCTGGTCTGGCTGAAACGGTTTTCAAATGCCCGGTTTTGGCGCTGTTTTTGAATTTCTGGTCAGGCTGAAACGGGGCGCTGTTTTCGAATTTCTGGCTGCAACGTTTATGTTCGGTTCTGGCGGCGTGGCAATATAGGCCATCACAGGTTTCGTCTCTGTGCGCGGTTCACTTTCTGCGATGAAACTGCGTGTGACGGGGCGAAGACTTTCCAGGCGCGGTAAAGAACCCAGCCGCAAAACACGATCACCGCCAACAAAACACCACAAAACCACAAGGTCTGGCAGTGGTATTGCCAAAACTGCAGGTGGGTTTCGTCCTGGGCACTGGAGGGGACGGGTTGATGGAGCACGTACACGTTGATCGCCCCCCAACCCTCAGGATCCACTCTTTGGAGCCGCGCTTGCGTGCCTTCGGACGAACAGTACTCGTAGGGCGTGAGGCCCGCCCGTTGCAAGGGGCGGTGAACGTACCCATACCCGGTGGCCGCGTTCGCATACCCCATCCAATTCACCAAACCGAAGGCCCACGCGTGGCGGCTCAACCACGCCAAACCAGTGCCGGCACGTTGGTTGGTTTTGTTGTACAGGTGCAACACCCGGGGCCTGTACGTGTCTGCCGCGTTTTGGGACGGGTACACCTCAAAGACCTGGATCAACCGCCGCCGCGCGAGTCCTTCGGTGAAGATGCCGCGGTGGATGAGGCCGGCGTGAAACAGCAGCACGTCGCCCGGTTGCACTTCGAGGCGCTGGGCCTGCCCATAGGTCCGCCAGGCCTCGCCCCAGCCCATGACTGGCCGCAGGTGCGTGCCAGGGATCAACTCCACAATGGTGGCGTCCAAATAGGACAAGCACGTGTACAGGGGAAAGAGGGTTTGGTCCGGGTGATGACACGCCACGTCGCGGTGAAACGCACTGGCGTCCGCCGAGTTGTTGTTGTCGCTGACCCGGTACTTGGTAAGGACGGCTTGCCAGCCCAATTGGCGGTTTACGGTGCCCAGCAACGTCTGCTGCACGTACGGCAGGATGCGCGCATAGTTCACCCGCGTGGGTTCAATGGCGGCTTGGGCCTCTTGCACGTCTGCAGGCGGCAGTACGTTTTTCCAAAGCACGAACCCCTGGGCCGCCAAAAGCGCGGCGTCGTCCCCGGCTTTCATTGTTTATTTTTCAACCCCCAGAAAAATACCTTGGCTACAACAAACTAAATCAAGCACCGGGCTACAACGAAAGCACGACACTGTGTCACAACGAAAGCACTTGGCTACACGACATTGTTCCACCCCCACCCCACACCCCCCATCCGGATGGCGTCTCAGCCCAACGTTCCGTGTCGCCGTTGCGCGACGCCTCTGCGGCCTCCCGTTACGGAGGGAACGGTCATAACTGCCATCTGTTTCCATTGTGCCCAACTCGCGGACCCCTTCCCGCACTCGGATTGTGCGGGGGAGTGCTTCTTGGTGCGCCGCCAACCACCGCAAACCTCCTTCGACAACCAGAACGTTCGTCGCGCGTGCGGGCACCAGCCTCGCCGTTCTTCCTGAAACTACCTCGGAAAGATCGCCCCCAAACCCGCCCTTTAGAACCCAGCCCAACCAAGCCCGACCTTCAGAACCCAGCCCAACGAACCGCATCCTCTGCTCGCGTACGGCCAAGTCCCTCTGTGTGGGTCGAGAATATGTGTGGTTTCTGAATAAAAAGCCATGGATCATTACGTGACCAATTTGCAAGCGCGGCTGGACAATGTTCTGTCCGACTTTGGTGCGGCGGCCCTGCCGACCCGCCGACCCGCCGTAGAAACGTCCGTGTGGGGCAAGGTGTTTTGGATGCTGATCGGCGCCTGTATCGGGGTGACCCTCTATTACTTGTGTTTGGAAGAAAACAACCGCACAGAGCCCCGCGCCCGAAGAGAGTTACACGACCGAACCGAGGAACAGGACCCCGGTGAATGAAAAAAGAGGCCGAGCGCTGCGGTAAATTTGTTTCGCGTGGGAGGAATTTGTGTCGTTGACAATAAACCATGGTTGGTACTGTCCCAGAGGCCGCAGCGGTGTTGACGCGTTTGTGGCAGACCCAGCAGACTGCCGCACCCGTGCCTCCGCGCGAGGTCAAGGAAGTCCGGCAGGTGCTCAAGGCGTTGCAACCAGTATTGGCCTATGTCCGTGATCCCGCGCGTCATCCGGTGGTCGGCGTGGTGCCCTATGCCGTGGCCGCAGTTACCATCTTGGGCTTGGCCGGCCTGCTGTTGGGGCAACGCTGGGAGCGGGGTCCACTCCACCGCTTTGTGGCCACGCAATACGACGCCTTGGTCCATTGGACGCGCGACCGGTACTTTCGACTGTCCAGTCAACGAGTGCAGCGCGAACTCAACCGGCGGCTGCGCAAGGAAGAACTGCGTAAGGCGAAAACACATAACGCGACACAATACGAGGAGAAATCGTTCCTGCAACGCTGGGGCATTTTTTTCAAAAACAAGTTGAGTGATTTGGCCCCGCACAACATGATTCGCAGTTTGCTCGACCCGACCAACCCCTACTCCTGGGGCTTGTTGGGCGGCATGTGGGTGCAGTACATGACGGGAACGCACTTGCCCTACATCGGTTCCCAGTTGCCGTTCGGTGCAGTGGCCAGTGCGACGGCCGCCAAAATCGCCCTCTACGTGGGCCACTTGATCCACCGCTTGATCCGCCGGGAGATTTACGGCGACGACTACGACCCGCTGTTCATCCGTTTGCCGACGGCCCTGTTGGCCTCGCTGCTGGAGTTGCTGCACGTCAAGTTGACCCACCAGACGTTGGTGGGATCGGATACGGAAGAGACCGGCGACCCGTCGTTGAACGATTGGCGCCGCAAGTTGAAGGAATTGCAGGAACTGGTCACGCACGACATCCGCCAGTTTTCGCACGACGTGGTTCACGCCTCTCCCAAACAGTTCATGCGAGCGCACAGCGCACAGCGCGCCCAACAAGAAAACGTGGACCAGCGGCGAAGGGAAGATCTCCTCCGTGTTAATAATTGGCTTCGGGCGCCGCTGCATTTTTTGGCACCGTTGCCCGAGACGGAGTTTTGCGGCAGGGTCGTCCTTCCGGCGACGTTTTGGAGCGGGGTGAACGTAATCTCCACAGATGCCATCTACCTGTCGGTGTGGATCCGACTGGCGGAGCACCTGTTGGCCTTTGTGCAGGAAGAGGAAAGGACCACAATCACGTTGGCACCCTTGGGAGAGGCAGTGGATGCGACCCGGCACAAAGCCCTACCGCGCGTCTATGGCACCAACGCGTGGACCAAGTTCCAAGCCCAGCGCGAGGCCACGGTGACCGAACTATGGGAGCCAGAACGCAACCGATTGAACCAATTGCGGCAGTATCTAACCACCTACGTGTTGCGGCCCATCCAACGTGTGCTCCACCAGATGCAAACCTTGGGCGACCAGAGCGCCCTTGTGATGGGCATTCCTCGAGAGGTTTTGGTTTACGTCAAAGCCACAGGACCGGTTGTGTCCTCGTCCTCGACGCGGCATAATTCGCCGCCACCTGCCGCCGCTCGTTCCAGTTCGACGCACCGTGCAGCATTGGCTGCGCCCCCTACCATGCCCGCTGCTTTGGACTCGGTGCCCCTGACTCTGTTTTTGACGGAGGACGAGCACAGGAAGTTGGAAAGTGTTCAACGCGTGTTGGACCGCCACGAAGAGGAGGCACCGCTGCGCGAGATCCATCAGCAGTTGGACCTGCTTCAACGGACGCTGGAAGAGCGGCGCCAAACGTACGTGGCCCAGGTTCAAAGTCTGTACCGCCGCCACCAAGTCACGGTGCCGCTGTGCCGCACGGCCTGCGCCATACTGCGGTACTACCAGGCCGTGCAAGATGCGTTTGACGTGTCGTTACGCTTGTACGAAACCAATCAACACCTGGTTGGGTTCGACGACAGTGTTTCTGCTGCCAACCCCGATGAGGGGTTTTCCACCATTTATAGCCTAGATGATGCGCTGGCCGAGGGTCGTCCGGTGCCTGAACCCCTGAGCGTGAACTCGATGTCCTATGTGAACTATGCCTCAGCCTTGCAGAACGTCTATGGGACGTTGAAACACCAACTACAGCCGTCACTTCAGGCGTGGCTGAAAGCACTCATGGGATACATGTGCACGGTGCACCATCTGGGGCTGGAGTTGGATCCTCCCATCGGTTCTGGTAAGCCGGCGTTGCACGATGATGATTTGGTTGCCGTTCAATCCGCTCTGAAGCGCTTGGCCGTGCTGTATCACCTGGGCGAAGATGCCCAGTGTCCTCCCTGGCCACTGCCTCCCAAGTTTCCCTGGCCACTGCCTCCCACGTTTCCCTGTCCCAAGGTGGAGAGCGATCCATCCGCCTTGTCGTTGCCTGCCGAATGGCCCACGGAGCGGAACTTGGCTGAACGAATGCCGTAATATCCATGGCTCCCCTTCCCTTTCTTTTTTGGATCCCTGTTGCCTTTTGAACCGAAAGAACACTCAGAGACCAGGCTGCCATGACTTTGTTTACCATGTCGTGTCCACAAAGCGCGAATGCTGGGCTTTCAAATGAAGCGGCAACACTGGGAAGGTCGTCAGGTGCGGCACCCACCGCAGCAAGTCGGCGAGTTGCGCGTGGAGTTGTTCCCAGGTCGGTGTGACGTGAAAGTGTGCCGTCTTGACGGGTATTCTTCTGCTGTTCCCCACATGCATAGCCGCTGTGATGTCAAGGGGGTTGTCGCCCAAGGACACCAACAAGCCGTGCTTAGTGTCGTCCAGCAGCGCGTCAAAGGCCGCCTTCTTCCAGTCCTCCGGACAGTCCTTGTTTTGCTCGGTCTGGTAACGGCTGCGCGCCGACACGATCTCCACGGTTTGGAGCAGGTCCCAAAGTTCCGTCAGACGGCAGTTGTCGCAGAACGTTTTCACCCAACCTTCGCAGGAGTTGGTGACAATGCAAACGTCGCCGTAGATCTTCAAGGTGGTCAGAAGAGTGCAAACGTTCGTGGAAAGGGTCGCCAACTTCAAGGCGTGCAGACGCTGAAACTGCGCGTAGTTTTCCTCCACCGAGCAGTGCTTGTTGTCGTCGAAGTGACGGGTGAGTAGGGTCGACGGTGCCACAGTGTCGTCAAAGTCCACCACGATCAACGGCTTTCGGACTTCCGGCGAGCGAACTGGCGATGCAGGCGGATCCGAGTCAAAGTCCGAGTCGTGTTCGTGTTCGCTGCCCCGGAAATCGTCAGAGTCGGCCGCGGACTTGACGGACTCGGTGTCCTCTGCAATGACAAAGGTAAAGGCTGGGGGTAGACACGGGGCGTTGGAGGGACACGGAGCGTTGGATGGCAACGAGGGCAACGCCACGTCGGAATTCAACGCCATGGCCAGTTCGTGCGCCTGCGTGTGTGCGTCCGCCCACCCCTTTGACTCTGAAGAACAAAAAAAAAGTTCTGGCTACAACTCCTGGCTACACGTTCGGAGCGTGCCCCAAGTTTGCTCAACGATAAAAAAAATGAACCGCAGGGTACATTTTGCACGTGACCACGACACACGGTGGATCGAACGTGACGAAAAACGAACCAAATATGATGATGATCGTGGGGCCATGGATGATGAGGTTCGCGGCCATCCGTCATTATGTTGGCCCAAGGCGACATCCCGGTCCCATCCCGAAGCCCGGTCTTACTCCGAACATTCCACCAGTCCCGAGCACCGGCCCACCCCTTCGCTTTCCTCCTGCGCGTTGGAGTTGCAAACCCAGTTGCAAACCCAACCCACGACAGTGATCAACCCTTTGACGCGCCGCACCATAACGCGGTTTGGTGCCAGTTATTGGAAACTGCTCATTACTTTGTTCGGGGCGCAGTCCGCCCTCATGGCAAGCGAAAAGGCCGCATACCGGGAACGGTTTCCCCGCGCGACCCGACCCGGAAAGCAACGGGATTAAAGGTTGCGGCACAACACCCGCGCGTTCTCCGAAAGCAACGGAGCGATAAAAAATTATCTGGGCGGTTGGGGTTGTACCTGGTCTAAGACAGTTCTGCCGCGCGGAAGTACTGCAAGGTGGCCATGAGTGTGGCGTGCGCGGGCCAATGGCCCCAGTACCGTACGTCGCGGGTCTGGGGCTGGAAAATCACCACCCCCGCATGAACAGCCAGCCCGTCGCACACGCTCACCGCACAGGCTGTTTTCGTGTGAGGATCAAAGGTTTCGGGCAGGGCCGAAAACAACGTGCTGCCCGAAGGAATACCATTACGGGGCGTGAGTTCCCAATACACACTACACCATTGTCCGATGCGATTGCCCGCGATCACGCGGTGCTCCCAGTCCCACGACGAGCGCCATCCCAGGTCGCGCTCGGACGTTGTGGCCGTGAGCAAAAAATCACCCGTGGCTCGAATGCCCCCCAAGGGCAGGGTTGCAGTCGTCTGTGACACGACCACCAAATCGTGCACGTAAGCCGTCCCTTTGACCACTAACTCTTGGGTTTCGACCGCCGGTGCATGAACTTCGCGCGCTATGACTGCCCCGCGAGTCACGACAGAATGCTGCGACGACATTTTACTCTTCCGAGCCATTTTCTCTACTGCGCGGGCACCACAGCCACAATGATTTTGCGACCGTCCGCCAGCCTGACTTCGTGGGCGCCGCGCCGGAACAACTGATCCGGATCCACCACGAAGCCCAGGGCGTGGGAGGGGAGGTTGTAGGGGGGACCGCCCTCTGCCGAAAAGTACGGCTGCGGCGGCGGCGGCGGTGAATATTGAGAAAACATGGCGGGGGACTGCGGCGGCGGCGAAGGCTCAAACTGCGGCGACGGGAAAAACTGCCGCTGCGGAGAGGGAGGGTACAACTGCCGCGGCGGAGAAGGAAAGAACTGCCGCGGCGGGGAAAGCGGCAGAGCGGGGTGAAAGAACGCCTGCTGCTGCTGCGGGGGAAGGCAGGAAAACGCCTGCTGTCGCAACAGCGGCGGACGCTCTTCCAGTTGTTCCGACGACGGCTCGAGGACGTGGTTGGTCGGATGATCTTGCTGCGACGATGACGGCTCGAGGAAGGCACTGGACGACCGTTGCGCCAGCGAGGTGGCTGGCGGGTCAGGCGGGGCTTGGGCGCTGGCCAATGGAACTTGGGCGCTGGCCGGCGGGTCTTGGGCGTGCACCGGTGGAACTTGGGCCGGCGGGGCTTGGGCGTGGGCCGGCGGGTCTTGGACGCTGGCCGGCGGGGCTTGGGCGATCGGGTGGTCTGCCGAAGACGACGAGGGTGATGTCGACGGGCGGACGACCTTGGGCGCCCAGACAGGCACGACTGGTTGAGCCACAGCAGTGCCCAAAGCCGGGAAGTTGTTGAGGTCGTCCGAGGGCTTCTGCTGCTTTTCGGCCTGTGGGCGGCGCTCCTGGCAAGGGCAACGTATGTTGCGGTCGTCATTGATGATGCTTTGTTGGCAGTGCCGACACCGCTTCACCAGACGAGCCTCGGCCGCGATGCGGTCTTGCTCCGTGTCCCAGCACTTGGAACACAGCGGCGTCATCGTGAGCGTGCTGCAGCCCAGGGTGGCGCACTTGGTGGGGGAAGGAACCGGTGCCGCAGTGGGGGCGACGGACACCAACTTGACGTGGCACGGCTTGCACAGCGGAAAGCCCGCCCTGGTTTTGCGCGGGCAGTTGGACTTGGTGCAGGGCGTCAACTGATGCTCGGGTTGGTGGGGCCACCAGCACTTCTTGACGTCGTGGCCGGGTTGGCCCTCCTGAGGACACACGTGGCTGTGTTGAAAGGTGCATTGGTCGCCGTTGACGCAACCCTTGCGGCTGTAGAAGAAGTGGC
>Ga0207711_10002167_pt1 | contig 17662 bp, 16 predicted proteins | sample KBSS34metaG_FD_184401 | JGI IMG/M metagenome (GOLD analysis project Ga0207711, IMG submission 184401) | Switchgrass rhizosphere microbial communities from Kellogg Biological Station, Michigan, USA - KBS S3-4 metaG (SPAdes) (version 2) | ecosystem: Host-associated > Plants > Roots > Rhizosphere...
TTCCGGCCGATACGCTGCAGCAGCGTCGCATGATCCTGCATCTCGTCCGGCCGCTCGGCGACGTCTGCCGGCACGGCCGCTAGGCCCTGGGCCCACGCGGCGCGGGCAGCGGCGAGGTCGCCGCGATCGCGTTCGGCGTCGCCCACCAGGCGGTATGCGCGCGCAAGCCGATACGCGTCCTCGATCTTGTCGGCGGTCTGGGCCCGCCTCGCGGCGCTGACGGATTGTTGCGCTTCGGCCAGCGCCTGATCCCTGTTCCCGGCGGCCATTGCGATCCCCGCTCTCAGCACGGCGCACACATACGGGCCTTTGCGCCACTCGGGCCTCGGGGACGGTCTCCGCAGCAATTCCTGAAACGTGCGGCAGGCAGCGGCGGTGTGCACGTCAGCTTCCGTCGGGTTGCCGTTCACCAGAAGCAACCTGGCGAGGTTGAGGCGAGCGGCCGCGCCGCTGCTGAGCCAGAGTGCATTGTGGGGCTCAATGGCGGTCAACGCGTCCGCGTTGGCGATTGCAGCCCGAAATTGCTGATCGGCAAGGGCGGTTTGCCCCGTCTCTGAATAAAAGGTGCCGAGGTAGCGCTGCGCAGAGCTCAGCCTGTCGCGAATTTTCGTGTCGCGGGACTGGTTGTACAAGTTCGCATAGGCGGCGACCGTTCGTTGACGTGCCGGGATTCCGTCCGCGTAATTGCCCCTCGATCGCTCAGCGTCGGCCAGCCAGTTCAGGGCTTCCGCGACGCCCTGCTGATAGGTCTTGTTGTTGGGATCGGCCGTTGCGATCGCCTCCATCGTGCTCAGGGCATCCTTGAACTGTGCGACGGCCTCGGCGAACCGCCGCTGATCGTACAGCACGATGCCGAGGTTGGCGTCGGCATATTGAACTTCCATCCGGTATTTGAGGTTGTCTGGCTGCAGCGCGACCATCTGCCGTGCGAGACGCTGGTACTCGCGCATTGATTGCTCGGCGGTGCGAAAGTCTTCGGCGTGCTGAGCTATCTCGCCGACATAGAAGACGTTTTGCGCGTGGTCGAAGATGGCCTGTGCGTTGCTTGGGTCGCGGCGCATCGATTCCGCGGTTCCGGCCATCGCCTGGCGGTAGAGCTTGATCGCGGTCTGGCTGTCGCCGCGTGCGTCCGCCACCTGGGCCATCAGGCTGAGCGCCTTTGACCGCTGCGACAGTGCTGCGTCGGTCAGCTGCGACGTGTCCTGCTTGCTGTAATAAGCGAGCACGCGCGAGCCGACCCCATCGAGCGCATCCAGACGCCCGATTGGATCGAGCTTGTCCCTGAGGTCGCCGAGCATGAAGGCGACCAGGCTCTCGGCCTCGCGGCGCTGCTCGCGCGCCTCGTTGCGCGCCTGGAAGGCCGTGACCGCCAGCGTACTGGTGACGGCCATCCCCGCGAGCGATCCCGCGACCAGCCAGGCCATCCGCCGGTGCCGCCGCGTCTGGTCGCGCTGGACCAGCTCGTCGAGGCCGACTCCGAGCATGCCGGCGACCAGTTTGAGGAACGCCATCCTCTGGCCTTCGCCGCCCTCGCGAAAGTCGGCTGCGAGCGGCTCGGCGCGCTTGGCCGTCTGGTGTCCGCGGCGGTCATATTTGAAGCGCAGCGCCGGCGGGAAGCATTCCTCCGCCTCGCGGCCCGGCATGTCGCTGGCGAAGGGCTCGCCCGCGGCGACGGCGGCGAGCACGCAGCCTTCGGGCCGCGTGCGCTTGAAGCTCTCGATCTCCTGGTTGGTCCAGCGCGATTTGGCCGCCGTCGGAGAGCACAGGACGACCAGGAATTGCGATGCCGCCAGCGCCGCCTTGATCTCTTCGGCAAGGTCGCCCCCGGCCGACAGGTCCTGCTCATCGCGGAAGATCGGGGTCAGTCGGCGCGGCACGACGCCGTTGGCGGTCAGTCGGCCGGCGAGCGCGCTGGGCACGCGGAATCGCTCCAGCTCGCGATGCAGCCAGTCGGCCAGCTCCTTGTCCTTGTGGCTGTAGCTGAGAAATGCGTAGTAGCGGGTGCGGAGCCGCGGGACGTCGCGGGCACGGGCGTCCGCTTCGCGATCGCGCTCGAAACCCGGCAATCGGGCAAGCCTGGCCATCGCCGCCCCCAGCAATTCCGTTAAGCCTGTTAACACAACAGGATAATTGGCGCGAATCCGCCACTGGCGGTTTTCCTAGTGTCGCGAAGGCCTTATATGGCTCCCATGTCCATCCGTCCCTGGCGCGATATCGAGCGGCGCAAGTCGCGGCAGATCATGGTCGGCTCCGTTCCAGTCGGCGGAGACGCGCCGATCAGCGTCCAGACCATGACCAACACGCCGACCGAGGACGCGCGTGCGACGATCGACCAGATCCGCCGCTGCGAGGATGCCGGGGCGGACATCATCCGGGTGTCCTGCCCGACGGCCGAGGCGACCGCCGCCCTGAAGCAGATCGTGCGGGAGGCGCGCGTCCCGATCGTCGCCGACATCCATTTCCACTACAAGCGCGCGCTCGAAGCGGCGGATGCCGGCGCGGCATGCCTGCGCATCAACCCCGGTAACATCGGCTCCGAGGAGCGGGTGCGCGAAGTCATCGCCGCCGCCAAGGCCAATGGTTGCTCGATGCGCATCGGCGTCAATGCGGGAAGCCTCGAGAAAGACCTGCTCGAAAAATATGGCGAGCCGTGCCCCGAGGCGCTGGTCGAGAGTGCTCTCGACCATATCCGCATCCTCGAGGACCATGACTTTCGCGAGTACAAGGTCGCGGTGAAGGCGAGCGACGTGTTCCTCGCGGTCGCCGCCTACCAGCAGCTCGCCGGCCAGGTCGACTGCCCCCTCCATCTCGGCGTGACCGAGGCGGGCGGGCTCATCGGCGGCACGGTCAAGTCCTCGCTGGGCATCGGCTCGCTGCTATGGGCGGGGATCGGCGACACCATCCGCGTGTCGCTGTCGGCCGAGCCGGAAGAGGAAGTCCGCGTCGGCTACGAGATCCTGAAGGCGCTCGGCATCCGCAGCCGCGGGGTCCGCGTCGTCTCCTGCCCCAGTTGCGCGCGGCAGGGCTTCGACGTGATCCGCACGGTCGAAGCACTCGAGGCGCGGCTCCAGCACATCAAGACTCCGATGTCGCTTTCGGTTCTCGGATGCGTCGTCAACGGTCCCGGCGAAGCGCGCGAGACCGACATCGGCATCACCGGCGGTGGCAACGGCAAGCATATGGTCTATCTGTCCGGCGTTACCGATCACCACGTGCAGGATGCCGATATGATCGACCATATCGTGCGGCTGGTGGAGGCGAAGGCCGCTGAGCTCGAAGCCGAGACAGCGCAGCCGACGCTCGACGCCGCCGAATGAACGATATGCCAGTCAAAGCCGCGCGAGGAGCCGTCGCCACGGGCGCTGCAGCGACCGGCATTACAACCTTCGGCGCAGCGGCGCTCGGTGCGATTGCGTTGGGCGCGGTGGCGTTGGGCGCGCTCGCCATTGGACGTCTTTGGATCGGCCGGGCGCATGTCCGGAAGCTGCGGATCGACGAGTTGGAAATCGGCAGGATAGTAGGCCCCGCGTCGACCGATGTTGGGACGGCCGCCGAATAGGGTTAGGCTTCCTTAACCAGTCCGGGCGCATCAAAGCGCCATGGTCAAGCTGGTCCTTATCCTGATCATGGGCGCGTTCGCGCAAGGCCTCGCCGCAACCAGCAGCCAGCCACCGCTCCTCATCGAAGACACGACGGCCGCGCACCGCTAAGCGGCGCGGGTGAATCGCGCCGCCCACAATCCAGTCCAGCATCCGGTCCGGGGGTTCCTTGCCGCGCTCGCCGCGGTTGCGGTGCTGTCCGTGATGGACGCGGTAATGAAGCACCTGGTGCTCGCGCTCGGATTGTTCACGGTCAGCATCTGGCGTTCGGCAACCAACCTCTTTTTCAGCTCGGCGCTCTATTTGCCGCGGCGCCGGCAATGGCCGAGCCGAAAGACGCTGACGATCCATGTGATCAGGGGCGTGGATGTCACGATCATGGCGGCGCTCTTCTTCTGGGGGATCGCGCGCGTCCCGCTTGCCCAGGCCCTGGCGCTCACCTTCATCGCGCCGCTGATCGCGATGCTGCTTGCTCCCTTGTTCCTCAAGGAGCGGCTCAACGCGCGGCTGATCGGCGGCGCGATTGCCGCATTCGCCGGCGTGCTGGTGATCGTTCTCGGTCAGGCGCGAGCCGAGGTTCGGCCGGATGTTCTGCTCGGCATCGCGGCAATTATCGGCTCGGCAATTTGCTACTCGGGCAACATCTTGATGATGCGCTGGCAGGCGCTCGCCGCCGGGCCGCTCGAAATCAATTTCTTCCAGGCGATTGTGGTCCTGGCGCTGTGGCTTGCGGCCGTACCGCTGATGGGTCGACCGCAATGGCCGGGTGGCGAGGTCGGCTGGATCATCGTTGCATCGGTCCTGTCGACCACCGGCGGAATGCTGTTCGCCTGGGCTTATGCCCGCGGCGAAGCGAGCTACCTCGCGGTGACCGAGTACAGCGGCTTCATCTGGGCCTCTATCTGCGGCTGGGTCGCGTTCGGCGAGCGGGTCTCCATATACACGCTGGCCGGTGCGCTGCTCATCGTCGGCGGCTGCCTGTTTGGCGCTCGCGGCAAGATCACCGAGCCTCCCGAGATGGATTACACTTAGGCGTTCGACGCCAGCAGATTGATGCTGAAGGCGAGCACGCCGATGTTGAAGGCGAACGCCGCGAGGCAGTGGAACGTCACGACGCGGCGGACCTGCTCGTTGGTGATCTGCACGTCGCTGGTCGCGAAGGCCATTCCGCAGGTGAAGGCGAAATAGACGAAGTCCCAATAGACTGGCTCGGGCGTGCCGGGAAATTCGAACCCATCGCAACTGCTGCTAGGCGCCGTGTAGGCGAGGTGGGCGTAGTGGAATGCGTAGACCATGTTGCTGAACAGCCACGCGAGCACGAGCGTCAGCACGATCAGCACCTTGGTCGCCGGCTCGGGATTGCGGCCGACGATTTCGGCCGTGATCGCGATCAGCAGGACCGTCATGACGATTCCGCTGATTACCAATAGTCCCACCCGATTGGCGTCGTTCTCCGCCGCGTGCTGGCGGATTTCCGCTTCCTCGCGAGTGCTCAGCACCGAGTAGCACGAGACAAGGAACACGAACGCGGCGCAATTGAAGCCCGCCATCATCCCAAGCCGCCAATTGCCTATCAGGGCGATCGCGGTGGGCGTCGCCAGCATCAGAACCGCCATGAACAGGATGAAGCGCGCCGGAGCGATCATGTTGCCGATGGTGCGCGGCTTCGTCATGAGACGTCAGCGTAACGGCTGCGGAGGAAAGAGCCAAATGCCCTGGTTGTGGCTAATCATCGGCGGCCTGTTCGAGGTCGGCTTCACGACCTCGCTGCGGTTCGTCGACGGCTTCAGGAACCTGCCGTGGACGCTCGCTTTCCTCGCCTCGGTCGCGGTCAGCATGGTGCTGCTCGAGCTCGCATCGCGCGAAATCCCGATGGGCACGGCCTATGCCGTGTGGGGCGGCATCGGAGCGGTCGGAACCGTGATCGTCGGCATCCTCTGGTTCCATGAGCCGGCGAGCACTGTCCGCGTGCTGCTGATCCTGGCCATTGTCGCCGCCATCGCCGCGCTCCGGCTGACGGCCTAGCGCTGCGGCTCCAAGAGCGGAGCGACCTCCGGGCTTTCCTCGATCGAGCGGTAAAACTTGGGCGTCGGGAAGGGCCCGCGCGCCTGCTCATAGGCATAGCCGAGGTTGAGCAGCAGGCCTTCCGACCATTTCGGTCCGATGAAGCTCAGGCCGACCGGCAGCCCCTTCACCATGCCCATCGGCACCGTGAGGTGCGGGTAGCCGGCAACCGCCGCGAGTCCCCCGGCCCCGCCGCCCGCGACCTGATCCCCATTGGCCACATCGATCTTCCACGCCGGCGGCATGGTCGGGCCGACCAGCGCGATGACCTTGTTGTCCTTCAGGAGCTTGTCGATGCCCATCGGCCCCGCCGCCTGGAATGCGGCTGCCTTGGCCTTCTTGTAGGCCGGATCGGCAAGTCCCTTCGTCTTCTCCGCCTGCTCGAACAGCTCCTGCCCGAACAATGCCATCTCCTGCCGCTCGTGCGCCTTGTTGAACGCGATGATATCGGCGAGGCTACGCGAGCCGATCTGCGCCGGGCTGCCCTTCAGATAGGTGGCCATATCGGCTTTGAGCTCGGTCAGCAGGATCGGCAGCTCGTTCTTGCCGATCGCGCTGCGGTCGAACTTCTTGATGTCGACCAGGATCGCGCCCTTCTCGCGCAGCACGGCAAGCGCCGTCTCGAACGCCGTGTCCGTGCCGAATCCGGTCGCGAAGCGCATCACGCCGATGCGCTTGCCCTTCAGCGCATTGGCGTCGAGGCCGGCGGCATAGTCGTGCTTGTGCTTGTTGGCGTCGCGGGTCGCGGGGTCGGCGGGATCGCTTCCGGCGATAGCGGTCAGCAGCTGCGCCGCTTCCAGCACAGTCGGGGTCATCGGCCCCGGCGTGTCCTGCGTGTGGCTGATCGGCACGACATGGGTACGGCTGACCAGGCCCACCGTCGGCTTGAGGCCGACGATCCCGTTGATCGAAGCAGGGCAGGTCACCGATCCATTGGTCTCTGTGCCGATCGCGAAGCGAACGAGCCCGGCGGCGACGGCCGCGCCCGACCCGCTCGACGAACCGCAGGCATTGCGGTCGAGCGCCCATGGGCTGTGGACCTGTCCGCCGATCGCGCTCCAGCCGGAGATCGAGTTGTTCGAGCGGATGTTCGCCCATTCGCTGAGGTTGGTCTTGCCGAGGATGACGGCCCCGGCATCGCGCAGCCTGGCAACGAGCGGCGCGTCGCGATTGGTGACGTTATTGGCCAATGCGAGGCTTCCGGCCGTGGTCGGTAGCGGGCCCGCGCTTTCGATATTGTCCTTGATCAGCACCGGCTGGCCGGCGAGCGGCCCGCGCAGGCTGCCGGCGTCGACCCGCCGCGCCTGGTCGATCGCCGTCGTGTCGACCGCAATCACGGAATGAAGCGCCGGATCGATCCGCGCGATCCGCTCGAGCGCTGCGCGGACATTGGCTTCGGCCGGGCGCGGCTGGGCCGCGGCGGCGGAGGCCGCGGTCAGTGTCAGTGCCGTCGTGATCAACCAAGTGCGCATGACGATCCCCTCCTGTTTGGTCAGCGCGGCGCAAGCAACGCGTCGAGCGTCCCGGGCGCGGTCCCGACCTTCTGCAGCCGCGGATAGCGCAAGCCTCCGTGCCAATCGAGCTTCACCGTTCGATAGGCGTCGCCGTCGTGGACCAGGAGCTCGGGGGCCGGCCCATTCCCGGCAGCCGCCTTGATAGCGTCCTTCAGTGCATCGGGGTCGAAATCGCGCCCGTTGACGGCAAGAATCTCTGTGCCGACGGTAATGCCCGCATCGAACGCCGCGCTGTCCCAGAGCACGCCCGAGACCCTTCCGTCATTGCCGACCATCAGGCCGCCGGAATAGGTGAGGTCGCTGTTCTTGCCGCTCTTCTCGGCACTCCTGATCCACTTGGTCGGCTCGGCGGTATAGACCAGCTTGTATCCGCCCTCGTTAATCCCCTCGAGCGGCGGCGCGCTGGCAACCTCGTACACGCGCCGCTGCAGGTAGCTGCGCCAGTCGTAGGGCTGGACCGCGTTCAGTGTCGCGACCACGTCGTCGAACGTATAGGTCAGCTCGCCATAGTCGCCGTTGCGCATGCCGTAGAAGGCCTTGGCGAAATCATCGATCGACTTCCTGCCGCCGGACGTCGTCCGAAGGATCCGATCGACGTCGATCCAGATGAGCTGGCCTTCGCTGTAATAATCTTCGCTCCGCTGCCAGCCGCGCCAGGGTTGTGCCGCGCGATTGGCGATCGTCGGATCGTTGGTGGTGTCGACCAGCGGCCGCCACTGCCGCCCCGGGGTCCCGGTGCTGTAGGTCGCGGCGGTCGCTGCGATCGCATCGAGCGTGTCCTGCTTGGACAGCATTCCCGACCGCGCGCCGAGGACATATCCCCAGAACTGGTCCTGGCCTTCGTAGACCCAGAGGAGCGACCCTTCCATCGGCACCGTGTTGTAATCCGGCGTCCAGAGGTCCGCCGGGCGCCGGTACTTGCCGTCCCAGCTATGGCTATATTCATGCGGCAGCAGGTTGCGGTCGCGAAGCTTGTTCTCCCAGTCGGTGAAATAGCCGCGCTTCACTCCGTCCTCGGAGCTGCGGTGATGCTCGAGGCCATTGCCGCCGAGGTTGTTCGAGATGGTCAGCAGGAAGTCGTAATGGTCGTAATGCTGCGCGCCGAACGCCTTCAGCGCCTGGTCGACCAGCCTTTTGTGCGCCGAGATCTGATCGGGCGTCGCGGCGAGCTCAGCCGGCGTGTCGCCGATGACGTCGAGGAACACGTCGTTGCTGAGCGGGATCTGCCGATAGTGCGCGCCGGCAATCAGCGGCGAGTCCATCAATATCTCGTAGCTCGTGGCGGGATAATCGAACCGCCCGCCATTCTGGGCGACAGGCCGAAGGGCGGTCGCCACCTTCCAGCCATTGGGAACGATCACCGACGCCTTCACCGGGATCTGCCGGACGTAATAGCCGGCGGGGTACATCGAAAGCGACAGCCACTGGATGCTCGACATGTCCGGCGTCATGACCGTCCGGCCCTGGTTCTCGGCTGTGGCCGAGACGTACTGGAACTCGACGTCGACCGACGACACGCCTTGCGGCACGTCGACGTGGAACGCGTACACGTCGCGGGAATCGCGCATCCACTTCAGCGGCCGGCCATTGGCGCTGAACCGGATGCCGGTGGCATTCTTGATATCGCCCCGCGGGCTGTGACCCCCGGGCACCCACTTCGGGTAGAGCATCACCAGGTCGCCGGCAGCAGCGACGGGCACGCGCTCCCGGACCCGGAAGATGCCGCGCGTCACGTCGGTCGCATCGACCGTCAGCTGCAATGTGCCGGGGAACGGCACGTCACGCGCCGCGGGAACGCGGTTCGGCTTGGCATAGGCTTCGGGCTTGCTGTTGAGCGGCGGGACGATCTGGGCCAAGGCCGCGCCGCTGAGACATGACGAAAGGGTGACGACAAGCGCTATTCGGCGCATCTAGCAACTCCTTGAGAAGAAAGCGGAACCAGGGTTTGGAGCGCGTGTAACGCGATTTGTCTCACCTGCCACTGCCTTTCGTCGGCAGCAGTTGGCACTTTGTCGAAGGTCATTTCGTTGTAAGCGCTCGTTCAGTCGGGGCCACTACCGAAAGTTATATGCAGAGCCGTATCCTGCTGCTGAGCAGCGCCGCAATCCTTTTCCCATGCTTGCCCGCGTACGCGCAGCCGGCCGCTACGGCTCCGGCGAACGCGGCAGCGGCCGCTGCTGCCCAACCGATCGACGACACCGGCGACGAGGAGGAGATCGTCGTGACCGGCGCTCGCGCGCGTGGCTCGGTCGTCGGCGATATCCCGCCGCAGAACATCCTCGACGCACGCGATGTCCGGGCGACCGGCGCAACCAGCATCACGGAACTGCTCGATGCGCTCGCCCCGCAGATCGGGAGCGCGCGAGGGCGCGGCGGCGAAGCGCCTGTGTTGCTGCTCGACGGTCTGCGCATTTCGGGATTCCGCGAGCTTCGCGACATTCCGACCGAGGCGATCCAGCGGGTCGAGATCCTGCCCGAGGAGGTCGCGCTGAAATATGGCTACCGCGCCGACCAGAAGGTGGTGAACATCGTCCTTCGCCAGCGTTTCCGCTCGACCACGGCGCAGGCCGCCGCCAGCCTCACCACGGACGGCGGCTATGCCAGCGAGAACGCCGACCTGACCCGCTTCCTCGTCCAGCGCGCGGGCCGCACCACGCTCAACCTCCACGCGTCGCACAACAGCCTGCTGACCGAGAGCGAGCGTGACATCCTTCTCACGCAAAGCCTGCCGGCCGGCGCGACTTCCGACCAGGTCCTTGCCGCCCGTTCGCTGGTCAGTCGTAAGTCGGACTTCCGCGGTTCCGCGACGTTCAACCGCACCGTGTTTGGCAACGTATCGGGCACGATCAACACCGAGCTCGAGCATTCGGAAGGCCATTCGCTGATCGGCCTCAACCCAAGCCTGCTCGAGCCGCTCGACCGGACGACCTCGGCCGACAGCGCTCACCTCGGCGGGGTGCTTAACGGCACCACCAAGTCGCAATGGCGCTGGACGGTCACCGCCAACGCCGACCTCGACGGCAATGTGACGCGCAGCGACCGCGACGATCCGACCTTCCCGACCGAGCGCACGCGATCCACGACCGCGTCGGGCGATCTCACCGCGACCGCCAACGGCAAGCTGTTCAAGCTCCCCGCGGGCGATGCCAGCACCACGCTCACGCTGGGCGGGAGCACCGTCCATCTCGATTCCAGCCGTTCGCGGCTGGGCGTCTCCTCGTCGAATTCGCTGTCGCGCACGATGGGACGGGCGGGCGCAAATCTCGACCTGCCGATCTCCCGCAAGAATCGCGAGTTCAGTGCCCTTGGCAATCTGACGCTCAACGCCAATGCCGAGGTCGATCAGCTGTCGGACTTCGGCACGCTGACCACGATCGGCGCAGGCGCCAATTTCTCGCCGCTCGACCGGACTAGCTTCATTGCCAGCTGGACGCGCGAGGAAGGTCCGCCGACCATCAACGAGCTCGGTGACCCGGTGCTCGACACGCCGGGCTCGCGCATCTTCGACTTCACCACCGGCCAGACCGCACTGGTCGACGCGATCACGGGCGGCAATCCCAACCTGAAGTCCGATGTGCGGAACGTGCTCAAGTTCGGTACCAACTGGCAGCCGTTCGAGAAGACCGACCTGCGCCTGCGCGCGGAGTTCGTGCACCAGGTCACCGAACGGCCGATTTCGGCGATCACCGTCACCGAGGCGATCGAATCCGCCTTCCCCGAGCGGTTCGTTCGCAGCGGCGGCCGACTGGTCGCCGTCGACCTGAGGCCGATCAATTTCGACAGTGCTCGCCGCGATCAGCTGCGCGTCGGGTTCGATTTCTCCAAGCCGCTCAAGTCGCGGCGCCCGTCGCAGACGGTGATCGACCAGATCCGCCAGCAATTCGGCTTCGGCGGACGGGGCGGCCAGGCGGGCGCTCCGGGCGGTGCTCCAGGGTCTTCGCCTCCGCCCGGCGGTCCGCCGCCAGAGGGCGGCCGTGGAGGCGGTTTCGGCGGCTTCGGAGGACGTGGCGGCGGAGGAGGCGGCGGCTTCTTCGGCGGCGGGGGTGGCAACCGCGGCCGGCTGCAGCTCTCGCTCACCGATACGATCACCTTCGTCGACAAGGTGCGCATCACGCCTGGCGGGCCCGAGCTCGATTATCTTCACGGCGACGCCGCCGGCTCGCTGGGTGGCACTCCGCGCCACAATGTCGAGGCCCAGGCTGGCTGGTCGAACAACGGGCTTGGCGCTCGGCTCGGCGCCAATTGGCGGAGCGCCACGCGGGTCACCACGACTACGGGCGACGACCTCCATTTCTCGTCGCTCGGTACGTTCAACCTCCGGCTGTTCGCCAACCCGGGCGACGTTCCGGAGGTGGCGGTCAAGCATCCCTGGCTGCGCGGCACGCAGTTCCGGCTGGAGGTCAACAACATCTTCAACAGCCGCCCCCAGGTCCGCGACGCGGCTGGCAACGTCCCGCTGAGCTATCAGCCGGGCCTGCTCGACCCGGTCGGCCGGACGATCATGATCAGCTTCCGCAAATTGTTCCTGCCCTCCCCGGCCACGTTCCGCCGCTTGTTCCAGCAGGAGCGCCAGCAGGGGACGCCGACGCGCTGATTCCGATTTTCCCGAATTTGTGCTTAAGCGCGCTTCAATGACGCCTGTTCAGCCCGTCCGGGGTACCCAAAGCCTGCTCGGAGAAGACGCCGACCGCCTCGCCGCCGTGGTCGCGGCGTTCGACAAGGTGCGCCGGCTGTACGGGTTTCGGCGTGTCGAGGTGCCGACGATCGAGCAGACCGCCGTGTTCGCGCGGACGATCGGCGAGACCACCGACGTCGTCTCCAAGGAGATGTATTCGTTCGAGGATCGGGGCGGGGAATCGATCACACTCAGGCCCGAGTTCACCGCGGGCATCTGCCGCGCTTATCTGAGCGAGGGGTGGCAACAATATGCGCCGCTGAAGCTTGCGACGTCCGGCGCGGCCTTTCGTTACGAGCGCCCGCAGAAGGGCCGCTTCCGCGAGTTTCACCAGCTCGATGCGGAGATCATCGGCGCGGGCGAGCCGCAGGCCGATGTCGAGCTGCTCGCCTTCGCCGACCAGCTGCTGAAGGAGCTCGGGATCGAAGGAACGATCCTAAAGCTCAACACGCTCGGCGATCCCGAGACGCGCGGAAGATGGCGCGATGCGCTGCACGAGCATTTCCGCAGCCATGTCGGAGCGCTGAGCGAGGACAGCCAGGCGCGGCTCGAGCGCAATCCGCTGCGGATCCTCGACAGCAAGGCGCACCAGGATTGGCCGGTGGTCGACAGCGCGCCGACCATCGACGAGTTCCTGACCGGCGAAGCCGCGGATTTCTTCGGCAAGGTCACCGCCGGGCTCGATGCCGCGGGCATCGCCTGGGAGCGGGCGCCGCGCCTGGTTCGCGGCCTCGACTATTATCGCCACACTTCGTTCGAGTTCATCACCGATCGGCTAGGCGCGCAGGGCACCGTCATCGGTGGTGGCCGATATGATGGCCTCATCGAGACTCTGGGCGGACCGCACACGCCGGCGGTCGGCTGGGCAGCGGGGATCGAGCGGCTGGCAATGATGATCGGCGCGCCCCAGCCCGAGAAGCCGATTGCCGTGATCGTCCCGCTTGGGGACCGCGCCGAAGCCGCGGGCCAGCGCCTGCTCGCCGACCTTCGCCGCGCCGGCATTGCCGCGGACATGGCCTATCGCGGCAACATGAAGAAGCGCCTCAGCCGCGCCAACGATTCGGGTGCCGCCTATGCACTGATCATCGGCGATGCCGAGCTGGACAGCGGCGAAGTTCAGATGAAGGCGCTTGCGACCGGCGAGCAGCACAGCGTCGCCTTCGACGAGATCGCGGGGAAGCTCGCCCAGTGACCCAGATATCGTCGGAGCGGATCGCGTCGATCGAGGCGAAGAAGCATGAGCTGCAGCAGGCGATGTCGCGCGGCGACATCGCCCCGGACGAGTTCGTGCGCCTGTCCAAGGATTATGCGGCGATCGAGCCCGTGGCGGCGGCCGCGCGCGAAGTGCGCCGGCTCCGCGCCGAGCTTGAGGTCCTGAACGGCATGATCGCCGATCCCACCGCCGAGCCCGAGCTCAAGGAAATGGCGGCGGCCGAGGCCGAGGAGATCCGGCACAAGCTGCCGCAGGCGGAGCGCGCACTGGCGATCAAGCTGCTGCCTCGCGACGCGGCCGACGACCGCGCAGCCATGCTCGAGGTTCGGGCCGGCACCGGCGGCGATGAGGCCGCTCTGTTCGCGGGCGACCTGCTTCGCATGTATCAGCGCTATGCCGAGAGCCAGGGCTGGCGGTTCGAGCTGATTTCGGCGAGCGCGTCGGAGCTTGGCGGGTACAAGGAAGCGGTCGCGTCGATCAGCGGCCCCGGCGTCTTTGCCAAGCTGAAGTTCGAAAGCGGCGTCCACCGCGTTCAGCGCGTGCCCGTCACCGAGAGCGGCGGGCGAATCCACACCTCGGCGGCGACCGTCGCGGTGCTGCCGGAAGCCGAGGATGTCGACGTCCACATCGACGACAAGGATTTACGGATCGACGTCTATCGCTCGTCGGGCCCTGGCGGACAGTCGGTCAATACGACGGACAGCGCTGTTCGAATCACCCACCTTCCGACCGGCCTGGTGGTGATCCAGCAGGACGAGAAATCACAGCACAAGAACAAGGCCAAGGCGCTGAAGGTGCTCCGCACGCGGCTGTTCGAGCTCGAGCGCGAGCGCCTCGCCAGCGAGCGCGCCGGCGCCCGCAAGTCGATGGTCGGCTCGGGCGACCGGTCGGAGCGTATCCGCACCTACAATTTTCCGCAGGGGCGTATCACCGACCATCGGATCAACCTCACCAAGCACAATCTCACCGAAGTGCTGGAGGGTCCCGCCCTCGGCGAGCTGGTGGACGCACTCGCCGCCGAGGATGAGGCGGAGCGCCTGGCCGGGCTCGAGGATGCGCATGTGTCCTCCGCCTCAGCCGGGCGGAGCTAAGCATTGAAAGCGGTTGCCCGCGCGCTGGATGATGCGACGCACCAGCTGAGCAAGACCAGCGACACGCCTCGCCTCGATGCGGAGCTGCTGATGGCCGAAGCGCTGCACATCGACCGTGACCGCCTGCTCCTGTCGCCACCCGATCGCGCGGTGCCCAAGCGGTTCCAGAAGATGGTCGACCGACGCTCCAGGGGTGAGCCCGTCGCCTACATCACCGGCCGCCGCGCGTTCTGGAACATCGACCTTCACGTCGGCCCCGGCGTGCTCGTCCCCCGTCCCGATTCCGAGGTCCTGATCGCGTCCGCGATCGAGCATTTCGAGGGGACGAAGGGACCGGCGCGCATCCTCGATCTCGGTACCGGCCCGGGGACGCTGCTGCTCGCGGCGCTCGATGTCTGGCCGGACGCGACAGGCCTCGGGATCGACGTATCCCGCCGCGCCTTGTCCTACGCTTCGGCGAACGCCCGTCGGATGGGATTCGATACGCGGCTGAAGCTCAAGATCGGCGACTGGGCAAAGGGCGTGACCGAGAGCTTCGACCTCATCCTTTGCAACCCGCCCTATGTCGCCGAAGGGGCCGAGCTTGGCCCTGGAGTGCGCGAGTTCGAGCCTGATGAGGCGCTGTTCGCCGGCAAGACCGGCCTCGACGCATACCGGGTACTGGCGCCCCAGCTGCCCAGCCTGCTCAACCCGGCAGGCCTCGCCGTGGTCGAGATCGGGCACGACCAGGCGTCGGCGGTAACCGCCTTGCTGGCTCGCGACGGACTCGAAGCGCGCGTCGCGAACGACTTCGCCGACCGCGAGAGGGCGGTGCTGTTAACCTGGGCTGCGACGAAATAGCTTGGCATTGGCCTTCGGGCGCACTACATCAGTGGTCCTGGGCCGGGCCCGCTCCAGATCAACTGAAGAGCGCTCCTGTCCCAACCCCGACACAATCGGCCGTTCACTTCGCGCTTGGCGCTTAGACCGGAACGAGAGGGTCAGAGCTGGCGCATGTGCGCCGCCCTGCCTGCCTGAGGCGAAGGGGCTAAGAGACACTGCGTAAGGACGTAGGCATTTGATCAACAATCGTCAGGGCGGCCGCAGGCGCGGTCGTGGTGGGCAACGGGGCCAGAATCTCGGCGGACAGCCGGGCAATCGCCAGGATAACCGGCAGCGCGGCAATGCCGCGCAGCTGCTCGAGAAATACAAGAGCATGGCGCGCGACGCGCAGCTCGCGGGGGACCGCGTCCAGACCGAATATTATCTCCAGTTCGCGGATCATTATTTCCGCGTTCTTGGCGAGAACCGCGCCCGCTTCGAGGACCAGAACCCGCGCCGTCCGCGCGACGAGGAAATGGAAGCGGACGAAGGCGACGACGAAGTCGTCGAGGCCGGTGAAGATTCCTCGGGCGATGACCGCTTCGAGCGCCAGGATCGCGGCGACCGACAGTCGCGCAACGAGCGCTTCAGCCGCCCGAACCGGCCGCGCCGCGACGATCGCTTCGCCGATGAGGACGATTCGCGCGCCGAGCCCCGCCCGCGCCTGAATGGCGCGGACGACAGCCTTCCGCTCGACGTGCTTCCGCCCGCGATCGGTCGCGATGCGCAGGATGAGCAGCCGGAATCGTCAGAGGATGATCAGCCGCGCAAGCCGCGTCGCCGGGCTCGCACGCCGCGGGCCGCCGAGGGCGACGACGAGATCGCGCCCGCGGCTTAAGCGAGCGAGTCGACCGGCCGCGGCCGGTGGTTCGAATCCAGTGCGACGAAGGTGAACACCCCTTCAGTGACCTTAACCTCGGTCGCGCCGAGATCGCGCTGCGCGATGACCTCGATCCGTACGGCCATCGAGGTCCGGCCGACCCGCTCGACCTCGGCATAGACCGAGATCAGGTCGCGCAGGTGGATCGGCGCGAGGAACTTCATCGCTTCGATCGCCACGGTCGCGACCGGCCCGCGCGCACGGCGCGAGGCGACGATGCCGGCGGCAATATCCATCTGGCTCAACACCCATCCACCGAAGATATGGCCGTTGGCGTTGATGTCGGCCGGACCGGGCATCACCCGCAACACCGGCGCTCGGTCGAGATCGGTCATTCCTTGTCCTTCTTGCGGATGCCGCCCGCGGCATCGTCATGTCCGGTCGAATTGCTGATGAAGACAAGCGTCATCAGCGCTGAGCCGACGAGGACGGTGAGGCCCGTGCCCAGAGCGGTCGCGATGACCAGGCTTGCGTGAATCTCCCCCGCCCCCCGCGTTACAAGAACCACCGCGATCGCCGCGATCACCACCGACAGCAGGGCCAGCAGGCGGAAGATCCGCCAGAAGCGCTGCACGCTCGACTGGCGCGGGCTTGGAAGCGGGTCCGGTTGCGGCATGGCCTTCCCTTTGCCGCTGCGAAGTGGGACTATCAAGCCGACCCAGTCGGCGAGTCTCGAAAGGGAGAGCCATGACCATTGCTTCGGTGCTTCGCGACAAAGGCGCGGCGGTCGAGACCGTTGCCGCGGAGGCAAGCGTGTTCGATGCGGTGCGCCGCCTCGGCGAAAAGCGCATTGGCGCGCTCCCGGTCATCGACGGCGGCCGCATCGCGGGCATTATCTCCGAGCGCGACGTGATCTACCGCCTGCGGGATCATGGCCCCGAGATGCTCGACTGGCCTGTCTCGCGGGTGATGAGCTCGCCGGCCATTACAGCCGGGCCCGACACCGAGGTGCTGGCTGCGCTGGCGCTGATGACGCAGCGGCGGATTCGGCATTTGCCGGTCGTCGAGGGCGGAGAAATTCGCGGCATCGTCTCCATCGGCGACCTTGTGAAGCATCGCATGGAGCGGATCGAGGCGGAGGCGGAAGCAATGCGGACCTACATCCAGACCGCTTGATCGCGTTTCGGAAAGAATCGTGAAAACAATTGCTTGCGACTCTTGAAGGCGCGGGCTTCGTCCTTATCTAGCCTTTGCGACGGGGCCGCCTGGCCCCCGAACTCACGACACACCGGTTTGCAACATTAATGCAAAAAACCCGGTTGACGGCTGTGGAGCCCACACATATATGGCGCCCCACAGCAACGGACGCGGCCTCGCTATGGGGTCTCGCGTTCGTTTCGTGCCTCTTCTTAGTCGGTCCAACCGATGCCCGGAACCAATCGAACCGGGAGAGGAAGCGCGTCGGCTCTTTGACATTGTCGGTTTAGATGAAGGGACATGTGGGCGGCGGCCCGGTCACCGATAACCTCTGGGTATCGGACGATCGGTCAAATTCAAGCCGTTCCTTAATGGGTCCCCGTTGAAGCTTGCTTCGATGGGATCACTCAAATGTCCTTATCGCAAACACACCATTTGTGATTTTGTGCAGGAACGGCTCCCAGAGATGCCGGTCTCCTCCTCGGTATTCCCCGGGGTGAAGATCGTACATCAACTTGAGAGTTTGATTCTGGCTCAGAACGAACGCTGGCGGCATGCCTAACACATGCAAGTCGAACGAGACCTTCGGGTCTAGTGGCGCACGGGTGCGTAACGCGTGGGAATCTGC
>Ga0207711_10002168_pt1 | contig 17661 bp, 13 predicted proteins | sample KBSS34metaG_FD_184401 | JGI IMG/M metagenome (GOLD analysis project Ga0207711, IMG submission 184401) | Switchgrass rhizosphere microbial communities from Kellogg Biological Station, Michigan, USA - KBS S3-4 metaG (SPAdes) (version 2) | ecosystem: Host-associated > Plants > Roots > Rhizosphere...
CCCCCGCTCGGCAGGTCTTCCCGCAGCAGCAGGCGCAGCAGCGTCGACTTGCCCGCGCCGCTGGAGCCGGTGAGAAAGACGAACTCGCCTTTGCCGATGGTGAGTGACAGGTCGCGCAGCGCGTAGACGCCGCGGCTATAGAGCTTGGAAAGGTGGGAGGTTTCTATCAAGCTGTTCGCAGAACGATAACACGCAATTCAACTGGAGGATGGCGGTTATCATCGCTGGAGTGGCTGGGTACGTACCTCGGGCCGACGCAGCAGGTCAGACGTCGAGCGCGCGCTTGAGCAGGTCGTTGACGCGTTTCGGGTTGGCCTTCCCCGCCGCCGCCTTCATCACCTTGCCGACGAGAAAACCGAACGCGCTGGTCTTGCCGCCGCGATAATCCGCGACCGGACCGGCGTTCGCCGCCAGCACGTCCGCGATCAGGGCCACGATCTCCGCCTCGTCGTCGATCTGCGCGAGCCCTTCGGCCGAGACGATGGCATCGGCCGTCTGCGCCGACCCGTACATTTTCTCGAGCACACCCTTGGCCATCGATCCGCTGATGGTCCCCTCCTCCACGAGCGCAATCAGCCCGGCCAGCCGCGAGGCGTCCACGGGCGACCCAGTGATGTCGGCGCCGTGTTCGTTGAGGAGCCTCGCGAGCTCGCCCATGATCCAGTTGCTCGCCGCCTTCGCCGGCGCGCCGGCGCGCACGGTGTCCTCGAAGAAGTCGGCGACGCGGGGCGACTGCGTCAACTGCGCCGCATCGTACTCGGACAGGCCGAGGGCGTCGACGAAACGCCGGCGCCTCGCGTCGGGCAGCTCCGGCATCGCGGCGCGAATTCGCTCGATCCGCTCGACATCAACCACGACCGGCGGCAGGTCGGGCTCGGGAAAATAGCGGTAGTCGTGCGCTTCTTCCTTGCTGCGCATCGACACCGTCCGGCCCGCCGCTGCGTCCCATAGCCGCGTTTCCTGGACGACGCGGCCGCCGTCGCTCAACACGTCCGTCTGGCGCGCGATCTCGTATTCCAGCGCTTTCTGCAGGAACCGGAACGAGTTGAGGTTCTTGACCTCCGCCTTCGTCCCCAGCGCCGCCTGCCCGCGCGGCCGCACCGAGACGTTGGCGTCGCAGCGCAGGCTGCCCTCTTCCATGTTCCCGTCGTTGACGCCGAGCCAGACGAGGATGGCGCGCAGGCGGCTGAAGAATTCCGCGGCGTCTGGCGCCGATCGCAGATCGGGCTCACTGACGATCTCGATCAGCGGCACGCCGCTGCGGTTGTAGTCGACGTAGCTCTTGCGATCCGCGTCGGCGAACCCTTCGTGGAGCGACTTGCCGGCGTCCTCTTCCATGTGGACGCGCGTGATGCCGATACGCCGCGCCTCGCCGCCGCTGGCGAACGCCAGCACCCCGCCGATCGCGATCGGCAGCTCGTACTGGGAGATCTGATAGCCCTTGGGGAGATCGGGATAGAAGTAGTTCTTGCGTGCGAAGATCGAGCGATGCTTGATCTCGCATCCGAGCGCCAGCGCCGCGCGGACCGCGAAGTCGACCGCGGCGCGGTTCAGCACGGGCAGCGCCCCCGGCAGTCCGATGCACACCGGGCAGATGTGCGTGTTCGGCGCCGCGCCAAACGCCGTGCTGCAGCCGCAGAAGATCTTTGACGCGGTGAGCAGCTGCGCGTGGATCTCGAGGCCGATCACCGCTTCGAACGCCGCACTCTGCACGCTGAACCTTGACCCGAGAACCTGGAACCGCGGACCCTTATGCGTTAGGCCCGGCCGCGAGCACACCTGCGGTCACGCCCTGCTCGAAGTTCTTGAAGTTCGCCACGAACATCCGCGCGAGCTTGGCGGCCTGCTCGTCGTACGCCGCGCCGTCGCTCCACGTCGCGCGCGGCTTCAGTACGTCCGCCGGCACATCGGGACAGCTGACGGGAATATCGAGGTTGAACACCGGATCCTTCTCGAACGCGACGGCGTCCAGCGCGCCCGACAGCGCCGCCCGGATTATCGACCGCGTGTACGCGATCTTCATGCGCTGGCCGACGCCGTACGGACCGCCTGTCCATCCGGTGTTCACGAGCCATACCCGCGCGTTGTGGCGCGCGATCTTTTCGCCGAGCATTCGCGCGTAACGGCTCGGCTGCAGCGGCAGGAACGGGGCGCCGAAGCAGGTGCTGAACGTCGCCTTCGGCTCCGTCACACCTTTTTCCGTCCCCGCCACTTTCGCCGTATAGCCCGACAGAAAGTGGTACATCGCCGCGTCTGGCGACAGTCGGGAAATCGGCGGCAGCACGCCGAAGGCGTCGGCGGTGAGCATGACCACGTTGCGGGGGTGGCCGCCCAGCCCGGACGGCACGGCGTTGGCGATGAACGAAATCGGATAGGCCGCTCGCGTGTTTTCCGTATACGCGTCGTCGTCGAGGTTCAGCTCGCGCGTCAATTCGTCCACGACGACGTTCTCGAGCACGGTGCCGAAGCGGCGCGTGGTCGCGTAGATTTGCGGTTCAGCGTCCGCTGACAGACGGATCGTCTTCGCGTAGCAGCCGCCTTCAAAATTGAACACGCCGCGATCGCTCCACCCGTGCTCGTCGTCTCCGATGAGCATGCGATCGGGATCGCTCGACAGTGTCGTCTTGCCGGTGCCCGACAGGCCGAAGAACAGCGCCGTGTCGCCGTCGGTGCCGATATTGGCCGAACAGTGCATCGGGAGGACGTCCTGCAGCGGCAGCAGATAATTCAGCACCGAGAAGATCGACTTTTTCATCTCTCCGGCATAGCTGCTGCCCGTGATCAGCACCAGCCTCTTGGCGAAGTTGAGCGCGATCATCACGTCCGACTGGCTGCCGTGGCGCTTGGGATCGGCCTTGAAGCCTGGCGAGTCGATGATCGTGAACTGCGGCGCGGCGGCTGCGGCCGCGGCCGGATCGTCGATGAAGAGGTTTCGGCAGAACAGGTTGTGCCACGCGAATTCGTTGATGACGCGAACCGGCAGGCGGTATTTCGGGTCGGCGCCGGCGAAGCAGTCGAGGACGAACAGCTCCTTACCAGCCAGCGACCCCACCAGATCTCTGTGAAGCGCGTCGAAGTGCACCGGATCCATCGGACGATTGACCTTGCCCCAGGCGATCTGCGCTTCGCTCGACGGTTCGCGGACGACGAACTTGTCGTTGGGCGAGCGGCCGGTGTGCAGTCCCGTGCGGCACGCAAGAGGTCCGGCGGCGGCAATCACGCCTTCCTGCCGACGGATGGCTTCCTCATACAGCGCAGCTGCGGACAAGTTCCAGCGCACGCGATCGGTCTGGATGCCCTCGCGCTCCAGCCCGCGTGCGCGATCAACCTCGGTGCTCATCAAACGCTCCCTCGGATACGAAGGGTCCCTAAGATGCGAAGGGCCAGCAACATACACGGAAAATTTTAAATTATACGTTAAACTGTAAACAGCAGTTGAATCGCAGCGTAATGCCTCTATGAATGACGCACGCAGCGCACCCGAAGCCGATAGCCCGGCCGTTCCACGGAACGTCAGGCAGGCGGCTGCGCGTCGCGGCGTCGCGGCGCCGCTCTCTGAGGACTCGGCGCTCGCGGTTGAAATCCGCGGTCTCGTCGAGCGCGGCGCGATGGACGAGGCGCGCGAACGCTTCAGCGGCCTCGTCACGGCCCATCAGCGCAGGGCGTCGCGCATCGCGTACCAATACCTGCGGGACGCTTCCGAAGCAGACGAGGCGGTCCAGGACGCCTTCCTCAAGGTCTTTTCTCACATTGGCGCCTATCGTGAGGCGTGGCCCTTCGAGGTCTGGTTTACACGGATTCTCATCAACGGCTGTCTCGATCGACGCAAGGCGCGAGGCCGCCGCGACCGCTGGTTCGTGGGCGGCGAGATCTCCAACGCGGACGAAGCTCGCGCGTCGGCCGCCGGCCCGCCCTCCGATCCCGAGCACCGGCTCCTGTCTCGGGAACGGCGCGCGCGTCTGGCCCGCGCGATCGATCGGCTCGACGGCCGGCAGCGCACGGTCTTCATGTTGTGTCATTACGGCGACTGCACGCCGCGGGAGGTCAGCGTCATGACCGGCCTGAACGAGTCCACCGTCCGCGTGCATCTGTTTCGTGCCGCGCGCAAGCTGCGCGGCCTGCTCGGAGGACAGCCGTGATCCAGCGCGCGCATCACCTTCGGGAAGAGCGCCTCTTCGACTCGTATCTCGCCGAGCGGGCCGGCGACCCGATCGATCCGCCGATCGCCGAGCATCTCGCCGACTGCGCGGCCTGCGGCGCCCGCTACGCCGAGCTTGCCGCGTTCATGGACGCGCTCCGGCGTGACGGCGATGCCGATGCCGATGCGATCTTCACCCCCGAGCGCCTCCGGATCCAGCAGCAGCAGATCGCGCGTCGCCTCGCGCTGGTGCGGCGTCCGGCCCGTGTCCTCAGCTTCCCGGAGCGGATCGTCCGGCGCACGATCGCGGCCTCCTCCTCCCGCACGCCACCCCGCTGGGTTGCCGCGGCGGCCGCCGCCGGCCTGTTCGTCGGCGTCGCGCTCGGTGCGTCGTTTCAGTGGCGGTCCCAGCTCCAGGGGCGCCCGGGTCTTCTCGCCGACACGACCCATGCGCGGGCATCGCGTCTGAGCCCGGTCGCAACGCGCGGCACCGGTCCGGCCGACGTCGCGTCCGACGATGCGTTCCTCTCCGACCTCGAAATCGCACTCGAGCGCCCGCATACCCGGGAACTGCAGGCCTTCGACGCGCTCACCCCGCATGTCAGGGGAATTAGCGATCAACGCTAGGGCTCAGGGCTAAGGTCAGGGCTGACAGCCTGACTCGTCGTACACTAGGACCGATGCCCTCAGCCGCTCGGCCCTAAGCCCTGATGCCTTCTTTGATTTTTCGGAAGGGACTCGATCTCAAGCATGCCGTGGCCGGCATGCTTGCCGACAGCTACCACAGCTCGATCGTCGAACAGGTCAAGGCGGACAACTACACCCATCGCGCCGGCCGGCTGACGGTCCATCTCGCCCGCGAGTTCGGCTTCTGTTATGGCGTCGATCGGGCCGTCGACTACGCCTACCAGACGCGCCAGCGCTTTCCCGACCGACGCGTCTTCCTGACGGGCGAAATCATCCACAACCCCCATGTGAACGACAAACTGCGGGCCATGGGCATCCGTTTCCTCACCGACGAGGGTGAAGACCCCAACGAGCTGACGGCATCCGACGTCGTGATCCTGCCGGCGTTCGGCGTAACCGTCGCGATGCTCCAGCAGTTCGATCGCCGCGGCTGCACGATGATCGACACGACGTGCGGCTCGGTGCTGAACGTGTGGAAGAACGTGCGGCGCTACGCCGAAGGAGGCTACACCTCGGTCATCCACGGCAAGGTCTGGCACGAGGAAACGCAGGCGACCGCGTCGCAGGCCGTGCAGTACGGCGGCAAGTACCTCGTGGTCTTCGATCGGCCCGAGGTCGAGATCGTCTGCGATTACATCCGCCGCGGCGGCGATCGCGACGCGTTCATGGGGCGTTTCGAAAAGGCGACGTCGCCCGGCTTCGATCCCGACCGCGATCTGCAGCACATCGGACTGGCGAACCAGACCACCATGCTGATGTCAGAATCGCTCGAAATCGGCGAGATGATCCGCGCCGCGATGCGCGACCGGTACGCGGACGCGGCGCTGGCGGAGCACTATCAGGCCTTCGACACCATTTGCAGCGCGACCCAGGACCGGCAGGACGCGGTGGTCGCGCTGCTCCACGAGACGCCGGTCGATCTGATGGTCGTCATCGGCGGCTACAACAGCAGCAACACCGCGAACCTTGCCCACATCTGCGCTGCGTCGCGTCCGACCTACCACATTGCCGATCCCGACTGCCTGGTGTCAGCCCGGGAAATACGCCATCGTCGGGTCGGCTCGAAGACCGAGGTCACGACCCCCGACTGGTTGCCCGCTGAAGGGCCCGTGTCGATCGGGTTGACGTCCGGGGCGTCGACACCCGACAACCTCGTCGGTGCCGCAATCAGCAAGCTCAGCGAGTTCTGCGCCTAGGGCTCCTGCGTTCACGTAAAAAGTTGTCTCCCGCTAAACGGTTGGACCGAGGGTGTCGTAATCCCTGAAGTAACGGTTTTTCAGAGGTTTACGCATGAGGCCGACCTGGGTGTACAGGCTGCTGCCAGCGCTTTTGGTTCTGGCGCTTGCTGCCCCTCTCCACGGACAATCATTCGGTTTTGCGTGGTGGAAAGACGCCCAGTTCCAGCGGGAACTGGGGCTGTCCGCCGACCAATCCGCCAGGATCGATGGGATCTTCCAGGCGGCCATTTCGCAGCTTCGGTCCAAGAAGGAAGAGCTGGACAAGCAGGAAGATGTGCTGTCTCAGCAGATCGTGGCCGGCGCCGACGAGATGCTCGTCACCCGGCAGGTCGACAAGGTCGAAGCCATCCGCTCAAACATGAACAAGATGCGGACGATGATGCTCCTGAAGGAGCGGCAGGTGCTGTCGCCCGATCAGCGGGTGAAGTTGAACAAGCTCCACGAACAGTGGGAACGGGATCACAAGCGGCCGGAACGCGGGCGCGGAGACGTCAAGTAATGGAGAGACTGGTGATGACACGGAAGGGTTCAATCTGGATGCTCACCGCGGTGCTCGCGTTCTCGGGCCTCGCTAAGCCGGCGCGCGCGCAGGTTTCGGAAGCGCGCCTTCGTGAACTGATCAAGCAGGCGGCCGACCCGAACAGCCGGCTGCAGGTACCCGCGACCGTGCAGCCGGATGCCACGCAGGCGAACCGGCCCGTGGTCGGCATTACCCTCGACGATGCCGTGAAGTTCGCGCTCGAGCGCAACCTCGACATCGCCGTGCAGCGGCTGAACCCGGAGATCAACGACATCGCCTACGCGAGCATCAAGTCGATATACCACCCGAACCTGACGTCGCTCATCTCGACGGCGTCGACGACCAACGCGTCGACCAGCACGACCTCGGGCGGCGCGGCCGGCGCGCCGGTGGTCCTCGGCCAGACGAACTACAACGGCGGGCTCGCGCAAAGCATTCCCTGGGGCGGCGGCAGCGCGTCGATCCAGTTGAACAACACGAGGAACACGACGACCAGCTTGAACACGCTCTTCAACCCGACCTATCAGCCGAACTGGTCGGGCACCTACATCCAGCCGCTGTTCCGCAATTTCTCGATCGACTCGACGCGCCGGTCGCTGAAGGTCACCAAGATCAACCGCGACATCTCCGACATCCAGTTGCGCGCGACGATCACCAACACGCTGTCGAACGTCCGCAACGCCTACTGGGACTACGTCTTTGCCGTGCAATCGGTCGACGTGGTCAAGCAGTCGGTCGCGCTCGCCATGCAGCTCGTGAAGGATAACCAGACGCGCGTCGAAGTCGGCACCATGGCGCCGATTGACGTCGTCCAGGCGCAGTCGCAGGCGGCGACGCAGCAGCAGAACCTGGTGGCTGCGCAGGGCGCGATGCGGACCGCGGAACTGGCGCTCAAGCGGCTGATCGTCGCCGGCACACAGGATCCGAACTGGAACGTCCAGCTGGATCCCACGGACCGTCCCGACTTCCGCGCGGAACCGATCGACATCGAAGCCGCGGTACGGCGCGCCCTCAGCGAGCGCACTGACCTCACGATTGCCAAGAAGAACATCGAGGCCAACGACGTCACGCTGAAATACCTCGTCGATCAGATGCGTCCACAGGTCGACTTGACCACGACGTACGGTCTCGTCGGCCTGGGAGGATCGCAGTACACCTACGACCCGACGCAGACCGGCGTCAACCGCGTGCCGAACGGCAGCATCCCCGGCGGCTACGCGGACGCGCTCTCGACGCTGTTCCACTCCAACTACCCACGGTGGACGGCGCAGTTGAACATCAGCTACCCGCTCGGGGTGAGCTCGCAGGAAGCCTCGGTCGCGCGCGCGCGCGTGCAGCTCAACCAGGTGCAGGCGCAGACCAGGCAGATCGAGCTGCAGGTCGCGACCGACGTCACCAACGCGGCCATCAACGTGCAGAGCGGCGTCGAGCGCGTGCAGGCGGCGCAGGCGGCGCGCGAGCTGGCCCAGAAGACCCTCGAAGCGGAACAGAGCAAGTTCGAGGTCGGCATGTCGACGAACTACAACGTGATTCTGGCGCAGCGCGATTTGGCGACCGCGCAGAGCAACGAGTTGCAGTCGGTGCTGAACTATCGCAAGGCGCTGGTCGAGCTCGAACGCCTGCAGTCGACCACGCTGCAGAACCTGAACATCACCGTCCTGAGCGCCACGGGCGCGGCCGGCGGACAGTAGACGCCGGTTGAGAGGGATCGACGCACTATGAAGCGAGCACTCATCGGCGTGCTGATCGTCCTGGCGATCGGGGCCGGCGCCGGCGCGATCTACATCCGCCGCGGCGCCCCCGAGATTCAGGTCAACACCTCGCCGATCACGCGCGGCGACATCGTCGACACCGTCGGCGCCTCCGGGACACTGCAGGCGGTGACGACGGTGCAGGTCGGCAGCCAGGTGTCGGGCAACATCTCGTTTCTCGGCGCCGACTTCAACTCGATCGTCAAGAAGGGACAGGTCATCGCCAAGCTCGACCCGTCCCTGTTCGACGCGCAGCTGCAGCAGGCGCGGGCGAACCTCTCGCAGGCGCGGGCGAACCTGGCGAAATCACAAAGCGAACTCGAGCGCACGAAGGTGATGCTGACCGACGCGCAGCAGAAATACACGCGCTCGAAGGAGCTCGCGGCCAAGCAGCTCCTGCCGCAGAGCGAGCTCGACGCCGCGAAGATCGCGGTGGATAGCGCGCAGGCGAGCCTCGAGTCGCAGCAGGCCACGGTCGCGCAGACGCAGGCCGCGATCAACCAATCGCAGGCGACGGTGAACCAGAACCAGGTCAACCTGGATCACACGGTCATCGAAGCGCCGATCGACGGCATCATCATCCAGCGCTCCGTGGACGTCGGCCAGACCGTCGCCGCCAGCATGCAGGCGCCGACGCTGTTCATCATCGCCGCCGACCTGACGAAGATGCAGGTCAACGCCAACATCGACGAGGCCGACGTCGGCCGGATCCGCCCCGGACAGCACGTCACGTTCAAGGTCGACGCCTACCCGACCGACACGTTCGACGGCACGGTCTCGCAAATCCGCCTGCAGCCGGTCGTCGTGCAGAACGTCACCACTTATGGGACCGTCATCGACGTGCCGAACGCGCAGCTGAAGCTCAAGCCCGGGATGACGGCCAACGTCAAGGTCGAGATCGCGAAGAAGAGCGATGCCGTGCGCGTGCCCAACGCCGCCCTGCGATTCCGGCCGACGACCGACATGTTTGCGGCGCTGAACCAGACGGTGCCGCCGGAAGCGCTGAACACCGGCGGCCGCGGCGGACGCGGCGGCGGCCAGGGCCAGGGCCGCGGTAACCGCAACGGCGGCGGGGATCCGACGCCGGCGACGCCGGCCTCTGCGGCGCCAGCCCCTGCCCCCTCCTCCGCGGCACCGGCGGGTGCGCCTTCGCGATCGTCGGCAGTGCCCGCTCCGACAGGCTCAGGGCAAACGGGTGGACGAGGCGGCGGCTTCGGTGGTGGTGGAGGACGCGGATTCGATCCCGCGCGCATGATGGAACGCTTCAAGGGCATGACGCCGGACGAGCAGAAGCAGTTCATCGCGCGGATGAAGGATCGCGGCCAGGACACGACCGCCTTCGAGAAGGAGATCGCGCCGCCGGGCAAGGGCGCGGCGAAAGGCAAGCCGGCCGCGCAATCGGCGCAGACGATCGATGCGCTGTTCGCGCCCCTTCCCTCGGTCGAGTCGCGCGGCCGGGCGTGGATCTTCGTGGACCATCAGCTGAAGCCGGTGACCCTCCGCCTCGGTATCACCGACGGGACGAATACCGAGCTTCTCAGCGGCGAGCTGCAGCCGCCGATGGAAGTGGTCACGGGCGTCACGGGCCTTGGTCCGACGCGGACGACGGGGACGGGTCCCGGGGCCGGCAACCCGCTGATGCCGCAGCCCCAGCGCGGCGGCCCGCCAGGAGGCCGCGGCCGATAGGCCGCACGCTCATGTCCACGGTCATCTCGGTCAGGAACCTCGTCAAGACGTATATCGTCGGCGAGGTTCAGGTGAAGGCGTTGCGCGGCATCAACCTCGACGTGCAGTCCGGCGAGTTTCTCGCCGTCAGCGGCACGTCCGGATCGGGCAAGTCGACGTTCATGCACATTGTCGGATGTCTCGACAAGCCGACCTCCGGGCAGTACCTGCTCGACGGCGAAGACGTGTCGCGCATGTCGAAGGATGCGCTTGCGGCGGTGCGCAACAAGAAAATCGGGTTCGTGTTCCAGGGTTTCAACCTGCTGTCGCGTACTTCGGCGCTCGACAATGTCGAATTGCCGCTGCTGTACGGAAAGGGCGCGCCGAAGACCGCCGACCGCCACAAGCGCGCGACGGAGATGCTCGATCTCGTCGGACTGGGCAACCGGACCGACCACCATCCGAACCAGCTGTCGGGCGGGCAGCAGCAGCGGGTCGCCATCGCGCGCGCGCTGATCAACAACCCGTCGATCCTGCTCGCCGACGAGCCGACCGGAAACCTCGACACGCGGACCAGCATCGAAGTGATGGGGATCTTTCAGCGCCTGAACCAGGAGCGCGGCATCACGGTGGTTCTGATCACGCATGAGATGGACATCGCGGAGTACGGCACACGAACCGTCACCTTTCGTGACGGTCAGGTCGTCGCCGACAAGGCCGTCGCGCGCCGGCGGCAGGCCCAGGACGAGCTCGCCGCACTGCCCGCGGCCGAGGCCGTGTAAGGAGCCGCCATGGGTTTCCTGATGATTCTTCGCATCGCCGTCAAGGCGCTGAACCGCAACAAGATGCGGACGGCGCTGACCATGCTGGGCATGATCATCGGCGTCGCGGCGGTGATCACGATGGTCGCCCTCGGCACCGGCGCGCAGACCTCCATCGAGGCGCAGATCCAGTCCGCCGGCACGAACATGATCATCGTGTCGGCCGGCAATTTCTCCCAGGGTGGCGTGCGGCAGGGCCAGGGCAACGCGAGCACGCTGGTGCCCGAGGACGCCGCCGCGATCTCGGCGCTTCCCGGCGTGCAGTACACGGCCGCCGGCTCGAACACGCGCGGGCAGATCGTGGCCGGCAACCAGAACTGGAACACGCAGGTGCAGGGCACCGACGTCGACTTTCCGCTCATCAGGGCGTGGCCGGTCAGCGCCGGCGCGTTCTTCACGCCGCAGGACGTCGCCACCGCCTCGAAGGTCGCGGTCCTCGGCAGCGTCGTGCGCGATCAACTGTTCCAGCCGGACGCGGATCCGATCGGCCAGGTGATCCGCATCACCAAGCAGCCGTTCACGGTCGTCGGCGTGATGGCCAGCAAGGGACAGTCGGGCATGGGACAGGATCAGGACGACGTGATCTTCATTCCGTACACAACCGTGCTGAAAAAGCTCCGCGGGATCACGAACATTCAGAACGTCACGGTGTCCGCGGCGTCCGCAGGCGAAGTCACGAAGGTGGCCGACAGCATCGCCACCGCGCTGCGCGTGCGCCACAAGATTCAGGCGGGCGATCCCGACGACTTCATGGTCCGCACCATGGAGGAGATGGCCAGCGTGAGAAAGGAAGCGACGCAGACGATGACCGCGTTGCTCGCCAGCATCGCGGGGGTGTCGTTGCTCGTCGGCGGCATCGGCATCATGAACATCATGCTGGTGTCGGTGACCGAGCGGACGCGCGAGATCGGCCTGCGCATGGCGATCGGCGCGCGCGGACGCGACGTGCTGTTGCAGTTCCTCGTCGAAGCCGTGGTGCTGAGTCTATTCGGCGGCGGTATCGGGATCGCGCTCGGCTTCGGCCTCGCCCAGGGCGTGACCCTGTGGCAGGGCTGGCCGACGGCGGTCTCGCCCAATGCGGTCGCCGTTGCCTTCGGTTTCGCCGCGATGACCGGCGTGTTCTTCGGCTTCTACCCTGCGCGCAAGGCGGCCGCGCTGGATCCCATCGACGCCCTCAGATTCGAATGATGCGCATCAACTTGCGACCAACGATCGGCTCACTTCTGCTCGGCGCCGCGCTTGCGGCGGTCGGCTGCTCCGGCGGCGAAGCCGTCTCGACGACGCCGCCGGCCGGCGGCGGTCGCGGCGGCGGCCAGGGCCCGGCCGTGCCGGTGACCGCGGCGGAGGCTCAGCAGAAGTCGGTGCCGCTCGACGTGACGGCGATCGGCACGGTGATCGCGGCGTCCACCGTCGCGGTGCGCGCGCAGATCACCGGCGAGCTGATGACGGTGAACTTCAAGGAAGGCGACGAGGTCGAGCAGGGCCAGGTCATGTTCACGCTCGACAAGCGGCCGTTCGAAGCAGCGCTGGCACAGGCCGACGCGCAGCTGCAGAAGGACGTGGCCCAGCTGGCGAACGCCAAGGCGCAGTCGGCGCGCTATCAGGATCTGCTGCAGCGCGGCATCGCAACGCGCGAGCAGGTCGATCAGATGACGACGCAGGCGGCCGCGCTGGAAGGGACGGTCGCCGCCGATCGGGCCAACATCCAGAGCGCGAAGGTGCAGCTCGACTACGCGACCATCGAAGCGCCGATCAGCGGCCGCACCGGCCTCCTGCAGGTGCACAAGGGCAACCTGGTGCGCGCCAACGACACGGCGCCGATCGTCAGCATCAACCGCATCACGCCGGTCTACGTCACCTTCGCCGTTCCCGAGTCGATGCTGCCTCAGTTCAAGAAGTACATGGCCGAGGGAACGATCCGCGTCGAGGCGCGGGCGCCCAACGACACTGCCGCGCCGTCGGTCGGCAAGATCGACTTCATCGACATCGCCGTCGACACGACCAGCGGCACGATCAAGGTCAAGGGCACGTTCCCGAACACCGATCGCCGCCTGACGCCGGGGCAGTTCGTCAACGTCAACGTCACGCTGACCACCGACGCCAACGCGACGGTGGTGCCGACCGCGGCGGTGCAGAGCGGCCAGCAGGGAACTTTCGTCTACGTGATCAAGGCCGACAAGACCGTGGAGCTGCGGCCGGTGACGATCGCGCGCACGCACGGCGACGACTCGATCATCGGCACCGGCGTCAAGGCCGGCGAAACCATTGTGACCGACGGCCAACTGCGCCTCGTGCCGGGCAGCCGGGTGAGCATCAAGTCATGAACCTCTCCGAAATCTTCATCAAGCGGCCGGTCACGACGACGCTGATCGTGCTCGGCATCATCGTCTTCGGCGCGATGTCCTACCGGCTGCTGCCGGTCAGCGACCTGCCGACCGTCGACTTCCCCACCATCCAGGTGGGCGCCGGCCTGCCCGGCGCCAGCCCGGAGACGATGGCGTCGGCGGTGGCGCTGCCGCTCGAGAAGCAGTTCGCGACCATCGCCGGGCTGAACTCGATCAACTCGACCAGCGGCCAGGGCAACACCAACATCACGCTGCAGTTCGACCTGAGCCGCAACATCGACGCCGCCGCCCAGGACGTGCAGGCGATGATCGCCAAGACGGCGCGCCAGCTGCCGCCGCAGATGCCGTCGCCGCCGTCGTACCAGAAGGTCAACCCCGGCGACCAGCCGGTGCTGTTCCTCGTGCTGCATTCGCAGACGCTGCCGCTGCCGGTGATCAACGAGTACGCCGAGTCGACCATCGCCCAGCGCATCTCGATGGTCAACGGCGTCGCCCAGGTCAACATCTTCGGCGCCGCGAAGTACGCCGTCCGCATCGACGTCGATCCGCGCAAGCTCGCCGCGCACAGCCTCGGCATCGACGAAGTCGCAACCGCGATCACCAACGCCAACGTCAACCTGCCGACCGGGACGATGTACGGCGACAAGACGTTCGTGGTCCAGGCCAACGGCCAGCTGTTCCGCGCCAACGCGTACGGTCCGACGATCATCTCTTACCGCGGCGGCAACCCGATCCGGCTCAACGAAGTCGCCCACGTCTACGACGGCATCGAGAACGACAAGAGCGCCGCCTGGTACAACGGCGAGCGCACGATCTATCTCGCGATCCAGAAACAGCCCGGCACCAACGTCGTCGCCGTCTGCGACGCGGTCAAGGCGCTGCTGCCGACGTTCCGCGAGCAGCTGCCGGCGTCGCTGTCGCTCGACGTCCGCACCGACCGATCGATCCCGATCCGCGAGTCGGTGCACGACGTGAAGTTCACGCTGGTGCTGACCATCTGCCTGGTCGTGCTGGTCATCTTCCTGTTCCTGCGCAACATCTCGGCGACGATCATCCCCAGTCTGGCGCTGCCGGCCTCGGTCGTCGGCACGTTCGCGGTGATGTACCTGCTCGACTACAGCCTCGACAACCTCTCGCTGATGGCGCTGACCCTCTCGGTCGGCTTCGTCGTCGACGACGCGATCGTGATGCTGGAGAACATCGTCCGGCACATGGAAATGGGCAAGCCGCCGATGCGCGCCGCCTACGACGGCTCGAAGGAGATCTCCTTCACCATCATCTCGATGACCATCTCGCTGGTCGCGGTGTTCATCCCGGTGCTGTTCATGGGCGGGATCGTCGGCCGGCTGCTGCACGAGTTCGCCGTCACGATCAGCGTCGCGATCCTGGTCTCCGGCCTGGTCGCGGTGAGCCTGACGCCGATGTTGTGCAGCCGCTTCCTCAAGCCGCCGCACACGTTGAAGCACGGGTTCATGTACAACGCGATCGAGCGGATGTTCGACACGTGGCTGAGGCTCTACGACTGGACGCTGCGCGTCAGCCTGCGCTTCGGCTACGTCACCGTGGCGATCTCGATTGCGCTGATCTTCGGCACCGGCTACCTGTTCACGCTCGTGCCGAAGGGCTTCCTGCCGAGCGAGGACCAGGGCCGGTTCCAGATCGTGACCGAAGGCATCCAGGGCATCGGCTTCGACGATATGGTGAAGCACCAGATGCAGGTCGCCGAGATCGTCGAGAAGGATCCCGACATTCTCAGCAGCAGCAACAATGTCGGCGGCGGCCCCGGCGGCGGCGGCCTGAACAGCGGACGACTGAGCGTCGACCTCAAGCCACGCGCGCAGCGCCAGCGCTCGGTCGATCAGATCATGACCGAGCTCCGGCCCAAGGTCGCGCAGGTGCCCGGCGTGCGCGTGTACATGGTGAACCAGCCGCCGATCAACCTCGGCGGCCAGCAGGGCGCGCGCAGCCTGTATCAGTTCACCATGCAGGACACCGACACGGCGGAGCTGTACAAGTACGCGCCGATCCTCGAGGCAAAGGTCCGCGAGCTGCCCGGCATCGAGGACGTCAGCAGCGATCTGCAGATCAAGAACCCGCAGGTCATGGTGACGATGGACCGCGACAAGATCTCGGCGCTCGGACTCAACGTCAACCAGGTCGAGACCGCGCTCTACAACGCCTACGGCACGCGCCAGGTGTCGCAGATCTACGCGCCGAACAACCAGTACCAGGTGATCATGCAGGTCGCGCCGGAGTTCCAGCGCGACGCCGCGGCCATGTCGATGCTCTACGTCCGCTCGACCGCCGGTACGCTGATTCCGCTGAGCACGCTGGCGACGACCAAGACCGACGCCGGTCCGCTGACCGTGAGCCACACCGGCCAGCTGCCGTCGGTCACGATCTCCTTCAACCTCAAACCGGGCTACGCGCTCGGCGACGCCGTCAACGAGATCAAACAGGCCGCGGCCGCCAACGTTCCGGCGACGGTCTCGACGATGTTCCAGGGCACCGCGCAGGCGTTCCAGGACTCGCTTAACGGCCTCGGCCTGATTCTGCTGATGGCGATCGTCGTCATCTACATCGTCCTCGGCATCCTCTACGAGAGCTTCACCCACCCGCTGACGATTCTCTCCGGCCTGCCGTCGGCCGGCTTCGGCGCACTGCTGACGCTTTACCTGTTCAAGACCGAGCTGAGCCTCTATGCGTTCGTCGGCATCATCATGCTGGTTGGGCTGGTGAAGAAAAACGGCATCATGATGGTCGACTTCGCGGTCGAAGCGCAGCGTGAGCACGGCAAGACGCCGCGCGAGGCGATCCACGAGGCCTGCCTGGTGCGCTTCCGGCCGATCATGATGACGACGATGGCGGCGCTGGTCGGCACGCTGCCGATCGCCATGGGGATCGGCGCCGGCGCCGAGTCGCGTCGTCCGCTCGGTCTGGCGGTTGTCGGCGGCCTGCTCGTCTCGCAGCTGCTGACCCTCTACATTACGCCGGTCTACTACGTCTACATCGAAGGCGCGCGGCTCTGGCTCGCAGGCCGGGGCCGCGTGCCGGCCGAGACCGCGCGCCGCGACGTTCACGGCGCGCCGGTGGACGCCTCAATCGCATTACAGAACATCGAGGAGCGCGGGCGCGCCTAGGCCCGGTGAACCATGCCGGCCGTAGGCGCGCCCGTGGCATAAAGGAACAGCAAAAAGTGTCTAATCGATTCGTTTTCATCGTCGCGGCCGCCCTCGCGGCTTCCGCGTGCGAAAAGGCCGGGCAGGCGGCGGCCGGTGGGGGGCGAGGTGCGGGACGCGGCGGCCGCGGAGCGGCGGTCGCCACGCAGACCACGTCGGTTCAGCGCATGTCGGTGCAGCGCGAAGTCGATTTGTCAGGCACGCTGCTCTCCCCCGAGCAGGCCAAGATCAGCAGCGAGGTCGCCGGGATCATTCGGGAAGTGCGCGTACAGCTGGGTACGGAAGTGAGGGCGGGCGACGTCCTGGTCCGCCTGGAGCCGCGCGAGCTGCAGTTCGCCGCCGACCGCGCCGAGAGTGCGCTGCGCCAGGTCGAAGCGCAGCTGGGCATCGACCGGGCGCAGGACAAGCAGCCGCCGGCCGACGAACAAGTCGCGTCGGTGCGCCAGGCGATCGCGAACCGCGACGACGCGCGTCAGGCGTACGAACGTGCGCAGAGCCTCAACGGACGCGGGCTCCTGACGCGCGCCGATCGCGACACGGCCGAAACCCGCCTGAAGGTGTCGGAAGCGAACTACCAGGCGGCGCTGGACACGGTCCACAGTCTGAAGGCGAGCCTGCAGGATCGCCGCGCCTCGTACGAGCTGGCCATGAAGAAGCTGGCCGACGCGGTGATCAAGGCGCCGGTCGCGGGCTCGATTTCCGAGCGCCTGGTCCAGCCCGGAGAATTCATCCGCGAGAACACGCCGGTCGCCACCATCGTCCAGATGAGCCCGCTCAAGCTGAAGACGGCGATCCAGGAAAAGCACGCGAGCCTGATTCATCCGGGCCAGGCGGTCGAGTTCGACGTCGAGGCGTTCCTCAATCGGAAATTCAAGGGCAAGATCGCCTACGTCAGCCCCGCCGTCGATCAGGCGACGCGCACGTTCGCGGTCGAAGCCATGGTCGACAACTCCGACCGGCTGTTGAAACCGGGTTTTTTCGCGAAAGGCGTCGTCCTGACCAGCGTCGACGAACAGGTGCTGGCGGTGCCCGAAGACGCCGTGTCGACGCTCGCCGGCGTGTCGACGGTGTATGTCATCGAGAACGGCAAGGCGCGCCAGCAGCAGATCGCGCTGGGCGCGCGGCAGAACAAGCTCGTTGAAGTCACGAGCGGACTGAAGGGGGACGAAGTGCTGGCGACGGCGAATCTCAACCAGCTCGCCACCGGCGTCACGGTGACGACCGGCAAACCGGGTGAGGGCACACCGGCAGGCGGTGGGGCCGGCGGCGGATCAGGGCGCGGCAGCCGTCGGGGAGAACGTCAATGAGTCTGGCAGA
>Ga0207711_10002171_pt1 | contig 17649 bp, 18 predicted proteins | sample KBSS34metaG_FD_184401 | JGI IMG/M metagenome (GOLD analysis project Ga0207711, IMG submission 184401) | Switchgrass rhizosphere microbial communities from Kellogg Biological Station, Michigan, USA - KBS S3-4 metaG (SPAdes) (version 2) | ecosystem: Host-associated > Plants > Roots > Rhizosphere...
CTGCGCCGTGAGCGGCGAGATGTGCTTGAACAGCACCTTGCCGTCGCGGCCGATCAGAAACGTCTCGGGAGCGGCCGTCACGCCCCAATCGACGGCGACGGTTCCATCCGCATCGAACGCCGACGTGACGTACGGATTGCCGAGACTCGCGAGCCAACCGAGCGCGGCCGGCCGGTCGTCTTTCAAGTTCAGGCCGTAGATCGGCATTCCGGACTTCGCGAGCGTGAGCAGAAAGCCGTGCTCGTGACGACACTCGATACACCAAGTGGCCCAGACGTTGACGAGCGCGATCTTGCCCGCGATGTCCCGGGATCCGATCTTGGACTCCGCGTCCGCGAGCGTCGGGAGCGCGAACTCGGGCATTTGCTTGCCGATCAGCGCCGACGGAACCTCATTCGGATGCAGGCCGAGGCCACGCAGCAGGAACGCCGCAACCATCACGAATAGCGCGAGTGGAATCAGATAGCGCCACATCGACGTCGTGCCTCGAGTGTCACGGTGAACCGGTCGCCGCCGCGGAACGACTCGGGACCGTGCTTGCGCGCATTGCGAGCCGATAGCGCCGATCCAAGACGGTGAAGATTCCGCCGAGCGCCATGAGCAGCGGCCCGAGCCACAGGAAGCGAATCAGCGGCTTCACCTGAATTCGCGCGGCCCACGCGTTGTCGCCGACGGGCTTGCTGAGCGCGACGAACACGTCGCGGCCGATTCGCGAGTCGATCGCGGCTTCCGTCGTCGGCGTTTGCTGCACCTTATACACCCGCTGCTGCGAAGCGAGCACCGTCACGAGGCGGCCGTTCTTGCGAACCTCGAACTCGCCCTCCTCGCCCGTGTAGTTCGCTGTCTCGACCGGCTTCACGCCGCGCAGCAGGAAATCGTAGCCGCCGACTTGGAAGTGCTCGCCGGGCCGAGCTGAGACCTCGGTTTCGACTGTGTAGGTGGACACATATGTCGCACCGAGAATGAACACGCCGACGCCGAAGTGCGCGAGACACATCCCGATCTGCGCGCGCGTGAGCGGCGCCCCTTCGCGCAGCACCCATTTTCGCAGCGGGTCGAGCAACGAGGCCGCGCAGACCCACAAGCCGATGACGCTCGCGACGGACGTGAGCAGCGAGGCATGCCCGTAGACGATCAACGGCAGCGTGACACCGAGCGCGGCCGCGACGCCCGCGGGCCAAACCAGGCGCTGCAGGAGACTCGCGCCCGACATCGTCCTCCAGATCGAATGCATGCCGGCGCCGAGCAACACCGCGAGCGGCAGCATCGGCAACAAGAACATCGCATCGAAGTACGGCGGCCCGACCGATATCTTTCCGTAGCCGAGCGCGTCGACGATCAGCGGCGCCAGCGTGCCGAACAGCACCGTGACCGCCGCGATCACGAGCAGGATGTTGTTGCCGAGGAGGAATGCCTCGCGAGAGACGAGCTTGAATCCGCCTTCAGCCTCGAGACTCCGCGCACGGAACGCATACAGCAGCAGCGGCCCGCCCGAATACGCGGCAAGCAGTCCTAGGATGAACAAGCCGCGCGTCGGATCGGCGGCGAACGCGTGCACGGACACGAGCACGCCGGAGCGAGTCAAGAACGTGCCGAGCAAGCTCAGCGAGAAAGCCGCGATCGCGAGCAACACGGTCCAACTCTTGAAGATGCCCCTGCGCTCGGTGACTGCCAGCGAATGGAGCAATGCCGTGGCGAGGAGCCAGGGCATGAACGAAGAGTTCTCGACGGGATCCCAGAACCACCACCCGCCCCAGCCGAGCTCGTAATACGACCACCAGCTGCCGAGCGTGATTCCGCAAGTGAGGAAGATCCAGGCCGCGACCGTCCACGGCCGAGTCCACTTAGCCCAGTTCTTGTCGAGGCGGCCGGTGAGCAGCGCGGCGACGGCGAACGCGAACGGCACCGCCATGCCGACGTAGCCGACGTACAGCGTCGGCGGATGGATGATCATGCCCGGATCTTGCAGCAGCGGGTTCAGGTCATTGCCGTCCGCCGGCGTCGGCGCGAGACGAATGAACGGGTTCGACGTGAACAGCGCGAACGCGATGATTCCGGCGCTCACGATGCCGAGAACGCCGAGCACGCGGCTCGCGAACTCCTCGGGCTGCGAACGGCTGCCCGCGGCAACCGCGAGCGTCCAGATCGCGAGCACCGTGATCCAGAAGAGCATCGAGCCTTCGTGGCCGCCCCACGCCGCCGTGAATTTGTAGAACCCCGGCAGCGCCGAGTTCGAGTGCTGCGCGACGAACAGAACGCTGAAGTCGTCGTTGAGGAACGCGTACTCGAGAGTTGCGAACGCGACCACGATGAACACGAACTGCCCGGCCGCGGCCGGTCGCGCGAGCGCCATCCAATCGGCACGCCCGGTCGCAGCGCCCGCGAGCGGAAGAGTCGCCTGTACCAGCGCGAGGCACAGCGCGAGAACCAACGAGAACTGGCCGATCTCGGGGATCACTGCGCCGCCGCCCGCTGTTTGGCCTTCGCGAGCGCGTCGGTGACTTCGGGCGGCTCGTAGTTCTCGTCGTGCTTAGCGATCACTTCCTCGCCGCGGAACTCCCCGTTCGCGCCCAACCGGCCGCGCACGACGACGCCCTTCCCTTCCTTGAACAGGTCCGGCAGGACGCCCGTGTACTGCACCGGCACCTCGTTCGCGAGGTCGCTCACTAGAAAATGCACGGTGAGACTACCTGGCTCGCGCTTGAGGCTGCCATCGAGCACCAGACCGCCGAGGCGGAACGAGCGGCCCGGGGTGTGGCCTTCAGCGACCTCGGTCGGCGTGAAGGAGTAAGTCAGGTTCTCTTGGAACGCCCGCAGCGCGAACGTAACGGCTACGGAAACGCCGACGAGCACCAGCCCGATCAAGACCATTCGTTGTCTGCGCGGCGTCACTCGACTTGCCTCACTGTGGGAGTCTTGAGGGTACGGGTTTCCGAGAGGGAGGCCCTCGCCCGCTCGAGGGCTTGTTGGTGCGTCCAACGCGCCCACCAAGCGTTGAAAAGCACGACCGCCAGTGTAATCCCGTAGGCAGACCAGACGTAGGCCGCTTCGCCGCCCATTCTTAAGAATTCCATCATGCCTCGCGGCCTCCGACGAGCTGCTTGACCCAGCGAGTGTCCCGCTCTCGTTCGACAATCTGGCCCCGGAGGCCGTTCAGCAATAGCCAGTAGAAGCACACGGTGAATGCGGCAATCATGATCAGGAACGGCGTCAGCATCTCCGGCGCGATCGACGGCTTGTCGAGCTTCATGAACGACGGGCCCTGATGCAGCGAGTTCCACCAGATCACCGAGTAGTGAATGATCGGCACGTTGACGACGCCGACGACCGCTAGAATCGCGCTCACACGATCCGCCTTGTCGCGATCGTCGAACGCGGCGCGCAGCGCGAGATAGCCCAAGAACAAAAACAGCAGCAGCGTCTCGGACATGATCCGCGGGTCCGTCCATTGCCAGAACGTGCCCCACGTGGGCCGACCCCAGATCGCGCCTGTCGCGAGCGCGCATGCGGTGAACGTCGTGCCGATCGGCGCCGCGGTCACTGCCACTGCGTGCGCGAGCTTGATGCGCCAGATGAAGCCGATCCCCGCGGACACGGCCATCACGACGTACGCCATCATGCTGATGTAGGCGACCTGCGGGTGCAGGAAGAGGATCCGATAGACCTCGCCTTGAACCCGATCGGGCGGAGCAACGGCCAGCCCCCAGTACGCGCCGACGAGCAGCAGCACGATCGCGATCGCACGGAGCCATGGGACGAGCCGCCCCGCTAGCCCATACACGAAGGGCGGCGACCCGAGCAGATGGAACCAACGAGGCAGGCGCATCCCAATCCCTACTCCACGCCGACTCGGAGAGCGGCGCCAATCGCGAGCGGCCCGAGCGCGAGCGCGAACGCCGCGAACGCGGCCAGCAAGTACAACGGCCCCGCCGCGGGCTCGTCGTGCAAGCCGAAGTCCGTTGCGCGCGTGCCGAAAATCAAAAGCGGTGCGGTCAACGGCAGGACGAGCAAGCCGACGATGGTACCGCCCCGCCGCAAGCTCACCGTCAACGCGGCGCCGAGCGCGGTCAGCACGCTCAGCGTCGGTGTCGCGAGCAACAGTGCCCCAATCATGGTCGGCAGCGCCGCGAGCGGCATCGAGTACGACAGCGCCAATACCGGCACCAACGCGATCAGCGGCAAGATCGTCATCAGCCAATGAGCCGCGATCTTCGCGACCACGGTGACGCTGATCGGCACCGGGCTCAGCATCAGCTGCTCGAGGCTGCCGTCGTCCGCGTCGGCACGAAACAAGCCTTCTAGCGCGAGCAGCGAGGATAACAGCGTAGACACCCACAAAACACCGACGCCGACCTCACGAAGCTCGTCTGCATTCGGCGACAACGCGAGCGGAAAGAGCGTCGCGACGATCACGAAAAACAGCAGCGGGTTCGCCGCTTCGCTGAGGCGGCGCAACGCGACTCTCACGTCGCGTCGAACGATGGCGCCGAACGCCGACATCGCTCAGAGCTCCACCACGAGCGCGCCCTTCTGAGCGAGCTCGTCGGGTTGATGGGTCGCGACCACCGCGGTGCCACCGGCCGCGAGGTGCGTGCGAATCCAGGCGATGACTTTGCCGCGGCCGTTGGTATCCAAATTCGTCGTCGGCTCGTCGAGTATCCAGACTTTCGACGTGCCGAGCCGAAGCGTCGCGAGCGACGCACGACGCTGCTGTCCCGCCGATAGGTGGCGAACGCGCACGTTCGCGACGGCGGTGAGCGCCACGTCTTCGAGCAACGTGTCGAATTCAGGCCGTCCGCGCCAGATCGTCGCGTGGAAACGAAAGTTTTCGAGCACGGTCAGGTCTCGTTTCAATCCGTCCAGATGGCCGCGGTAGGCGATGTCGCCGCGATACTCGAACGGCAACGCCTCGAGCTTGCTGCCGCGCCAGGTGACCGCGCCGGCCGTCGCGGACGCGAGGCCGGCCAGAACTCGCAGCAGCGTCGACTTGCCCGAGCCGTTGGCTCCCACCACGAGGCCGAGCTGGCTCGGACCGAGCGTGAGATCGAGCCCCTCGAACAGGCAGCGCTCTCCCCTCCACACCGCGAGCTCGCGTGCGCACAACTCCATGGGTCTCGTCACCCGACATCCAAGCCCGATTTGGCCGCGCGGATTGTGCCCGACCGCGGCCGATTTGCAAGTAACTGACTCTGCCTTTTTCTATGAATAACAATAGGTAGCCGTGTATTTATTAACTCTCGCTCAAGTCCGTGGTTGCGGACGCGGCGCGCCACGCACAGGAATATCATTCATCAACAGGAGTTTACATAACTTTCCTCATGCCCTAGACTTTCGTACGCCGTGATATCGATCCGATAAATCAAAACTAACTAACTAAAAAGAAAAGGAAATGACATGGCGGAAGCACGGTGCCTGGTATCGCCCGCGAGGGTGTTTGCGAGACCAACGGCGGATCAAATCTGGCTCGGGCCGGACCAACAGGCGGCCCTGAGCCAGCTTTCTCGTGTCGCCCGCTTGCGTCTTTTGACGGGGCCGGCGTCGAGCGGCAAGAGCACGCTGCTCAATCACGCCGCCGCCCAGATCGGCCTAGACAACGTCGTGCTGCATTGCCGGGGCCCGAAGGACACCGCCGTCGGGGTGCTCTCGGGTCTTCTGCTCGGCGCGGATCTCGCTCCCTGGGAGCTTTCCGAAGTCGAGCAACGAAACCTGTTCACCGTTTTCGTCCACCAACGCCGTGCGCAGGGCAAACGCGTCGTGTTGGCCATCGACGACGCACACACCTACGAGTCCGGCGCTTGGGAAGAGATCGAGCGACTCCTGGCGTTCAAGATCGAGAAACGCGGCGCCATCGAGGTGCTGCTCGCGGGGCCGCCCGCGCTCGCGCAGAAAATCGACACCATGCGCGCCACCCTCGTCGGCAAGGAGTTCGAGGCGTGCTCGCTGTTTCCTCCGTCCGATCAGGATCTCGCGAGCTATATCGCCTGGCGGCTCGCGCGTTTCGAGATGGGCGACCTGATAACGCCCGACGCCGCGCTGATGATCGCGAGGATGAGCGGCGGCCGATACGCGGGCGTCGACGTCCTCTGCCAGATTTCGTTGCTGTTGCTACGTCAGCTCGGACTCGATCGAGTGGACACCGACGTTGCGAAGAAAGCCACGGCGCTGCTCGTGGCGCGCCAAAGCGCGAAGCTCGAGAAGGACCCGGTCGAGAGCGACGAGGCAGCCGAGGTGCCGCCGCAGGGATACCTGCTCATCAGTCGTGACGGCAAAGTCTACAACCGGATGACGCTCGGCCAGCGCACCCTCCTCGGCCGAAGCGAGCACAACGACGTTTGGCTGCCGAGTCCGTATCTCAGCCGGCATCACGCGGTCATCGTCGGAACGCCGCAGGGTTATTACGTGGTTGACTTGAACAGCACGAACGGCTTGGCGCTGAACGGCCGACAAGTCGAGCGCGCCGTCCTCTGCGATCAAGACGTGTTGTCCATCGGTCCGTTTCGGATGAAGGTCCAGATCCCGGAATGGCTCGCGCACGGCAACCCGCTCCCGCAGTCGCCGTCGCTCGCCGAAACAGCGCTGATGCCGTCGCTGGAACCCCGGTCGCCGGCCCCGATGCGCGCCATCAAGTAATCGAGGGTGGGCCGCCGCGCGGATCCCGCGGCTAAGGCGTGCTCGAGCTCGACGCGGACTCGTGCGTGATCGACCCGCGTGCTTTCAGCGCCGGCTGCGACGGCGGCGCGAAGCGGTAGCCGAAGCCCCTGACCGTTTGGATGTAGCCGTCGCACTCGAATGGCTCGAGCAGCTGGCGTAGCCGGCGCACGTGCACGTCGACCGTGCGATGTCCCGCCTTGATGTTCTTCGACCAAGCTCGCCGTAGCAGCTCGTCCCGGCTGAAGACGCGTCCTTGGTTCTCGAGCAAGAACGCCATCAACCGGAATTCGGTCGGCGCAAGGTCGATCAGTTGGTCGTTGACGGTCAGGCAGTGCACGGCCTTGTCGAGAACCACGGGACCCGCAATCAGGAGGTCCGGCCGCGTCGTCGCGGCGGCCGGGCGGCGAAGACACGCGTTGACGCGCGCCACGAGCTCGGCTCGGTCGAACGGTACGGCGAGACAGTCGTCCGCCCCGAACTCGAGCGCATTGACTGCCTCGCGAATGTCGGACTGTGCCGCCCAAACGATCACGCGGGCTTGCCGAGTCGCGCTGTCCTCTCGGAGTCGTGCGAGGGACTCGCGCACCGGCTTCGAAGACGTCCAAGGCAGCAGGATCAGGTCGGGACGCGCGGTCTCGACGAGGCGCCATGCCGACGTCAGCTCGTGAGCTTCCTGAACGGCGTGACCGGCCAGCTCGAGCATGCCTCGAGCGGCGTCCCGCAGGGGTTTCTCCCCGTGTACCAGTAGAACAGCGCTACCCATGCGCACCCCGAGCTTATGCAGGTCGCGAGTGCAACACGGGGACGTTGCAGTTGCTTTACGCTCGGATTACCAGACTGTTACAAGCTGGTGCAATTGGTGCCCGGGCCCGGATTTGACCCGGGATGACTTTTGCTCAGATGGCATTGAGCGGTCTATTTGACCTGCCGTAACTAGTCACGCATCGTCGATGGCATGACTCCAAGAAATATGCATCAACAGCCGCTCTATCTAGAGCCCGACAAGGCCGCCCTCCTCGACGAACTAGCCGCCGAGACGCGAATCCCTAAGGCTGTGCTACTGCGTGAGGCAATCGACGACTTGCTCGCCAAGCACGGCAAGGCTTCGAGCGAGTTCATCGATCTGGTGCGCGATCTGCTACCTACGGCGCGCAAAGTGGCGCATCACTTCCGACCACTCTCGAGTACACAAACCTTGTGGGAGCGCTATTGTGACGAGGTGCATCTTAAAAGCGGCAAAGCCCTCAAGATCCTAGGCATGCTGCGCTAGAGGTTTCCGAACGGCACCGGTGCGATTTGCAATCGGACCGAGGGAGAGCGAATCGTGACCACTGTGCATCACCTGCCTCATCACGTAGAACAGCAAACGCGCACCGTATTGGCGGACGCCCTTGGCAAGGCGTCGGAGCTGATAGCTGAGGCGCAAGCCGCTCTTGAGAAAAGTGCAAATTCAACTGAGGAGTTTACGGAGATCCACGAGAAGCTGAGACGCGTGAGGGACGGGCTTTCCTCAGCCCTCATCGTTACGCGATCTTGGACGAAGAAGAGAACGCGAAAGAATCCCGCGTAAGCGGGTGCGGCATGGATCTGATCTTCCGTATTGAAGCCATTCGCTCTCTGCGCTCGGATAGCGTATCTGAACGAAGCGAGCGAGAGGACGTGCGATTCGCGCGGTGCGGCATGACCGTTGCATGATGCAAGCAATGAACCTTCGGAACTGCACTAGGGAATCGAACGTGGAACATCTTGCATGGACGCAATCATTTTCCTGCTCGCTATTGTGGGTGGGCTCGTCGTTGTTCGCGCTGTGGCGAGATTCTTCGAGTTGCGCGCTCGGATGCGCGATCAAATACGCTCCGCGCCGAGGCGTGACCATCCGAATCCGACGGCCGAACAATCCGACCCGCACCATGGCGAGCTCACACGCGTGACGATTGCGCTCGAAGGTGAAGACCTAGAGCTCTTGGAGCAGGCTTGTCGCGAGTTTGCAGAGCATGCCCGCCGTGACGCTGAGGCGCTCAAAGGAACATCGGTCGAATCCTTTCATAAAAGGAGGCAGGCGCGATCTCTTGGCATGGCCGAGCTACTCGAGACCGCTCGCCGATCAACCGAACCGGAGCCGCCGCCTACGAACGTGCCACAGGTGCGCCGCTGACACTGAGCTTCGCGCGCCCAAAACGAAAGCTGCCGAAAGGCGGTTGTTTCGCCCCGCACTTCTTTGTTTTTGGTGCCCGGGCCCGGATTTGAACCGGGATGACCTTGCAGTCGGCGGATTTTAAGTCCGCTGCGTCTACCCTTCCGCCACCCGGGCGCGACGCAGAGTCTACCCGCATCGCGCTGCGCGCGCGTCGAGGCGGTTGGAATCAAGCCGCGGGGTGCTCTCGCCGCCAGCCGCATCGCGCACGCCGACGCCGAGGGCGGTTGTCGCGGCGGCGACGCCCGCTGTCGACACCAATTCACGTCGTGAGAGTCTTGCGTAACACCACGCGTGCGTACCGTTTTGGGTCGCTAGGCGCAAGTCCCGCTGCCAGCGAAACTTGGTCTTACGTCTAGTGTCCTTTTACTTTCGCTCGGCATGCGCCGCGTCTACGAGCAAGATGATCTTCCCTTCCGCATGGCCGGCCCTGCTGTAGGCTTGTGCCCGAGACGCGTCCGCGAGCGTGAATGATTTGTCGATGTTGATCTCGAGCTTGCCGGTGCTCACCAGCGACGCGACTTGCTCGTAGACGCGGTGTGCGACGTCGGCGGCACTGCTATAGGGAGCGCACTTCAAGCCCGCTGCCACGCACTGCGTGTCGAGGTCGTGCGACCCTGTGCTGGCGAACCAACCGCCGCGAGGGAGCGTTTTCATTGCACGGATGGCGGTCTCTCCGCCGACCGTATCGATCGCGACATCGACGTGCCCGACTTGGGTTTCGAAATCGACCTTCGTGTAGTCGATCACCTGATCCACGCCGATGGAGCGTAGATAAGCGTTGTGTTGTGCCGAAGCGGTGCCGATCACATAGGCGCCTCTCACCTTCGCTGCCTGCGCCGCGGCGCTGCCGACGCCACCCGCGACCCCGGTGATCAACACGCGTTGTCCTTTCGCGACCTCGGTGACATCGACGACCCTGACACCCGTCACGGTTGCAATTCCTAACCCGGCTGCCTGAGCGTAAGTGATGTTCGCAGGCTTGAGCACGACGTTTGCGACAGCCGCCACCGCATACTCGGCATAAGCACCGTTGAGAACACCGCGACCACGAACCGCGATGCCGAATACCGGATCATCTACTTTGAAACCCGTTACGCCGTCGCCGAGCGCTGCGACGACTCCGGCAACGTCACCACCGGGAATTTGATCATCCGACGGCGCACCGTTCTTCCAGTCGGCCGGATTAACGGCTGCCGCGTAGATGCGGATCAAGACTTGGTTGGCGGCAGGCGCGGGCACCGCCACTGTCTGAAGCTGCAACGCGTCGCTGCCGGCCTTTTGAACGATGGCCTGCTGCTGCTTCGGCGGCGCGGCTTGGGCCAGACCCAGGCAAGTCGCGAGCAGGCCGCCTATTGCCAAACGCGACAGCAGCGAAATACGTGAGTTCATGTCAGTCCTCTATTGAAAACCAAAAGGCAGTAAATGGCTCGCGCGGCGCGAACCCCGGCCTTATAGCAGTCTAAAGGGTTGTTTGGAGACGTCCATGCGGCCGCGTGCCGAAAGCCAACACGATCAGCGACAACACGGCCAAAGATGCGGGCAGCGCAAACCAAGACATTATGGTTGCACCCGTGGCTCCGGCGCTGAGTCCGAAGCCGATCAATATCGGCGCGATCACTGTGCCGATGCGACCAACGCTCTTCGCCCAACCGATGCCGGTCGCGCGCAGGTGGTCGGGATAGGAGTCGGCCAAAACGACGTTGACGCCCCCATACGCGCCGAGGACGAAGAATCCGCACGCACCGAGCAATGCGAGCAGCATCTCCGCCGAAGCGGATTGGAGCACTCTCCCAACCACAAACAACAACGCGGTCGAAAGCGCCACGAAGGTGATCAACGTCTGCATGGCACCGAAGCGATCGATGAGAAGTCCAACGCCGAGCGCCGCGACGATGCCGCCGAAGGAAAAGATCGAGACGGAAATCGCGGCAAGCGTTCGGTCGCGGCCAACCTCGACGAGTAGCGTAGGAAGCCAGGAGTTCAGACAGTAGCTGATCGTCAACATAGCGACGAACAGTAACCACAGCATCGTCGTGCTGAGGAGATAGCGACGGGCCAGGATCCCGAAGACCGTGGCGTTGCCTTCCGCGGATTCACCGCCGTCCGTAGCGCTCACTCGATCGGGGATCTCGAGCGTCATCCACGCGGCGAGCGCGGTCACGATGCACACGATGCCCACGACCACCATTGCTGCGCGCCAGCCGCCGGCATCGGCAAACGCGGCTGCGATGAGCCCCGCGATCGTTGCGCCGAGGCCGTAGCCCGTGAAGAGCAACATGATCGCGAGCCCTCTGCGTTTGCGTGGCGCCACGCCACTCACTACCGCGAGGCAGCTTGGCAGGCAGCCGCCGAGAAACACGCCGGTGATGAAGCGCCAGCCGAACAGATCGGCGGCTCCAACCGAGAGTGCCGACGCACACTGCCCAAGGCCAAACCCCGCCACGGCGAGAAGCACAACGCCCCTATGTCCGAAGCGATTCGCAAGCGCAGGGAAAATCACGAGCCCGACACACTGGCCGGCGAGGTTAGCCGAGAATATCGGGCCCAACTGCGCATTGCTCAACGTCAACGAGCGCGCCATCTCCGGCGCAAGCGGCCCAAGAATCGAGTGGATCAAGCCGTCTAAGAGGTAAATCAGCGAGCAGATGGCGATGAGTACGATGACAGGTTTGCTGAGCGAATCCGCCGCTTCGCTTTGCAAGACGCGCGTTGCCACCATCGGGCGCCCTCGCCGCTCAGATCCGAAACCGCGCGCGCGCTTCTTCAACCGTTGCCGGCTTCACGCCATAGATCGCAGCGATGCGGAGCGCCGCGCGAACCATGTCGCTGTTGTCGCGCGCCGCGCTGCCATCGGGAAGATGGATGCTGTCTTCGAACCCGACGCGCACGAGGTCGCAACCCAGCGAGAGTCCGAGAGTCGCAATCTTGAACATGTCGCGCCCCGTCGCGGTAACACCCCAAATCGCTTTCGGAAAAAGTCGCAGGCCCTCATCGATCGCAAACAAGACGTTGCGCGCAACCGGCGGTGTCGCACCGAATCCGCCGCCGTGCAGCAGCCAGACATTGTCGCGATGGCGATCGAAGAGTCCTTCATTGGCGTACCGCAAGAGCCGATGGAGCGAGCTCGCCTCGACGACTTCGTACTCGAGCGCAGAATCCATCTCGTAGACAGCTTTGATCGTCTTCTTGAGCAGCGCCGGTGAGTTCACGTACGGCGTCTCTTCGGGATAGCCACCCTCGGGGTTGTAGAAATCGGCCGAACCAGCGGCAATCCCAAACAGGTCTTGCCGCGGCTCGAGATTGAGAAGGCCGAGTCGCTCGCTGTCGGTCGGCCAGATGAACTGCCCCGTCGCCGGATCGCGGCGCACGCCGATCCCGTTGGTCGTCTGAATCAAGATCGGCGAGCGCGCGCGGATCTGGCGGATGATCTCCGCGTAGATCTCCCGATCCCCGCTGTTCTTGCCCGACGGGTCGCGCGCGTGGACATGGACCATCGCCGCGCCTGCTTCATAGCATCGAGCTGCCGCCGCACCGATCTCTGCCGGCTGCTTCGGGATGACGGCGCCGTCGCGATCCTGCTGCATGCCGCCGTTGAGGGCGACGGTAACGATGACCTTGTTGCCGTCGAGCATGCGGCCCTCCGGATTGAAACGTCTATAGCAATCTAGCGCGGCGAGCACCTGCGGCTGTCCTCTGCCGGATGGACAGCCTCGGCTACCCTAAGGGGGACCGGTCTGCGGAAAACAGGCACCATAGCGTCTCGGGGACGTCGTGGCCGCTTGAGCCGCTTCGGGGGAAAACGTCGTGTCGGTTATCAGCCAAATTAAGAATCGGCGGGCGCTCGGCTCGCTGCCGGTTGTCTACGAGAGATTGCTCGGAGCGATCGGCACCGACGGTTTCGGCGCGACCGTGCGTGATTCCGTGCTGTCACTGACCAAGGGAGCGCGTCGACTCTACTTGTTCGAAGCCACGGCTCGCGAACACAGCTCGTTGCAGTACTTCTCGGGCGAGCCCGGATTGGCGGATCTATTTCCCGCCTATCGGCGCTGGTACTTGCCTGTGGATCCCGTCGGCGACGCCTTCCGAGCTGCGCAGGAATGTAGCAGTGTAGCGGTCCAGCGCGTTCGGCCTTCGGACATTGCCTCACCCGGGTTCCGGCGGCGCTTTTTCGATGATGCCGGGATCGTCGAGCGAGTCTCGATCATTCAACGCGGACCCGACGCCTGGCGAGGGATGAATGTGGCCCGGCACATCTCCGACGGCTACTGCTCCGACGCAGAGCTGGATTCCCTCGTCGATCTAGCCTGTCTCGTGCTTCCGATGCTTCCCTTGAACCGCAAAGCCAAGTTGGGCCCGCGGCCGCTCACGCCCGCCGAGCTCGAAGAGCGGTTCGCGATTCGCCACTCCGGTCTCACGCGCAGGGAACGGCAGGTTTGCGCACTCGCCGCGCTGGGTAGAAGCATCGAAGCGACGGCGGTCGAGCTTGGAATTGCCAAGACGTCCGTGTTGACCTACAGGCAGCGCGCCTACCAACGGCTCCACGTCTCAACCGCCTTCGAGCTATGCGCGCTCGTAACGCATTGAGGTGTGCTAGGCGGCTCACGGGCCGTCACGCGAGCTACGGAGCAACCGGTGGTCGTTCATTGTGGTTCGCGATATCACGCATCGACCAATTCCATTTCTCAATCCCTCCGGTGCTACCCAATGTGCGCGGAGTTACTGTGACGTCGCGGTTGACACTCAAGCCGCGCCAGCTCGACGAGGTTTGACAATGAGACCCAACGCCTGGGGCCTGCTCGCTGCGTTCTTCATCCTGTTGATGGGTCGTGCCGCTCTCGCCCATCATTCATTCGCCGCGGAATTCGACGGTCAGCGTCCCGTTACGCTCAAGGGCGTCGTCGTCAAATGGGAGATGATCAATCCGCACGGATGGATCACGCTCGATGTCACCGCAGAGGGCAAGACGACGCAGTGGATGATCGAGACCTCGAATCCGAACGGCTTGATGAGGCTCGGGTGGACGAAGAACTCGCTCAAGACCGGCGACGAGATTACGGTCGACGGCTATCTCGCGAAAGACGGCTCGAGCACGGCGAACGCCTCTCGGATCACGCTCGCCGACGGGCGCAAGGTATTCGCCGGTTCCGCGGCGACGGCGCAGGACGCGCCGAGCACCACTTCCGACGCCAAGTGAGCCGTCCATGAGAGCTATTCGCTCGAAGCAACTGCGGCTCGCGATCGTCGTCGCCGTTTGGGCCGCATCGATATCGGTGGCAATCGAGTCGTCGTTCGCTCAGCCTTCGCCAGCCGCTGCCAACCCCGAGAAGACGACGTTGCCCAGGCTTCCGGACGGCCATCCCGACTTGCAAGGCCTATGGATGAAGAGCAATGGCGGATTCCAGGGCCTGTTCATCGGCTCGCTAGACGGAACCAACTTCGCCGCCGGCGGAGGCCGAGGTCCCCCCGCTCCGCAGTACGAGTACTTGCCTCAGGCTGCGGCAGAGAAAGCGTATCGTCAGAAGCACTCGTATGAGGATCCCGAGGGCCGATGTCATCTGCCCGGCGTTCCTCGGTCGCTGGATCAGCCGGCCGGACTCTACCCGGTTCAGATCATCCAGGATGAAAGCTACGTCGCCCTTCTCCACGAGGCGAACCACGATGTTCGCATCATTCCGACCGACAACAGCAAGCATCCGCGCAACTACTGGGCGTGGGACGGAGACTCGCGGGGCCGATGGGAGGGCGATTCGTTCGTCGTCGACGTCAGCAATTTCAACGGCCGCACCTGGCTCGACATGCAGGGGAATTTCGTCGACGAGAACGAGCACGTCATCGAGCGCTTCACGCTAGTCGATCGCGACACCATCCTTTACGAGGCGACCGTCACGGACGCAACCGTTTTCCTAAAACCCATCCAGTTTCGCTTCACGCTCAAGCGCGTGCCTGCCGAACAGCAGATACTCGAGTACAGCTGTCTCGAGGGCGAACGAAGTAGGCAACACTTCACCGAGGAAGACGGCGGAAACAAGCAGAGGGCCAAATGAGCGTGCTACGTATTGCACGGGTCGCTTCCTACTTCCTCGCGCTGACCGCTGCTTGTTTGATGCCTGCGCCTCCGGCTTCCGCACAAGCGACAAGTGGGCCCGCGTCGTTCTCGCCGAAGCGGTTGTGGGACGGCAAGACTCCGGATTTTCGAGGCATTTGGCAGGCTCAGGGCACTGCGTATGTAAACGTGGAGGGCCACTCCGGGGGAAAGGGAGTCGCCGCGTCGTCGAGCATCGTCGTCGACCCGCCTGATGGGAAAATTCCTTATCGATCGGACGCATTGGCAAAGCGCGACGAAAACTATCGAGCTCGGGCAACGGCGGACCCAGCGCTCAAGTGCTACCAGCCCGGCGTTCCACGGGCGACGTATCTCCCCTCGCCGCTTCAGATCTTGCAGAGCCCCGGAAACTTCGCGATCGCGTACCAGGAGAATCACTCCTTCCGCGTGTTCCACCCCGACGACCGGCCACACTTCGACGCGGCCGACTGGTGGATGGGCGACACGCGCTATCGTTGGGACGGTGACACGTTGGTCGCAGACGTCGCGGCGCTAACCGACCAGGTCTGGCTCGACCAAGCGGGCAACTACCACAGCACCGATTTTCATGTCGTCGAGCGTTACCGGCTGACGGACGCAGATACGATCGTGTACGAGGCTCGTATCGAGGATCCGATGGTCTATTCACGACCCTGGACACTCAGGACGAACTTGAAACGCGTCAAGGCGCGAAACGCAAGGATCATCGAAGACGAGTGCTTGGACGACGAGCACGGTGTCCGCCATCACATCTCGCCTTACGATCGAGACAACCTCTTGACGGGCGAGGCCTGGCGCGAGAAGAACGTTGCTTCGAAGTGAGCAAAGCGGTGATCGGTAGAACTCGTTGAACTATCCCTTACTCGAAGACGCTCATCCGTAACCCACATGCTGCGCGAATCGCACCACGGCTCGGCATCAGCGGCGCGCGAGAAGGCCCCTTGCGAAGCTTCGCGCGTTAGGCGCCGCACGGTGCTCGGCGCGCTTTCTGCCGGCGTGTGCGCGGCGTTCCTGCCGCTCGGGCGCGCGCATGGTCAGTCGCGCGCGCTGCCGCTCAAGAATCTCGGGCTCGAGCACCTCGATATCGTCGTCCCCGACACGGCCGAGTCCGCGCGCTTCTACAAGCGCGTGTTCTCCTCGCCACTGCACGAGCAAGACTTTCGTGGCGGGAAACGCTACTTCGTGCTGCTCGGAGATCTGCCGCCCGATCGACAAGTAGGCTATATCGCGATCGGCGCCGCGAACGGCCGGCCCACCACCGTTGGACACTACTGCGCGCTCGCCGAATCCGCGGACCTAGAGGCCATCGGCAAGGACCTCGCGGCCGCGGGATATCCGCCGCCCGGCGGCGGATTCGGCATGATCCCCGACCCCGACGGTCTCGAGCTCCAACTCTTCAAACCACCGGCCGGGCTTGTGGCCGCCGCCGTGCCCTCTGCGCTCGAGGTGAAACCCGACGGAATCTTCGCTCCGGTCGGCCTCGAGCACGTGTTGCTCGCCGTGAGCGATCTCGAGCGCGCTCGGCGCTACTACCGGCTCGTGTACGGCGAAGGCATCGAAACACCGGACCGCGCCGCGCCCGGACGCATCTGGCTGAAGCTCGCGCGCAATACGCGAATCGGTCTCGAGCGAGCTGGCCAAAACGCGACGCCGCGCTTCGTCAATTTCGGAGTCAAAGTCGCTCCGTTCGACAGCGCAAAAGTCGCCCCACTCTTGCAGACAGCCGGCGCCGAATTGCTTTCGGTGGAGTCGTCGCTAATCCGCTTCCGCGACAACTACGGCATTACCCTCGAGGTCGTCACTGGCTGACGGTTCCTCCCGCCCGGCTCACCTCTATTTTGTCGTTCGCTCGAGGTAACGCGCCGTGGATAGCATGTTACGCACGCCATAGTTGCCCTCGTGGCACGCGTACTCGAATACTCCGGCGCCCTCAGGCCGCGACTTGAGGTCGAGCGCGGCGGTCCATGGCGCGGTCCACGTGTCGGGATCGATGAACGTGACCTGATACCGAATCAAACCCTTTGACGCACGCGTGAACCGCTCGACTAGACGCAGGCCACGAGAGGCGCCGCGCGTCGCGGCGTTCAGGTTGGTCGTCTCGACCACGAGAGTCGCTCCTTCCCAGTGGCCGCGCGCGTCGCCCATGTACATACGGATAGCCGGCGACACATGCGAGGCCTCGCCTCGCGTCGACGAAGAGATTGGGATGACGCGCGTGTCGTGAATCAGCTCGTAGCTGATCGCAACGAGCCCCGGGGCCTGAACGACTCGAAAATTTGCGTTGTAAACCGCCGGGAACATCGCGTCCGGGAAGCCGCCGCCGTGCACGATGCACCGCACTCCGAGCCCGTAGTCCTTGTATGAGTCGCACGGCTCGCCGCGTTGCAAGCTTCCGCATCTCTCGACTGGAAGCGGTGCGGCCTGCGTCGTTCGCGGCGGCAGTCGTCCGTTCGGCGGATCAATGATGAGTGAGGTGCGTCGCGAGTCGGTTTCGTATTCGCGCCAATGCGGAATGGGTGCGTTCGGCGCGTCGACTTTGCCGGCGAGAACGTCGACTGACTTCAGATCTCGCTCGTCGCGTTGGCGTACGTCCGCCATCCGCTTCGCATATTCCTCGTCTGTGAGGAACTTACGATCTCCGAATTCGGCCGGGCGCTCGAACGGCACGCCGAACTCCCCTTCGCTCGTCCACTCTCCCTGGAGGTCGGGATCGCCCCAC
>Ga0207711_10002174_pt1 | contig 17637 bp, 10 predicted proteins | sample KBSS34metaG_FD_184401 | JGI IMG/M metagenome (GOLD analysis project Ga0207711, IMG submission 184401) | Switchgrass rhizosphere microbial communities from Kellogg Biological Station, Michigan, USA - KBS S3-4 metaG (SPAdes) (version 2) | ecosystem: Host-associated > Plants > Roots > Rhizosphere...
AAGGATCGCGCTACCCGTGAGCCCTATCCCGAGCTCATCGATCGCATCACCGAGCGAGCCTTCCGCAAGGGATTGCTTCTGCTGGGCTGCGGGAAGAGCACGTTCCGCCTCGCACCACCCCTCGTTCTCGATGAGTACGATGTGGACACCGGGCTGGGCATTCTGGAGGAGTGCCTGCGCGAAGAAGACTAAGCCAACGTAGATTCACGCCCATGAGCCTCAGGTCTCCTTTCTGGCTCGTGGGCGTTTTTCTTTGGCTCACAGTCGCACCACTCGCAGCCCAGACCGCTTCAGACACCACCGCAGGGGACACGACTGTGGTGGCTGGGGCCGGTTATGGACTCTACGGTCCGTTGGGCTGGTTGCAGCGGTGGATCTTCGGATCCCGCCATCGGGAAATCTGGGCCGCTCCCGTTGAGGTCGAGCGGTTCGACCTCACCTCCGAAACAAGCGGCCTCACTCCCATCGGTGCCGACAGCGGGGTTCGGTCCGGGGAGCTCTACCTCCGGGGCGCCGACGGCTCGCTCTACACCTTCAATCAGATTGCCGCCGATCTGAGCCATCTGCTCCCCAGCGGCTTACACAACGATTTCGGTGCCGGGTTGGCTCAGGATCTGCAAAGCGGGCGGCATCCCGGGGCGCCCTTCGTGGTCCCTCCCCTGGCCGCTGCCGCTGGGCTGGGTCCTCTACCTACTCCGCGGCTTGGTGTGCTGCCGCAGGACACGAGCCTCGATCGCTTCGGTACCCGGTTCAGTGGCACCGTGGGGTTCCTGACTCCCGGCATCATCAGCCGCTTCCGTACCACAGCCGGTGTGGCGGACTCCGCCATCCCCTCGAGCGAACTGATAGAGCTTCTCCAGTCGGAAAGCCCGCCATCCGTGGATCGCCAGGCGTACCTGCGAGAGCGGTTGTTCGACGTGTTCCTCGGGAACTGGGATCCGCTCCCGCAAGATTGGCTCTGGCTCCGCGACTCCTCAGGAGTCTGGAAACCCCGTCCACGACCTCGGGAGCTTGCGTTCATCCGGCTCGACGGGCTGGTCGCGGGGCTCGCGGGACAGCAAGTGCCCAACTTCGCGACGTTCAGCAAGGACTACGACACCCGCCTTGCCGTCACGACTCGGGAGCGGACTCTCGACCGCCGGATTCTCCCAACCTTGGATCGCGCCGTCTACGTCGCGACTGCCACTGCGCTACAGGGCCAGCTGACCGATTCGGTGATCGAGAACGCGGTGAGCCAGATGCCTCATTCATACTACGAAAAAGCAGGTGAAAAGCTCGTTCAGGAGCTGAAGGCCAGGCGGGATCATTTGCCGGAGGCGGCAGAGCGATACTATCGCATCGTGATGGGTCAAGCCGACGTGTATGGCTCTCATGGTGACGACACGGTAACGGCGGTACGGGACTCCGATGGGACACTGGAGGTAGACGCTGGACCGCGATTCCAGGCGCGCTTCGATCCGAAGCAGACCGACGAGGTCCGGCTTTACCTCTTCGAGGGCGACGATCGCGTCCTCATCCGCGGCACTGGAGACAAGGGACCCAAGCTGGTGATCGGTGGGGGACCGGGCGATGTCGTAGTCGACTCAACCGGAACCGGTCGGCTGACCGTACACGACGCTGCAGACGTCAGCATCGAAACACCAGGCAAGGTCAAGCGGGAAAAGGATCCACTGCTTCCGCCGACGTTTACCGACACGGCAAGTCAGGATCCACCCCCGCTCAAGCGCAACAAGGTCTCCTTCGCACCCTGGTTCGACCTGAACTCCGATCTCGGCCTCTTCATCGGCGGCGGGCCGGTGCTGACCTCGTACGACTACGGCTACGATCCCTACAAGTCGAAGATCCGGATCCGCGCCGCTTACGCGACCGCTCCGCAGGCCTTCGATGTGGACTTCCGGGGGGAGTTTCGGCGCAAAGGCAAAGGCTCATACTTCCTCGTCGAAGCGGAGGCTTCGGCGGTCGAGGTGCTGAAGTTCTACGGTTACGGGAACGAAAGCACCAGAATCAGCGATGACGATTTCTACAACACGGGGCAGACGCTTTTCTCGCTGTATCCGTCGATCGTGTTCCCCATCGCACCCAGAAGCAATGTGAGGCTGGGGCCGACCCTCAAGTACGTCTCTACCGATCTCAGTGCGAATACTTTCATCGCGCAGGATCACCCCTACGGTACCGATGGGTTCGGCCAGGTGGGCCTTCAGGGCTCCGTGATACACGACACTCGCGACTCTCCGCGGTTCGCGACGCGCGGCGTACTGCTCACCGCTGGGAGCAGTTTCTATCCCGGGATTTGGGATGCTGAAGAAGCGTTCGGCGAGGTGGATGGATCGGCGGCGACGTATATCACCCCGACCCCGGATTTCACGGTCGGCCTCCGCCAGTCAGGCAAGTATGTCTGGGGGAAATATCCGGTACACGAGGCCGCGTTCCTGGGTGGCTCCAAGACGGTGCGGGGCTACTCCAAGCAGCGCTACGCCGGCGACGCCGCCATCTATACCAACCTCGACGCCAAACTCCGTGTCGGCACCATACCGTTCGTCATGGTGTGGAACATGGGTCTTCAGGGTATCGCGGACGTGGGCCGGGTGTTCCTTTCGGGAGAATCCTCCGACGTCTGGCATTACGGCATCGGTGGAGGCATGTGGGCCGCGCTGCCGGACAAGAGCTTCATGGGGCTCTTCACCGTCACCTGGAGCGATGAGCGGACGACATTCTGGGGTGGGATTGCGTTCATTTTCTAGGCGGCTCGGCGAGTGGACGGTTAGACGGCTGGACGGTCAAGGGTTCCGTGCCTACAAAGCCTCCGCATCACGGGGGGCTTTTCTTGTCAGATGAACTCTTGACCGTCTAACCGTCTGACCGTCACCCCTACAGATACGAAAGCCATGCTGCTCGAGAGCGCGCCTTGAGCCCCGCAAACCACCGACACGGGAAATACAGAATGCCCACTGCGATCGCGAACACCAGATAGAGCAGGCCCAGATTCCACATGTACCCGTCGGGCAGATCTCCGGGGCGCATTGGATGATTGGTGAAGAGCCAGGGGTTCACCTGGCCTTCGCGGATCAGGGATACACCGCAGGCCAGTGCGTGGATGAGTGGGATGTGAAGCAGGTAGTAGAACAATGGGACTCTTCCGAAGACCGCAAGAAAGTCGGCGACCCGGCCCCGGGCGTGCTCGAGCAGTGGAATCGCAGCGATCGTGGGGCCTAGCGTCATGAGCAGAAACTGGAGCGACGCCGGATACTTGGTCGTATTCAGGAAGGAGAGCGGCGCCGGCATCCTGGAGCCTTCCCAGTGTCGAGGATCTCCGTACAGGTTGAATCCCCGCAGGATCAGGAAGGCCGCGATCGCACTCAGGCCAATGGCGTAACACGCCCGCCGTCGTCGCTCGGGCTCCCAGCCAAGCACCGCTCCGAAGGCATAACCCAGCGCCATCACCGCGACCCACGGTATCAAGACATAGAGAATGACGAGGGGCGGGCCACCCGCACCCAGTGGGAACTCGCCACCCAGGTAGAGCACTTGCCAGAGCCAGAAGGGAGGCGGCCCTTCCGGATTCAGGTGGGCGACCACTGGATCGAGCAGGTTGTGCCCCGCCACGACCAGCGCTCCCAGCGCCGCGATTGCAGGGAGCGGCAGCCACACGAGCCCGGCAAGCACGATCATGGACCAGCCGATGGCCCAGATGACTCCCGCGAGCAGGTAGTGAGCGAAATCGAAATTGAAGGTCCAGAAGATCCGGATGACGGTCAGCTCGAGGAGGATGAGCCAGGCCCCGCGAATCAGGAGAAAGCGGGAGAGTGCAGGACGGTTGTCGAGCTTTTTCCCCAACAGAAACGCGCTCGTCCCAGCCAGGAAGACGAAGGCCGGAGCGCAAAAGTGGGTGACCCAGCGGGTGAAGAAGATTCCCGGTGTGGGTCCACCGGGTGGGAGCCCGGAGTAGACCCGCACATGGTCGATCGCCATCAGTACCATTACCACGCCGCGGATGATGTCGACCGAAGCGATCCGGGCAGAGTGGAGGGTGCTCGAGGGTCCAGCTAGACGGTTCGACGGTTCGGCCTGGCGGTTCGACGGTTCGACGGTTGGTCTACTCGACATGAACCCTCCGATCTCTCTCGCCCACGAACCGTCGACTCACAAACCGCCGAGGTTACTCCCCCCTCACCGGCCCCGCATCCAGATGCCAGCCGGGATGGATCCAGCGGCCGTTCTTCTTCACAAAGACCTCGGTCGCCCGGCCGGCGTCTTTCATGGTCTTGTCTCCCACTTGATACTCGACGATGTAGCGCGAGTAGAGGATCGCGACGTCGCCGTACAACTGGATGTCGGTGTGGGGAAACTCGACCTTGATCAGCTTCCCGCCACCCTGGACGAAGCCGGCCGCGTTCTGCATCGTGCCGGGCTTGGTTTGCCAGTTGTCGTCATCAGCACTGATCGCGATGAGCTCTGGCGCGATGATGTCATTCATGCGCTTCTGGTCGTTGTTGAACCACGCCACCCAGACGTCTTCCCGCACCTTCTCCAGCTCGGTACGTACGGAGGGCGGAACTTGCCCGGCCTGCGCATGAGCCGGGCTGGTATTCAGGAACAGGGCGGTGACCAGACCCGCCAACAGGAACCGCGGTCGCACTGGAACTCCAGGAATGGGTGTTGGATGTGAGGATGTTGGAATGTTTGGATGGACGGATGTTTGGATGTAGGGATGTTTGGATGATGTGGGAATGGATCCGGTCCGCTCCAAATCCAAACATCCAAACATCCTCACATCCCCTATCCCTCAATCACCGTGCGGCTCTGTTCCCGGGCAAACTGCTGCACATACCAGGGCCCGCAGCCTCCCTTTCCTGACGAACCGGAACCTTTCCAGCCACAGAACGCCTGAGCGCCGGGCCAGGCTCCCGTGGTGGCACCGGTTCGCTTGTTCACGTAGCAGACTCCGGCCTCGATTTCCTCAAAGAAGCGATCGATCTCTTCCTTCTTCTGGCTGAAGAACCCCGCGGTCAGACCATACTCTGCCTTGTTTGCCTCGGCCAACGCTTCATCGAGGCTCCCGACCTCACCAATGGCAAGGAAGGGCACGAACAGCTCCTCGAAGAAGAGCGAGCTCTTCAGCGGCAGTGCGGCGATGGTCGGCGCCACGAAGTGACCCTTGTCGAATACGCCGCCTTTGAGCCGCTCGCCACCGGTGAGGATTTTTCCTTCTCCCCTGGCCTGATCCACCGCGCCCTGCCACCGGTTGACCGCCTTTGCGTTGATCACCGGTCCGAAGTACACGTCCTTCTGGGATACGTCTCCCATGACCATCGCCTTGGTCCGCTCGAGCAGCTTGGCGACGAACGGCTGGGCCACCGCGCGATGCACATAGACCCGGCTCGTGGCGCTGCATTTCTGGTTCTGGAGACCGAACGCGGACTTCATCACACCTTCGGCTGCGGCGTCGAGATCGGCCGAATCCATCACGATTACCGCGTTCTTGCCGCCGAGCTCCATCAAACAGGGCTTGACCCACTTCTGGCTGATGCCGTGGTGGATCCGCATGCCGACTTCTTTGGAACCGGTGAAAACGACACCATCGGTCAGGGGATGCTGCCAGAGCGGATCGCCGATCTCCCGGCCGTGACCGCTGACGAAGTTGAACGCCCCAGCGGGCACGCCGGCGTCCCGATATACCTCGTACAGCTTGAGTCCGGTCCACGGGGTATCCTCGGCCGGCTTGTACACCACCGCGTTTCCTGCCAGGAGTGCCGCGGACGACATGCCGGTCGAGAGCGCGAGCGGGAAGTTGAACGGCGCGATGCACACGAAGACGCCGTAGGGCCGCAACATCTCGGTGTTCTTCTCGACCGGAGTCATCTTCGCCATGGCGCGAGTGAAGCCGCTGGTCTCTTCGACCTGAAGCGCGTAGTAGTCGATCAGGTCGGCCGACTCCTCGGCGTCTCCCATGGCCTCAAAGCGGGACTTGCCGACCTCAAGGCTCATCACCGCCGCGAGATCGAACTTCCGCTCCCTGATCAGCTCGGCTGCCTTCCGGAGGATCGCCACCCGTTCCTGCCACGGCCGTTTGGCCCAAGCCTTCTGCGCGGTGTGAGCAGCCTTCACCGCCTCATCGACGTGCTCAGCCGTGGCACACGCGAAGCGGCCCAGGACGAGACCGTTATCGATCGGCGAGACGTCCACGATCGGTTCCTGTCCCGGCGACTCCACCGGCTTGCCGTTGATGTAGAGCGGATAGCTCCGGCCGGCCGCGGCTCGAACCGCGGTCAACGCGTCATCATACGCCTTGTGAAAGGCGCCAAGATCGACGTTGGTGCTGGTGTAAGTGACTTTCTGCTGGGGTGCGGTGGCGGTCATGGTGTTCGTTCTCCAGATACGGTGATGCGGCTTCGGACAGCAGGTAGTAGGTGGTAGGGAGTAGGGTGTAGGGCCCAAACCTTTGTTTCCGGCACGATTCCCTACTCCCTACTACCTACTCCCTACCACCTGCCTTCCTTCTGACACACTCATCAGAGCCCGAGCAAACCGCCGCGCGAGCTCGTCAATTTCCTCTTCCGTAATCACAAACGGCGGCGCCAGCAGGGCCAGGTCTCCGTCGGTACCGTTGGCCTGTCCTACGTTGGGCCAGATCATCAGCCCTTCTTCCAAAGCGGCATCGGCAAATCGCTCGGCGAATTTTTGCTTCCGCGGGAAGGCGGTGCGGCTGCCCTTGTCCTCGACGAACTCGATGCCGGCGAGGAGGCCTTTGCCACGAACGTCTCCCACATGCGGCAGATCGCGCAGTTGCTCCAGCTTTCTATGAAAGCTGCGTCCCATCTCGGCACACCGCTCGACCAGGCCGTTCCTCTTCATGTAGCGCACCGCTGCGAGACCGGTCGCGCAGAGCACCGGGTGATGCGAGAAGGTCTGGGCGTGAAGCAGACTGCCTGAGCCTTTCGCGATCGGATCGAGCAGCCGAGTCGGAGCGAGAACCGCAGAGAGTGGCGTGTAGCCACCGGTGATCCCCTTCCCCAGCACCTGAATGTCCGGTATCACGCCATACGGCTCGATCGCGGACCAGGTTCCGGTACGACCGGCGCCCGACAGGACCTCATCGGCGATGAACAGCACATTGTATTTGTCGCAGATCTCGCGAACCCGCCGGAAATATCCCGGCGCAGGAACCGACGCTCCGGTCGAGCTTCCGCCCACTGGTTCGGCAATGAAGGCAGCCACGTTTTCCGCTCCGGCGCGGAGGATCGCATCTTCCAGGACCGAGCCACTGCATATCGGACATGCGGGAACCCCGGCTTTCGCCTCAGTCCTCAGTCCTCCACACTCGCACCTGTAGCTGTAGGGCGCCGGAATCCGGACGACGTCCACCAGCCATTCGCGGTAGTAGGTCTTGTAGTGCTCCCTCGCCGACGCCGAGAGCGCGAGGAGCGTGTTGCCGTGATAGGCGGGAAACAGCGCGATGATTTTGTGCTTGGACGGCTTGCCGGTTTCCACCCAGTATTGCCGAGCCAGCTTGAGCGCGGCTTCGACGGCTTCGGAGCCGCTGGAGAGGAAGTAGACCTTCTTCAGATCTCCAGGAGCCAGCGCAGCGAGTTCCGCCGCCAGCTCTTCGACCGGCTGGCTGGTGAACGCCGTTCCATTGAGGTAGGCGATCTTCGAGGCCTGCTCCGCCATGGCGGCGCCGATCTCCCGGACACCGTGGCCGATGTTGGCGACGAAGGCACCACCGGATCCATCGAGATAGCGCTTCCCATCTTCATCGATCAGCCAGCAGCCTTCTCCCTTGGTGATGAGGGGAAAACGCCGGTTGAGCTTCCGGTAGAAGACGGGCGAATCGGGATACTGGTGGAGTGACATTGGGGGGAGAAATCTGGTCCGCTGCCGGTGGATTATCTAGGGGGACTAACGTCCGTTGCAGCTTGCACTTAGCGGTGGACCGTGACGTTTGAACTGCTTACCACGGAGAACGCGGGCACGCGGATGAACGCGGAAGTGGTCAATCATGGATTTGTGTTCTCGAGGGGCCGCGACCCAAGGGCTCCTCCCCGCAGCAGACTTCGCCCTGCATATTGAGGCAACCTGCACACCCGGCGCAGCGATGGTTCTCGCCGACTCCATACCTGCCTCTCCCTGCCCTCCGAGACATCTGGCTCGGCCAAATCGAGTGCTGTCGGCTCTGGGTCCGCCAATCCGATAGTAGGGCATGACGGGCCCGCCCACTCACGGCGGCTGTGGCGAATCACGGCAAAGAGCGAACAACATGGAGGCGCAACATGGGTACCAGGAAATCGGCAAAATCCGACGGGAAAAAGAGCAAGCGGCTGAGCGTCAGCAAGAAGACGTTGCGGGATCTCAGCCCCCGTAAGAGCGAGGCTGTGGCCGTGCGTGGCGGGCGGGCTACCGTGAGAAGGTGTTTATGAATTGAGGCCGCGATGCATCCAGTTAGAACGGCGCTGCGGCACCGCCGAGCCCCTTTGAGCTGGACCTATGAATCTCGCCGCTGGTAATTGCCGATTCTTCGTCCTGCGCACTCCGCTGCTCCCGGTCGAAACCCTTCTCGACTGGAGCAGCGGGCTCAGCGCGCGACTGAGCTACGACCGGGGCGAGACTCTGGCGGCCGCACTCGACACCGATCGGGCCCTCCTGCGCAGTCGTCTCACCAAACTCCTGGACAATCCCGAGATCCGGGAGGCGATCTTCGTTGCCTCGCCCAGTCTGGATGAAGCCCTCGAGCACTGGTTCCGGAACCCGGATGGTGAGAAGGGCCAGAGGGTCGAGTGGGGTCTGGTCCGCTACCTCTGCCGCATGGCCAGTCGGCCGACGCCCTTTGGCCTCTTCGCGGGAATCTCGGTTGGCCGGGTCGCGAAGCAGACCTGTCTGAAGATTGGGGGCCGTGAAGCGAACGAGCGGCACACCAGGCTCGACAACGACTACCTGTTCGCACTGGTTCAGGCTTTGGCGAGCGATTCAACGCTCCGCGACGCCCTTCGTTACCGTCCCAACGACAGCCTCTCTCCGGGCGCAGGACGCTTCCGCTACGTCGAGGCCCGGGTCGATGGCACTCTGCGGACCTATCACCTCGTCAGCGCAGACGACACTCCAGAACTCCGCTCGATCATCGCCAGGGCGCAGGCCGGTGCTACCCGTGCGGAGCTGAGCGAAGCCCTTGTCTCTCACGATGTCGATCGCCTGGAAGCCGATCAGTACGTCGACGAGCTGATCTCGGCTCAACTACTGGTGCCCGACCTGGAGCTGCCGGTCACCGGTCCTGAACCGCTCCCGACTCTGATCCGGGAGCTGGAAGCGCACCCTTCGCAGGAGGCCACTCTTCAAACCCTCCGGTCAGTCGACGCGACGCTAGCGGAATTCGATCGATCGGGAGGAACTCCCCCTGCCCGGTACCGCGAACTGGCCGGGTCGCTGGAGCCGCTTCCCGCAAAGGCCGAACTGGCGACCCTTTTTCAGGTGGATCTGGTCAAGCCGGCACCTCAGCTGACGATCGGAGACTCGGTACTCCGGGAAATCGACCGCGCCATCGAGATCCTCCATCGGCTGGGCGGCGTTCGGGAAAGCGACCCCCTGGCCCGTTTCCGGGAGGCGTTCCTCGAACGGTATGAAGAGCGCGAGGTCCCGCTACTCGAAGCCCTGGACGACGAGGTCGGGCTGGGCGGCATGATCGCTACCGGAGGTGATCCCTCTCCACTGCTCCGGGGTATTGGCTTTCCCGAATCGCCGGAGACGGACCACACCTGGGGCAACCGCGAGCACCATCAACTGATGCTCCTTGGAACCGCGTTGCAGGATGGCCGGGAAGAGATCCAGCTCGAGGCAAAGGACTTCGAACGGCTGGAGATCCCCGGCAAGCATCCCCTGCCGCAATCTCTGGAACTGATGGGAACCATCCTCGCCAAATCGGCCGCGGCGATCGACCGGGGCGAATTCCGGCTGTGGGTCGACAGTGCCACCGGCCCTCCTGGAGCGCGCTATCTGGGCAGGTTCTGCCACGTGGATGATGCCCTTGCGAGAGAAGTCGGCGGGTTGCTCCGCGCCGAAGAGGAACAGCACCCGGACGACCTGTATGCCGAGGTCGTGCATCTTCCCGAAGGCCGGATGGGGAACATCTTGTTGCGGCCCCAGCTGCGGAGCCATGAGATCACCTATCTGGGACGGTCAGGAGCGCCCAGAGAGCAGCAAATTCCTGCCAGCGATCTGCTGCTCTCCCACAACCACCGGCAATTCGTTCTGCGCTCCGCCCGGTTGGGTCGGCGGATAGTCCCTCGCCTAACTACAGCTCACGCCTACGCCCGCGGCCTCGGCGTCTATCGATTCCTCTGTCTTTTGCAGGTCGAACATGTGGCCGACACGCTGGTGTGGAGCTGGGGACCTCTGGCCACCGCGCCGTTTCTACCGCGGGTGCGATCTGGTCGTCTCATACTGTGCCCCCGACGCTGGAACCTGTCACGGGACGAGTGCAATCGGCTTGGCACGCTGACCGGACACGAACAGTTCCTGGCAGTACAGGAATGGCGCACCCGGAGGCGTCTGCCCCGGTGGATCGTCCTCGCCGATTACGACAATCGTCTGGCCGTAGACCTGGAAAACGTGCTTTCGGTGGAGGCCTTTACCCATGCCTTGAAGAAGCGGGACTCGGCAATGCTCGAGGAGACCTTCCTGGCTTCGGAGGACGAGCCGGTCGAGGGCCCCGATGGCCACTATGCGCATGAGATTGTGGTACCCATTGCGCGGCCGGTAACCAGCGCGGTCAGGGTTCCCGAAGCGCGGAGACAGGCGACCGCCCCGCAGGTACAGCGTTCGTTCTCACCCGGCTCTGCATGGCTCTCGATAAAGCTCTACTGCGGCGAGTCGATCGCCGACGAGATCCTCACCGAGGTCATCGGACCCCTCACCCATCAATTGCTGGAAGACGGCGCCGCCAAGGGCTGGTTCTTCATCCGCTATGGCGACCCGGCTCTCCATCTGCGCTGGCGTCTCGCTGGTGATCCGGCAGCCCTGTCCGCCACGGCCCGCCCTGCTGTCGAGGCAGCGGCGGCGCGCCTGCTCGACGAGGGGAAAATCTGGCGGGTGCAATTCGACACCTACCAGCGCGAGATCGAGCGATACGGCGGTCCCGAAGCGATTCTGCTGACGGAGCGGCTGTTTCAGGCCGATAGTGACGCGGTCTTTCGGATCATGGAGCTGGTGGATCCTGGAGACGCAGGGCTGGACGAGAGATGGCGGCTTGCCGTTCGCGGCATGGACCAGCTCCTGGCCGATCTTGGCTTCGATCATGCCGGCCGGAGCCAGTACGCCAAGCGGTGGGTTGAGGAAGCGTTTGAACACCCCGAAAGCAGCGCGGGATTGCGCCCCCAGCTCAGCGATCGCTTTCGGAAGGAGCGAGCGCGACTCGAATCGCTGCTCGATCGGACCAGGGACGCCGACAGCGATCTGGGTCCTGGACTCGCGATCCTCCATCAGCGCTCAGCGAGCCTCGCCCCCATAGGTGCGGAGCTGCGAAGGCTGGAACAGGAGGGGCATCTCCGGGTGCCGGTGGATGAACTGGCCCAAAGCTTTGTTCACATGCACGTCAATCGGCTGCTTCGGTCCGCTCAGCGCCAGCATGAAGTGGTACTGCACGATTTCCTGCATCGGCTCTACCAGGCCCAGGCCGCGCGGGCGGCCGCAAAGCGTCCAGCGCCGGAGCTGGCGCAATGAACCCGGGGGGTGAATGGCAACCGCTCCTCGATGGATCGCTTCGGGGCCAGGCGCTCGAGACGATCGGGGACATCGCGGAAGCTCTTCGACATCCGGTGGAGCCAACTCCATTCGAGGACCTCGCCGCCGAAACCACTCAGACAACCACGTTTGGGTTGATGACAGGCCGGGCCGGAATAGCCGTGTTCTTTGCCTATCTGGCGGAGGCCGGCCTGCACCAGGACGCCGAAGAGCTCGCCTGGGATTTTCTGGAGGAATCGGAAGCCGGCCTCGCGGAGCAGGGGATGGGCGCGTCACTGTGCGAGGGATTCACCGGTATCGCCTGGGCTCACGCTCATCTGCATCAGGCCCTCTCCCACGCGCGGGATCGGGGTGAGCTCAAGGATCTCGATGAAGCGCTGCTCGCCTTGCTGCGCGACTGGCCCAACCCGGATCAGTACGAGCTCTTGTATGGGTTGGTGGGCATCGGTGTCTACGCGCTCGAAAGGCTTCCCCGCCCTCGGGCTCGGACGATGGTGCGACTAATCCTCGAGCGGTTGAAAGAATCGGCCCAGCACTCGAGCGACGGTATCGCGTGGAAAACGCCACAGAGCTCAAGCAGCCCGATAGGCGAGTTTAACCTCGGCATGGCGCACGGGATCCCTGGTGTCGTTGCCTTTCTGGCTCGCGCAGCAGCTGCGCCGGTACAGCGCCAGAAGGCTCTCTCCCTCCTCGGGGGCGCAGTCAACTGGCTCCGCAGCCAGCGTCTCACTCCTGAGAAGGGTGGTGGATTTCCCGCCTCCATCACGCCCGGGGAGCTCCCCATTCCTACCCGGCTCGCCTGGTGTTACGGCGACCCCGGCGTCACAACTGCGCTGCTGCCCGCAGCCAGGATGCTGGAGCTCCCCGAGCTTGAAAAGGAGGCGATCCAAGTCGCAATCAGCGCGGGCGAGCGCAGGACAGAGGAGAGCGGGGTGGTGGATGCCGGGTTGTGTCACGGGGCCGCCGGCGTGGGACACCTCTACCACCGCCTCTACCGGGCCACCGGCGACGTGCGACTGAGAGCGATCGCTCGCCGATGGTTTGCTCATACTCTCGAACTCCGCCGACCGGGGACGGGGGTCGCCGGGTTTGCCCCGGCAGACTCGCCGGAGAATCAGAAAGTGAACGCCGGAGAACGAATCGACGCCGGCGTCCTCTCGGGGACTGCGGGAATAGGGTTAGCCCTTCTTGCGGCCACTACGCCGGTGCCGCCACTCTGGGACCGCCTGCTCCTGGCGGATCTCCCTTCGATGGCGGTGCGCGCGGGACGGAATCACTTGGCGGCCTTAGCGCCGGAACGGCGATAGAAGAGTACAGGCCGAGTTGCCGTGCTGCCGGCCTGGACGCGCAGTCGAAACTCGAACCCAACTGGAGGAACCGATGACCAGGAAGACCACGAAGGGCTCCAAGGCCGCGGGTAGGAAGTCCAAGCGACTCAGTCTCAGCAAGCGGACCCTTAAGGATTTGAGCGCCCCCGGCACCGGCCCCGAAGGCGGGATGGGGATAAGGATACCGCTGACCCATTGCACCACCTGTCCTGCCAGCTGTCGCAAGCGCTGAGGTTGTCAGGGTTCGAGCGTTCGAGCCCCTGACCTGTCGCCGAGTTCCACGGTCCTTCAGGGCGGGCAAAGATCGGTGGGACCCTGCAATCGATCGCGAGTTTGGGCGTTGGGACACCCGCCACTGTGCTCAACGAGATGGCGGAAGGCTGGAGGGGGAAACCGCAAGGCCTAAGCCAATTTGGCCGTGCCCCGAGCGGCAACCTGTAGAGGGCGAGCAACAGCCAAAACTGTCGCTTCCTCACTCCACCTTGCGGCCCGCGTTTCACACCGCATACTACTACCCCCTGCGGGATCCCCACTCGGAAAGTTCGGCGCCACCACGATGCAGGCTCTGTATGGGCGCCCGGTCTTCGTGGTCGAAGGCGACACGTTCTTCTGGGAAGACGTGGTGCTCGACGCGATCCGGCGCGGCAAATGGACTGCCTTGGAGCAGGAGGCTCGTGAAGGATTCGCGGCCCTGGAGGAGATCGATTCCTCCGACGGGGACGACGAATTCGAGACGGCCGTGGAAGAGGCTGCGCAGGAGTTCCGCTACGCGCGCGACCTGGTGAGCGCCCAGGAGATGGAGGACTGGCTCGCGGTCCACGAGGTGAGTCTCCGGGAGTGGATGGAACACATCCGCCGCCAAACGGCCCGGGCCAGGACGCCGCTCGGATTGAGCGCCCTCGTGGCGCGCCACCCGATCGACGCTGAGCAACTCGATGCCGCGTTGCGGGTGGATCTGATCTGCACCGGGACGGGAGAAGACCTGGCCGCGGAGCTCGCTGGACGCGCGGCCGCCGCCGCCGGGAATCCGGCACCGGCCTCTCTGGAAACCGACGAACCGCTGCCGTCCAGAATACCTCTCGGAATCTCTCCGGAGCGGGCTCAGGAAAGGATCAACCATCTGGCTCGGATCGACGAGGGCGCCGAGCTGTTCCGGCGGAACGCAGTGACTCCGGAGGCGATCCGGCGCGAGATCGGGCATCACCACACCGAGTGGATCCGGATCGATTCCCGAGCCATCGCCTTCCACGATGAGGCCGGTGCGCGAGAAGCGGCGATGTGCATGCGGGAAGACGGGCTGGCGCTCGATGACGTCGCGGCAGCCGCCCATGCAACCGTCGCCGAGTCGCGCTTCTATCTCGACGATCTGGACCCTGAAGTCCGCCCGATATTCATGGCAGCCCGGCCGGTCGAAGTGTTGGGCCCAATCCTCTTCGAAGGAGCTCATACGCTCTTCCGCGTGGTGGACAAGGTGATGCCTTCAGAGAAGGACCCCGAGATCCTGCGCCGCGCCGAGACGGGAGTAGCAACGCGCATCATGGCGGCTCAGGCCCAACAGCGGGTGCAGTGGCAATTGCCCTGGTGACCGGGATGGATACCGAATCTCTCGACGCGGTACTCCAGAGTCTTCCAGTACTCACCGGCCTCCCGCACGACGTGCGGGAACTGGTCATCGCGAGCTTCGTCCCCACCAGCTACACCTTTGGCCAGGCGATCGTCCACGAGGGCGATGCGTCCGACGCGCTTTACGTGCTGGTCTCCGGCCGGGTGCGGATGGTCAAGCGGGGAGAGAACGGAGACGAGATCTCCCTCGGCGCGCTCCGGCCGGGGGAGACCTTCGGGGAGGGTGGCTTCAGCGACCACACCGTCCACCCCGCCACCGTACGAGCGAGCGGGGACGTGGAGGTGGTCCGCCTCGACCGATCGGTCTTCGAAGCGCTTCTCCGGCGTCGGCCGGAGGTGCGCAAGTTCTTCGAGCTACAGTCTCGCCATCGCAACCTGCAGTTCTTCTTCCGGCAGTTCACCGTCTTCGCGAAACTCCCGCCAGAGACCTTGAACGATCTCCTGGCCAACCTCGAGCCGATCGACTTTCGCCAGGGCGACGTGGTGATCCGCGAAGGCGAGCCGCCGGGTCCGATGTACATCATCGAAGAGGGGCGCTGCCGGATCCACATCGGGGTAGACGGCCGCCGCCGCAACGTCGCGTTCCTCCGCCGCGGAGAGTTCTTCGGTGAGCTGTCGGTGCTGCGCGATCAGCCGCGCGATTCGACCGTCGAGGCGGTGACCAACTGCCGACTGCTGCGCCTCACCCGGGAGACCTACCAGGAATTGCTGGCCCACCATCAGGCCTTCAGGGATGAGATCGAAGAGCGGATCGCCCAGTACGACTTCGCCCACACGGCGCAGATCCCGATCGACCTCTACCGGGAGATCCTGCCGGCCGACGCCTCGGTGCTCAGCAAGGTGGGAGACGACCAGGTCGACCAGGACCTGACCCGCATGTGGGCGATCCCCCCTCGTCCCGAGGCGGCTCAGCCGTCCAGCGCGGAACAAGCTCCGGCCCCCGAGCCCGACGCAGCGGCCCCCTTCGCCGACGAAGAGGGTCGTTTCGTCAAGCGGAAACGGCGGACTCGCAAGTTCCCCCACGTCTGGCAGATAGATGAGATGGACTGCGGTGCCGCGAGCCTCGCGATCATCTGCCGGTACTACGGGAAGGCGGTGAGTCTCGCGCGGATTCGCCAGCTGAGCCACACCAGCCTGGACGGCACCAGTCTCCGGGCCATCTGTCAGGCCGCCAGCGAGCTGGGGCTCGCGGCCCGGGCAGTGAAAGCCTCGCCCGTCAATCTGGACCAGATGCCACTCCCTGCCGTCGTGCACTGGGATGGCAACCATTGGGTGGTGCTCTACGACGTAGACAAGACCTCGGTCCGGGTCTCCGATCCTGCCACCGGCCGGCGCCGGCTCACCCGCGCCGAGTTCGACGAGAAGTGGAGTGGCTACGCCGCGCTGTTCGATTACACCACCGAGTTCGAGAAGAACAAGGAGACCAAGCTCGGCATCGCCTGGCTCCTGCCCTTCTTCAAGCCGCACCGGACCCTGATCCTCCAGGCCACGGCGCTCGCCGTGATCGTGAGCGCGCTGCAGATGGTGATTCCGGTCTTTACCCAGGTCATCGTGGACCGGGTGCTGGTGGAGCGCGACCTGAACCTGCTCAACATTCTGATCGCCGGCATGGCGGGAGTCGTGGTGTTCACGCTGATGGCCACCGTCATCCAGCGCTATCTGCTCAGCTTTACCGCCGTGCGCATCGACTCGGCGACGCTCGATTACCTCACCCGGCGGCTCTTGAGTCTGCCGATGAACTACTTCAACACCCGGCGCACGGGAGACATCCAACGTCGGCTGCAGGGTATCTGGCTGGTCCGGGAATTCCTGGTGGAGCACGGTGTCGCGGGACTCACGGCAATCGCGCAGCTCATGGTTTCACTGGCGCTGATGACGGTGTACAGTCCGCTGCTCACGCTGACTTTCCTGTCCACGGTGCCGCTGTTCGTGCTGCTGATGCGCTATTCCTCCAGCTGGCTCTTCCCGCTTTACGCGGAGCTGGAGGAATCGCACGGCAAATACCAGTCATTCCAGATCGACGCCATCAAAGGCATCGAAACCGTCAAGTCGCTTGGGGCGGAGTCCGCCTTCCGGGATCTGATGCTGGGACAATTCAACAGTGTCGCCCGCAAGCGGTTCAAGGCCGATTTCACCCTGATGAGCTACAACGGCGCGATCTACACGGTGACGCTGCTGTCGGTGGTTTTATTCCTCCTGGTGGGAGCCCACCAGGTAATGAACGGGCAGATGTCGATCGGCGGGCTGGTGGCTTTCAACTCGCTGGTCGCACTGGCCAACGCACCACTCCTCACCCTGCTCAGCTTGTGGGACAATCTGCAGCAAGCCACAGTCTACCTGAACCGGCTGGACGACATCTTCCAGCAGGAGCCGGAGCAGGGCGAGGATCGCTCGCGGCTCATGCCGGTCAAGTCTCTCGAGGGCAGAATCAGCCTCCGCCACCTCGGCTTCCGGTACGGGGGCCCTGAGTCTCCCCCGATTCTGGACGACATCAATTTCGATATTCCGCCCAACACCATGGTGGCGATCGTCGGCCGCAGCGGCTCGGGGAAGACCACCCTGATCAAATGTCTGGCCGGACTGCTCGAGCCGACCGATGGGACCATCCTCTACGACGGCGTTGACCTCAAGATGCTTAACTACCGCGATCTTCGCCGCAAGATCGGATTCGTGCTGCAGGAGAACCACCTCTTCGACGACACCATCGCCCGCAACATCGGGTTTGGCGAGGAAGAGCCCGAGTTCGAGGACGTCTCGTGGGCGGCCCAGGTCGCCAACGCCCGGGAGTTCATCGAGCGCTTGCCGATGGGCTACGACACCCGAATCGGCGAATCTGGAATCGGGCTCTCAGGCGGCCAGCGCCAGCGTGTCGCGATCGCGCGGGCGATCTACCACCGCCCTCCGGTGCTCATTTTCGACGAGGCCACCAGCGCCCACGACGCCGAATCGGAACGGGCGG
>Ga0207711_10002177_pt1 | contig 17631 bp, 8 predicted proteins | sample KBSS34metaG_FD_184401 | JGI IMG/M metagenome (GOLD analysis project Ga0207711, IMG submission 184401) | Switchgrass rhizosphere microbial communities from Kellogg Biological Station, Michigan, USA - KBS S3-4 metaG (SPAdes) (version 2) | ecosystem: Host-associated > Plants > Roots > Rhizosphere >...
GGTAGTTCTCGAACGACGTCATCGACGTGACCAGCAGCCCGGAGTTGCCGTTCGGCCTGAGCGCGGTGTCGATGTCGAACAGCTCGCCGGCGGCGGTGCGCATCGTCAGCCAGGTGATGAGCTTGCGAACGAACGCGCCGTAGACCTCGGCCGCCTTGTCGCGATCGGTCTCGGGATCGTCGTAGACGAAGACGACGTCGAGGTCGCTGCCGTAGCCGAGCTCCTTGCCGCCGAGCTTGCCGTAGGCGATCACCGCGAGCTGCGGCTCGGGCCGGTGCGCGATCTTCAGGTGCTTCCAGGCCCAGCGCAGGGCGCAGCAGAGCGTCGCGTCGGCGAGCGCCGAGAGGTCGTCGGCGACCTGCTCGACGGTGATGTGGCCCTCGACGTCGCGGACCAGCGTGCGGAAGACCTCGGCGTGATGGGCGCGGCGCAGCGTGTCGAGGAGGAGCTCCTCCTCGGCTTGGCTCGATCGCTCCCAGCCCTTGTGGCGTTCCTCGAGCTCGCGCTTGTAGACCTCGGCGTCGAAGCGGTCGTGCAGCAGGCGCTCGTCGGCGAGCTCGTCGATGACGCCGGGGTGCAGCATCAGATAGCGCATCGGCCAGCGCGCCAGCCCGAGCAGGCGAAGCAGCCGGTTCTGCACTTCGGGACGCTCGGCGAGCAGGGCGAGATAGCTCTCGCGCCTGAGCAGCGGCTCGATCCAGTCGACGAAGAGCACCGCCGCCGCCGGCGTGCAGCGCCCCTCGCTCACCGCCTGCACGGCGCGAGTGATGAGGCGGCCGAAGCGGACCTTGCTGTCGTCGCGCAGGAGCTTGATCTTCGGCTGCTCGCAGAGCGGGCGCAGGCGCGCCGCGAGCTCGGCCGGAAGCGCGGCGAGGAACTCCTCGGCGTCGACCGGCAGCGGTGCCGGCCCGCAGGTGCGGCAGCCCGCGGGGCCCGGCGCGCGGCCGTCGTGCAGCAGCTCGTCGAACTCGAGCGCAGCGCACTCGCGCGCGGCGCCGAGCAGGTCGAGGAATTGCGCCGTGCCGTCCTCGCCGGTGTGGCCGAGGCTCTTGGCGATCCAGTCGAGGTCGCCGTCGTCGGTCGGCAGGACATGCGTCTGCTGGTCGTCGAGGTACTGGATGCGGTGCTCGACGCGGCGCAGCAGCGCGTAGGCGTCGCTCAGGCGCGCGCCGGCGCCGCGCTTCATCAGGCCGCCGGCGACGAGCTTGTCGAGCGCCTTCAGCGTCGAGCGCGTGCGGATCTCGGGGAAGTGGCCGCCGCGGACGACGAGCAGGAGCTGGACGATGAATTCGATCTCGCGGATCCCGCCGCGCGACAGCTTGACGTCGTTGGCGCGCTCGGGTCGGCCGGCGGCACGCCGCTGCGCCTCGTCGCGAACCTTGACGTGGAGCTGGCGCAGGCCCTCGAAGACGCCGTAGTCGAGATAGCGGCGATAGACGAAGGCGGTGACGAGCGACTTCAGCGCCAGCGCGCGACCGCTCTCGACGCTCGCGCGCGGCGCGACGACACGGCTCTTCAGCCAGGCGAACCGCTCCCACTCGCGGCCGTGCGCCTGCAGGTAGTCCTCGAGCATCGCCAGGCTCGTCACCGGCGGGCCCGAATTGCCGTTCGGGCGCAGCGCGAGATCGACGCGGAAGACGAAGCCGTCCTCGGTGACGTCGCCGATGAGCGAATAGAGGCCGCGCGCGACATGCGTGAAGTACTCGTGCGCGCTGATGCTGCCGGGCCCGTGGCCGGGCGCCGGGCCGCTCCCAAGGCCGGCCGAGCCCCCTCGGGGGGCAGCGACCGCAGGGAGCGTGGGGGTCCCATCCGTCTGGCCACTCTCTTCGTAGATGTAGACCAGGTCGATGTCGGACGAGACGTTGAGCTCGTGCGCGCCGAGCTTGCCCATGCCGACGATCCAGAAGTCGATCCGCTCGCCGGCGTCGTTGCGCGGCACGCCGAAGCGGGCGTCCTGATCGGCGAGCGTTCGCGCCAGGGCGAGCTCGAGGGTCGCTTCGGCGAGCTCGCTCATCGCCGTCGTGATCTCGGCGAGCGACGCGCCTTCCTCGACGTCGAGAACGGCGAGCCGCTCGATCGTCAGCTGGCGTGCGATCCGCAGCGCCGCGGCGAGGCCGGCGCCGCTCGCCTGCAGTCGCTCGACCAGCGCCGTGATCGTCGCGCGGTCGGGAACGCCGGGCGGCAGCAGCGCGAGCTCGGCGGCGTAGCGGCGGCGCACGCGCTGGACGAACCGGCTGTACGAAGCGAGCGGGATGTCACGAATCGTTGCCACTGCGCGAACGTCCGTCGCAAGAGGCGAGCCGGCGGTGCGGGAACTCATCGCGTCGCCCGGCTCTGTGCTAGATTGAACCGGCCGTGACGAAGCGTCGAGGCAGCACCGGTCGCTGCGGCCCGTGCGCGGCGACGAAGCGATCGCTCTCGCAACGCAATGCCGGCCGGCGCAACGCAGTCTTCATGTCTTCGATTTCGCCTCCCGGTGCCGCCGGCCCTTCCCCCCGCAGCGCTCGAAGGGCGCGATGGACGCTCGTGCGGTCGACCGTTCGCGCGCTGCTGTGGCTGCTTCTCGCGGTGTGGCTGGTGCTGTTCGTGGGCTGGCTCTCACTGCACTGGCTGATTCTGCCGCACATCGAAGAGTGGCGTCCTTCGATAGAAACGCGCGCCAGCCGCATGCTCGGCGCGCCGATCCGCATCGGCGCGATCTCGGCGCGATCGAGCGGCTGGGTGCCGGCGATCGAGCTTCGCGATGTCAGCGTCCTCGATGCCGAGCAGCGCGTCGCGCTGACCCTGCCGCGCGTCTTCGCCGCCTTGTCGCCGCGCTCGGTGCTGGCGCTCGAGCCGCGCTTCGCGCAGCTTCTCATCGACGGCGCGAGCCTCGACGTGCGGCGCGACAAGAGCGGCCGCATCCGCGTCGCCGGCCTCGACTTCGCGAGCGCGCAGGGCGCCGGCGACGACGACATCGCCGCCGACTGGTTCTTCCGGCAGCACGAGTTCGTGATCCGTGCCGGAACGCTGCGCTGGATCGACGAAGCGCGCGACGCCGAGCCGCTCGCGCTCGCCAACGTCGAACTGATCGTTCGCAACGGCCTGCGCGAGCACGACGTCAGACTCGACGCGACGCCGCCGGCCGGATGGGGCGATCGCTTCAGCGTCCGCGGCCGATTCACGCAGCCGCTCTTCGTTCGCAGCAGCGACTGGCGGCGCTGGAGCGGCGATGTCTATGTCGAGCTGCCGCGCGCCGATGTCGGCGAGCTGCGCCGCCGCATGACGCTGCCGTTCGAGCTGAGCGAGGGCGAGGGCGCGCTGCGCGGCTGGTTCAAGCTGAAGGACGGCCAGCCGACCGCCGCGTCGGTCGACGTCGCCCTGCGCGCCGTCGCGTTGCGCCTCGAGAAAGGCGTCGAGGCGCTCGGGTTCGAGCAGGTCGCCGGCCGCATCGACGCCGAGAAGAAGGACGATCGCACCACCATCTCGGTCCACGATCTCGGCTTTCGCACCGGCGACGGGTTGAGCTGGCCACAGAGCGATCTGCGCATCGCCTGGCGCCAGGACGAGGCGGGCGACATCGTCGGCGGCGAGTTCGACGCCGATCGCCTCGACATCGGCGTCATGGCCGAGATCGCGACCCGCGTGCCGATCGGCGGCGCGCTGCGCCGGCTGCTCGCCGATGTCCGACCGCGCGGCGTCATCAGCCAGTTGCGAACCGGCTGGGACGGGCCGCTCGATTCGCCCGAGCGCTATCGCGTCAAGGGCCAGCTCGCCGGCCTCTCGCTCGCGTCGCATCCGGCAGCCGAGGCCGGCGCGATCGGCCGGCCCGGCCTGACCAACGCGTCGCTCCAGCTCGAGGCGAGCGAGGTCGGCGGCCAGGCGCGGATCGACCTGCAGGCCGGCCAGCTCGACCTGCCCGGCGTGTTCGAGCAGCCCGAGGTCGCGCTCGACCGGCTCGATGCCAAGCTCACCTGGAAGATCGACGCTGCCGTGCGCGGCGTCGCACCGAAGGTGACCGTCAAGGTGGCGTCGGCGAGCTTCGCCAACGCCGATGCCAAGGGCGACCTGACGGCGACCTGGCGCTCTGGCCCCGGCACCGGCCTCGGCCGGGGCGGGCGCTATCCGGGCCTGCTCGAGCTCGACGGCAAGCTGATCGACGGCGTCGCGGCGCGGACGGCGCGCTACCTGCCGCTCGGCCTGCCGCAGGGCGTTCGCAGCTACGTTGCCGGCGCGATGCGGGAAGGGACGATCGCGAGCGCGACGTTTCGCGTCCGCGGCGACCTGTGGGACTTTCCCTTTCACGACGCCAAGGTCGCCCGCGATGGCGACTTTCGCATCGCCGCCAAGGTCGAAGGCGTGACGTTCGCGTACGCACCGCGCGACGCGACTGCCGGCGCGACGTCGCCTGTCGCTGCGACGACCTCGGTCAATTCGGTCCCGGCGGCCGCGCCTACCGCGGCCGCGTTGCCTGGCGCCAATTCCGCCGGCACCGCGCCCACCGCCGCGCGCGAGTCGTGGCCGCCGCTGACGTCGGTCGCGGGCGACCTCGTCATCGATCGCACGACACTCGACATCCGCAACGCGCGCGCGCAGATCGGCGACGTCGGGTGGACCGGCATCCAGGGAAAGATCGCCGAGCTCGGCAGCCGGGCGCGGCTCGACATCGACGGCACGGCGCTCGGCCCGCTCGCCGACATGCTGCGCTTCGTCGAGGTCACGCCGGTCGGACGCTGGACCGGCAAGGCGCTCGCCGGCACCTCGGCGACCGGCTCCGCCGAGCTCAAGCTCGCGCTTGGCATCCCGTTGTCGCGGCCGGGCGAGACGGTCGTCAAGGGAGCGCTGGTGCTCGCCGGCAACGACGTCCGCATGACCGCCGACACGCCGCTGCTCGCCGGTGCCAAAGGCCGCGTCGAGTTCTCGCAGCGCGGCTTCACCGTCGCGGCGGGAAGCGCGCGGATGCTCGGCGGCGACATCGCCTTCGAAGGCGGCTCGAGCGCCGGCCTGAGCGGCGGCGACTCGCAGCGCTTCAGCGGCCGCGGCACCGTCACTGCCGAGGCGCTGCGGCAGGCGCCCGAGCTCGGCGCGCTGGCGCGGATGGCGGCGGCGCTGTCCGGGCAGACGCAGTACCGGGCGACGCTCACCTTCGTCAACGGCCGGCCGCAGATCAGCGTCGCGAGCAATCTCGCCGGCATGGCGATCGACCTGCCGGCGCCTCTCGCCAAGGCCGCGGCGACGCCGCTCGCGCTGCGCTTTCGCACCGCGCCCGAAGACGGCGCGGCGCTGCCGCCGGACTCGAACGCACCGATCCGCGAAACGCTGCAGGTCGATCTCGGCGGTGCGCTGCAGGCGAATTTCGTTCGCGAGGCGAGCGGAGAGACGACGCGAGTCGTCCGCGGCGCGATGCGCGTTGGCGAGCCGCGCACGGCGAGCGCCGATCGCACCGTCGAGCCGACGCCGTTCGATCCGATCGAGGCGCTCGCGCTGCCCGCGCAGGGCGTCGCCGCCCATGTCGCTCTCAAGCGGCTCGACGTCGAGGCGTGGCAGGCGGCGCTCGCCCGCATGCAGGGCGACGGCGCGCGGCCGGGCGCTGGCGGGGCGGCGCCGCTGGTGTTCGACCCCTCGGGCGGCGCCGGCTATGTGCCCGATGCGATCGCGCTCAGGGTCGGCGAGCTGGTGTTCGGCGCGCGCCGTCTCGGCAACGTCACCGCCGGCCTCTCGCAGCAAGCCGAGCTCTGGCGCGCCAACGTGAGCGCCGACGAGCTCGACGGCTACGTCGAATACCGACCGGCGCGGCGCGGCTCGAGCGGCGCCGGCCGGGTCTATGGCCGCTTCGCCCGCCTGAGCCTGCCCAAGGGCGAGGTCGAGCGGGTCGAAGGGCTGCTCGACGCGCAACCGGCGGCGATCCCGGCGCTCGACATCGTCGCCGACGACTTCGAGCTGCGCGGCCGCCACCTCGGCCGGCTCGAGATCGAGGCGACGAACCGCCCGGCGAGCGCCGACAGCGGCCGCGAGTGGCAACTCGCCAAGCTCAACCTGACGATGCCCGAAGCGCAGCTCACCGCGAGCGGCACCTGGGGCGACGCTGGCGCTTCCGCAGCGAATCCGGCGCGCCGGGCGACGATGAACTTCAACCTTGCGCTCGCCGACAGCGGCGGCTTGCTCGAGCGTCTCGGCATGGGCCGCGTCGTCCGTGGCGGCAAGGGCTCGCTCGCCGGCGAGGTCTCGTGGCTGGGATCGCCGTTCTCGCCTGACTACGCGAAGATGACCGGCCAGGTGAAGGTCGCGATCGACTCGGGCCAGTTCCTGAAGGCGGGCCCGGGCGCGGCGCGCCTGCTTAGCGTCCTCAGCCTGCAGTCGCTGCCGCGCCGGTTCTCGTTCGACTTTCGCGATCTGTTCAGCGAAGGCTTCGCCTTCGACAACGTCGTCGGCGACGTCAAGATCGGCCGCGGCCGGGCGTCGACCAACAACCTGCGCATGCGCGGTCCCGCCGCGGCCGTGCTGATGGAGGGCAGCGCCGACCTCGAGCGCGAGACCGAGGACCTGCGCGTCGTCGTCGTCCCCGAGATCAACGCCGGCACGGCGTCGCTCGCCTATGCGGTGATCAATCCGGCGATCGGCCTGGGCACCTTCCTCGCCCAGTACTTCCTGAGAAAGCCGCTGATGGCGGCGAGCACCCGCGAATTCCACGTCACCGGACCGTGGGACGATCCGAAGGTCGAGCGCGTCGAGCGCAGCCTGGCCGGCGAGGTCGCTGCCGATCCGGCGCCGACGGTCGAGCCGGCGGCGCCGACGGTGACGCGTTAGCCGAGGAGTCACGATGAAGATCGCCGCGGTCCAGATGGTCTCGACGCCGAACGTCGAGACCAACCTCGAGGCGGCGCGGCGCCTAGTCGGCCGCGCCGCGGGCGAGGGCGCCGAGCTGGTCGTCCTGCCCGAGTACTTCTGCTTCATGGGCCGGAGCGATCGCGACAAGCTCGCGGTCGCCGAGGCGCCGGGCGACGGGCCGATCCAGCGCATGCTCGCCGAGAGCGCGCGCGAGCACGGCGTCTGGCTGATCGGCGGAACGCTGCCGCTGAAGATCGACGACGATGGCGCGGATCGCGACGGCGGCGGCAGCGCCGATCGCGTCATGAACGCGAACCTCGTCTTCTCGCCGCGCGGCGTCCAGGCGGCGCGCTACGACAAGATGCACCTGTTCGCGTACGACAACGGCCGCGAGCGCTACGACGAGGCGCGAACGCTGCGCGCCGGGCGAACGCCGGTCGCGTTCGACGCCGGCGGGCTGCGCGTCGGGCTGAGCGTCTGCTACGACCTGCGCTTTCCCGAGCTCTATCGCGCCCTCGCGCGGCCGCCGTGCGATCTGCTCTCGGTGCCTTCGGCGTTCACGCAGACGACGGGCGCGGCGCACTGGGAGGTGCTGCTGCGCGCGCGGGCGATCGAGAACCAGTGCTACGTCGTCGCCGCCGCGCAGGGGGGCAAGCACGAGAACGGGCGGCGCACCTTCGGCCACAGCTTGGTCGTCGATCCGTGGGGCGAGATCGTCGCCTGCCGCCGCGACGACGGCGAAGGCGCCGTCTGCGCCGACGTCGATCGCGACCGCATCGCCGACGTGCGCCGGCAGCTTCCCGCGCTCGAGCACCGGCTCGATTTCTGATGACGCGCCTCGGCGCTGCCGCGGCCGCGCTCGGGCTCGCTCTCGTGGCGGTGCCGTTCGCACTCATGTCGGCTCCATTGGCGACGGCGACAGCGACCGCAGCGTCGACGGCAGCGTCAACGCCAACAGCGAGCGGCAGCGCGTCGTGCCGCGGCCCGGCGGCGATCACCGACTTCGGCAGCGACGGGCGGATCGGCGCGAAGTGGAACGCGGCGACGCGAACGATCGCCTTCGGCCGGCCGCAGAAGGACGGCCACTATCACGCCTTCATCGCCGACGCCGACGGCGGCAGCGAGCGGCGCGTCACTTTCGCCGCCTGGCGCGACGATCGCCATCAGTTCCCGGCCGCGTGGCATCCCGCCGGCGAGCTGATCGCGATGCTGGTCGAGCAGAACGAGCACGAGCGCAGCTCGGTCGACGCGATCCCCGGCTACGGCGCCTACACCGACTACTGGATCGTCGCCCGCGACGGCAGCCGCGCCTGGAAGATCTACGCCCTCCCGAACGGCTACGACCACGCGATCACGCACGCCGCGTTCTCGCCCGACGGCAGCAAGTTCGCCTGGACCGAGCGCGTCAAGGCGCCGCGCCTGCTCGACCTCAATCTGTTGGCCGGCGCCTACGTCTTCAAGGTCGCGGATTTCAAGCTCGAGCCCGAGCCGCATCTCGAGAACGTTCGCAGCATCGTCCCGGGCGATGTCGATCAGGGCGGCGAGATCGAATCGATCGCCGCCGACAACCGGACGCTCGCGTTCTACAGCACCTACGTGTCGAAGAACCTGTTCGCGTCGCGAATCTACACGATGGACATCGAGACCGGAACGATCCGCGAGCTCACCACCGAGAGCTTCGCGCAGGCGCCGACCTTCACGCCCGACGGCAAGAGCATCGTCTACATGACCGGCCAGGGTGCCGACGTCTTTCCGTGGCAGCTGCAGGGCGCCGACTGGTGGATGATGAACGTCGATGGCAGCGACAAGCGCCGGCTCACCTTCATGAACGTGCGCGGCCATCCGCAGTCGGTGAACCGCTTCCGGCTCGCCGGCTCGCTTTCGTTCATCAGCGACACCTCGTTCTTCGGCGACGTCATGACGCAGTCGCTCGGGCTCGTCGGCAAGATCGTTCGCGTCGACTGCGGCTGATCCGGCGCGCCGCCCGCCGAGCCGGTGCGCGCGCTGCTACTGCGCGGCGCGCGGGCGGCGACTCGGTGCACGGCCGCTTCGCCACTCGACGGGCGGGTCGATCGAGCGCATTCGCGCTGCTAGAGTGCGCCGCACCGATGACAAGGGAGAGGCCGACATGGTCCTGCTGATCGCGATCGTCCTGGGCGCGCTGGTCGGCGCCGCTGCCGGCGGCGAAGCAGGCGCGCTCGCCGGTGCGCTCTTCGGCTGGCTGGGCGTGCGTTCGCTGCGCCAGCAGCGCGAGATCGAAGCGCTGCGCCAGGGTCTCGACGCGACGGCCGCGCGGGCAGCACGTCTCGCGGCGCCCGAGGTCGGGTCTCGTGCCGAGGCCGCGGCCACGGCGAGGGCGCCGGACACCTCGACCCTTGTGCCCACGACCGTTGAGCCGGCCCCGAGCACGACGCCGACAACCGCGCAGGGGACCGCCTCTGCGATGGCGATGCCCGCAGCGGCAACGAGTGCGCAGGAGATCGCGCCGCTTGTCGGAGCGCAAGCGACCCCGCCGGCTCGCTCGTCGCCGCCGAGCGGCCCTCAGCCCGCGCTCTCCCCCTCGCTCCCCGTCGCCGCGCCCGGATCGGCCGCCGCGCTTCGCGTTGCCGTGCCGCGCGCGCCGAACGTCGCGGCCGCCGCGGCCCCGCCGCTCGACGTCCTCGCGCCGATCAAGCGGTGGCTCTTCGGCGGCAACACGATCGTCAAGGCGGGTATCGGCATCCTGTTCGTCGGCCTTGCCTTTCTCGCCAAGTACGCGAGCGAGCACGCGCACCTTCCGGTCGAAGTCCGGCTCGCGGCGATCGGCCTCGCCGCGGTGGTCCTGCTCGGCTTCGGCTGGCGGCTGCGCGTGTCGCGCCCCGATTACGCACAGGTGCTGCAAGGCGGCGCCGTCGCCGTCCTCTACCTGACGATCTTCGCCGCGTTCCGCTTCTACGCCATCCTCGCGCCGATGCCGGCGTTCGTGCTGATGGTCGCGGTCGCCGCGCTCGCCGCCGCGCTGGCGGTGCTCCAGGACGCGCGCTCGCTCGCCGTCATCGGCGCGCTCGGCGGCTTCGCGACGCCGCTGATCGTCTCGACCGGCTCCAACAATTACGTCGCCCTGTTCGCCTACTACTTCGTTCTCGATCTCGGCATCGCCGCGGTCGCGTGGTCGAAGACGTGGCGCGAGCTCAACCTGATCGGCTTCATCGCCACCTTCGTCGTCGCCGTCGCCTGGGGTGTGCTCAAGTACCGCCCCGAAGACTTCGCCACCAGCCAGGCGTTCCTGATCGCGTTCTTCCTCCTCTTCGTCGTCATCCTGATCCTGCCGGCGCGCCGCCTTGGCGCGGTCGCAGCGAGCGAGGGCGCCGTCGGGGCGCGCGCCCACGCCTGGGTCAACAGCAGCCTCCTGTTCGGCTTGCCGACGATCGTCTTCGCGCTCGAGTACGGGCTCGTCCGCGACACGCCGTACGGCGCGGCGCTGGCCGCGCTCGCCCTCGCCGCTTTCTACGTGATGCTGGCGACGTGGATGCGGCGCCGGCCCGAGCTCGGCGTCACCTTCGAGGCGACGCTGGCGATCGCGACCGTCTTCCTCACCCTCGTCATTCCGTTCGCGCTCGACGAGCGCAGCACCGCCGGCGCGTGGACGCTCGAAGGCGCGGCGCTGATCTGGATCGGCTTTCGCCAGCAGCGCGGCCTTCCGCGCGTCTTCGGCTACGCGCTGCTCGGCATCGCGGCGCTGGCGATGCTGCTCGGCCACGAGCGCCACGGCGCCCCGACCGAGCTGCTCAACGCCTATCTCTTCAACGGCCTGATGGCGGCGGCGGCGTCGCTCGCCGGCGCCTTCTTCGTCCACCGCGCCGGCCGCGCCGGGCAGCTCGGCCGCGGCGAAGAAGCGTGCGAGACGCTGCTGATCGCGGCGGCGACCGTCTGGCTCCTGGTGACGGCGACGATCGAGATGGACGCCTTCGTTCCGTTCCGACTCGTTCTCGCCGTCGCGCTGGTGGTGGCCAGCGCGATGGCGGCGCTCTACGCTTCGCTGGCGCACCGGCTCGACTGGCCCGAGCTCGCCTGGACCTCGATCGCGCACGCGCCGATCCTCCTCATCGTCGCCCTCCTCGCCGGCGGCGTGCTGGCCAATCCGTTCGCGGGCGGCGGCTGGTGGGCGTGGCCGATCGCCTTTGCCGTGCACGCGCTCGTGCTGCAGCGCGCCGCCCCGTTCTGGCCGGCCATGGCGGCGCACGTCGTCCACGCCCTCGGCGCCGTCACGCTCGCGCTCGTCGGCGCGCTGGCCGGTCGGGCCTTCACGGCGTCGTGGGGCGACTTCGCCAGCGCCTGGCCTTGGCTCGGCTGGCTCGTCGTCCCGGCGACGATGCTGCTCCTCCTGCCGCGTGCGGCCACCACCCGGATCTGGCCGGTGCGCGCGCTGCCTGCCGCGTACCAGCTCAGCGCGGCGGCCGTCCTCGCCGCGGGCCTGTGGCTCTGGACCCTGGTCGCCAACGTCGCTTCCGACGGCTCGGCGGCGCCGCTGCCGTACCTGCCGTTCCTCAACCCGCTCGACCTCGGCATCGGCATCGCCCTCGCCGCGGCGCTCCCCTGGCTGAGGCGCAGCGGCCGCGTCGCACCCTGGTCGCTGGCGATGGCGGCCGGCGCCGGCTTCGTCTGGCTCAACGCGATCCTCGTGCGCAGCTTCCACCACTACGGCGGCGTTCCGTACCACGTCGACGCCTGGCTCGCGTCGTTCGCCGTGCAGACCGGGATCACGCTGCTCTGGACAGCGATCGCGCTGGCGACGATGTGGCTCGCCGCGGCGCGAACCGAGCGGATGCCGTGGGTGGCAGGCGCCTGCCTGCTGGCGGCGGTCGTCGTCAAGCTGCTCGTGGTCGACCTGTCCGGGAGCGGCGGCGTGACGCGCATCGTTTCCTTCATCGGCGTCGGCGTGCTGATGCTCGTCATCGGCTACGTCGCGCCGCTGCCGGCCAAGGAGGTGAGCCATGCGGCGACCTGAACCCGCGCGCGCGGCGTGGCGAGTGCTCGGCGCGCTCGCGGCATTCGCCGGCGGGTTGCTCGCTGCCGGTGCGGCCCGCGCAGAACCCGCGCCGCATCGCTACCAGGCGCCGATCGCGATCGATGCGCCGGCGCCTTTCATCGAGGTGGCGCTGCCGGCCGCCGTCTACGCCCATGTCGAGCAGGACGATCTCCGCGACCTGCGAGTCGTCGATTCGCGCGGCGAGCGCGTCCCTTTCGCGATCCTGCCGCCGCGGTCGACGGTGCAGCTCAGCGAGCAGGTGCGCGAGGCCGAGCTCTATCCGCTGCCGCCCCGTCCCGCCGCCGGCGCGGCCTGGCCGTCGCCGGTCGATGTCGTCGTCGACGGCGATCGCATCACCGTGCGTCGCCACGGTGCCGGCGCGACGGCCACCGTCGCGGCGCCGCGCGAGTCGGGCGGCTGGCTGATCGACAGCGGCGAGGCGCGCCGCGGCGATCCGCCGCCGCGCAGCCTTCGCCTGCGCTGGTCCGGGCCGGCGGACTTCACTGCCGCGTACCGCGTCGAGACCAGCGACGACCTGCGCCAGTGGCGTCCCTCCGGCGGCGGCCAGGTGATGGCGCTGCAGTCGGCGCACGGCACGCTGGCGCAGCCGGTCGTCAGCCTCGCCGATTCGCCCGGCCGATTCGTTCGCCTCGTCTGGGCCGATCCCGCCGCCGCACCGGCGCTCACCGGCGCGACGGTGCTGGTCGCCGAGCGCCAGCGTGTCGCCGTCGATTCGACCCGCGAGCTGACCTTCAGCGCGAGCCGCGAGCCTTCGCCGACCGCGGCTGTCGATGCGGCTGCCGCGCGCTCGCTCCACTTCGACCTCGGCGGCGTGCTGCCGCTGATCGACATCGACCTTCGCTTCGCCGCCGGAACGCACGTCGCGCCGGTGCGCGTGCAAGGCCGTGCCCGTCTCGACCAGCCGTGGCGCGACGTCGGCGCCGGTGTCTTCTATCGCCTCGAGCGCGGCGCCGATGTCGACGCCTCGCCGGCGATCGCGTTGCCGGTCGCGCTGCGCTACCTTCGCCTCGTTCCCGACGAGCGTGCCGCCGCCCTCGACGGCACCGGCGCCCGTCTCATCGTGCACGCGTCGCTCGCTTCGATCGTGATGGCAATGCAAGGCGAGCCGCCGTATCGCCTTCTCGCCGGATCGCGCGACGCCGCCGCGGGCGCGTTGCCGGTCAACGCCGTCGTGCCGCAGATCGACAGCGAGCGGTCGCGCTTCGGCCGCGCCGTGCTCGGCGAGTTCAGCGTCGATGAAACGGCGCAGCACGCGGCCGAGCAGGCGGCGCGCCAGGCGCGCCTGCGCCCGTGGCTGCTCTGGGGCGTGCTGCTCGTCGGTGTCGTCGGCCTCGCCGCGCTGGTCTGGCGGCTCGCCCGGTCGGGTCCGGTGCTCGATCCGCCCGCGTGACCGCGCTCCCCGCTGACCGCGCTCCGCCGGCCTGACGGCGCCCCGTCCCGGCCCGCGCCTCAGGCGCCGAGGAACTCGCCGACCGGCTTCAGCTCGTCGACCCGATCGCAGACCGCCTTGACGACCATCAGGATCGGCGTGCCGAGGATGAGCCCGACGGCGCCCCAGAGCCAGCCGAAGGCGAGCACGCCGACGAACACCGCGAACGGGCTCATCCGGCTGGCGCGACCGGTCATCCACGGCGTCAGCAGATTGCCGACGACGGCATGGATCGCGAACGACGCGGCGCCGATGAAGAGGGCGTTGTCGATGCTGTCGAACTGAATGAAGCCGACCACCGCCGAGCCGACGCCGACGAGCAGCGCGCCGATGTACGGGACGAGATTGGTGATTCCCGCTGCGACGCCCCAGGTCGCCGCGTTGTTCAGGCCGAGCGCGTAGAACGCGAGTCCCGAGGCGACGCCGACGATGACGCTGGTCGCGAGCTGGACGAGCAGGTAGCGCTGGATCTGCTGGCTCACCTCGTCGAGGGCCTGGATCGTGATCTTCTTCTGGCTGAGGCGAGGTCCGGCGAGCTTGACCATCTTGCGTCGGAAGGTGTCGCCCGAGGCGAGCAGGAAAAGCGTGACGAAGACGACGACGAGCGTCTGGCCGAAGAACGCGAACAGGCCGAGCGTTCCGCTCCACATGTAGTCGCGGACGTTGAACGCGGGCCGCTCCACCACGACCCGTGTCACGCCGGCCACCGGCGCGGGCAACGGCGCGGTCGTCGTCGTGGTGGTCGTGGTCGTGATGCCGGGGCGCTGCCGCGCGGTGGGTGCCGCCGAGGCGGCCGCCGCTGCCGCCGACGCCGACGCGCTGGCCGCCGAGGCCGCCGCCTGCGCGGCCTGCTCGAGCTCGTTGGCGGCCTGCTGCACCTTGTCGATCGGCGAGCCCTTCGGCTTGTGCGCCGGTCCCTCGAGCCCCTGGCGCACCTTGTGGGCGACGTCGGGCAGGTTCTCGATCAGCGCCGAGGCATCGTCGGCGAGCGCCCAGCCGCCCCAGCCGATCAGCATGACGATGACGCCCACCACCGCGCCGGCGCCGACGGCGCGCGGGACGCGCCAGCGCTGCAGCGAATCGACGAGCGGCGTCAGCGCGTAGCTGAACATGACGCCGAGCAGGATCGGCACGAGGATCGCCTTGGCCCAGTGCAGCGCATAGATGCTCGCCAGCACCGTCAGCACGATCAGCGACAGGCTGCGCACGTCGACCGGCATGTGCAGGAGCACGCGCGGCGTGTCGTCAGCGACGCGGTCCGGCGGCAGCACGCGGTCTGCCTTCGATGCCTCGTCGGTCATGTCTCGTTGTTCTCGCTCGCCGCAAAGCGCCGATCGTAAGCGGCGCCTTCGCGCTATCTCGCGCCGTCGGCCGCGAGCGTGACGTAGTGACGCGAAAGCTCGGGCGGCAACGGCGAGTCGAGCAGGCCGCAGGTCAGGCGCAGCGCATCAGCGGAGAGGTCGCCGAGGCCGCGGCCGCGGCGGCGGCTGATCGCGGCGGCGACCCAGTTGCGAACGACCACCGGCCGCTGTCGCCACGACAGCGTCTGCAGCTTGGCCAGGGCCTCGACCATCGCCTCGGCGGTCGGTGCCTGCCACGCCGGGATTTCGGCGAACGGCAGCCAGTTCGCCATGACGGTGTCATACCAGGCCGGACCCTCGGGGCTGTCGGCGGTCTCGCCCGGGACCATCCGCGAGAGGAAGGCGGTGACGGCGGCGACGCTGCGAACGTCCGACTCGAGCCACTCGGGCGCATCGGCGTGGGCCTCGGGTCGTGCCGAGAGCCGCGTCACGTCGCCGAAGGCGCGCCGCATCGTCAGCCAGTGCAGGCGGTCGATCGGCCGGGCGACGCCGCGTGCGCCCATGACGCGGCGCGACGCCTGCAGCAGCTCGTGGCGCGACTCGAGCGGCTGCTCGGCCATCCGCGCGAGCAGGAGCTCGAACCACGGCAGGCGCGCCGCGCCCGACAGGTCGGCGGCGTGCTCGCGCAGCGCGTCGGCGCCGGGAGTCGATGTCGTCTCGATCCGCCACGCGCGCAACGCGCGCTTGCTGCCCGGTGGCAGCAACAGCGCGAGCAGGACGGCGTGCAGCTCGCGCGCGCCCTGGACTCGCGACAGCCGGTCGGCGGCGTCGCGCTGGCGCTGCGGCGAGGGCGCGCCCGCTTCGGCGGAGGAGGCGTCGTCGTCCACGATGGCGTCGGCTGGCAATGCGCTAGAACGCCGCCGCGGCGCGAAAGCCGAAGAGCTGAGCGACGAGGACGGTCGGGAACTGGCTCAAGGCGTCGTTGTAGGCCGCGACCGCGGCGTTGAACTCGGCGCGAGCGAAGGCGAGCGCGGTGTCGCTGGTCGCGATCCTCGCGTTGAGGTCGGGCAGGTCGGCGCCGGCCATCGATTGCACCGGCAGGCGCGACCGGGCGTCGGCCAGGATGTCCTCGGCGACGCGCAGGCTGGTGACGACGCTGCCGGCGCCCGGCCGGGCGCGCGCATGGCCGCGCGCGGCATCGGCCTGACGGCACGCGGCGCGCAGCGCGTCGAGCCGCGGCGCTGCCGCTGCCAGCCCGTCGGAAAGAAGGTCGAGCTGGCGCTCGAGCAGCTCGTGGCGCTGGCGGTGGTGCTCGTCGACCGGCGCGAAGCGCGCCACCAGGTCGCTCCTCAGCCGCACCAGCCGGTTGTAGGCGCCGACGATCCAGAAGACGACGATCGCGCCGACGGCGGTCGCGGTGCCCTCGGTCGTCGTCATCGGGTCACCGGTCGGGCGCGCGCCCAGACCTAGCTCGAGCCAGGTCTGGTAGCCCTTGCCGCGCAGGTCGCACGACGGGCACATCCCGCAGCCGTAGCCCCACTCGTGGCGGTGCTCGCGATCGCCGAGGTAGCACGAGTGGGTGTGCTCGATGACGAGCTCGATCAGCGCCTCGCCGCCGAGCTTCTCGGTCAATGCCCAGGTCTCGGCCTTGTCCAGCCACATCAGCGGCGTGTCGATCATCATGGCGGTGTCCATGCCGAGGCTGAGCGCGACCTGCAGCGACTTGAGCGCGTTGTCGCGGCAGTCGGGATAGGCGGAGAAGTCGGTCTCGCACATGCCGCCGACGAGCACCGACAGGCCGCGCCGGTCGGCGACGGTCGCCGCGAAGGTGAAGAAGAGCAGGTTCCGGCCAGGCACGAAGCTGTTCGCCAGGCCGCCGGCGTTCATCTCGTTCTCGCGCGTCGCGGTCGGCGCGGTGCCGCCGATCTGGTCGAGCAGCGACAGGTCGAAGACGTGGTCGTCGCCGAGGCGCGGCGCCCACTTCGCGAACTGCTGGCGCAGTTGCGAGCGCACCTTGAGCCGGCCCTCGCGCTCGGCCGGCCGGCGCTGGCTGTCGTCGAAGCCGATCGTCTCGACGTAGGCATAGCGCTCGAGCGCGTGGGCGAGGCAGACGGTCGAATCCTGTCCTCCCGAGAAGAGGACGAGCGCGTGGCGCAAGTCGCTAGCCACGCACCTCTCCGCGACCGAGGACGATCCACTTGAGCGACGTCAGCCCCTCCAGGCCGACCGGGCCGCGCGCGTGCAACTTGTCGGTCGAGATGCCGATCTCGGCGCCGAGGCCGTACTCGAAGCCGTCGGCGAATCGGGTCGATGCGTTGACCATGACGCTCGCCGAGTCGACCTCGCGCAGGAAGCGCATCGCGTGGTCGTGCGAATCGGTGACGATCGCGTCGGTGTGGTGCGAGCCGAAACGGTCGATGTGGGCGAGCGCGTCATCGAAGGAGTCGACGACCTTGATGCTGATGATCGGCGCGAGGTATTCCTCGCTCCAGTCGGCCTCGTTCGCCGCCACGAGCTTCGCGCCGGCGACGCCGGCGAGCGCGGCGAGCGCCGCCTCGTCGCCGCGCATCTCGACGTCCTTCGCGGCGAAGACTGCGCCGATCATCGGCAGGAACTCGGCGGCGACGGCGGCGTGAACAACGAGCGACTCGGCCGCGTTGCACGGGCTGTACTTCTGCGTCTTCGCGTTGTCGACGACCGCGAGGGCCATCGCCAGGTCGGCATCGGCGTCGACGTAGACGTGGCAGTTGCCGTCGAGGTGCTTGAGCACCGGCACCTTCGCCTCGCGCGCGATGCGCTCGATCAGGCCCTTGCCGCCGCGCGGGATGACGAGATCGATCGACTCGGGCGCCGCGATCAGGTGGCCGACGACGGCACGATCGGTCGTCTCGACCAGCTGGACCGCGTCGGGCGGCAGACCGGCCTCGGCGAGCGCGGCCTGGACGATCCGGCCGAGCGCGACGTTCGATGCCAGCGCCTCCGAGCCGCCGCGCAGGATGCAGGCGTTGCCGCTCTTGATCGCCAGCGACGCCGCCTCGATGGTCACGTTCGGCCGGCTCTCGTAG
>Ga0207711_10002184_pt1 | contig 17585 bp, 17 predicted proteins | sample KBSS34metaG_FD_184401 | JGI IMG/M metagenome (GOLD analysis project Ga0207711, IMG submission 184401) | Switchgrass rhizosphere microbial communities from Kellogg Biological Station, Michigan, USA - KBS S3-4 metaG (SPAdes) (version 2) | ecosystem: Host-associated > Plants > Roots > Rhizosphere...
CGCGGCGGCTCCCAGCTCCTGGATTTCCAGGAGGCTTCACGAGGGCTCGCGCAGGGCCGCGGGCGGCCTACGCGCCCCAGACGCCGCGCGGGTACCGCGACACCACCACGTACGGGCGGCCCTTCTTGCTCGTGAGCTGCATCGCGTCGCGCTCTGCGAGGATCTGGCCGTAATCGTTCAGGGCGACCCACCTCCACTTGTCGCGGCCGCTGCGAAACTTCCCGTCTAGCTCCAGGCGCGTGTCTTGGCACCACTTGATCTCCTTCTCTGCCTCCCAGGATGGCATCCAATGCTTCTGAAAGCCCGAGGTTTCTCCTTGTTCGGTCATGGCCCTATCGGTGGCCGAGATAACTTATCGCGGCGATACTATCGCGTACGACTCGGCCGCACTCACCGATCTCGGGTCATGCCTCAGGGCCGCGCGTCGCCATGCGATCTTTTCTGCGTCGGTCGCCCGGGGCCCGGCGTTCGCCCTCGACGCGTACTCGGCCCCGAGGACCCGCAGATCTTTCAGGGCGAGATTCATGGGCTGCAGGTGCTTCCTATACACTCTAGCCCCGTAGGGAGTCCCGGGATCCGGGGCCGCCCCGTCGGCAATGCTCGTTTGAGCCCACTGCAGGAGGTCGACGGCGGACATGAAGTCGGTCATCGATACTAAGGGCCTGGGTTCCCCTCGGCGCCCCTTGGCGTATCCTATGACGTTTCCGCCCGCGATGTCGAGCCTCATTAGCTCCACGGGGCGCGCCGACACCGCCATCATGACGTCGATGACCGCGGCCTCTGTTGCCGGGGCGCTCGTGTCGTAGCTCTCGAGCCGAGCTCGCACTGACTCGTAGTCCATGCCCGGCGGTATCGTCACAGTACGTGCGCCAGAAAGCCGGCGCACCTCGCCGCGCCCACGTCTAGCGCGAGGGGCAGGGCTCACTTCCGGGGTGAGCTCTTCCTCGTCAAGATCGTAGTACGGCTGGTCGCTCTCGTCGTCCTCGTCCTCGAAAGTGAAGTACGGATTGCGCGCGCGGTCGTTATAGGCGTGGCTGATCTCCGGCTTTTTTGCCGCTTCGATCACGCGCCGGGGGGCTCGCTCTACTCGCAGGTAGTTCCTGTAGTGGGCGAGCCGGCTGAACGCCGTCGTGTAGGAGGGAGCGGTGTATGAGAAGTAGTCAGCGTATTCCGCGGCCGTGGAGACCGGATCAGCTGAAGCCAACGTCGCCCGCGCCGCCTCCCATATCGTGATGCCATTGGGCCCTACCGGGGGCTTCCCGCCCTGAGGTAGCGTGTCAGTTGCCATCGTATGGATGCGGCGCAGAATCCGGCACGGCCGGAAGTGGCGGGAGGGACGGGCAGTGCACGAAGTTTTCCCAGTCCCACGAGAGGATCTCGTCGATGACAGGCTGTAGATTGGCCTGCATGACCTTCGTCGCTCTCTTTTTCCCTCTCCATGCCCGCATCGAGTCGTTCCGCCCGCACCTCTGGCAGAGGTTTCTGGCAGACCGCGTCAGGTCCCCGCAGAGATCGCACGGCACGAACCCCCGCGGATTCGCTTTATGGTTGCCGCACGCGGTCCTATCGACATGTCGGGCCGGAGCTCCGCATCGCTCCCCGCGCTTGTTGATGTAGTTGCAGGTCGCCATTTGCTGATTCGGGCCGTATTTCCGGTTTCTACGAGTTTCTAATTAGTAGATGGGGCCGCGCTCGATTGCACAGGGCCGATAACAGCGCCCCAGTCCCAGCTGAGTATCTCATCCACCACATCCTCGAGCTCGGCCCGGACTTTGGCTTCGGCCTCACGGGCTTTCTGTCTCTGTCGGTGCGCCTTGATATAGTCCCCCGCGGAGCAGGCCGTGCATACTCCTTTCGGCGTTATGGTCAGCACGCCGCACCAAAGGCACGGGACATGCCCCCGAGGCTTGGAGTGGTGCTTGTAGCACGCGACGTAGTTGTACTTCGGCGAGAGCTTCTTTCCGCAAACGTGGCCGTCCTTGTATAGGTAGTCACACATTGTATATTTTTGGGGTGTATGCCCGGAGCTCCTCCTTATTTAATTGCGCAAAGATTCTCCGCGATCGATATACCTGCCAGGCGTACCCGGCACCCCGCGAGTTAGAGAAATACCATGCCAGCTGTATACGCAACACCGAGTTCCCTTAACATGTCACTCAGTAACGAAGACATCGACTCACTGCTAGAAGACCTGTTCGACTCCGCGCCCGAGCCCATCTTGCCTCGGCCGGAATCGGCGCCTATCCCCGAGCCCGCCTGCCGCGAGACCGGCAAGGGCGCCCAGAAGAGGGTCAGGGCAACCGAAGGCGTCCGCTATGTGTTCCAGGCGGACCCGAGAGGACCCGCCAACGCGTTCATTGGCACATCCACCGAGGCCGACCGCGCCTTCTACTGCTCCGAGCTCGTGAGCCAGGGGGTGGAAGTAGTAGAACGCGTCGTGGGCGACAGGCCCGCACGCCCGTACATAGACGTGGACGCCCCCAGCGGCGCATCCGACGCTGAGATCCAGCGCATCGTTGATGCTTTCTCCGCTGTCGCGGCTGAGGTCGGCGCCCCCGAGGACCGTCTCGCCCCCATCATCAACGCGTGCGACCGCCCGGGGAAGCGCTCTCGCCATCTTATCGCGGACGGCTGGGCTGTCCCCGACGGATTGGCCGTGCAGCGCTTTGCCGAGAAAGTAAAGAGCGCAGTATCCGGCGCCGCAGCCGATTGGATCGACAGGAGTGGCGGCCGCCTATCATACGGACTCCGGGTAGCTGGCTGCCCTAAAGCCGGGGACGCCACCGCGGTGCTGACCGGGCCGCTGGTCTGGCTCCAGACTGACCTCGAGCCTGTCATCGAGTGGGCGGTCGAGCCCACCGCGAAAGAATCGCGGGAGGCGTCGGGTGGTCCAGTTGCCACGCTGCAGGAGTTCCTGGACGCGATCGCCGCGTCCGAGTTCAACGCCGTGTATGCTCTTGCGGCGCCCACAGATGGATGTCATGGATGTCCCGCTTCTTATGACAGGATAGCCGCCGGCCACTGCCGCGCCTGCGACAGGAATCACGAGCGGGCTGGCGCCTATGTGTCCGCGACCGAGGACGGCTCGTTCTTCCTGAGGTGCCGACGAACCCCGAAGCACGGCCCGGCGTTAATGTCGCGGCTCGCAGCGGCTGTGCCCGCGGAGTTCCCGCCGGCAGACTTATTCGATGACCTTGTCGGAAACTCATTCGAGGTCGTAGGCGGCCCCGGCGTCTACAATAAGGATGCGATAGGGGACGACGGGATCAGCGACCTGTATGTTGCTTCCGCATGGGGTACAGGCAAGAGCGTGCACAACGCCGCCATAGTGAAATCCCTGAGAGAGCGGGAGCCCAAAGCGGTCGTGATCATCATTAGCTCGAGGAAGAGTCTGACTGCCCAGCTGGTGCACGACATCGGGGCCGTCGCCTACAGCTCAATCAACGGGATCCTGGACCCCGTGAAATGCCCGACTTCCGTATGGCAGCTTGATAGCCTCGGCCGTCTCCCTCCAGACCTCCGCCCTGACTTGCTCGTTATCGACGAGCTCTGCCAGACGGTCGCTCACGCGTACAACGGCGGCAGCGACAACTCGAAGGACAACGCGAAAGCGCGCGCCGGCATCTCTACTCTTCGATGCCTGGCCGCCGCCGCCGGGCGCCTCATCATCACCGACAACGACCTGACGACCGCACAGGTGGAGGTCTTCCGCGCAATGCGGCCTAGGCACGACTCGAGGGTCGTGCGAAGCGCCTTCCACCCGTGGACGGGGCTGAAGGCTAGGATACTCACGGGGGCGGCGTCGAAGGCATTCGTCCTGAAGGAACTATGGGACCTGCTCGACTCCCGGGTTGCGGCGTGGAAGAGCGGGCAGGGCTTCAAGGCCGCCGTCGCCCCGTGCCACTCGAAGAAAGTCGCGCGCAACATCGAGAGGGTGGCCATCGAGAAGTACGGAGTTGCGGCCGTGAGGCTGTACACCAGCGAGACGGGCGACGCCATCAAGAGGAAGGACTTCTCAGACGCGACGGCCTCCTGGGCCCCAGAAACGGGAGGCCCGCTCCTGGTGATCTACACGGGCACGGTGTCCGTTGGGGTGTCCTGCGCGTCCGACCGCTTCGATCGGTGCTTCGCGTTCTTCGGCCGGGGCAACGCGGCAGCCACCCAGTCCACACAGATGCTGTTTCGCTGCCGAAACCTGCAGGAAGTGCTCGTGTCGTACGCCGCGAGCGAGGTCCACGCGAACCGCCCGCAGCAGCCGGACGCCCTGTTCAGCTGGGTGACCCAAGCCCGCAACCTCGCCGCGCTCCCTGACGAGTTCCGCCACGACCGGAGCCCGTTCATCACGCTCCCCTCATCGACCGATCCCGCCGCCCTGAAGACCCTGCTCAGCGGCTCCTTCGAGGGGCAGCTGTGGGTCGCGAATGAGATGGAGCGGCATCGGTCCGACCGCTGGTTCGTGCAGCGGATGACGCGGGTGATGGAGCGCGCCGGCATCACCGTTGAAGTCACGGCAGTGAAGCTGCCTAAGGATAGAGAAGAGCTGAGGCCCCTGGCTGAGGTCCTCATCGAGTATGACGAGTGCTCGGAGCTCGCTGAGGAAGCGAGGGCTAGGATGATGGCGGACGCACTGCCCAGCCGGTACGAGGCGTCGCTGGAAGCCTTCGAGCATGACGCCGACCCGGACAGCGAGATGAGGGACCGCACCGAAGAGGAAAAAGCGGGAGATCGAGCTCTCTACGTGATACGAAGCCTATCTATGGACGCCGCTACTCTCGTGGAGACCCGAGACGCGGACGGCCCATGGCTCCGATACTACGAGCCCCTGGCCACGCCCTACAAGAACGCGAAGCGCCTCGTAGGCGGCTACGATGGACGTGACCCTAGAGAGCTCGCCACAACGTCTGAACGAGAAGCGGACGGGGTCAGCAGGCTCGTGTTCCAGGCTCTCGGCACGGAAACTTGCGTTGAGTCACTCGCGGTAGAGCCAGGCGTGCTCCTAGGCGAGGGGGTCATCGAGCTGACCAAGAGGATCAACACGCACAGTGTCCGCCTCTTCAATGATAGCAACGGCGCCCAACGCGCGAAAGCCATCGCGGCCCCCAAGACGACAGCGGGCAGGCGGCGTCAGGCGGTCGTCTCTACCCTGAACGCCGTCCTGCGACGAGTCGGAGCGGCGCTCGTTGCAGAGTACGACACGGAGAGGCAGAAGGCCAGAGGCCTTGTAGCCCGTTATAACCTCGAGTGGGGCTGGTCGGTCAAAGATGCGCCAGAGCCCCGCCCCGCGCATCCCACAAAAGAGGCGGCAGAGACACCCCTTCGCAGCGAGGGGCCTTCAGAGGTGACGTCCGCGCCGTCATCGGAGGACATCGAGTTGCTTCTCGAAGAGCTCACCACAAACGTAAAATAAGGGCGCGGAGTATTGTTTCCCACGGAGACCCCTTAGGCTGCCCAACGGGCGAATCACCAAGCGACGAAACTCACTATCGTCAGATAACAGAGTCCACCGCGGTCGTGAGTTTCGCCACCCGGCCGCTTGGCCCGGGAAGGCTCCTACCGGCAGCTTTGAGAGTACTTTCCGGCACCGGAGTAAGGCTTCCCGGGCCGAATAGCGCGGCGGCGAAACTCACGACGCAGTGGATTAGCTTCTTCTGGAGTTGGTGAGTTTCGCCGGGCCTTGCTCTACCTCTGCGTTGGGTCTTCGGTGAATGCCAGCGTGTTGCCACCATGCCGAGACCCTATCGCGAACAACGACACAGCCCGGTCCAGCCGGTATATCGACCAGCAGGTCCAGACCAGAGTAAGTACCGTCAGAAAGGTCGAGCACGCGCATAGAGTGAGCGCAATCGCGCCTAGACCAAACTCGTCGGACCACATTTCGGCGGGCGTCTATGAGGCCGCAAAAAGAAGCAGCCCTGACGCTTCACTTACCTATTGCGGCGCCTTAGCGTCGTCGCCTGCGTCAGCGGGGGGATTTTGTGGCATCTCGCGGGACGCGTGCAGCCCGGCTACGAGGATCTCCGTGAAGTCGTCGTTGGCCCGTACTTGGCTGACCAGAGACGTGATTGCGCGGACGAGGTTGTCGTGGGCCTTCTGCCTCTGGGCCGCCCGTTTTTGTGCGTCCTTCTCTGAAGGGTTCAGCAGGATCGCCGCGAACTGCAGGGCCATTTCTTCGAGGGTGTCTATGCGGTCGTACTGCGCTTCGCTCATGGTGGCGTTATCTATGGGAAGCAAAAATCTCGAGACTTAATATACTCGCCGATAACCGCATGGACCTCAGCATTCTGCCTCCTGAGCTTATCGGGGAGATCCTGAGCCACATTCTGGACGACTTCTCCGCCCGACTGGTGTGCCGGGCATGGGCCGCCATATGCCGGGTTAGCCGCGCCAGCCTGCTAGAGCCGTTCACCGGGCACTTGCGCCATTTGGCGCGCCAGATCTCAGCCGGGCTCCCGATCCGCCATAACCCTCTGGTCGTTGAGACCGTCTCGGCCTCCTGCTGCGACCATTGCGGCGAGCGCATGTGGGACGCCAGTGTCCTCCCTCCCACACGGATGACCGGGGTGTACACGCCCCTCCGCTCGTGTCGCTGGGGAGACGCAGAATGCGCCCTACCCCTGTATGGCCGAGTAGTATGCAAGAGGCATGGCACCGCAGGGGATGTGCATGCCGATAGGGCGACTCTCCGCGAGCTCTTCAACGACCGCATCGAGTGTTTGGTGTGCCTGAAGTGGAAAGCAACCGGAGGGCGCCTCAACCCCCAGTTCACGATGGAAGAGCTCCGTCGGCACTTGACCAACAGGGCCGTGTACGTGTGCCAGATCTATCTCAAAGCCCCCCACGTCGGGCCGGCGTATGAGGATAGAAAAAGCTGGCCCGCGATAGAACATTGACCTTAAATAGGAGCCGATGTCCGCGCTGTTGCTACCACAGATAAGGTCGAAGGTGTCGCGAGCGAGAGTGACGCTCACGTTCGAGGACGGCACCGTGATCAGACAAGGCGACATGGAAGCAAGGGCGGAGCTCTTCGACAAGCTGCTTGCCTCCCTGGACAACAGACAGCTGCTGCAGCTCTCACAGGCCATCAGCGAGCTCTCCCTATCGCGAGCCGCCGCGGAAAAGGCGAGGGAAGCGATCGAGCGGGCTAGTTCGCCGCCGGAGCTGACACCACACGCGACCCGATGGGACGAAGCGCCGCCGAGATGAGCCCGCTTGCCGAACGCCGGGCTCTGTCGCTTTTTCCGGGCTCTCTAGACGCCCTGCACGATGGTGAAGACGTTCTTGCCCGACATGTCCTTCTCGATGGCAATGCCCAGGGTCCAGGACGTGATAACGAACATATTCACGCTGGTGACGGCGCTGGAGAACGTAATCTGCACGTTCGCGCGGGACACGAAGGTCTCGGGCGGGCGCACGATGGGGAAGGCGAAGATGGGCCCGGGGCAGCGACCGAGCCAGCCCCAGCGGGCCGTCTGGTTGCCATTGGTGGCGGCGACCGCTGTCGTTGCGGTTGAGGCATCCCAGAGCTGCTGGTCGTTGTTGGGGTCCCCAATGGTCATGACCGGGGTTATGGTCTCGAGCGGGCGGAGCACAGCCGCATTGATGCCCGAGTCAAAGGCTCCGAAGGGGACGCTGCCCTCATAGCCGCCGCTGGAGCCCTTGCAGATCGCGATCCAGTCGGCGTAAGCCCGCTCCCAGTCGGTTTTCGCGCCGGCGGAGCTCCCAGCGGTCAACGTGTACGTGGGGTTGGGGGCCTGGTACCCCAGGTCCAAGAAGTTCGAATACAGGTTCTGGACATAGGCCGTGAAGTCGGTCGCGCCGTTGCTGAAGGCGCCGGCAAACGAGGTGAGGGGCTTCAGGCCGTTTTGCCCGTGGGCGAGGCTGTTCGAGGTGTTCGAGTCCTGGAACGCGATGAGCATCCGGTTGGCTGTGTAGGGGAGCGTGACCTGGAGCTGGGCGTTATTGGTGCCCGTGATGGTGTACACGTTGACCTGCACGGGGTTCAGCTCGATGAACGAGCGCATAGGGAGAGGGATGGAGGGGTCGGGGGTGATGGTGGCCTTGTAGAAGTAGAAGGCGTCGATGGTGAAGGTGTAGTCCGTGCCGGCGACTTTTGCGGCGACGCTCTCGATCATGTTTTGCTCGGCCGTATTCGACCAGGAGAAGTCCATGCGCCACTGGGCGCCGGGAGGGATGCCGTAGGCGCAGTCGAAGATCGACAGGCTCGGCCTCCAGGTCGCCACGACCTCGTTATAGTTGGTGGTGCTCACCGCGGCAGTCCCGAACTGTGCGGAGTTGAGGAACCTCGTCATCAGCCCTTCTCCGACCCCCGACGCGCTCGCGAAGCTCTTGAGGTAGGTTCGGTCCATCGAGGAGTAGGCGATCGCGGTATCCGCCTGGGGAGGGTTCTGGAGCAGCTCCAGGCTCGTGCTGTTCAGAAACACCTGGATCTGCTGGAACATCGTGCTGACCCAGTTGTCAGCATAGCCCAGATAGGAGCTCCGCGCGAGCGCGTTGCCACTCCCATCGAGGAAGTGCCCCCGGATATCGAAGTAAGAGAGGGCGGGGACCCAGTACAGGGCAGGGTCGTCCCACTGGAACGTGGTGATACCCGTCGCGGCTCCGGACACGCCTGGGCGGGAGTTGGAAACGAACGACGTGGTGGGCAGCATCTGCCGCATGTCGTAATGGATGGCGCCGCCGTTCAGGCTGCGAGGGTCTTGTGGTATCTCGAAGGAGCTCATGAGGAGAAGGCACAGGCGAGCCGCTTATATGATAAGCAAGAAGAGATGGGAGCCGCAAAATAACTCGGCGCCGCATGCCCCCCGACACCTCACGGGTCGAGGACTGCGGAGACGCCGCCGCCGAACATGGTGTGCGGCTTAGGCGGGGCGGCCTCGCAACCAAGAAGGGCCGTTGTGTGCCCTTTTCCTTTCTTCTTTTTGGGCTTGGACGGTTTGGACCAGGACGGGGCCTCCGGGTACTTTTTCTGGCCAGGCGAGAGCTGCTCCGGAGGCGTATAGTCCAGCGAGGGCGCTATCTGCTGCTGCGACCGGGCCAGCTGGAACTCGAGCTCCCCGACCACCTTCTGCACGTACAGAGGGTCGGTTGGGTCCGCGGGCGCCAGGAGGGCCCCTAGGATCTGGCCCTCCACGTACGGGCCGAGCTCCGGCCGGAGGGCGAATATGTTCGGGTAGCGGCTCTTGAGCAGGCGCAGGTAGGCGGCGGCCTGCTGCAGGGATTGGGTAGTGGACGCTTCGGATCGGGGCAGGCTGGCCAGCCTCTGCTCCGCCGCCGAGATCTCCCTCTCCCTCTCCTGGAAGATAGCTTCCCGCCGGGCCTCCTCGAGCTCCAGCTGCTCGCGGGCCGCCTCTTGCTGGAGCTCGAGCTCGTGTTGCATGTGCTGCTTCTCGAGTTCGGCCTCGAGGCGGAGCTGGGCCTCCTTCTGTTCGGCTTCCCTCGCTTTCTCGCCCTTCTTGGCGAAGTAGTCGAACCCGGTCGTCGCCAAGTCGATCAGAGCCGGGACTCCGTACGAGATCAGGGGCTCTATGATCCCGGCCTGTCCCCCTCTCGGGTTCGACGCCGGCGGATAGCTCATAGCTGGTCGACACCTCGTTGGTCCGGCTGCCGGCCCCATCACCACTGTCGTCTTCCCCCTCGGGTGCGTCTGTGAACTGAGTATTGTCGTCATAGGCGTCTTCTGCCTCTTGCTCGTCGGCTATATATTCATCGGGGGAAATCTCTCCCGACTTGGCGAAACGCCAGAGCCGCTCCTGAACGGCGTCGGCTAGCTCGGTCGAGTCGTTGCCAGCCCTGAGCGACCCCATTTCGCGTCTCAAGTCTTTCAGCTCCTGGGGCGAAGGGGGTGCGAGTTCGCCGCGAGACGCTGAGGCTTCACTTAACTTTCTCGGGGCTCCCCCAGCTTTGGGCTTCGCAGGCGCGACGACCCGCACAGGTTTTGCCCTGGTGCCGCTCCCCTCGGGCTTGACTCCGGTCCCTGCCTTAACATAGGTCGGTGGCGCCGTTGCGACAAACTTGCCGGCGGTGCGGCTGCCTGATGCTGGCGGGGGACCCGGGGCCGGCGAAGGCAGAGGGGCGGCTCCGCCTGGAAGGGGCTTGATAGGCCCGCTCGCAGCGTCGGCCAGGGTCGTGCCCCCGTAGTAGGTCTTCCAGATGTCCCGGATGCGATTGACGCTCACGCCGTACTTCTTCGCCAAGGCGGGCCCGGCGCCTTTCATTTTTCGCGAGTTGACGATGTCGGCGACCTCTGCGTCCCCGAGCATTACCTTGGTCCTGCTTGATGCCATGGGTCTGTTAGCTTCGCGGCCGGCTTTATCAGTAAAGTATAAGAAGCCCGGCCATGCAAATGCCCGAGCCGCCAGAAAATGACAAAGGGGAGGACGCAACGCCCGAACCGCCCCAACGGAGCCTCCTTCTCTTCGATAACCCCGATAAGGTGGCCACGCGCCCGTCCGGCGACGACGAGGCTATGCCTCTATGGCCCTTCAGGTTGCTGTTAGCTGGGCCGCCCGGCGTGGGGAAGCGCAACATGTTGCTCAACTTAGCCTTCCGCCTCAACCCGCGCCCAAGCTCCATCCACGTTGTGCACGTAGACCCCGAGACCCCAGAATACGAAGTCCTCGAGGAGCTGGGGGTCCCTATGTATTACTGGGACGCTGGAGACTTCCCCACCGTTGACGATATATCCAACCCGCCTCCCGCCCCCATAGGGGCCGCTGGGGAGGCTGACGAGACGGCCATAGGCGACACTGACGCCGCGGGCGATCCAGACGGGCCTCCGGAGGTACCCCGAGGGAAGAGAGCATCGCCCCTCGTGATCATCGACGAGATCACCTCCGAGCTCCTCTCGTCGAAGGGGAGGTCCAGGCTGGAGCGGCTTCTGAACTTCGGAAGCACGCATCGCAACGCCTCGGTGTGCTACTCGATTCAGGCCGTCACGAACGTGCCCCCCAAGGCCCGGCGCGCGTTCAACCAATTCTGCCTGTGGAATCAGCCGGACACCTCGGCCACAGCCATGGCCGCGACCAGGGCCGGCGTCCCGCCCGCTATGCTGCAGCAGCTCTTCGAGCTATGCCACGACCGGCACGACAGCATCTGGATTGACTGCGACAAGCACCCCGACAGCCCCCTGCGCTTCCGCCTGAACTTCCTGACGCCCATTACGGCCACCGACGCGATTAATTTCGCGGACTACTAAGCTGCGCGGCAGTATACCTTTTGTAATTATGGCAGCGATGCTCGCTCCGCTCCTCATCTCCGGATTGATGGGCGTTCCAGGTCTCGTATCAGGCATTATGGGTGCCGTAGAATCAGGGAAGCGCCTCCATGGAGGCGGCCGCCTCCGCAGGACACGCGGAGGCCGAAGGGGCCGGCCGGCCCGTCAGCGGGCGACGGCAAAAGCCCTTGCAGGCTCTTTGGTTCACATGGGCAACTGGCCTCTGATCTCTAGGCCGCACGAGTACCATCACGGCGGCGCTCTCATGAGGCATTTCGGGATGCTCCCGCACAAGAGCTCTCGCAAATCTGGTCGTCGCCGTCGCCGAGGAGGCAACGCGCTCGAAGGGTTTCGGAGCTTCGTGCACGCGATCCCTATAGTCGGCCAGCTCAGCCAGGCTCTAGGGTTCGGCGGTCGCCATCCCCGCGCGCACTACGTACGCCCCTACAGCAAGCTCTCCCCCCTCGGGAAGGTCGTCCATGTGCGAGGGCATGTAGCCGCCGGCTATGGTGGTAGGATGCCTCCGCGCCCGCACATGGTGAGAGGCCACATATCGCACTCAAAGCTGGGCACGCCTTACCGCGTCCGCCCTCACATGGCAGCCGGCCTCTTGCGGCCAGCCGGCGGCGCGTACCGCCCGAGCCTCCACCCGAGAAACTCCATGGGCCAGTTCGTCCCGACCACCGGTCGCGGTCTGCTGGCTCCCGCTGGCGGCCGTAGCAGACGCGGCGGCTTCTACCCACCGATCCCACGCTGGGCGGTTCCGCACCCATAAGCCTGCGCGCTAGTCGGCGCGGGCGAGTTTTTGCGCCCTCTATAGACGCGCCGGACCGACCATGTCTATGAACGAACAGCGCCACCGCATGGGAGCCCAGCGAGCTTCCATGAACCAAGGGCTCGCAGAATCAGGCGCAGATAGCGCGTGGAATGCTCCTGGCTCCATCATCGGCAAGCCCCCCCAGCCCATTCCCTTCACTCTCGCGATTCCCGCCGGCTTCACGTCCGGAATGGTAAGCGGGGCCGTGCAGGCTATCGACGGGTACACTGCCCGCGTGAGCCTCAGCCCCAGCCTAACCCTTCCCTCAGATAGCGAGGCGCACCTGATTCAGGCATCCATCGCCTATACGCAGCCTAACCTTGGGACCGCGGCTTCGGGCATCCCCGGCTTCCCCTCGGGCAACAATCGGATCTCGATCAACTTCAACGGCGGCGGCCGCACTGACTACTTCTTCCCCCAGGGGCTGTACTCGGTCGCCGACATCGCGACGCAGCTGAATATCATCGCCAACAACGCCGGGTGGATCGCCTCGCCCACCGACTCCTTGTTCATCGTCCAGGGCGTCGTCGCGACGCAGAAAATAATCTTGACGGTGAACCCGGCGCCGCTCGCTGGGGGCGTGTTCCCGGCTGGCGGGATCGTGATCGACTTCCTCAACCCGAGCGTCGGCGCTCTGAACGACTCGATCGGACCCGTGCTCGGCTGGCCAACGTCGGGGCCGGGAGCAACCCTCACAATACCTGGAGGCGGCGCGGCGGCCATCGCGTTCTCGGCGCCGAACGTCGCGAACTTCGCCTTCACGTCAGCCTACGCCCTGTTCTGCTCCTTCGTCACCGACAGCTACCAGAACGGTCTGACGGGCAAGCTCCTGACGGTGTTCCCGCTGGGCACCTTCGCCCCCAACACGGTCATGTCTTTCACGCCGCCCTTGAAGTACCCGGTGCCGGTCGCCTCGGGCGTGTACTCGACGGTTGACTTCTTCTTCACTGACCAGAGCGGGAACCGACTCCTGCTGGCAAACTTTCAGGCGCCGACCCAGTTCTCGATCCTGATCGCAAAATCGAGTCCGACCGCGTCCTAACGTTGGCCGAGCTGCCCAAAGGCCTCTAGGTCGTTTTTCGCGCTGGCCAGGTAGTGGAGCGCCGCCAAGGCTCTGGGCCCGCAGTTTACCTCGTCGAAGCGCTGGTAGGCAACGTCGGGGTACAGGACGCCGCGCCCTTCTAGGCGACCTCTGATGGAGACGTCCCTCGGGGGAGGAAGCCCGAAGCTGTCCACGTACATAAGGACGGGCGCGTCCTTGGCGACCCGCACGCCCACCCAGTGGGTGCCGCCGCGCGCGTAGTCGCCGTAGTCGAGGTTGAGGATCGCTGAGGTGCCCGGTTTCATCGGCCGCCCGGGTGGGTAGAGCTCGTTGAACTGCGACCGCGCCCTGACCCCGAGGAACCCCGGGATGTATCGCTTGCCCCACTCGTCGAGCTCTACGTCGCTGGTCTCGCGGTTGAGGTTGAAGATGGCCCACGGGTCCGTTCCCGGTTTTGCGGTAGCCGCGAGCCCCCTACCGACGCGAGCGCCGGCGCGCCGACGTCCTGGCGCTACGGGGGGCGCCGCGGGGCTACTTGTAATCGCAGGGGATGGCCTCGCCTGAACCGGCCTCGAGGCTGAACGGCCGGGCACAGCCATGAACTGCGTCTTCCCGAACGAGCCTCTCACATTCCTCTCTCGGCGCGTGCGGTGGGATAGGCTCCCCCGAGGCCTTGTAGACGGCGTGCCGAAAGACTCCACAGGCAATATCCTGCGGTGCCACGAGAATCCCCCCGCCACAGTGGGGGCATTGGTAGATCCCGAAGTGCGATACGGTTGTGGGTGGTGCATCGGTCATGCAAGGCGAAGACCAAAGTATATTAGGGGCGGAAAACAGGCCGCGGGCCCGGCGGAAACGGCTCCTTGCGTAAAGCCCTAGAAGGCACCGAGGGCGTTCCTCTTCCACGTGTTCGTGGCGACGCAGACGTAGATGTAGTGCGTGGTGATCCCGAGGACGGTCTGAGACCCCCACCGGATCTCGCCCACGTTTCCGGTGGCGCTGCCGCTGGGGGACGCCCACGGAGTCACTATCTGGACCGTGTCCCCCCACACCGTGATGTAGTGGAGGTCACTGCTGGTGCTAGTATACGTGGTGTCATCGCTGCCGACGAACACACTCGCGTCTAGGACTCGGGTTGACATTACGGCCGCTATAGGCGCCGCTTTTTTTCGCCGGGCCGCGTTATTTGTAGATCGTGATCAGGCCCCCGAAGTTCAGCGTCGTCGTGAGAGTCGATGTTATATTGAGGTTTGCGGTTGTCCCCGCGGCTGTGAGGGAGAAAGTGACTTTCCCGTTGTACGCCCCCGCCACGTTGGCTTCTGACTTGTCCTGTGAGACCCCATTTGCGATGACTAGGGCGCCGGCGTTGTTGTACACCCTGTAGCTGAATCTGTATTCTCCGAAGCCGGCGATTCCTCCGCCGTTTGCGCTGGCCGTCACATGGATCTCGAAGACGTAGCCGGTAGATGTAGGGATCGCCAGGGAGGCTAGAGCGAACGTGCCGGCCGATATGGCACCCGCGGCGGACGTGACGTCCGTGACGTTGTTCCAGTTTAGGCCGGCCGTTACGATCGGGTGAGAGAAGGTGGGGCTAGACGATGTGAGCAGCTGCTGGTCTGTGATGTTCGTGCGGTGCTCGAGGCTGTTCCCATTTTTCGTGACGAGGTCGAACGTAGCCCCTGCAGCGAGTCCCGTCAGGTTGGCATTAGCGGCGTTGATCGTCACGAAGGTCGGGCTACTCGTCGTGAGGAGGGCCTGGTTGAAGAGCGTGTTGACGTTTGCGGCTGCTAGGGGCGCATTAGTGATGGTGAGCGTGTTCGAGGCGCTGTCGAGCGTCTTATTTGTGAATACCTGCGCGGTCGACGTGTCGGCCACGTTGTTCTTGAACGCGAGCGAAGTCCCCGAGAGCCCTAAGATGTTGGTGATCGCGTTGTTGTTCGCAATCCCGGCCGCATCTATTCGGAGGCGCTCGATGCTGTTCGTACCGATCTTGAATGGCTGATTGGCGAAGACGAACGCGTAGGCCTCGTTCGTGGTCTGGTTCGCTCCGAAGCTCACGATGTTCGTTCCCGAGTTCTGAAACAGGATGTCGTTCCCAGAGGTCGCCGACGTGTTGTTAACAGTGATCGGGTGGAACGACGGACTGTTCATCAGAAGCTGGTTGGTCGTCGTCGTCAGGGCGTTCGCGATAACCACCTGTGCGGTGCCAGACCCGACGCCGATTCTGACGGAGTTGGCCGTGTTGGCATGGCGGAGGGCCAGGTCGCCGATCGCAGAGCCAGAGAAGTAGCCGCCCACGGACTGCGCGCGCGCAAGGACGATGTCGCTGCTATTCCCAGATCCGATTTCGTAACGGGGCAAGGCCAGGGTCGTGGGGATGAAGGTTATCCCTTGGGGGGTGCTGTTAAGGACGTTCGCGCCGGCAAACAGCTTGACGTTCCCGGTACTGCAGGCGACGTAGGCCTCATTGGTCGACGCGTTGTAGCCGAACTCCGCCGCGTAGGTCCCGTTTTGCGTGCAGCGGTAGCCGTTGGCCGTGCCGCCCCCGTCGGTCCGGTTTATGACCACGCCGGCCTGAGCCGTGTGGTTGACGGTTATCGGGCCGTCGGTCGAGCCGCCGGTTACGACAACGAGCCCGGTGCCATTGGGGCTCAGATTCAGGTTCCCGTTTGAGCTCGTCGAGATCGCCAGTGGCCCAGCTGTGGTGGGGGCCAGAGAGTCCGCAGTCAGCGCGCTGCCAGCCTTAACTGCGACGCGGCCCGTGCCATCGGGGGATAAGAGGACGGCCGCGTTAGATCCCGTTGTCGACAGCGTCACCGTGCTACCGGGCGTGAAGTTGCTGTAGACGTCTGAGAACACGCCGGCAGTCGCGTTCAGGGCGCCGTTGATGGTGGCCGTGCCGTTGACAATCAGGTTTGTGAAGGTCGTCGTCCCAGTGACCACGAGGTTTGCCAACGTGGTGACGCCGCTCACGGCCAGGTTGGCGATGCTCGCGAAGCTCGTTACTATCAGGCTCCCCACGGTGAGCGTGATGAAAGACCCGCTGCTGCTGCCGCCGGTCGGGGTGTTGGGGTTATGTGGTAGGAGGCCGCTCATGGGTGCTCTATCAGTGCGCGCGTTTTTGGCCTGCGTGATATAGGATGTCGGCAAAACAAGCCCGCGCCAGGAAGTGCATCTACTGCGGCACGCCCACGGAGGCGAGGAAAACAGTGGTGTACCGCCTGATGGCCACAGACACCACCCATAGCGTGCCGGTGTGCCCAGCCCTCGCCTGCGAGAAGCTGCACGGGGAGGTCATGGAGGCCAGAGAGCGTCAGGCTCGCGAGGACCGAGAGGAATGAAGGCGCAAGCCCAAACTCAAAGCGGACCCGAGAGAACCGGCGAGAGGATAATAATTTTGACGGTCGTGGTGGTCGTGGTCGCGATCGAGTCCGCGTGAGCAGCGTCTTCGTGATGATCTCTACCTCGTAGCGCAGATCGAGCTGCTTCGCGATCTCCAGTACTTCCCCGAGAGGCGCCGCATTGGTCAAAGAGAAGGCCATCTCGGCCCGGCTTGCCCCGCCCTGGCTGAAGCCGTCTTTGAATGCTCTTAACTGCTCGAGTATCGTGCTCATTGTGCTTGTTCCGGATTCTTCGACATGCCTTTATCTAATGCCTCCATCGGGCCGCCCGTACGTGGTGGTGTCGCGGTACCCGCGCGGCGTCTGGGGCGCGTAGGCCGCCCGCGGCCCTGCGCGAGCCCTCGTGAAGCCTCCTGGAAATCCAGGAGCTGGGAGCCGCCGCGCGCCGAACGGCGGGGTGGCGAAACTCACGAGCGTCAGATCGCACTACCCATACCGGTCGTGAGTTTCGCCGCGACCCCTCAGCGGCCGATTTTCCGGCAGATGGAGCCCGGCGAGCTCGACAGCTTGGTTTCGAGCCAATGCCCGGGAGCTCTTGGAATTCCAAGAATATCGGGCCCAGTTCGCTGCTCAACGTTGAGCAGAAGGCGGCCCTGAGCCCGGCGCCCTGTGCACCGCCGCACAGCAGACGGCCCGGCGAAACTCACGACCGTGCTGGGTAGTGTGATCTGACGCTCGTGAGTTTCGCCGCGACCTTCTCAGCGGCTTCGCTGAGTAAACGGCGCGCCCTACCGTCTTCTCGTGGACTTCCACGAGAAAGGCCCCGCGCCCCTCTGTCCGTCTTGGGACAGCAAACGGCGCGGCGCCCCTCTATCAGTCTCGCTAGCCTCGAGTCCCAGTAGGCCGCGCCCACCGGGAGAGCAGATAGAGCAGCTCGTCAGCGGCGGCGAGCTCGTAGGCCGCGGCCTCAGCGAGCAGGGATAGAGGGCTCGGCAGAGACTGAGCTAACTTTACCCCGCGCCCCTCAGAGAATTGCCCAAGAATGTCTCATCCGCAATGGAAAAGTCCCTAACTGTTGCTTGCTGCAGTCGGGTATGGTATACGTATACCATACCCGACTGCAGCAAGCAACAGTTAGGGACTTTTCCATTG
>Ga0207711_10002186_pt1 | contig 17573 bp, 19 predicted proteins | sample KBSS34metaG_FD_184401 | JGI IMG/M metagenome (GOLD analysis project Ga0207711, IMG submission 184401) | Switchgrass rhizosphere microbial communities from Kellogg Biological Station, Michigan, USA - KBS S3-4 metaG (SPAdes) (version 2) | ecosystem: Host-associated > Plants > Roots > Rhizosphere...
TAGTGCGGTGTAACCGAGCCGCGCGCGTCAGCAAGCGGCAGTGGAGTTTTGTAAGGCCGTTGTAGCTCAGTTGGTAGAGCGTCCGTGGCGGAAGGTCATCGGATTGGCTCGCGACGGCGAGCGGCGCATGAGTTTTAGTAGGCCGTTGTAGCTCAGTTGGTAGAGCGTCCGTGGCGGAAGGTCATCGGATTGGCTCCTGGCGGCGAGCGGCGGATGAGTTTTAGCAGGCCGTTGTAGCTCAGTTGGTAGAGCGTCCGTGGCGGAAGGTCATCGGATTGGCTCCCGACGGCGAGCGGCGGATGAGTTTTAGCAGGCCGTTGTAGCTCAGTTGGTAGAGCGCGTCCTTGGTAAGGACGAGGTCATCGGTTCAATCCCGATCAACGGCTCCAGATTTTTTGAAGTGGTACTTGTACCTGCTTCGCAGCATTCCGACCGGTAAGCACTACATCGGAATCAGCGCGGACGTCGAAAAGCGTCTGAGAGAGCACAATACGAAGTCCGGACGTTGGACCAGCGCCTACAAACCGTGGGAGGTGCTTGGCACCGAGGAGTATCCGGATCGCTCGACGGCTGCGCGGCGTGAACGATTTCTAAAGAGCCGCGCTGGAATTGAGGCGCGAGAGGAGCTGATCAGAGAATGGCGAAGGAAAAATTTGATCGCAGCAAGCCGCACTGCAACGTGGGCACGATCGGACACATCGATCACGGCAAGACCACGCTGACGGCGGCGATCACGCAGACGCTGGCCAAGCACAATCCCAAAGTGAAGTTCCGGAGCTTCGATTCGATCGACAACGCGCCGGAAGAAAAAGCCCGCGGTATCACGATCGCGGTGGCGCACGTGGAGTATGAGACGGCCAAGCGGCACTATGCCCACGTCGATTGCCCCGGTCACGCCGATTACATCAAGAACATGATCACCGGTGCGGCGCAGATGGACGGAGCGATCCTCGTCGTCGCCGCTACCGACGGTCCCATGCCCCAAACCCGCGAGCATATTCTTCTCGCTCGCCAGGTCGGTGTGCCGTACATCGTGGTCGCGCTGAACAAGGTCGACATGGTGGACGATCCCGAGCTGCTCGAACTCGTCGAGCTCGAAGTGCGCGAGCTGCTCACCAGCTACGGATATCCGGGCAACGATCTGCCGGTCGTCAAAGTCAGTGCGCTGGGTGCGCTGAACAAGGAAGACAAGTGGGAAAAGACAGTCGACGAGCTGATGGAGGCCGTCGATAGCTACATCCCGCAACCGGTTCGGGAAAAAGACAAGCCGTTCCTGATGCCGATCGAAGACATCTTCTCGATCCAGGGTCGTGGCACGGTGGTGACGGGCCGTATCGAGACGGGCGTTTGTAAGATCGGCGAGGAAATGGAGATCGTCGGCTTCCGCGACACGCGCAAAACGGTCGTCACTGGTGTCGAAATGTTCAAGAAGCTGCTGGACACGGGCGAAGCGGGCGACAACGTCGGGCTTCTGTTGCGCGGCATTGAAAAGGACGACGTGGAGCGCGGGCAGGTCATCGCCAAGCCGGGATCGATCAAGCCGCACAAGAAGTTCAAGGGCGAAGTCTACATTCTTAGCAAGGACGAAGGCGGCCGTCACACGCCGTTTTTCAAGGGCTACCGTCCGCAGTTTTACTTCCGGACCACCGACGTGACAGGTGTCGCGCAGTTGCCGGCGGGAATGGAAATGGTGATGCCGGGCGATAACGTGGCGCTCGAAGTCGAGCTGATCACTCCGGTCGCCATGGACAAAGGGTTGCGCTTCGCGATTCGCGAGGGCGGCCGCACAGTAGGCGCCGGAACAGTATCGGAAATCGTGGAATAACGGAGTTACGTCATGGCTCGTGAACAGATTACATTTCAGTGTGGGGATTGCAAACGCAAGAACTACACCAGCATGAAGAATAAGAAGCTGACTACGGAGCGCATCGAACTGAAGAAGTTCTGCCCGTTCTGCCGTAAACACGTGGCGCACAAGGAGATCAAGTAGGGGTTCGGCACCAGGGACCCCTACGGAGTACACTGGAAGTGAATGTAGGGGCGTAGGTTTAACGGCAGACCAGCGGTCTCCAAAACCGCGAGTGGGGGTTCGAATCCCTCCGCCCCTGCCACCCCGCCTCTGGCGGCTTCAACGCGCTCCGCGCGAGAGAATTTAGTTTTCCAGTAGAAGGAATAGACTATGAGCGAAGCAACCGGCGGCATAGCGAAGTGGCCTACCCAGGTCAAGGATTATTTCGAAGAACTGCAGCACGAAATGAAGCTGGTCACCTGGCCGTCGTGGAAGCAGGTCCGCGCGACCACCGGTGTGGTGCTGGCAGCCGTGTTCGCTTTCGGCGCTTATTTTTTCCTGGTCGATAACATTATCGGAAAAGTGGTCCAGCGGGTTTACGATTACTTTACCAAGTAGGTTCACCTCCCAATGAGCGAAGAGATCCTCCCCGACGAGAACCCGATAGTTCCTGAACCGCCGGCCGAACCTATGTCCGACACTCCCGAAGCGGAGGCCGCGCACGACATGGTCGCGGAAGGCGGGCCGGCTCCGGCCGAGCCGTCGAATAAGAATTGGTTTATCGTCCACACGTACTCTGGTTTCGAGCAGAAGGTGGCGGATTCCCTGAAGAGCCGCGCGGACGCTTTCGGATTCGCCGACAAGATCGGGCAGATCCTGATTCCCACCGAAGAAGTAGTGGAGCTGCGCAACGGGAAGAAGATCACCAGCAAGCGGATGCTGTATCCCGGCTATGTTCTGGTGGAGATGGAAATGAACGACGAGCTGTGGCATGCCGTGAAGGCTACGCCGCGCGTCACCGGGTTTGTGGGTGGCGGGAATGCTCCCGTGCCGCTGACTGCCGACGAAGTGAACTCGATCCTGTATCGCCAGTCCACCTCGGCCGAGCGGCCCCGGCCCAAGCTCAGCTTCGAAAAGAACGAGAATGTGCGCATCGTGGATGGACCGTTCACTAACTTTTCCGGCAAGGTGGACGAGGTTAATCCCGAGCGCAACACGCTGCGCGTCATGGTCACGATTTTCGGCCGCTCGACGCCCGTGGAACTTGATTTTCTGCAAGTAGAAAAAATTTAAGAGGACCTAGGAGTTAGTCATGGCGAAGAAGGTAACAGGATCCGTTAAGCTGCAGATTCCGGCTGGCAAAGCCACGCCCGCACCGCCCGTCGGTACGGCGCTCGGTCCCCAGGGCGTCAATATCATGGAGTTCTGCAAGGCGTTTAACGCCAAGACCTCCGCCAAAGATCAGGAAGGTCTCATCATCCCGGTGGTGATCACCATCTATTCCGACCGCTCTTTTACCTTCATCACCAAGACGCCTCCGGTGCCGGTGCTGATCAAGCGCGCTTGCGGCCTGGCCAAGGGGTCGCCCGAGCCCAACAAGAATCGCGTGGGCAAGATCACGCAGGCTCAGGTGGAAGAGATCGCCAAGATCAAGATGCCGGATCTCAACAGCTTCGACCTGAAGTCGGCCATGGAGCAGGTGAGAGGCACGGCCCGGTCCATGGGCGTCGACGTCGTCTAGTTCGGCCCTGTGTTAAAACAATCGTGTGGTCTTCAGATCCACGCGAATCCTTGTCCAGCACTGGAAGCTGACGGCGATCGCCGTTTTCTCTCTATCGATCGCGATGGCTCTGGGCGTCATCAGCCTGAGTGTTTCGAACACTTTGCTGCTGCTTCTTCCCGCAGCCCCCGAGCCGGAACGATTGGTCAAGATCTACGCGCACACTCCCAGCGAGGCTGTCGACGGGGTCTCCTATCCGGATTACAAGTACTATCGCGAGCATAACCAGGTTTTCACCGACATCGCCGCACTTCCGAACTCGATCCAGGTAAATACGACCAACGATGGCAAGCGTGAAATCAAAGTTGTCGGCCGGCCTGTTTCCGAAAATTACTTCGCGGTGATGGGGTTGCGTCCGCACCTGGGACGGCTGTTGGCCCCCGGTGACGATTTCGTTGCCAAACCGGTCGCCGTGCTCACTTTTATGTGCTGGCAGCGCTTGGGCGCCGACCCGAATATCGTCGGCCAGGAAATTGCCGGCCACACCGTGGTTGGCGTCGCACCTAAGGAATTCACCGGGTCCTTCTATGGCTTTAACGGAGATCTTCTGACGTCGCTGCCTCGCTCCGATCCGGACTATACCAAGCGCGACGCGCGGCCGTTGTTTCTCATTGCCCGGCTCAAGCGAGGCGTCAGCAGGCGGCAGGCGCAAGCGGATATGGCGACACTTTCCGGCCAGCTTGCATCCGCGTTCCCTAAGGAGGACAAGGATGTCTCCGCACTGGTGACCCGCGCCACGCTTCTTCCGCCGTCCGATCCCGGCATCCAGGTTGCGTTCGCGATTCTTATGGGATTTGTCATGCTGGTGCTCCTGGTTGCCTGCGCCAATGTCGCGAACCTCCTGCTTGCGGTTGCCGTCGGCAGAAGGCAGGAAGCCTCGATCAAGCTGGCGATCGGTGCGCCCCGGGGACGCCTCATCCGCGAATTTCTGAAGGAAAGCGCGCTGATCAGCGCGGCTAGCGCGGCGATCGGGTACGCCACAGCCGCGGCTTTGATCGCGCGATTTTCCGATTTCTCGATCGAACTTCCCATGATGGGCGCCTATTCACTCGGATTCACGTTGAGGCTCGACGCAACGGTGATCGGTGCAACGGTCGCGCTCATGCTCATTGCGATCTTTGCAACGGGGCTGGCTCCGGCACTCTACGCCTCGCGGCCGGATCTGGCGCAGGTCCTGGGCGGGGAAATCGTAGTCGGCGGAACCCGTAAAAATGCGCGCCGCAAGGCGCTGGTGATAGTTCAGGTGGCCGTGTGCACCCTGGTCCTGGTGGGTACAGGACTGTGCCAGCGCAGTCTCTACAATCTTCGTCATACCGATCCGGGCTTCTCTCAACGCAAACTCGTGGCGGTGACGATCTATCCCCAGACGGGAGCGAACGAAGAGCGAGGCAAAGAGCTGCAAAAAAAAGTTCGCAGCGCTGTGTCCGGTTTGGCCGGTGTGGAAGCGGTGACCATGGTGTCGAGCCTTCCTCTGGCGCTGGGCTATAACGACCTGCCTGTGAAGCTGCCGGATCGCGATAAGAAAATCTCCGTGGGACAAACCACGGTGGATAGCGATTACTTTTCTACTTTTGGAATTCGATTGCTGAGCGGTCGAGTCTTCAACTCCGGCGATCGCGAAAAGACCCCAGAGGTCGCCGTAATCAATCGCACCATGGCGGACATGTTGTGGCCGGGGCAGGACGCTATAGGCCAGACCGTGCTGACCGGTGATACTCCCCGCAAAGCCACCGTGATCGGCATAGTGGGCGACGGGAAGTATGGGAGCTTCGACGAGGCACCGCGTGCCGTTCTCTATTTCGCGCTCAGCCAGCACTTCCAACAAACCGTGATTGCGGTGGCCAGGACCAGGGACGACCCTGGCCTGTGGGTCGAGCCAGTCCGTCAAACTGTACACGGCCTGGGGATCGAGCTTCCGTTTCGGCCGGTGACGTTCGACTCCTGGACGAACTTCAACCTTTTGATCGAGCGCGTCACGGTAGCGGCCGTGGCGGGGTTGAGTGCGCTGGGAGTGCTGCTCGCGGTCGTGGGTCTCTTCGGCGCGATTTCTTACTCCGTCAGCGAGCGCAAAAAGGAGCTGGGCATCCGCGTGGCGCTGGGAGCGCGGCCGGGACAGTTGCTGGAAATGGTTCTGCGCCAGACACTCGTAATCACCGGGGCAGGGACGGCCATCGGGATCCTGCTGGGCGTGGGCGCCACGGTACTCCTTCGGTCGCAATTCTATGGAGTGAGTGCGGTGGAATGGACCGTGCTCGTCCCAGTCACCTTCGCGATGCTGGCCGTATCGGCGCTGGTGGCCTGGCTATGTGCGCGGTCATGGATCACCATCGATCCGATGGAAGCGGTGCGGCACGCATGATGATCAGAATTGAGCGCGCAGTGCTCTTCCTGATGGCCGCAGTTCTGGCCGCCGGGCAAGAGCAGCCCGTAAGCTTTGGAACCACCGTGGTCGTCCCCGGCGGTCTCGAAGGCGTCGTCTATCACATCCCCAAGAACTCGAAGGTGATTCCCGACCTTCGTAAGATCAAGCCGCAGGGAAAAATCTACGTTTCGGCGCTCAACATCCCGCTTCGTGATTTCACAGAAGGATTTCCGGGAGTAACCAAGCGCCAGGAATGGTTCGCGATTGACTACACGGGACGGTTCTGGATCGAGAAACCTGGTCTGTACCATTTCGCGCTCACATCCGACGACGGTTCGCGGCTCGACATCGACGATCAGACGGTGGTGGATAACGACGGCATCCACCCGGTGGATACGAAATCGGCGAGCATCGAGTTGAGCGGAGGAATCCACAGAATCCGCGTGCAGTATTTCCAGGGTCCGCGCTTGCAGGTGGCGCTGGTGCTTCAGATCGCGGGTCCGGACGATCCGGAGCAAGCTCTGCGCGTGTTCAGTACGGACGAATTCAAGCCGCCCGCGAATCCCGAGGACTGGAAGTTTCCCAGACGCTAGCGACTACTTTTGTTCAGCCGCGGTCGAATCGGCCGGGCCCATCCCGACGATCTGCAGCACGCATTCCACGTCCTTGGCGCCGTCGTAGTGGATCTGCTTGCCGTAGTGCGTTACGAAGCTGCCCGCCGGAATCGGCTTGGTGCTGTCCGGATCGTACTTGGGGCCCCAACCTACCCACCAAGTTCCAGAGATCACCGTGATAAACCGGTCGTTAGGATGCATATGCGGACGGCTCATGTGGCCGGGCGACCACTTGGTGAGAACGATATACAGTCCGGGTTTGGCGGGATCGCCGTACAGCACCGCGGTGGAGTTGCCCGAGGCGCTGGTGTTCCACTTGATGTTGGCAGGCAGGGTGACGTTCATCACCTTGGGATCGGGTTCCGCCGCGTTCACCAGGCCGAACAAAGTAAACATGGTGGTCGCCGAGCCGGCGATCCACAAACTTCGCAGCAATCGAGCGCGTGTCATGGTGGGTTCTCCCTGGACACCTATTGTATCCGGGAAGCGGGCGGAAAATCAGTGAGCGAGATCGATGCCGAGCTTCTTTAGTTCCTCGGCGTAGTAGCGCTTGTGCAGCAGATCCCACTCTTCGCTGCCTTCTGCGATTTCCTTCTTTTGCGTGCGGATCTTGGTGCGGGCGGCCTTGTCGACCTTCTCCTCGGTCACCAGGATCTCCGTCATCACTTTGACCAACTCCAGGCGCACGTCGTTGGGATCGCGCTTGAGTCGGAAATCGCGGCTTTTGCGGAGAGCGGCCACCACTTTGTGGGAAATATCGTTGATCTTGTCGCGCGAGAGCTTCATCGAGTCGCCCGTATCGCGTCCCGAAGCCCGGATGACCTTGCGCTGGGTGATCAGGGTGTTCTTGATGCGCCGGAACATGTCCTGATAGCTGACGCCCTCACGGCGCATGTAGTCGCTGTATTGGCTGAGGAGATCGCGCACCTCGTCGTTGAGGCGATCCTCGATACTCAAATCCTCTTCGACCACGCTGGCGATGAATTCAGCGGCCACCTGATTATCGGTGGTCTCAATCCACTGGGGCGTGAGTTTTTTGACGATTTGGCGCGAAACGAAGTCGACGAACTCGCGTGCGAGCAGCATTCCCTGGATCTCAGTCTATCGGCCCGAGTGCAAGGGTGTCAATGTGAGCCGTCGCCGCGATGATTCTGAAGGAATTCCTGGTCGATGGGTTTTCGGCCCCGGAAGCCCTCCTCGGCGCCGTGCCAGAAGCGGATCTGGTCCTCGCCCAGCTTCCAGCACAGGCAGACATCGCGATCGCGATAGCGGGTCATGAAGTCCAACAGGCCGATGTCCAGATCCTTAACCACCGCCCCCGCTTCGTGGATCTCATCCAGGGCTTCCTTGAGGGCGGAAATGCTGGTATCGCGGCGGGCCCTGGTTGCCAGGACCTCGCCAGGATTCACTCGTGCGCCACCGGAAGACCGCACGTGTTCGCTGGTGCGGTCCATATGCTCCTGGGCTTTCTGGGATTCGGTTTTGTGAAACAGAGCTTCACGGAGATGACGCTCCACCTCAGGCAGCGCGAGCTGCGCCTCGGGCAGCGTGAAATAACGCATATGTTCCTAGTTTACGCGGCTGGAGTCGGCCTTTAAAAGACGTTCGAATACCGGCCGCAGGCGCGAGTACAGATACGACAGCGCCAGCAGCAGGATCCCTAGCGCCAGGAATGCGGTGATGCGGAATAGCCGGCCCAGGACCCAAACGTCGACCAGATAGAGTTTCGCCACCACTAGTACAACCAAGGCGAGCCCAAGTATGCGGTGGATGGCCGCCTGCGTCTTGACTCCGATCGCCACCAGGATCACCGCATAGATGGTCAGCATCACGGAGATGGCGATGATCTGAACCCCGCTTTGATTCTCGGGCGCGACGTTCCGGCCCACCCATCCGCCGATTTCGAGGCTCAGTCCGAACAGTAGGACCGCGTGTCCGGCGATGTAGGCCACGGCAGCATCTACGGCGGGCGCTAGAAATTTCGCCGAGAGCCACAGGGCTGCGGTCGAAACGGCGAACGTCAGGAAGCGGGTGTTGAGCAGCGTGGAGTATTCGGAGCTTTGCGAGTAGATGAAGGTGTCGAGGACGAGCAGGCGCGCTATCGCGAGCATGAGCACAATCCAGCAGGCGCTGCGCAGCCATTGGTTGGAAGATCGGACGGCTAGCCACGCCAGCGCGGTTCCTTCGAGCGCCCAGGCGATGGTGATGCGGAATCCGGCGAACTGAATAGGAACTGCCAGTGTCGCGAACGCAAGTGCGACGCCGAGGGTCAGGCTCTGAGCTTCGGAGCGAGGCTCATACCGACTGGCGAGCAACAAATGGACGCCGCCGACCGCAGCGGCCAACAGACCCATGTACTGGTGATGGGCGGCGTTGAGTAGCGCGTAGGACGCACCAAAGTAAAACGCACCATTGGCGGCAACGACTCCTAAATCGGGGAACTCCCTGGGTTTCCGCCACGATGCCCATGAGAGAAAAAGTAGAAATGCCACGGACAGCGCCCCGAAAGGAGCATCCATGCCGTACCAGAACCTGTAAGGAAGCCAAAAGCAGGCTAAGGTCAAGAGGGGTGCCAGCATCTCAGTACGCAGGAGTCCCACTGCGACGAGGGGAAGATTCCACCAGACGAATCGGCTATTGTCCTTCCATATGACAGCTAACGCAATCGAAGTGGCTAGTTGAAATACGGCCCATAGTTGAGGAAATGTGGCGAAGCTAAACTGCGCGTAGAAGGCAAACGCGAATACGGTGGCGACCGGGCGATTGGGGTCGCCAAACCATTGATTGAACCAGCCTGCATAGAGGATGATGGTCGCGGCTGCGGCGATCGGCTCAAGCGCCTTCCATCGACGGTTGCGCGCCAGCAGCAACGCCCCTGCGTTCAGCAGGAAGACGTAGCCGAATAGAATCCAGGGATGATCCTCGCCGGTGGAAAGTGCAGGCGGGGTCAAATAGCCGCCGATCATCGCGAGCACGGCGACAGCCTGCGAGTTATAGAGAACCGCAAGCCCCATCGCGCCGCCGGTCACGGCAGCCATGGCGACAAATGCAAGGCTCTGCGGAAGCAAGTGGTAGAGCATGGCGGCCGCGTAGATCGAGAGGTACAGCAGCGCTAAGCCTAGGCCGATGACTCCCTGCGCGAAGACAGTCTGTCCGCGTCGCCACACGCGATCTCCCGCGAGGAGAGAAATGATTGCCGCTGTGAAGCCCAGGGCTACCCGAGCGCCGGGTCCGAACCAATCGTTATCGACGCCGTATTTAAACAGGAAGGCCGCGCCGAGCAGCAGGGTGACGACGGCGATGCGATTGATCCAGTTGAGCCCGATCGTGGTCTCGAGCGGAACGGGTGGCGCGTCGGGGACCGCTCCATCACGGTCGCGGCTCGGAAGCGGGGCGGGAGCTGGCGGGTCAAATGATGGGAGCGGAGGAGGCGTTGCAACGCCCGACTCCAAGCCGCGCACGCGCTCCTCTAAGTCGCGTTGGCGGCGAACCAGTTGCGCCAATTCTTCGGAAAGGGCTCTAAACCGCTCCTCATCAGGTCCCGGCACTGTTTACACTATAAATAGAAACTCATGTCTGAATCCGAGATCCCTCTGCCACCCGCCACTTTCGAATTCCTGGTATTTTCTCTCAAGATGCAAGCGGAAATGCGCTTGGGTCTGCTGAAATTGGGCGAAGGAATGGATGAGGAGCTGAATCTTCCCGCCGCCCGTCACACCATCGATATGCTCGCGATGATTGCCGAGAAGACAAAAGGCAACCTGAGCCTGGACGAACAGAGGCTGATCGAAAACTCGCTGACCGAGCTGCGGTTCCGCTTCGTGCAAGTCAGTGAGAGCGGTACAAAAGTCACGCCTAAGGAAACACCGGAGGCGTGAGTACGCCCGCCATCAAGATAACCGTGCTCGGGTCGGGCACCAGTTCGGGTGTTCCCACCATTGGTTGCACCTGCGAAGTATGCGCCTCGACCGACCCTCGCGACAAGCGGCTGCGTCCTTCGATCCTGTTGCAGTATGACGGCCACAATGTGGTGGTCGACACCACACCCGATTTTCGCCAGCAAGTGCTGCGCGCAGGCTTGAGCCGGCTGGATGCGATTCTCTACACGCATGCCCACGCCGATCACATTCTGGGCCTGGACGACGTTCGTCCGTTCAACTTCCGGCAGCGCGAATCCATCCCCGTGTATGGAACCGAAGATACGCTAGCGGCGTTGCAGCGCGTGTTCTGCTACGCCTTTGACGAAAAGATCGAGTCCATGGTGCCTAAGCTCGATTTGCGCCGGATGGACGAAACGCCGTTTGAACTTTTCGGTCTCGAGTTCGCTCCCATCCGTGTGATCCACGGAAAGGGCACGGTGTACGGCTTCAAGTTCGGAGCGGCGGCGTATCTGACCGATCATAGCGACATCCCGTCGGAGTCGAAGGCACAATTGCGAGGGCTGGATGTGCTGTTTCTAGATGCGCTCCGGCACCGCCCGCATCCCACGCACACGACACTGGAGCGCGCGGTGGAACTGGTGGAAGAGCTGCAACCGAAGCGCGCGTTCTTCACCCACATGTGCCATGACCTGCAGCATGAACGCACGGAGGCGACACTTCCGCCGCACGTCAGGCTGGCTTACGACGGCCTGGAGATCGACGTGGAGCCGGCCGCGTGATCACGCGCGATCTTAGCCAGGCTAAAGGCTTCAAGCCGTGCGCGCTGACCATCGGCAATTTCGATGGCGTCCATCTGGCCCATCGCCAGTTGCTGCGGACGACCTTGGAAGCCGCCGGTAGCGCCGGTTTGCGGCCAGCGGTCTTGATGTTCGATCCGCATCCTTCTTGCGTAGTAGCTCCCGAGCGCGCGCCGCGATTGCTAACGTCCATTGAGGAGCGTTGTGAGCTCATTCAGAGGGAAGGAATTGAGCACATCCTGGTTCAGCCTTTTACAACGGAGCTTGCGAAACTCACCCCGGAGGAGTTCGCCAGTCAGTTCTTACGCGATGGGCTGGGCGCGAAATGCGTGGTCGTTGGGGAAAACTTTCGGTTTGGCTGCCAGCAGGCCGGCGACACCGACACGCTTAGAGACCTTGGTTCGCGGCTGGGGTTTGAGGTGCGCCTGCTCGAGACAGTTCAATGGCGCGGAAAGCGCGTGTCCTCGGGCGAGGTTCGCAAGCAAGTGGCTTCGGGAAACGTCGGCATCGCGGGACGTTTACTCGAGCGCCCGTATGCCATTTCCGGCGAAATTGTGCGCGGACACGGTATCGGCTCGAAACAGACGGTTCCGACGCTGAACCTTCGCACCGAAGCACAAGTGATTCCGGCGCGCGGCGTCTACGTCACGCGGACGAGCGAGTTCGATAGCACGCGGCAGTGGACTTCGATCACCAATATCGGCTACCGGCCAACCTTCGGAAACGACGAGGATCTGACCATCGAGACCTTCCTACTGGATCCGTTGGAGGGAGCTACACCGGAACGGATTCGTCTCGAGTTTTTGCGGCGGGTGCGGGATGAACAGAAATTCGAGAGTCCTGAGGCGTTGAAGGCGCAGATCCTGCGCGATGTGGGTCGCGCCAAGGCATATTTTCGCAGGGTGCAGCGACTGTGACGGTCATGAAAGTGTCATAACGCGCGTCCAGAACCGCGGTGAAATGCCTCATTCTGGGCTTCGATGCGATCTTCTGCTGCTGTTCTCATTTTCCTGACGACGGTCCCGGGATTCGGAGGATCTGTCAAGATAATCGCTGGACGGTCGTATTGCCGGGTGTTCGATATACCTTCCTGGGGCGGCAGCGGGGAAGCACAGTTACTCCATGAGACACCCACACTGGAGTTTCGGCAGCAAGACTCGGATCACCTTCTCTACGCCGCTGCGAGGTTCTCGTCGGGTTTGGTGACTTCATACGGTGCGCATACGTATAGTCTTGGCGCGACGAGTGGAAAGGCAACTCTCTTAACGGACACTCAGTGGCAGACCGCCACGCTCATTAGTCACTATATCGATCGCGGCAGATCTTGGCCCGTATCGAGTGAAACCTCCGTATCTTATGCCGGCCGTACCTTTCCACGCACCGGGAAATACTGGGCGGATATAGGTGTCGGTCCCGGAAGTCTGATCGCGATTTCCAGTTGGACCGGCAAGCCCACCAATGACGATGATCTGATGTTCATTCCCGTCTTGGCGTTGCCTTTCCTCTTACCATCCATGATCACTGATGCCAACCGCCCGAGCCATTGGTTCGCTGAGATCTACGATGCCGGCAACGGTCAGAAACTGGCTAGCATCAGCGCCAACTCCCGCGGTTTAGGTGCCCACTGGGGAAGTTACTGGCTGAGTTCTGGTCAATTCGTCGGAGAGGACGGACCTAGCAAACGCCTTGTCGTTTGTGACTTCCGAACAAAACCTCATTAAGATGGATACATGTCTCTTTCAGCCGGCAAATTAAAGCACATGAAAGCGCTTTCGAACCAGGAGGGCATCATCGCCGCGGCCGCGATGGACCAGCGCGGGAGCTTGCAAAAGTCGATTGCGAGCGCGAAGGGCGTCGACGCCAAAGCGGTCACGCCGGAGATGATGTCGGAGTTCAAAACCGCGGTGACCAAGATTCTGACGCCGCATGCGACGGCGATCCTGCTGGATCCTGAATTCGGTCTGGATGCCGCCAAGGCGCGCGCATCGAACGCGGGTCTGCTGCTGGCATACGAAGAAACCGGATACGACAATTCCCAACCAGGGCGCCTGCCGGACTTGCTGCCGCACGTTTCCGTGAAGCGCATCCTTGAGTGGGGCGCGGATGCGGTGAAGATTCTGATTTACTACACGCCGTTCGATGATCCCGGCGTCAACGATATCAAGCATGCCTTCGTCGAGCGCATTGGCGCCGAGTGCCAGTTCTATCAAATCCCCTTCTTTCTGGAGTTTGTCGGCTACGATCCCAAAGGCGGCAATGAGAAAGGTCTGGAGTTCGCCAAGATCAAACCGCAAGTGGTGATCGGGAGCATGAAAGAATTCACCAAGCCGCAGTACAACGTGGACGTGCTGAAAGTGGAAGTCCCGGTGAATGCGGAGTTCGTCGAAGGCAGCGCGGTTTACAAAGGTGAGAAGGCGTACACTCGCGCCGAGGCGCTGGCTTATTACCGGCAAGGCGCGGAGGTTGCGACCAAGCCGTTCATCTACTTGAGCGCAGGCGTCAGCAATGCACAATTCGTTGAGAGTCTGAGCATGGCGAAGGAAGCCGGCACGGATTTTTCGGGCGTGCTGTGCGGCCGTGCGACCTGGAAAGAAGGCATGCCGATCTACGCCACCAAAGGGGTGAAGGCACTCGAGGATTGGCTATCGAGCGAGGGTGTGAAAAACATCAACGCCGTCAACGCCGCTTTGAAGGGCGCGACGCCTTGGACCAAAAAGATGGGCGTCGCGGCCTAGGCCCCTGCTAAAAAATTAGCTTGACAGGGCGTTCGCAGCCATGCTAAATAATTAGCATGGTCGGTTTGAGCAGACGCGAACGCCAGATTCTGGACATCCTCTACAGTCGGGGCAAGGCGACGGCAGCCGAGATCCTGGCGGCGCTCCCCGATCCTCCCAGCTACTCCGCCACGCGCGCGCTGCTCCGTATTCTGGAACAGAAGGGGCACATCCGGCACGAATCGGACGGCCCGCGCTACGTCTTTCTGCCCAAGGTTTCGCGGCAGAAGGCTCGGGCCAGCGCGCTCAAGCACATGCTCACCACCTTTTTTGACGGATCTGCCGCGGAGGCCGCCGCCGCCCTGGTAGACGGATCCGCAGCGAGACTTTCATCCGAGGAACTCGACCAACTGCAAGCATTGATCGACAAAGCCCGCAAGGAGAAAAGCAATGACTAATCTCATCCTGACTGCAGCCCTAAAAGGGACCATCGTACTGGGCGCCGCCTGGATCGCAACGGCGCTGCTGCGCCAGCGGTCGGCCGATCTGCGCCATCGAATCTGGCTAGCGGCGTTAGTGGCGTTCGCCGTATTGCTGATCCCGATTGCTCCTCCGCAGACCTTGCGGATCGTAGTCGATACCGCTGCGGCAGGCATCGGAACCGCGAGGGCCTCCGCGCGTTCCGTATCCGTGCTCCCCATAGTGTGGTCGGTGATCGCCGCGTTGCTCCTTCTGCGCTGGGGCGCGGGGATCTTCCGGCTGCACCGCATCACTCGTTGTTCACGACCGGGATCGCGACCAGCAAACGGTTTTCGCGTCAGCGACGCCATCACCACTCCGATGACCTGGGGCGCCATCCGGCCGGTGATCCTGGTCCCGGCCTATGTCGAGGATTGGCCCGCAGAGCAGCGCGACGTGGTTCTGTCCCACGAACGTGCGCACATCCAGCGGCATGACTGGCTGTCGCAAGGTTTCGCGCAAGTGATGACCGCGGTGTTCTGGTTTCATCCGCTGGTGTGGGTGGCTGCGGCCCAAATGCGTCAGGAAGCCGAGCATGCCGCCGACGATGCAACGCTCGCGACAGGCGTCCATGCGTCCGATTATGCCGACCGGTTGATGGCCGTAGCGCGCCAAGTGTCGGGGCCGTCAACGATCCCAGGAGTCGCGATGGTCCGGAAACCCGCGCTGACTTCGCGCATCGCAGCCATTTTGGATACGGCCCGCACACGAACCGGCGCAAGCGTCGCCGCGCGAATCGGAGTGATGCTCGCGGCAGTGGCGTTACTGGTTCCATTGAGCGCCTTCCAAAATCGGAATGTATACCACGTGGGCGACGAAGGGGTGGCCTCTCCGTCCGTGACTTACAAGGTGCAACCAAGCTACACGCCGGAAGCTAAGGAAGCCAAGATCCAGGGAGGAGTTGTGCTCACTCTCGTCGTGAACGCCCAGGGCCGAGCCGACGATATTAAGGTGACTCAGTCCCTGGATCCAGGGCTGGATGCGAACGCTGTTGCCGCTGTCGGCCAATGGCTGTTCAAGCCGGGAATGAAAGACGGCCAACCCGTGGATGTCGCCGTGAGGATCGAGGTCAACTTCAGACTGCTGTAGTCGCGGTGGCAGGCGCTGTGTCGCTGGCGGGGAATTCGACTCCCTCCCAGCGCGCGACGACGGCGGTCGCCAGGCAGTTGCCGAGCAGGTTTACCGACGTGCGCGCCATATCCATCAGCGCGTCGACCCCCAGCAGCAGCGCGACGCCCTCCAGTGGCATGTTGAACGTAGCCAGGGTTCCCGCAAGGATCACCAGCGACGCGCGCGGAACGGCTGCGACCCCCTTGCTGGTCAGCATCAACGTCAGCATCATGGTAGTCTGCGTTCCCAACGAAAGATGAATTCCCGCAGCCTGCGCTACAAACATGGACGCCAGGGAAAGATATAGCGTCGAGCCATCCAGATTGAAGCTATAGCCGGTCGGGAGCACAAATGCCGCGATGTGTTTCGGCACGCCGAAGCTCTGCATGTTTTCGAGCGCCAGGGGCAGGGCAGCTTCGCTCGAGGCTGTCGAGTAAGCGATTAGAAACGGCTCGCGTACCCAGCGGATGAAGCGGCGCAAAGGGATCCGGGCGATCGCGGTGACCGTGCCCAGCACCACCACGATGAAAAACATCTGCGTCGCGTACAGCGTCAGCACAAGCTTGCCGAGATTCAGTAAGACTCCCAGGCCTTTGTCGCCGATAGTGGCCGCCATGGCTCCGAATACTCCCAGCGGGGCGAACAGCATCACATAGTTGGTGTAGCGGAACATCACGTCGGAAAGGGCCTGGCAGAAGTCGACTACGGCTCGCGATTTTGCGGGTATGGCAGCGCAGGCGGTTCCGAACAAGAACGAAAACATCACGATCTGGAGCACCTCGCCGCGCGCCATGGCGTCAATAATGCTGGTCGGAAAGGTGTGCTCAATAGTTTGCTGCAGCCCGGCCCCGGCGGTAGCGATTCCCGGATTCGCACCGGGCGTCAACGCGACTCCAACGCCCGGTTGAACCAGATTCGCCGCGCCCAATCCGATCACCAGAGCCAGCGTGGTGACGATTTCGAAGTACAGGATCGCCTTACCGCCGATCCGGCCCATGGTCTTGATGCTGCCGGCTCCGGCGATTCCGACCACCAGCGTCGCAAAGATGAGCGGAGCGATGATCGACTTGATCAAGCGGAGGAAGATGGTCCCGAGCAGGCCGAGCTCTTTCGCGGGTCCCGGGAACATCGCACCGAAGGCGATACCGGCGACTAGCGCGATCAGGATCCAGACGGTGAGCGACGGTCTCTTCACCGGTCACCTTTCACCTTTCACCCCACTTCAGTTTTTCTCGCAACACGTCGAAGAACATCATGTCGGGCGGGCGTACCAGGCTGATGCAGTGCTCCGACCGGCGGCAGACAATACGGTCGCCGGATTCGAGGATCTCGCCCACCTGGCCGTCGATAGTCATGTAGGTCGGCGAATTGTAGAGCACGATCACCTGGATCTCGCTCTCATCGGGCACGATGACCGGACGATTGGTGAGTGTGTGCGGACAGATCGGCGTGATGGCGGTGGCGGCCACCGAAGGGAACATGATGGGTCCGCCGGCCGAAAGTGAGTAGGCGGTAGAACCTGTGGGTGTCGCAACGATCAAGCCGTCGGCCTTATATACGCACACGAAGTGGTTGTCGACCTGAACCTCCAGGTCGATCATGCGGGCGATTTCCGCTTTCGTCAGCACCACGTCGTTCAAGGCTTCGTGGGAGGTAACGCGCTGCTCGCCTCTCCACAGCTCGACGTGAAGCATGCGGCGGCGGACGACGCGAAAATCGCCACTCAGGGCGCGTTCGAGCTGCGGATACAGCTCGTCGATCTTAATGGCAGTGAGGAAGCCGAGGCCGCCCAAGTTCACGGCGAACAGCGGGAGGTCGCGCTCTCCATCATGAACCAGAGATGCGCGCGCCGCCGAAAGAAGCGTCCCGTCTCCGCCTAACACCACCAATAGCTGCGACTCGGCCGCCACCTGATCGCGCGAGAGGGCAGGGGAGCGTCCAGCGTATCCCGCGGCTCCCTCGTCAAGATAGACGGTGATGCCGCGCGATACGCTGGACGCTCCCCTG
>Ga0207711_10002189_pt1 | contig 17543 bp, 16 predicted proteins | sample KBSS34metaG_FD_184401 | JGI IMG/M metagenome (GOLD analysis project Ga0207711, IMG submission 184401) | Switchgrass rhizosphere microbial communities from Kellogg Biological Station, Michigan, USA - KBS S3-4 metaG (SPAdes) (version 2) | ecosystem: Host-associated > Plants > Roots > Rhizosphere...
GGACATGACATGACCAACGGCAAAAGAAAGATTGACCTTATACGCACAATGCGTGACGATGCTGGGGAAATCTCATGAAACCCGCAACCCTCACCGCCAAACTAAAAGAGTGGCAAGGCAGCCGGACCGCGGTCGAGGCCGCGCGCGACCTGGGCATCAGCCCGCGCACCTATGAAGGCTGGCGGGACGGGCACCGTCCGCGCGGCCTCGGCCTGACCGCGCTGCTGGGCATCCTTGGCCAAACCAAACCCAAACCCAAATCCAAGCCCACCCCCAACGGCACCCGCCAGAAACGGAGCACCAGCAAATGAAACTCGAAGCCCTGGAACAACTGGTGAACAAAACGCCCTTCACGCCGTTCCGACTGGTGACGAGCGCCGGGAGAATTTACGAAGTGCCGCACCGCGAACACATCTGGCTGCACCACGTATTGATCGGGGTAAAGAACGCCGATGGCACCGGAGCGTTTATCAGTCCCGATCAAATCGTGAGCGCCGAAGTGGACCGCCCCCCCAACCGCCGCAAAAAAGCCGCATGAAAACCCGGTACCTCCTCCTGTCGTGCGCATTGATCCTCGGCGGCTGTGCCAATCCAGGGATCGTGCAGATGTCCCCCGGCGTCTATATGATCGCCAAGAGCAACGGCGCCGGGATGTTCTCCAACATGCCGAAGATGAAAGCCAACGTCGTGAGGCAAGCCACGGAATTCGCCGAGCGCCAGGGCAAAGTAGTTGAGCCCATCTCGATGCACGACACCGTTCCAACGCACGGCTTCCCCACCGTCGAATACCAGTTCCGCCTGGTGGACAAACCCCTCGGCCCGACCACGCCATGAAATCGGCAATCGCAATCCTTTTTGGAGTTGCCGCGACGCTAGCCCTGCTGGCCGGCCTGTCCCGCCTTGGCGATTGGCTGGACGCATCGGACTACGGACTGGCAAGGGCTCTGGGCGGCGTGATCATTTATCCGGGGCTGCTGCTGGTCATCGCCGTCGGAATTCTCGTTGTGTCAAAGCTTCTCGACCGCCCGCACAAATCCTAAACCAGCGCCCGCCCCATGCCTTCCACAGAGGAAAAGAAAAAGAAGAGCATCACAATCCGCAACGGCAGCGTGCGCATTAAGATCTTCACCGCGCGCGGCGGAGGCGGAAACGGCCAGTATGTTCGCTACGAGTTCCGGTGGACCGATCATCACGGCGTCCGTCACCGGATAAAACGCTCGCTCCTGTCCGAAGCCAAAGAAGAAGCCACCCGCATCGCCGCCGACCTCGCCCGCGGACACCACCACGCCGAACTGAGCCTGGCGGATTTGTCCAACTTCCGGGCCGCCACGCAGAACCTGGTATGGTGCGGAAAAAAGCTCGAACTGGTGACCGCCGAATACGCCGCCTGCCTGCGCCGCCTCCTTGACGGGTTGGAAGGACAGGAGACCCCCGTTCCCTCCCTCGACGACCTCGCGTCCTTCTGGCTGGCCAATCGCAACGCGGTGCCCGTCGATGTCGAGGTGAGCAAAGCCGTGGACGCGCTGCTGGAAGCAAAGACTCAGCAAGGCGTCAGCGAGCGCTGGCACGCCTCGCTCTCCTCCCAACTGAAACGCTTCGCCAAAGCCCATCCCTGTAATGTGGCCAGCATCGACGCGACCAGAGTTCGGAGCTGGGCCTACGGGCTGCCCATTGGACCGCGCGCCCGCAACAACCACCTGAACGCGGTTAAGTTGCTCTTCAACCAGGCAGAGCTGCGAGCGCACCGGGCGCGGCAGGCCATTCTGGACATCCCGGAAATCACGATGGCGGAAACGACCAAGCTCCTCTGGCACCCCAACGAATTCCGCCGACTGCTCGACAAAGCGCCCCCGCACATCCTGCCCGTGCTGGTCCTCGGCGGTTTCGGGAAAATGCGTTCAGCGGAAATCATGCGAGTAGAGACGGCCAACATCCGATTGAAGGAAAAGCGAGTGCTGCTGCGAGCAGGCCAAGCCAAGACCCGGCGCTGGCGCATCATTCCATTGCCCGACTGCGCCGTGGCCTGGCTGAAAGTCTGCCAGTTACCCGCCGGCAAGCTCTGGCCGTGGAAAACGCAGAAGTTCAATGCGGACCTGCGAGAGCTGGCGGAAGCCTGCGAACTCAAGTGGCGTCCGAACGCGCTGCGCAAGTCCGCGGTGACCTACGATCAGATATGCAACCCGAATGTGAACCGCGTTGCGCGAGAGGCCGGCAACAGCCCGACGGTTCTGGAGAACGAATATTTCTCCCTGCTCGGGGTGAGCAAAAAGCAGGCGGAGGCGTGGTTTGCGATCCGACCAGAGAAGGTTGCGAAGCGGAAGATCGTGCGCCTGCCGGCGCAGTCCCCGTGAAAGTTTAGTCCCCAATCAGTCCCCACAACGATCCATATGCGAACAACCCAAGGAAAAGTGGTCGGAGCGACAGGATTCGAACCTGTCGCTCTGATTCTTCAAAATCACGGAAACCCTGCAAACAAAGGAGATCTGCAAGGCATGCTTTCGCCCGCTGGCGTGAGTCAGAATGAGTTTGGTCCCCAATCGTCCCCACAAACCCCATCCGCCGCCCGACTGTCGCGTCGAGATTTGCGCGATCTGATCGCCCTGTGTGCGAGGGAAGTCGGCTATTGCGGGCTCGGCCAGGACGCCGGCCGGCGCGCGGCTGAACTCAAGGAGAAGTTGCAGACGATGCACGCGCATGGGAGGGAACTGTGAAAGCGGCTCCCTTCCCCAAGCCGGCGGTTCGGTGGCAGCGGCGCCGCAAATGCAAATTGTGTCGCGGCCTGACCCATCCGGCGGGCATGACCGAAATGGGAATCTGCCAGGGCTGTCAGGAGATCGTCCGGCGCGAACTCGCCCTTAGGGACGAACGGCCGTCACGACTTCCCGCGCCAGCGCCCGCGCCTTGATCGCGATCTGTTTGCGCGCTTCGCGGCTGGCCAGGTATTGCGTGCGCTGCTCGGCGGTCAGGCCCCGGAGGAATTCGCCCTCGCGCGCAGTCTGGCCGGTATAGGGCGCGCTCACCCATCGCTCGTAATGCGTCGCGATCTGTTGCGGCGTCTTCTTCTGCACCAGTTCTTCCAGGGCGCGCCGGGCGTCGTTCATGTTGCCGCGCCTCAGTGCTTCCGTGTACTCCGCAAAATCGCCTGCGTTGAATTCCGCCGCGGGGATGATCCCTTTCTCCCGGTTGAACTCCCGGGCCAGCGTGCGCATTCGCTGTTCGGGCGAAGGCGCTTGGTCGGTCTTCACTCCGAAACTGCCCATCACTTGCTTTTGAAACTGGCCGGGGAATTGTTCGCTGGGCTGGCCGGTAACCACCTGTTTGGCAGCGGCGGCAATGGCACCGCCGGCAATCGGCACCGGGATCAGCGCCTTGCCTATCGCGGGCCAGACTTCCGGCTCGCGCAGACTTCGGCCCAGTGCGTCCTTGTGCGTGGCGAAGATGGCCACGGCTCGCGCGGGCGCGCTCAAACGACCCTTAAGTATCTGATCGGCCGCGCCTGCCGTGCCGCCGGCGCGTTCGAGTTTTTGCAGGACCAGGTGCGTGATCTCGGCCGCGATGCTCATGGGGTTGAGGAAGAATCCAGGTCCGTTGCCGATCACGTCGGGCACCCAGGCGGATATTTTCGGCCCGAACCCTTCCTCCTCGTTGTCCCATGTCGGCTTGCCGCGGGTCGCGTAGTTGATCAACTGGTTGGCGATGAACTGGCCGATTAGAAACGTCCCCGTCGCTCGCAGGAGCGTCCCGGCCACGAGGCGGCGCTGTTGAAAGCTCTCGATGGGCGCGCGGCCAAGCTGGACGACGCTGCTGATCTCGGAGCGAATCAGGCTCTCGTTCCATTGGGGCGCCAGGAAGATGAGCCGGGCCAGGTCCTGCCCGGTCTTGCTCCTGAAGACTCCTTGTCGCCCGAGGTTGCCGAAACGGGTGTTGAGATCCACCGCTACCCGGCGCGCCACCTGTGCGTCGGTGAACGTCGGCAGCATTCGGCGCGTGCGCTCGAATTCGATCAGGAAGGATTCGGCCATGGCCCCGCGCTGATACTGGCCGAAAAGCCATTTGTTGAAATCGCCCAGCAACGGGAGTTTCTGAATCCACTCGGCATGGAGATTATCCGCGACGCTGCCAATGTTGAACCCCTGTTGAAGGCCGAGGTCGAGTTTGGCCTTGTTGGCCGAAAGTTCTTTGCCGTAAGCCGCCGGCAATTCTCCGCGCTGGACCATCTCCGCGATGTCCGCTTGCGTATAGTCGAGCAGCGTGACGCCGCGTCCGTAAGTTGGCTTGCCCGTGATGACGGTTTTCCAGAAGGCCAATCGCCCGAGGTGGAACGTATCGAAAAGCAGAGTGATGTGTTTCGAGAGCGCCGCGCCTTTGAGCAATCCAGCCCGGATGCCGCCGCCGCGTGCCCAACTTGCGGCCGTCAGGTCCGTGAACAACCCCTTGTAATCCCGGAGCAGCGCGATTCTGAGATCTCCCAATTCGACCACGGTGTAACCCGGTGGCGCCGTCGCTTCCATTCGGGCCGGCGCAGACGCGGCGATTTCCTCCGGGGTTGGCTCGGCGCCGGTCGTGTCACGCGGGACGCCCTTTGGCCGGCGCGCTTTCCAGATGACGTCAGTAGCGATGGGCAGATCCAGCTTGGGATCCGTCATGGCGCGCAGGCCGTGGACCCAGCGCGCTTCGTTGAGCACGCGCTGGCCGGAGGCCACGCGGGCACCGAGCAGATCGACGCCGTTCAGGCTGTGCGGCGTAAATCCTCCGGCGATGCCCTCGGCGTAGGTCGGAAAGCTGCGCCGTTTGGTGAAGGGCGTTCCGGCCGGGGAAGGCCGCGAAGCGTCCGCGGCCAGGTCCGCGCCGTCCTGTTTCCAGCGGTGGAACACGTAGCCGCCCGTCCATTCCTCGCTGTCCACGGCTTCGTTCAGCTCCGTCTCGCGTTGGGCTTCTGTGAGCCGGCGGTAATCCTCGACCACCGGGCCGAGGGTGTCCCAGTGCTCATTGGCGAACTGGATGGCGCGCAGCGCTCGCCTGCCAGCCGTGGTCTCGGCGGCGGGGGAGGCAACGATCATGTCGTGGAAATCGGAGAGCGCGCCCCGGTCGCGGTCCGCTTCGACCGCGAAGGTGAGTGCCCACTCACGAAGATCGTTGCGTTCGCGGACATCCTTGGGCAACGCGCGAAAGGCGCGGTTGAGACGGATCCGGATGGCGTTGGCTGATTCGTTGCCGACCAGGTTGGCTCGAGTCTCGCCGGCATCGCGCCCGGCCGTGATGTCGGCGCGCTCCCGGCGGCTGGCCCAACGTGCGCCCGCACGCGCCCGCCATTCCCGCAGTCCCTCGAACATATCGCGCAGTTTGCCGGCTGGCAGCTTCTCGGGCCCACGAAAAGGCGGGACGGTGCCGCCCGTGCGCGCCGGGCGGCCAGCGTTGGGGTTGGCCTCGACGTTGATGGGGATTCCGCCGCGAGGCTGTTTGGCGCCGGCCAGCGCCTCCTCGATGATGCTCTCGTGTTCGGACTGTTCGTCGAGCAGAGCGCGGGGCGGCTCTTCACCGCGGGCGCGCATCGCCCGCACCTCGTCGCGGATGGCCCGCGCCCGATCCGCTACGGCGCCCAGTCGGTCAGGGTGCATCCGTTCGGCGTCCAATACCTGGCGGAAGTGTTTGTGAATCTCGCCCTCCTCGAAGGTCGCGTCCTTGTGCGTGGCGCGGAGCCACTCGATCCCGTGCTCGATGGCCTGGGCGATGGTCTTGCCGCCGCGATAGGCCAGGCGCACCGTTTCCACGAGGCCATTCCAGAGTTCAGGGACCAGTCCGAATAGATGCAGATCGCCGGGTTTGATGTCGGCCTTCAGTTTGTCCAGGGCGCGCTCGACCGGGTCGGTTTGTTCCGGGTTCCGGGTTCCGGGTTCCGGGTTTTCTGAACTCGGACCTTCTAACTCGGACCCAGGAACTTCCGCCGCGGCAGAGCGTCCCTTGCGATTCCTGCGCAGCGTGCCCTCGTCGATGTGGATCACCTCGGCGCCGTTGTCGATCGTTTGCACGCCGAACTTCGGGCCGTCCTCCAGAGTCACGCTCGTCAAGCGCCCGTCATCGTCGGGGTCAAACTCCATCTCCGTCACCTTGAACCGGATGTCATGCACCTTGAAGGTATCGCCCACGACCAACCCTTCCATGGGCACTTGCTGCACATCCTTTTTGGCGGATTTCGGGCGTTGGCCTTCGAGCGCCTGGTTCTGGAACTGCCGCCGCTGCTCGTAGTCGCGGGCCTGCTGCTCAATGAGATCGTTCTGGGCCTTGTTCTTGGAGCGCCAATCCTTCCGGGCATTGGCCGCGGCGTTGATCTGGTCGCCGAACTCGGCGGGCTTCATGTCGGGATGCAACCCCAATTTCGGGCCGTTGTAGGTCAGCCCATTGATCGCCGTGTCGGCGGCCTGTCCGCCAGAGCGGAAGATGCGCCGGGCGGCGCCGGCCGGCCGCCAGTGGGGATTCCCCTCGCGGATGAGAGACGGATCAATGTGCCCGATCTCGCCCTCGATTTCGTCGATGATGTCCCACGGCCGTTCGCCGGCCGCCCGGGAGGGGCGGGGCCGTGATGGTTTGGAAGGAGCCTGCGGCGGCGGGGCGCTTGGGGCCGCCTCCGCCGGTATTTCAGAAGCTTTTTCTTCATTCCCCGTAAGCCGAGGTTTTAGACTCGGGCCGGGTCCGGTGATAGTTTCAGCCGCCGCAGGCTGGGTCTCTTGTGCCACAACGGGCGGCTTTTGTAAATCCGTTGGACCTTGCTTGTCTAACAGGGGCAGCTCCGGTTTTCCGATTCTGGCCCGCACCTCCTTCGGAGGCGAAAACGTCACGGTGTCAAACGTCAGTTTCTGCCCCTGGAAACGGGTGCTGCCCTCGTATTTAGCCCCCTGCCCTTTTTTGAGGTAAGCGATGGTCAAATGAGGTTGGTAATCTGAAAAACTCTGTTCGTTGGGCAGCTTCGAGAGTTTGCCGTTGAGTGCATGGAGCGAGTCCCCGGAAACACCGACTTTCAAAACGTCGTATTCTGGATTCTTGAACACCGACAGCTTGCCCAGCGTCACCTCGATCTGCCCATGGTCCGCCACCGCCTTGGCCACCGGTGCGGGCTCGTGCTCAGTCAGCCCAAAGAGGGCCGTGATATGCGGCTCCGTCTCGATGCCGTAATCGTCTTTGCCCGTCTCATCGAGTTTGTGGAATACCTCCTCGTCAGGAATGCTCCGGGCGAAGTCCACGAACGGCTTGGCCGCCTCTGGGTCGAGGGTGAGCTGAGTTGAAGACTTTGGCGCATCGGTGGACACCGGTGCTGGCGGCGGCGGCGGTTCGGGCGGCGGCTGATCGGGCGGTCCCCCGCCCTGTTCGGGCGGCGACGGCGGTTCGGGTGGCGGTTCCGCCATCGAACGAGGAACCCTCTGCTCGGGCTTCAGTTGATTGCCGCGGATGGCGTTCTCCAGTTCTTTGAGCGCATCAGCCGACGTGTCGGCGGGCGGGCCGGGGGGTTCCGGGTTCCGGGTTCCGGGTTCCGCGTTCAAGTCGCGCTCGATGTCGCGTTGGATCGGATTGTCGGATTCGGCCTTCTCTCCCTGCGCCCCTTTGGCTCTCCGGCCGCCGAGCGCGGCATGGTGGGCGGTCTGGCCAAGAAACAACGTGGTCGCCGCCAGGTCGCCGGCCGCTTCGGTGATTTTCTGCGGGTCATTCTCGGCAATGGCCTCCTGGAGCCGGCGCTTTTGCTCAGGCAGATGGCGCGCCATGTCGAGTGCAAAGGCCGCCGAGACTCCGCGTCCGATGCCGCTGGGCAATGCGCCGGTGCCCAGGGTGGCGATGCCCAATGGGCTCGTGAAGAATTCCGGCAGGCTGGCGGCGACGTTCGCGCCGCCGGCCAACACCTGTTCGCCCGTGGTCGGCTTGCGGCTGTAGCCGCCGAGCAGTTCATCCATGGACGGGATCCGGTCTTCCGGAATGCCTTCCCGGCGCATGATCGTCCGCAGATCGTTGGCGGCCATCACATCGTCGGCATCGGCCACCGTCTGCGCGCTGCCCACTTTGGGCATGTGCAGGGCGGGCGTGGTCAGCGCGGTCACCGCGGTATCGAGCACCCGCTTGGGCGTGGTCTGCGGGGTGACCAGTTGTTCCATGGTCAATCCGCGTTCCGGGATTGCCACCTCGCGCGGCTCCAATTCAGGAAGTGGGGCGAAGAGGTCTTTATGGCCCGGAGGAGCTTCGTCGAGCCAGCGCCCGCCCGTTGGAGGCGCTGGCGCTTCGTCAAGCCATCGACCGCCGGGGGCGCCCGCCTCCGGTGGCGCGTCCGCAATGTCGTGTCCCGCCGAGGGCGACACGGATTCGATTGCGGGTTCGTCGAGCCAGGGCATGGCTCATTCGAGTTGAAACGGGCGGTAAGTTTTGCGGCCCGGATCCCAAAGCATAATCCGGTCTCCGGCTTTCTTGCCGGCAGCACGCGCCGCCGCTTCGTCCTGGAAATGGGTGACGCCGACAACAGGGCGCGATGTTGGCGTAACGCCTGCGGCCGGTCCCGCGGCGGCCGGGGCGACAGGAGGAACAACGCGCGGCGCGGAGGGTGCTGGGGATCCTTGGGCGGGAATCCCGGGGCGGCTCAATATCTCTTCCATTTGGGACTGCTGTGCCGCCGTCGGGCCCTGGGCCGTGTTGGCGCCCGCGCCTACGCCCAGCCCACCCATGGCCGCATCCAGGTCCTCGGGCTTGAGTCGCAACTGTCGTCTGAACGTGCGTTTGGGCGGACCGCCCATCGGATCCTCTGCCTCGGTGAGGGTTCCGATGCCAGTATCGGGATTCTGGCCGCTTTTCAGGATGACCTTGCCGTAACGCGCTGTTCGCTCCCCGGTCTTCGGGTCCTCGTCATACTTGACCCCCGCATCGGGCGGAGCCAACTGGAACAGTTTCACGCCAATGCCGGCCGGCCCGAACTGTTCGGCGACCTTTGCGCTGAGCAAATCCAACGCTTCCGGAGTCAATTGCCCGGTTTTGTTCAGATCCTTGAGGAGGTCGATCCCCATCTTGGTGCGCTTGTCGGCGTTGCTCTCCTTGGACAGGGCCTCGAGCCGTTCCTGATGCTCCTTCTGTAACTCCAGCGCGCTCTTTCGATTGGCCCGCGCGTCGGCCCGGTCCTCGGTCTGCCCGGTCAACTGCTGCATTTGCAATTCCAGCGCGCTCTTTCGATTGGCGCGCGCGTCGGCCCGGTCTTCGGTCTGCCCGGTCAATTCCCGTTCGCGCAACACCATCATGGCTTCTTCGAGCTTCTTCTTGTCGGCGGCCTGGCTCTGCTGCTGGTCGAGCATGCGCTTGTGCAGCAGCGTCTGCGTCAGACCGGAGAGCGAGTTATCCAACAGTTGAGCTTCGGCGATGTTCATAACGGTTTCATGCTCGTGGGGGTGGGTTGTTGGCTGCCACGACGGAGCCCGCCCCGCGGGTCAGCGCCGAGAGACCTGCAAACCACGGCGAAACTGTGGATGCCTGCGCCCGCACGCGGTCGTTGAAACTCTGGACCGCGCCGGCCTGGCCGAGCGTGGCGGCATTGGGATTCGGTCCGGGCAGCGCCGGGCCTTGGATCTGCGGAGCGGCTCCCTGTTGGCCGCCCGAAAGGTTTCGGAATTGTGCCGTCGGTGTCTGCCCGGACAGGAAGGAGGCCATATCCGCCAGGCTCTGCTGACGTTCGCGGTAATCGACATCCTCGGGCGTTGCCCCGCTGCCGAGGTAACTCATCGCGTGTTGCAGGCGCTGTTGCAAACGCGCCTCGCCACTCAGACCCGTCGCGATCCCGGTTTCCAAAGTACCTCCGGCCTCGTCGGCGCCGATGCTGCCGGTGCCCCCGCGCCGATTGAGCACATCCTGGACGGCGGCGGACTGGTCGGTATCCAGGCCGCGCCCGGTCTTCAGGTCCTCGAGGATCTGTGCGTCCAATTCCTTGGCCACAGGGCGGTCGGTCTCGCCGCGATGCTCTTCGCGCTTGGTAATCTCGTCGTAAAGGAGATGGCGCGCCTGCGTGCCGAGCGGGTCGGAGGCTTCCTCTTGTGCCCGGGCCGAGTCGATGAACTGATCGCCGTAGCGTCGCGATAAGTCGAGCTGCAGCTCGGCGGAACGGCGGGCCAGTTCGCTGGCCACGTCGGCATCGCCCATCCCGGTGAAATCGGCGTGGCGCATTTCCGGCTCGTAACGCACCGCCAACAAGTCCAGCGCGCCGCCTTCTCCGCTGGGCGTGCCGTGGGTGCCGTCCGGGTAAATGGGAATGCGCCGCCCCGTCGGATAATCCACCGCGGTCCCCAGGCGCGCGGCGTTCTCCAGCATGCGCCGGCCGGGCAACGTACGCAGATCCGCCTCGACTCCGCGCCGCCCGCTGGCCGCGAGGTTGGGCTGGTCGAACGTCGGGCGCGTGGCATAGGCGAGCCCCGCAGCGACCGCCGCGCCGGCCACGGAAGCGCCGATGGCGGCCATGCTCATGCGGCACCTCCGATGGTCAACAGCCGGGTATCGATGGTTGAAGGCCAGGCATGGCCGCGTAACAGTTCCTCGATTTGCCCCTGCATCGCTCCGATGTAACTCACATCCGGCGTCTCGGTCAATTCCGCCACCAGCTTGTCGGGATCGGTTTCCTGCGTGGGATGGAACGTCGTCCAGATCGTGTCCTCGTGAATCACCAGGATCCGGCGCGTGCCTGGCGTAGTGATTCCAGAGTGCGGCGCCCGCAACAGCACGAACCCAGTTTTCTCGGTCCAGACCTCGACGCAGCCCGCCGAAATCACGAAGGGATGAGTCGTCTTGTGAATGCGCGAGATAATGATCGCCCCCGCCGGCATGATGATTTCCCGCGTGTAAAGGCCCGGGGTGAAACGATGGCGCAGCGGAAAATCGATCTGCGGCATTTGCCCAACCAGGTATTGCAGCAAATCCACCCGGCCTTGAGGCGTCGCGAGACGGGGATCCAGCGGCGCGGGTTGGCCGACGGCCTGCTCGTGCTCCGGCCGCTCAACCAAAGCGATCGGGTCCATCTCGCTTTCCCGCTTTCCCGCTTTCCCGCTTTCGGTCTGCGCGTGCGTCGTCATGGATGAAAGTTGTAAGCCACCGGAGCCGGCGGCGGCCGCTGGCCGGCCGCCCAGACCGCCAACCCCTGCGCCCCGCCCGCGAGGCCCGCCGTCCATGGATTGACCGTGCTGGCCGCCAGCGCCGTCTGCCCTTGATAAACCTGATTGGCGAAATTGATCCCCTGCGCGCCCGCGTTCGGGTCGGTGCCCGCGGCAGGTTGGCCGGGATTCCACGGGACGATCTGATTTTGCGCCCCGCTTAACTGGCCGAACTGCGCCGAGGGCGTCGTGCCGGACAGGAACGATCCCACGTTGGAAAGCGCCTGTTCCTCGCTCCGGTAATCGACGTCCGCCGGGGAGACGCCGCTGGTCAGGAACGCCAGCGCCTCCTGTTGACGCTGCGATTTCTGGTCCGCGCTGGCCGCGGCGATGTTCTCCCCCTCCTGACTCGCGGCAGCGTTGCCGAGCCAATTGCCGCGCGCCACCTGCCCGCCCAGCGTATGCTCGGAGACATTGCGCGATTGCGTCTCCGACAATTCCCCGCCCTTGTTCAGTTCATCGAGGATCGTCTGCTGAAGCAGGTCCGCCGTGGGGCGGTCGCGATCCCCGGCGTGCTCCAGATCCGCCCGGATCGCATCGAAGAGATGTTGCCTGGTCGAGAATCCTTCCGGGTCCGCCCGTTGCAATTCGTGGAGCCGTTGGGCGACGTATTCCGGGCCGAACTCCTGTTGCAACGCCAGTAAGCTCTGGGCCATCTGATCGGCATATTGCGCTTGGTAATCCGCATCCCCGAGCCCGGTGAAATCGTAGGTCTGCCCATTGACCGTGACCGGCCGTCCGGTCTGCGCCGCCACCTCGATCTCGTGCTGCCGCGGGAACAGCCGCAGGTTCGCCTCGACGCCCGACACGTAGGAATCGGCGGGATCGGGGACATCGGTTGGAGATTCCAAGCCCATAGTTAGCAAGGAGGTCCGTGAGTGGGTGAGTGGGTGAGTGGGTGAGTGGGAGCGGAGCGCAGTCCATTCTCACTCACCGGCTCACTCACTTTCTCGCTCACGGTCTTTTCCCCCGCGTCATACTCCCGCGCCGTGCTGGTCAAGGCCCGCAAGGCAGGCCAGCCGCCCGTGAGCATCGCCACCGCATACACCGTTTCGTGCCAGAGCCCTTTCAATCCGGCGCGCTGGCCGCCGTGCAACTTCTCGCTATCCACCCAGGCATTGAGCCCCAGCAACATCACCGGCAGCAACCGATCCCGATGCGACTGAAAGAAGGCGTTCGTCGCGATCTCCGTGATCCAGTGCGCCTCCTCCTCGGCCAGCCGTTCCACTTGCGGCCCCGTGATGGTGTCGGCCTTATCCTGGTCGATCAAATCATCCAGCCAATGAGCCCGCCGCGCATAAGCCGTCAGGAACCGGTGCGCCTCGGTGCTGCCCCCGCTGGCCCGTTTGATGATTTCTTCTCGTGTCATAGGTTGGTCGCTGAATGATTCTGCCGATACTCTTTGGCAGCTTGCTTCTCCTGTCGTTGGTTTTGCGCCTCCGCGCTCCAATACCACGCGAGCTTTGGAAACGTCCGGTTGGCCGAGACCACGGTGCAACCAGCCAGCAGGGGGAGAGCGGAGAGAGCAGAGAGAAGAGCGGAGAGCGCGAAGCACCGCCCCCTGCTCTCTCCTCTCTTCCCACTTCTCTCTTCGCTTTTCATGGTGTCGTGATGGTGTTGAGATACGCCGCCGCCGAGACATTCTTGAGGAAGCACCGCTTGCCCGGCGTGCGCACCTCGACATACATCTCGTTGAATTCCGGGAGCCCATCGATGGCGCGCGTGATGGCCGCCGGGCCGGACGCCGCCAGGTCGAAGGGCAGGTCCACCGGCAATTGATTGACCGTCTGGTCGAGATTCTCGACGAAACTCTTTTGTTCGACCCCATCGCAGACCACCGCCAGCGTGGCCAGCGCGGCAGAATTCTCGAACCTCACATCGATGAACGCCCCATCCTTCCAATTGATCGGTTCGCCAAACAGCCATGACTTCGTGCGCATGACCGCCGGGATCTCGACCCCGTTATCCCGATACGTTGCGGCCAGCGCCGAGCTATCCTGGTCTTTCCACTTGTGAACAAAGCCGAGGTTATCCCCAAAGACCAGCCGCTCCTCTCCATCAAAGCGCGTCGTGCAAAGGTCCCGCACCGTCCAGCCCGTCCAAGCCCCCATCCAGGTCCGCGTGCGCACATTGAGCACCAGCACGCAGTTGTTCACAGTCGAACCGTCCACCGGGATGCAGACCAGGCCGTAATGCCGGTACTTGTGGATGGCGATGCCCGCCTTGGCCGCCCAATTGATCCGATCGATATAAGGCTGCATCGGCTCGGACACCGGCGCCGTGATCTCGAAGGGCACATCGACATTATCCGAAGGCTGAATGATCCGCGCCCCGTCCTGTGAGAAGACCAGCATATAATCCCCGAAGGATTTCATGGCCAGCTTGCCCACCACCCCGACGCTGCCGGCCAGCCGTTGAACGTTCCAAAGGGCCGCCGTGCTAGCCTCCCCGAGCGTCGTGTTGTTCGGGTCCGTATTGACGATGTAAATGGAAGCTTCCTTGCCCACCGCCATGAAAAACCCTTTGAGCGAGCACAACGCCGTGATGGCCTCGCCCTCCCCCTTGCCAACACGAATGGCAAAGGTCGTCCAACTCCATTGATTGGCGCCGGCCCCGGTGAAGTAACTGGCCACCAGTTGGTCATTGAACCCGCCAAAGCTCCCCGCCGCAAACATCCGCTGCGCATGCCAGCACATCATGGACGCGCCCACGGGCGGATCGCCCGCGACTGTCGTGTTATCTGTCCCAAGCGCCGTCCAGCTCGTGCCGTTGTAGCTATACCATTGGCCCGTGGCATCCGAGACGTACAAGAGGTTATCCCCCTGCGCCATTTCGACGATGGCCCCCAGCCCCCCCGGGTAAGACGCCGCCGCCGCCCAGCTCGTCCCGTCCCACTGATAGAGCACCGAATTGATCGAGCAGAACAAGAACTGCAACGTCGGCGTATCGAAGTAGCATAGGCGCCGCACCGCCACCGCCGCGACCACCGCCGCGGCGCCCAACGGGTCCGCCCCCGGCCGCACTCCAGGCCGGCCGTTGTCCGCCACGATGCAATTTACCAACTTCCCCGCGACATTGGACGGCAGCAACGTCGCCCGCGAATACTCATCAGCCCCGCCGCGAAAATCCTCCTGCCGCTCGTAAACGAGCAAGTCATCGACCGCATCATTGAAGTTTAACGGCATAAGCCGGAGAGCGGAGAGTGGAGAGAGGAGAGTGGAGAAGGCAGAGCGTCCGGCTCTCCTCTCTTCGCTCTTCTCTCTCCACTCTTCACCAGTACCCCTTCCCCGCACCGCCATCGAGGTCCCCGCCGCTGACCGTCTCGACATCCGGCGTGACGCGCTGCCGGTGCGCCTGCTGGAGGGTTTCCATGCGGATGAGTTGCGCGAGCAGCGCTCCGGCTTCCTGCGCTTTCAACTGTGCTTTGCCGTATTGGCGGGCGCGCTCGAGCATGTCGGCTTGGGCGAACGCGATCAGGCAATTGTCCACCCCGCCCAATTCCGGCACGGCGGAATCATTATCGAAGGGCGCCAGCCGTTTTTTAACCAGCGCCTTGAACGCGGTCAGGGCGGTCGGCGCCGGCAGCACCCGGATGGGCAGGCACAGGCGAAAACTGGTCTCCGCCTGCAACCCGTAAGCGGCGGCAACCGCATCGTCATCGTTGCCCTTGTAAAGCACCACGACACTGGTCGTCGTGGGTTTGGTCACGCGCTCGACCAACAGCACGGAATCCGCCACCGTAACCAGATCGATGGAAGGCAGCGCGCCCGACCAATTCTGGCGCTCGTTGAGGCCGTCCAGGTAAGTGACGTGCAGCGTGCTGCCCGCGTCCGCATCGACCGCCAGGCGCAAAGCCAGCGCCGCGGCGGTCGAGAACAGCGTCACGCACCGCGGCAGAATCAGGAAGTTGGCCGGCGTGCCCGTCTGCGTGTAAGCATCCAGGTCAGCCCGGTAATATTCCGGCTCATCAGACACAGTGATGCCGCCCGCCGCCGAGCGCACCGCGATGACCCGATCCACCATCTCGGGGAAAAAGAAATAGCCCGCCTCCAGGGAATCCGTGCGGTTGGGCAGGTTATAGAAAGGCGCCCCCGGCCCCAGGCTGAAGGAGAAAGGAACCACCGCATCCTTCCAGAGCTGATCGTTCCAGATCATCTCGTAGCGCCGCGCGAGGAACTGCTTGCACACGGTCAGGCTGTCCGGGTCCGTCGCGCGGACCTTCTGTCCCACGAAAAGCGCCATTTCCGCCAGCGTCATAGGATGTAAACCTCCCGTGCGATGATCGTGCTCACGGCCCGCGCATGACCCGCCGCGTTGGTATCCGCGCTTGTGCGATTGACATACACTGTGCCGCTCACCTGATTGACCTGCACCTTGTAAACCGTCCCCACCGTGGCCGCGGGCGAATCCAGCCACGACCAGGTAATCGTGTGCAGGCGGTCTGTCACCCCGCCATTATCCGCGATGGGCGCCGCGCACTCGGTGCGGTTGGCCCCGTCGGAGGCCCCCGAGCCGATCTCCACCGCATCGCGCAACACCCGCATCATGGCCGGGTTGGTCCCCGCCACCGCCGACAGCGAAACCGTGATCAGCACCTTGGAACTGCTCGAACGCGGCGTGATGGTCACCGTCAAGCTCGGCACATCCGTCCAAACCGTGGTCGGGGTCAAAGCGGCCGTATCGCTCTTGGTCCCCTGCACCACATTATGAGCCGCCGCCAGCAGCGAGCCCAAATACATCCGATTGACCGCCGCGGAATCGAACAGTCCGACATAAGTCACCAGGTCCCCCGCGCTGGGCGCGCTCACCGTCGAGGCGGCATTTGAGACGATGCCGGCCAAAGTCGAACGCTTCACCCCCGTCCCTTGGAACAGCAACAAACTCTCCGTGCCCACAATGGCATTGGCCGCGACCGCCGAGGCATTGGCGATCAGATTCTCCACCTTCGAGGAGCGCAACGACCCCGCCCCGGTCAGCAACAGCAACCGCTCATCCCCATCGACACTGGAGAGATCCGTCGTGCTGCCCAGCAAGTAAGCCAGCGTCGCCGTCTTCACCGCGCTATTGACCGAGTCGTAAAACACCAGCTTGTCCGCCGCGACCGGCGAAGCGCCGTAAGCCGCCGCGCCAAAGAGCAGGTTGGCCAGCGTCATCTGTTTGACCGCGCCTGAGGCCGCGGAATCCGCGAGCAAGACCGCATCGGCGGCGACCGGCACCGTTTTGGCCGTGCGCCCCGAGAGCATCTCGGAATTGTCGAAGATGAGCGCCGCCAGCGTGCCTTTCTTGAACGTCGCCGCGCCCGAGTCATACACCATGATCTCGGTTGCGGACTTGGAGGGATTGGCCGCGATGGAATTCTTCCCGGTATGGAACGCCGGCTGGATCACCGCATTGCCGATGATCGAGTTAAGCTCCGCGTGCCCGACATTCTTCTGGCCGGACACAAACACTCCCGCGCCCGATGTAGCAATATCACTCATGGCATTGGTCCGCTCCGTCTGCTCCACGCCTCACGAATCTGCGCCGCGCTCAGCCCAAGATTTGCCTTAAGCTGCCGGTGCATCGAAGGATCCCGTTGTTCGACCTCATAGAAGCCGCGCAACACCTGCTCCCCCTGGCTGATGCGCCCGCGCGGGCACACGAGCACCCGCCGTGGCACCGCCAGTCGGCCCGGGAAATCATCCCGGCGCGCCACCGGCAGCACCCGCTCCACGAGGCGCTCCCCCTCCAGGTATTGGTAAACAGGCATCCGGCGCGGGACCGTGAGTAGGTGAGCCGGTGAGCCAGTAAGTGAGAGGGACTCCCCTGCCCACTCACCGGCTTACTCACTTACCCACTTACGGCTTTTAGACCGGCGTCCCTGCGGGAGCCGGCGTCGGCAGGATGGCGTCGAGCTTCAACACCTCGGAATCCACGCGATCCCCCTGCGCCACGACTGTATCCCGGGATTTCTTCAGAGCTTCCAGGGCGGCAACGGCATTGTCCGGCAAGTCGGTCGTGCCGATGAGGGTCAGCGCCTTATCCACCTTGGTCACCAGGTCATCGACCTTGACCGAGAGACTATCCGAGGCCGTGCTCAGAGCGGTTGCGGCTGTACACAGATCTTCGAGTTTTGCCATAATACGTTTTTCCATTCCTTCCAAGTCCTGTTTGGTTGCGAGATTCGAGTGTGACTTGTGCCACTCGAACTCGATTTTCCTTTGCTCCCGATCCTCGCGCAGCTCGCGGGTCAGGAGGGAAATAGCTTCCTCGGCAGTGCTCCCGCCCCCCGCCTCGCGAATCTCGCAAGCCAGGAAGTGGATCGCCTCCGTCAACGCCCCCAGGGAAGGCGGCGGCGCCCATGGCGCGTCCGGCTGATGCGCCGGAGGCCCATGTGTTTTGTCGGAG
>Ga0207711_10002191_pt1 | contig 17541 bp, 14 predicted proteins | sample KBSS34metaG_FD_184401 | JGI IMG/M metagenome (GOLD analysis project Ga0207711, IMG submission 184401) | Switchgrass rhizosphere microbial communities from Kellogg Biological Station, Michigan, USA - KBS S3-4 metaG (SPAdes) (version 2) | ecosystem: Host-associated > Plants > Roots > Rhizosphere...
CTTGACCGTATTGAGAAGCTTGCCGACGCGCGCGCGCTCCTCCGGTGCGAGCTTTCCGAAAGTCTTGCTCACCTCGGCGAGTTTGCCCTTGCGTCCGAGCGCGTCCACGCGAATCGCTTCCAGCGCGTCGAGCGTGGTGGCCTGCTCCAGCGCGGCAAGCGATGCCGTATGCAGCTCGGAGATGATCTGTTCGGGCGACACTACAACTTCGCTCCGACAGCTTCGAGGAACTCGACCATCTCCTGCCGTCCCGCAGTCAACGCGAGATCGAGAGGCTTTTGGTTGTTATCGGCGCGGACCGATACATCGCCCCCGGCGCCGATCAGAGCGCGGGCGGATTCCAGGTCCCCGTTCTGGGCCGCGGAGTGCAGCGGCGCCCATCCGCCGTGCTGGCGAGCGTTCGCATTCGCGCCATGGTCCAGCAGAAGCTGAACGATATCTGGATGCTTACCGGCAGCCGCGGCGTGCAGCGGCGTATTGGCCATCTGATTCGTGGATCGCGCGGTCACGGTTGCGCCTTTATTCAATAGCAGTCGCGCGGCGTCGACTTTTCCGAAAAACGCAGCCAGGTGCAGTGGCGTCCAACCGTCGGTGCTGACCGCGGACACCAGCGAGCGATTCCCCGTGACCAGTTCTTCCAGGCGCGGCATGTCTCCCAGGATCGCCGCCGCGAAGACTGCCAGCGAAGGATCGGCATCTACCAGGGCCTGAACGCGTGCGAGATCCCCGGCACGCGCGGCTTCGAAAAGTTCCTTCATGCAGCAGGCTGGAACACCTGTTCGGACTTGGTGATTTCCCAGCCCAGGTGATTGATATAGAATAGCAGCGCCGGCGCGGGATACACCGTATGAAATTTCTCCCAGACCTGCTGCTGCCAGCCTTCCTTCAGGTGGCCGGCGACGTCGGCATCCTTGGCGAAAAACCCGTCTTCGTGGGGGATTCCCTGGTGATCCAGTACGGCGCGGATCATGTCCAGGTGCGAAATCAAAACCGCTTGCGAGACCTCGGAGGCGAACTCATCGTTGCGCTCGCCGATGCGCGCCCAGATGCGCGGCGCAGCCTTGCGAAGCGTCTCTGAATTCAGCTTGTTGAGGTACAGGACGGTCTTCACGCGGTCGTAGAGCTGGTAGGTCTTCAGGCGGCCTATCGAAATGCTGCGGAGCAGGTTGTTAAAGTTTTCCTCGCCCAACTGGAGGAAGATATCGGAAAGCTGCATCAGAAGCTATTGTAGCGGCTCAGGGCAATAAGTTACTTCGACTTGGGCTTCTGACCGTCCCCAAGATCTTGAAGCTGCTTTGCGGCTCTCCTGACAAGATCGGTCTGGCATGGCTGGGGCAAATACTCATGATCAGAAGGAACCAGCCGATATGCGTAGACCAAGAACTCAGCTCCGACTTCAACGGTCGGGATGAAACCGATGCAGCCAAATACTTCCTTTCGGGCAGGCATTTCGAAAGTCTCAGACACATGGCCCTTCCAGACGCGACTGACTTTGAATACCGCAATGGGGTAACCGGTGCCAGAATCGCGTAGTGCTACGACCGTGCCCTGAAAAACAATCTCAGCTGCCCGCTCGGCTTGTCGGGAGGGCAGTTGCACGCAATCGCATGCACAGGCTAAGCCCAGCGACACCCACAGCCCGAAAGCGAACCGCAACAGCATTGACGCCATTCTATCGCGGTCCTCGCCGCTATTCCTGGGCAAAAGCACCAGCGGCCAGTAACGGTTTTTGAACACTTCGTTGCTACAATAGTGCGCTGGAGCACGCGAAATCGGTCGTGCGCGATCAAAATGAATAATGTAATCGTCCTGGGCGCCCAGTGGGGTGACGAGGGCAAAGGTAAAGTAGTCGATTTATTGGCCGAACGCTTCGATATCGTCGCGCGGTATCAGGGCGGCCATAACGCCGGGCACACCGTGTTTATCGGCGAGAAGAAGTTCATCCTCAAGCTGATCCCCAGCGGAATCCTGCGGCCGGGCGTGACGGCGGTGATCGGCAACGGCGTGGTGGTGGATCTGGCAGCCTTGGCCGAGGAAATGGCCATGCTTGAGGCCGCTGGGATCGACGTCAAGTCGCAGCTGCGGATCAGCAATCGCGCGCACGTGATCTTTCCGTTTCACCGGCTGGTGGAAAAGATGTCGGAAGCGCGCGAAAACCGCATTCCACTGGGCACCACGGCGCGCGGGATCGGCCCGTGTTACGAGGATAAAATCGGCCGCCGCGGCATCCGCATCGCGGATCTGTACGATCCCGCCAGTTTCCGCGAACTCTACGATACTTTGGCCGAAGATAAGCAGACCCTGGCCGACACGTTCAAGCTGGAGGGGCCGATCGATTACACCGCTATTCGCTGCCAGACGGAATTGCTCGCCGCGCAGATCCGGCCGCTGGTTTGCGATACCTCGAAGTTGCTCGCCGACGCGATGGCCGCCGGGAAACGGGTGCTGTTCGAAGGCGCGCAGGGGACCATGCTCGATATCGACCATGGAACGTATCCCTTTGTCACCTCATCGAGCGCCGCGGCTGGGGGAGCCTGCACCGGCCTGGGCGTGCCGCCCACAAAAATCCAGGGCGTGATCGGAGTATCCAAAGCGTACATCACGCGCGTGGGGACGGGGCCCTTTCCCAGCGAGACCAACGACACCGCAGGCGAGCTGCTGCGCCGCGAAGGCAAGGAATACGGATCGGTCACCGGCCGCCCTCGCCGCTGCGGCTGGTTCGATGTACCGTTGCTGCGCTACACCGCGATGGTCAACGGCTTCGATTCGCTGTTCATCACTAAGCTGGATGTGCTGGACCAGCTCGCCAAGATTCCGGTGTGCGTCGGATATTGGCTGGACGGCAAAGAAGTCGAGGATATGCCCGCCACCTACCGGTCGCTCGAAGGCATCGAGCCGCTGTATGAGAAGCTGCCGGGCTGGCAGACTTCGACGCGCGGGATCACGCGTTACGAAGATCTTCCCGAGAAGGCGCAAGCGTATCTTAAATTTCTGGAACAGCGCGCGGGCGTCGAGATCGGCGCGATTTCGACGGGTCCGGAGCGCACGGAGACCATCATCCGCGCGGGAACCAAGCTCGGCCGGCTGATCGGCTAAAAATCCCGCCCCGTCTGGTAGATAATAGAGACACAGAGGTACCCCGATGAAGACGTGGCAGGTTCTTGCCACACTAGCCGTCGCTAGTGTGTGCATTGGCGCAGATATGGCGCCTCCCAAGGCAGGCAAAGTGGAGATTCTTCCACTGAAAAGCGTAAAGCCCGGGATGCAGGCCACTGCCTGGACCGTTTTCCAAGGGACCGAGCCGGAAGCGATGCCGGTGGAGATCGTCGGGGTCTGGAAGAATTACCTCGGACCGCGTCAGGATGTGATCATCTGCAAACTCGGTGGCAAGGGCAAAATCACCGGCGTTGCGGCGGGGATGAGCGGCAGCCCGGTGTACTTCGACGGGAAGCTCATCGGCGCCATCTCCCTGCGCATGGGAGTTTTCTCACCCGACGCGATCTGCGGCATCACGCCGATCGAGTCGATGCTAGAGATCCAGGACTTCGACACCTCCCGGCCCACCGATGCGCGGACGCCGGACAAGCTCGCACAGGCTCTCGACGTTCCTGGCGGCTTATCAAGCGATCAGCAAGCCAGCCTGCTTTCCGCAGGTGTACAACCGATCAGCACGCCGATGATGTTCTCCGGTTTCAGCGCGGCCGTCTTGAAACAGTTCGAACCGGTGTTCTCGCAGATGGGCGTCACGACGGTGCAGGGCGGCGCGTCGGCGGGAAATCTTTCGGCGAAGCCAGCCGCAGGATGGGAGAAGGCGCTCAATCCGGGCGAAGCGGTCAGCGGCGTCCTGGTTTCGGGCGATATGTCGGCCACCGGAATGGGAACGGTGACGTACAACGACGGCAAGCGCGTGCTGGCGTTCGGACATCCGTTCTACAACCTGGGTCCGATCGATATGCCCATGGCGAAAAGCGAAATCCTGATGGTGTTCGGTTCTACCTATCAACCGACGAAGTTCGGCAGCGCAACCGAAGTGGTCGGCGCGCTGAAGCAAGATCGCTATACCGGCATCATGGGCGAGCTGGGGGCGGAAGCTCCCACGGTTCCGGTGCATGTGCGCGTGCGCTCGCTGGGTGCGGGCGGCATGGTGATCGGCCAAAAGGATCTGAACTTCAACGTGTTCGTGCATCAGAAGTGGACGCCTCTGCTGATGAACATGACGCTGGCGAATTCCCTGTCACAGATGAACGAGTTCGCGGATGAGATCACTTACCGGATCAGCGGCGACGTGCAGCTTGCGGGTAGCGAAAAACTCCATGTATCCACGGTGCAAACGGGCAACGATGCCATGGCGCCCGTGCCTCAGATGGTGGGCGCCTGGTGGGGCGACAAGTTCACGCGGCTGTTCGAGAACAACATCAACACACCCAACCTGAAGCAGGTGGAGTGCACTGTCGATCTGCTGCCGGATCGCCGAATCATGGCGGTGGACACGGCCTGGACGCCGTCGGCCGAAGTGACCGCGGGAGCCGAGATACCCGTGAAGGTTTTCCTGCGGCCGTATCGGGGCGAACGAATTGAGCAGAACATCACTGTGAAAATTCCGGCGGATCTACCCAAGGGCGAGCATCGTATTTTGCTGAGCGATGCGGTGACCCTGAATCGTCTGCAAACCTCGGCCGTTTCTTCCAACCGCTACTTGGATCTTCCCGAGGTGGTTTCCCTGCTGAATCAGGAGCGCGGAAACAACCGGCTGTACGTGTCCGTGGTCCAGCGCCGCCCGACCTATTACTCGGAAGACAAGACTCTGCCGGCCCTGCCACTTTCGGTACTGAACGTGCTTCAAAGCCAACGGAGCGCGGGGCGGGCCTTAACGGGTATCGCCGAGAGCGCGGAGGAAGAACTTTCCATCCCGTTCGATCAGGTGGTTACAGGAAGCTTCTCGCTGCCGATTGTCGTTAGATAAAAGAGTCGGTTAGATCAAACCCACAATGCGACTGGTTCTTCTTCTTTCTACGATCCTGTGTGTCTACGCAGTGGACACCAAGACCTGGGAGCAAGGCTCCATGGAGGATTTCGACCAGGGCACACTGCAGCATTTGTCGCTTTCAAGCGACGGCCGGCTTGCCGTGGCTCCTCGGTTGAGAGAGGTCTACGATTCATCAACTGCCGTTCTTTGGGCTGTGGCGCGCGATTCCAAAGGCGTCATCTACACCGGCGGCGGCAGCCTGGGCGGATCCCGGGCGAAGCTATTCGCGATCGACACCCGCGGCCAAGGGAAGTTGTTAGCCGAGATGGATGGAATCGCAGTGCAGGCGATTGCCATCGATCGTCAGGATCGGGTGTACGCAGCCACATCGCCCGACGGGAAAGTTTATCGCGTAGACGCATCCGGCAAAGCCGACGTGTTCTACGACCCCAAGACCAAATATATCTGGGCGCTGGCGTTTGCCAAGAACGGCGACCTATACGTCGCGACCGGAGACCGTGGCGAGATTCATCGCGTGACACCGGCAGGAGTTGGCTCGGTGTTCTTCCGCACCGAAGAGGCCCATGCACGATCCATGACGCTGGACGCGGCGGATAACTTAATTGTGGGGACCGAGCCCAGCGGCCTGATCATGCGCGTGACACCAACCGGCCAAACTGCGCAGGGTTTTGTTCTGTATCAGGCTCCCAAGCGCGAGATCACCGCGGTTGCTGTCGGCGCGGATGGCGCGATCTACGCGTCCGGCGCGGGGAATCGCACGACCACTCCGGTTGCCGCCCCTGCCTCTGTCGGCGCGCCGCCAACTCCTGCGCCGCAAACCCCAGCTCCGCCGGGAACAGTCCAAATCGTGGGACCTTCGCCGATACCCGTGCCTCTTCCCATCCTCTCCTCGCAGGCCGTGGCCGGAGGTTCGGAAATTTATCGTATTCAAACAGACGGATATCCTCGCCGGATCTGGAGCCATGCGCAGGACCTGGTGTACGCGCTGGCATTCGACACACAGGGGCGGCTCCTGGCGGGCACCGGGAATCGCGGCAACCTCTACCGGATCGACAGCGACTATTCCTACACACGTTTGCTGAGTGTGGAGCCGACCCAGATCACCGGATTGCTGCGTGCGCCCGAAGGCCGCTTGTATGCGGTCACCGGAAACATCGGCAAGGTGATCGCGATCGGGCCCGAGCTTGAACCTTCGGGAACGTTTGAGAGCGACGTTCTCGACGCCCGCGGATTCTCCTACTGGGGACACGTTGGTAAGCAGCCTGAAGCCCCGGACGGTATCGTCTTCGAAACGCGCTCCGGCAATGTCGGCCGCGCGCAGAGAAACTGGAGCGCGTGGACGCCGCTAAATCAAGGCAGAGTGGCTTCCCCGCCAGCGCGTTTTTTGCAATTTCGCGCGACGCTCAACGGCACCTCCGAACTGTCTGACGTCGGCGTGGCGTATCAGATGAAGAATGTTGCTCCCGTGATAGCCCAAGTGGAAATCACGCCGCCCAATTATCGTTTTCCCGCTCCGGCCATACAGGCCACGACGGCGAACCCGCCCTTGACTCTTCCACCCATCCAGCGGCGTCCCACACCTTCGTCGGCAATTTCCGGGGATGCGGGAACCACGCCGGCGTTGACTTGGGCAAAAGGACAGATCGGCGCGCGCTGGCTGGCGGAAGACGATAACGGCGACACGCTCCAGTTCAAGGTTGAGATCCGGGGCGTGAACGAAACCGCCTGGAAGCTGGTCCGCGACAAGGTTCGCGAACGCTACCTAAGCTGGGATTCGACGGCTTATCCGGACGGCAAGTATCTCCTGCGCGTCACGGCCTCCGACGCTCCGTCGAACCCGCCCGACCAGGTTTTGACGGGATTACGAGAAAGCGATCCGTTTTTGATCGACAACACACCGCCCGAGATCACTTGTTGCAACGTCTCAGGGTCCTCCGTGCAATTTCACGCCAAAGACGCCCTCTCGATTCTAGCCAAGGCCGAGTACTCAGTGAACGGAGGCGACTGGATCATTGTCGAACCGACCACCCGCCTCACCGATTCAGCGGAGCACGACTATCGCGTCGCGCTGCCCAATCGCCCGCCGGGCGAGGCGACCATAGCCGTTCGCGTAGAAGACGAGTACGGGAACCAAGCGGTCGCCAAGACGGTCCTGAAGTAGGCTAGCCAACTCTTCGCTGGAGAAACTTGAGCGGCCGGGCTTACCGCGCCTGGTTCGAATTTCAAGGCCTCCACGAGACTAGTCGGGATCACTTCGGTCGTGCTAACCATGCCATCTCGCTGAAACCAGATTTGGGTGTTCGTCCCGCCGATGTAATGCCCGACGAACTCAGTTCCGTTGCGGAGCCGCAGAACGTCGGCCTGGGCGAATCCGGATAGACCACAAATCAATACACTCAGTGCGAAGAACTTCATGACACACCTCAAACATCCGTCAACAAACGCGCAAGTACCGCCGAAGCCTGGCGGCGGTGGGGGCTTAACCGGGCTCCGGCGGGTTTTTCTTGCGCCAACGTTCGGACCGTTAAGTCCTTCAGCAGTAGCGGCGGCTACTTCACGCTGATCGAGTCCACTTTCACGGTCTGACCATCCATGGTTCCCGACACCGTGGCCGTGGCATTCTTGTTATCCGGGTTCCCCTTCAACGCTGTCGACGCCTTGGCGTTACCGGAGGCATCCAGTTTGTAGATTTTTCCGTCAGACGTTTGAATCGCGAATGAGGTGGTGGACGCGGTGGCCGCACAGGACGCTAAGTCGCTGTTCTGTTTGGACTCCGCGGGGTTCTGTTGGCTTCGGTCGTTGCAGGAAGCGTCGATCAGCTTCCCGGTCCAGTTCTCCGCGTAACCTATCGCGGCGAACATGCCGAGTGCGAGCCCGAGTTTGGCAATGGTTCTCATGCAATTTCTTCCTTCTCTTCAAAATCAGCTGACGATCAGCTCGGGTCGTACTAGGCAATTACTTGACCAACCCTCAAAGCTCATCTAAGGGCTTTCCTTTAAGCAGCGGTAAGCAGCGGCCGAAAGATTAAAGTATTTTTTTCGGAACCCACCTTGCAGGGCTGGTAAAAAGGGCCGTAACGGGATAAGCACTAATATAGAGACGATGGGGCATTTGCGGAACCGGCTGATCCTGATTGCGGTTGCGCTGGTGCTGGTGCTGACGGGCGGGACCATTGGTTTCATGTGGATCGAACACTATCCGGTGTTCGACGCCTTCTACATGACCCTGACCACGGTGACCACGGTCGGGTATGCCGAAATCCGCGGGTTGAGCCACGCCGGACGGGTCTTCAACTCGTTTCTCATTTTCTTCGGCGTGACCACGATCTTTCTGGCGGTGGGCGCGATGACCCAGACCCTCATCGAGCTGGAGCTGAATCAATTTTTCGGAAAGCGGCGTGTTAGAAGCATGATCGACAAACTGGAAGGCCATATTATCCTGTGCGGCTTTGGCCGCGTGGGACGCGGGGCCGCGGAAGAATTGCGAAAGGCGGGAAATCCTTTCGTCGTAATCGACAACAATGACGAACGCGTGGAGCGCGCGATCAAGGCGGGGATGCTGGCGGTGCTAGCTGATGCCAGCCGGGATGAGACTTTACGAGATGTGGGAATCGCGCGCGCCAAAGGGTTGATCGCCACGCTCGCGTCGGATGCCGACAACTTGTTCGTGATCTTGAGCGCCAAGACCCTGAACCCGAATTTGCAGCTCTCCGTGCGGATCGCCGAAGAGTCCTCCGAGCAGAAGATGCGGAGGGCCGGTGCGGATTTCGTGTTCGCGCCCTACAATACCACCGGCCATCGCATGGCGAGAGCGATGCTGAAGCCGCACGTATTGCAGTTCCTCGATTTCACCGAGCAGCAGGGCGTGGATGTGGAGATTGAACAGGTGCTGGTGACCGGCCAGAGCACCTTCGCGGGCCGAACCTTGGCGGAGGTCGACATGCGGCACAAGAGCGGCGTGGTGATTCTGGCCATTCGCAAAGCCAACGGCGAAATGCACTTCAATCCTTCCTCGGAGGTGAAGATGTTGCCTGGGGATTATCTGATCGCCATGGGGGACGCGAGTAACCTTCAAAAACTCGAGCAGCTTCTCATGGGAACGGTCTCCGCATGAGAGTACTCACAGCGGAGCAGATGCGCGAGGTCGACCGCCTCACCATCGAAGACGGCGTTCCGAGCATCGCATTGATGGAAAACGCGGCCCATCGCGTGGTGGAAGAGCTGGTGCGCGAGTTCGACCCGATTGATCGCCAGAGCATCGTCATCCTGTGCGGCAAGGGCAATAACGGAGGCGATGGGCTGGCCATCGCGCGCTTGCTTCACGAATACAACGTCCAGCGATTACGAGTGGTGCTGGCGGCGGATCCGGCGGAATTCACCGGCGATGCGGCGCAAAATCTAAAGCGCATCGTCGAACTCGGCATTCATCCGGTATTCGACGTCCCCGCGAAATTGCGTGAACGCCGCGAGGTCAACGTCGTGATCGACGCCCTGCTGGGGACCGGGCTGAATGGCCCGCCCGCAGGTCGCACGGCGGAGCTGATCGCAGCGACGCGCGGATTCCCGCAAGCCAGAATCGTAGCCGTGGATCTGCCGTCTGGCCTCGGCGGCGGTGGCGATTGCGTGCGGGCGGATATCACCGTGACGTTCACCGCTCCGAAGGTCGAACATTACCTGGCGGCCGGTGCGGAAGAGCACATAGGGAGGCTCGTGGTCACGCAGATCGGCAGCCCGCCGTGGCTGATCCCTGCGGGCCTCGAAGTTTCCAGTCCTGGCGATTTTCGGCATCTGTTCCGGCCTCGCAAACGTGAGTCGAACAAGGGTGATTTCGGTCACGTGCTGGTCGTCGGCGGAGCGCCCGGCAAGTCTGGAGCCGCGGCCATGGCAGGATTAGCAGCGCTGCGCGCGGGCGCCGGATTGGTAACAGTCGCGTGCTCCGATTCCTCGCGGCTTGCGCCCGAATTAATGTCGGCGTCGCTGGACGACTTTTCGCTCGAGCGTATGACCGTGCTCGCGGCCGGTCCAGGTTTGGGAGACCAGCGCGGGATCGTTCCAAAACTTATGGAAGAGGCGACGGTGCCGATGGTGATCGACGCGGACGGGCTGAACGCGATTGCCGGAACCGATTTTAGAGGACGCGGCGTCGACACCATCCTCACTCCGCATCCCGGCGAGATGGCGCGATTGCTCGGAGTCGAGCGCGTCAGCGAAGGCGACCGCCTAAAAGTCGCACGTACCTTCGCGCAGGAACGCAACGTCTGCCTGGTCCTCAAGGGATATCGCACGCTAATCGCTTTGCCTGACGGCAACGTCTGGATCAATACCAGCGGCTCGCCGGCCATGGCGACCGGAGGCACTGGCGACATCCTCACAGGGATGATTTCAGGAATGATCGCGCAGTTTCCCAGCCAGATCGATACGGCCGTGCGCGCGGCAGTCTGGCTGCACGGACGCGCGGGCCAGCTCGGAGCCGAGGAATTGACCGAGCAGTGCCTGATCGCTACCGATCTGCTGCACTACCTTCCCAAGGCGATTCGTGAGATCGTTTGAAACAGGTTCGGAAGAGGAGACGATCGCGCTCGGCCGTCAAATCGCTGGGGAACTACCCAAGCGCGCTGTGATCCTGCTGATCGGCAACCTGGGCGCGGGAAAGACTACGCTCGCCAAGGGCATCCTCAGCGGATTGGGCGCGGCCGAGCCTGACGAGGTCACCAGTCCGACGTTCACCCTGATCCACGAATACGGGGGCGGACGCGCCTATCACATCGACTTATACCGTCTGGACACCCCGCAACAAGTGGCCACTCTGGGACTAGAAGAGCTCTTCGATCGCGAAGCAGTTATCCTCATCGAGTGGGGTGAGAAGTTTCCTGAACTCTTCCCCGGAGAACGAATCGAAATTCACCTTCGTCCGCTTTCGGATGCTGCCAGACAAATCACTCTAAATCAATAGTTTACAGACAGATATTGTCACTCATCGACCGAGTGTGCTAATAATACTACGTGGGCTGCGGCAATCCCGCCGAGTCCAGTTAATCGAGATTCTCTCAAACGCAAAACACTCAGATGGAGGTTGAACTATGAACATTCGCCCGCTTTACGACCGGATCGTGGTCAAACGGCTCGAGGAAGAAGCAGACAAGACGGCCGGTGGGTTGTTTATCCCCGATTCCGCCAAGGAAAAACCGCAACAGGGTGAGGTTGTGGCCGTGGGACAGGGCAAGCGCACCGATGACGGAAAACTGATTCCGCTGGATGTCAAAGCCGGCGATCGCATTCTGTTCGGCAAGTACTCGGGATCCGACATCAAAGTGGATGGCAACGAGTACATGATCATGCGCGAGGACGAAGTTCTCGGCATTCTGATCGACGCTCCCAAACTGGCCAAGAAGTCGGCTTAAGGATTCTGTAATTCAGGAGACAAAATAATGGCTGCAAAACAAATTGTATATAGCGAGAATTCCCGCCAGGCGATCCTGCGCGGTGTGAATCAACTGGCCGACGCGGTCAAAGTGACGCTGGGTCCCAAGGGCCGCAACGTGGTGCTCGAGAAGAAGTTCGGCGGACCGACCATCACCAAGGACGGCGTGACGGTGGCCAAGGAAGTGGAGCTGAAGGATCCGCTCGAAAACATGGGCGCCCAGATGGTGCGCGAGGTGGCTTCGAAGACCTCCGACATCGCCGGCGACGGCACCACCACGGCGACCATCCTGGCCCAGTGCATCTACCGCGAAGGCGTGAAGAGCGTCGCCGCGGGTGCGAATCCGATGGCCCTCAAGCGCGGCATCGAGAAGGCCGTCGAAGCAGTGGTCGAGGCGGTCAAGAAGTTTTCGAAGCCCGTCAGCGGCGATATGATCGCGCAGGTTGGCACGATTTCCGCCAACGGCGATGAGACCATCGGCAACACCATCGCGGAAGCCATGAAGAAAGTTGGCAAGGATGGCGTTATCACGGTGGAAGAGTCGAAGACCATGTCGACCGAGTTGCAGACCGTCGAAGGTATGCAGTTCGACCGCGGCTATCTCTCGCCCTACTTCATCAGCGATCCGGATCGCATGGAGTGCGTGCTGGAAGATCCCTACATCCTGATCCACGAAAAGAAAATCTCGAACATGAAGGACCTGCTGCCCGTACTGGAGCAGATCGCACGTTCGGGCAAGCCGCTGCTGGTGATCGCCGAGGAAGTGGAAGGCGAGGCTCTGGCGACACTCGTTGTGAACAAGCTGCGCGGCACACTGAATGCCTGCGCCGTAAAGGCTCCGGGCTTCGGCGATCGTCGCAAGGCGATGCTCGAAGACATCGGCATCCTGACCGGTGGCCAGGCCATCTTCGAAGAAACCGGTATCAAGCTGGAAGGCGTCCAGTTGAAGGACTTGGGCCGGGCCAAGCGCGTCACGGTGGATAAGGACAACACCACCATCATCGACGGCGCAGGCGCGGGCAAGGCCATCGAAGGGCGCATCAAGCAGTTGCGCGCGCAGATCGATGAGACCACTTCGGATTACGATCGCGAGAAGCTCCAGGAACGCCTGGCCAAGCTCGCGGGCGGCGTCGCGGTGATCAAAGTCGGCGCGGCCACCGAGACCGAGATGAAGGAGAAGAAGGCTCGTGTCGAGGATGCGCTGCACGCAACTCGCGCGGCAGTCGAGGAAGGCATCGTTCCGGGCGGCGGCGTGGCTCTGCTGCGCGCGGCATCCGCTCTGGACGGGCTCAAGTCGGAAGCCGACGAGCAGATTGGCATCAACATCATTCGGCGGGCATGCGAGGAGCCGGTTCGGCAAATCGTAGGCAACGCTGGGTATGAAGGCGCCATCGTGATCGAGAAAATTCGCGCGAACAAAGAATCCAACTTTGGATTCAACGCAGCCACGGCGAATTACGAAGACCTGGTGAAGGCGGGCGTGATCGATCCGACCAAGGTGACGCGGTCGGCATTGCAGAACGCGTCGTCGATCAGCGCGCTGATGCTGACCACCGAAGCGATGATCGCGGAGATCCCGGAGAAGAAAGCTGCTCCGATGCCCGGTGGCGAGCACGGTGGACCCGGCGGGATGGACTACTAGCCAACGGCTAGGAGTCAGAAGACAGTAGTCAGAAGTCAGAATGGGCCGCTCGACAACGGGCGGCCTTTTTTTTGGGCCCGTTTTCTCCTAAATTGGAACTGAGCTTGCAGCTCTATACCAAGGAGGTATCCGTATGAGCAAGACGATAAAAGCTCTGGGACATCCGGTTCATCAGATGTTGATTGTATTCCCGCTGGGCCTGCTGGCCACATCGGTAATCTTTGACATCCTGTATTTCAGCCGCAATGAGGTCAACTTCGGGGTTGCCTCATACTACATGCTGGCAGCGGGCATCATCGGGGCCCTTCTTGCTGCCATTTTCGGTTTCTTGGATTGGCTCCATGTTCCCGCCAACACGCGGGCCAACTCTGTTGCAAACTGGCATGGCATCGGAAACGTGACGGTCACGCTGCTGTTCCTGATCAGTTGGTACCTGCGGAAGGACGTGCTGATTCCGAACTCACGGACCTTCGCTTTCGCCGTGATCGGCGTGCTGTTAGCACTGGTTACGGCTTGGCTTGGAGGTGAACTGGTCAATCGCCTGGGGATCGGAGTGGACGAAGGAGCCAATCCGAATGCCCCCAGCTCTCTGCGGACCGAGAATACTCAGTCCGAAGCCTGGCGACACTCTCATTAAGACCAGTGGAAACGCGGCTAGGGGCCGCTCGGTAAAGGGCGGCCTCTTTTCTTACTTTTTTACAAACTTCTGCACGGCGCGATTGACCGAATCGGCGATGTAGATTTCGCCCTTGGGGCTAACCGCGATAAAGTGGGCTTCGCCGAATTCACCCCAGGTACCCGCCGCCCCAGGCTTTCCGACCGCGGCCAGAACTTTCCCGTCCAGATCCATCTTGAGAAGCTGCCCCGCGAATCCATTGACCATATAGATGTTCTCTTTGCCGATATCCAGCGAGCACGGCAAGCCCGCGTATTTGACCTCGCGGATATACTTGCCATCCTGATCGAAAATCTGGATTCTCTGATTCTCGCGATCCGTCACCCACAGCAAGCCCTTGGCGTCGATGGCGATCCCATGCGCCACATCGAACTTGCCGGGCTCGGTTCCCTTGCCGCCCCAGGTCTTAATGAATTTGCCGTTCTTGTCGAACTTGAGAACACGCGGATCGCCTTTCCCGGCTCCGGGCGTGTGGCCCTGGGTAATGAACAGGTCGCCGTTCGCGGCGATAGCGATATCGTTCGGCTCGTTGAAGAGCTGCGTTCCGGCTGCTTCATTCCATTCGCCCGCTTTGCCCTTGGTGCCGAGCGTCAGAAGAACCTCGCCATCGTGACTCAGCTTCATGACCGTGTGCGCACCGACGTCGGTGGTCCAGATGTTGCCGTCCTTGTCGATGCGGATGCCGTGGCTTCGCGTGAAGAGTCCGTCACCGAAAGCGCGGATGAATTTGCCGTTCTCATCGAACTCGGTGAGCGGTTTGGTGCCGCGGCTCAGCACATATAGATGACCTTTCGAATCAAAGGTCACATCCGACGACGCTCCCATTGCGGCTGCGTCGGGCACGGGAAGCGGGTTCGGTACCGCCACATAATCTAAGACAGGCGCCTCCTGGGGAACCAAGAGAGCGGGATTCGTCGGGCGCTGCGCGAATATGGAAATCGCACAGCCTAATAGAATTGCGAGTCGCTTCATGTGTTGTCCTTTAGTTTCCGCTCAAGCCGCCGGGCCAGGGCGAATTCATATGATAGGCCGCGGTAGTGCCGACCATCTCGACCCGGCGGATCTTGCCGTTTTCGATCAGAAAGGCTTCCGTCACCAGGATGCTCGAAGGCCGATTGAAGCCCTTGAACTCGTAGGGTCTGCCATCGGAGAGAGTTCCCTTATTCACGGTCCCTTGGTCAAACACGACTTGAGACCAGACCACGCCGCGCTCGCGATCGACCACCGGATAGCGGCGCCCGTGGATGTTCTGCACCACGAAGTAGTAGCCCAGCTTGAATTGCCCCATGCAGTCCATGGCAAAAGCGTCGATGCCGTCAGCCGGCGGGGGTGAGCGCGGAGGAGCCTTCGCGGTAAGGCTGCCATTTTCGATGCGCGAGCAATCGTTGGTGAAGGGATAGGTGCCCGTGCCGTTGATTCCTTTCCCGTCGTTATGCTGGAGGCCGGTGAAATAACCGTCGGCGACCGCGATCAATTCCTGGCGCGACATCTGCTGGGCCGGGGGAATCGACTTGAACCAGAAGTCCTCGGGTTTGTGGGGAGCGTCCATTTCGGCGATGTTGTTGGGACCCCCGCCGCCGGGCTTGAAGTAAACGCTTTCGATTTCGGTGATGCGGCCCAGTTCGACGCGCAGCCGCAAGCTCATGAGGAGCGGGCCGCCGGCTTCACGCATGGTTCCCATGTAAGCCACCTGACCGAACTCCGGATCAGCCCAGATGTGGGTGTACTTGCCTCGGCCCTCTACGGTCTTCCAGAACCCATCGCCCAAGTCGATCACTTGACTGTTCTCGGTGTACTTGACGTCTTTAGAAAGCGGCAGGCGCTTCGGATCGTGAGCCACGAGGGCCGCCAGATACTGGTCGACAAGGTTCTCGAGACACGCCCGGTTGCAGTTGAGAGGGATGGGTCCAGTAGCGGCCTCCGCATGGGGCGCGAAGTAGCCCGTGAACAATGCAGCCGCGACCATCGCAACAATGCCGGCCGCTACCAACGTAGAGCGCATCGATATTCTCCTGTCCTCGATTGTCCTAGAAATTCTATCGCTGAACAGGCGCAATGACCAGCGGCTCCTGCTTTCTGAACGCACTTCCATGCAGTTTGAAACAATAGAAGGTTGGCGAAACCCTCAAAACCAGTCTCCTGTTTGCTGCTGGGAGCATTTTGCCTATTTGGGCAGATGAACACCGGGGAAATCGCCGGCAGCGTTCAGGACGCCCTGGGAGGGGTTCTACCAGGGGCGACCGTGGTCGCCGAACGGGCCCAGACCGGACAAAAGTTCACCACCACGACCAACGGATCCGGGCAGTACCTACTCACCCAGCTTCCCATCGGCACGTATTCCCTGAAAGTGAACGCGGAGAATTTCAAACAGTCCGTCGTGTCAAATGTGGAAGTGCATGTCGGCGATAGTCTTCGCCATGACGTCACCGTCCAGGTCGGAGATGCCAGCGAAACAGTGGTGGTGGAAGCCGATAGCGGCTCCGTCCAGCCGGAATCCGCCGAAATCAAGGATGTGGTCCTGGGCCGGCAGATCGTCAACTTGCCGCTGAAGACCCGGCAGTTTCTCGACCTGGCCATGTTGAGCCAAGGCGTGGTGCGGCCCCCCGGTGGAACTCGCGGCGACGCCATGCAACAAGCCGGGACGCTGGTGAACGTTCTGGGCCAGCGCAGCGGGCACAATCTGTATCTGATCGATGGCGCGACGGTGACCGATGAGCACTTCAACAACATGGTGGTCGCGCCCTCCATCGACTCCATCAGCGAATTCAACATTCAGAAGACTTCCTACGCTCCCGAATTCGGCGGCAAATCCGGAGCGGTGATCAATGTGGTCACCAAGTCCGGCTCGAATGAGCTCCACGGCAGCCTGTTCGAATTCGTGCGCAACGATGTTTTTGACGCCAAGAATTTCTTCGATTCGCAAACCTCGCCGATCCCGCCATTCCGCCAAAACCAATTCGGAGGAAGCCTGGGCGGACCCGTGATCAAGAATCGAACCTTCTTCTTCGCCGACTACGAAGGCCAGCGCGTCCGCAAATCGCTCACCAGTACGTTCTCGGTTCCCACGGATGCAATGCGAACAGGCGAGTTCGCCGGATTGCCGCCAGTATACGACCCTAGCAGCCATCAACCGTTTCCAGGAAACCGCATTCCAGTTCAGGACCTGGACTCCGTCTCCACCGCCCTACTGGCGACCATTGCGCGCGCGAATTTGCCTGGAGTCGCTCAGAATCTTCTCGCGTCAGGGGGCCAGCGCATCAACAGTAATAATGCCAGCGCCAAGCTGGATCACCTGTTTTCTTCGGACGACACGGCCTACGCGCGCTTTTCGCTATTCGATGCGCGCCAGTTCGACCCGTTTGGATCCGGCGTGTTGCAGGAAAGTTTGTTACCCGAATTCGGGCGCAATCTGAGCACGCATACGCTGAACGGCGTGGCCGGCTGGACGCACGTCTTCTCTCCTGAGTTCCTGAATGAGGCGCGATTCGCATTCCTGACCGTAACCGGCGGGCAAACCAGCCCGAATGCTGGAAATCCGTTCGCCGCCCAGACGGGCTTGCAGGGCGTGACCACCAACCCTCTGGATATGGGCTTTCCGCAAGTCTCCTTCGGTGGGCAGTTCACCACCATGGGCGATCCCGCGCTTTTCACGTTTCGCAACAACCGCGATTTCGAGTTTTTCGACAACGTCAGCGTTCACTGGCGATCGCACAACATTAAGTTTGGCGCGTACCTGATGCATTACGATTTACAGCCCGTGAATCCCAATGGAGCTCGCGGGATCTTTTCTTTCACCCCAAGATTCACATCGTCGGC
>Ga0207711_10002193_pt1 | contig 17534 bp, 10 predicted proteins | sample KBSS34metaG_FD_184401 | JGI IMG/M metagenome (GOLD analysis project Ga0207711, IMG submission 184401) | Switchgrass rhizosphere microbial communities from Kellogg Biological Station, Michigan, USA - KBS S3-4 metaG (SPAdes) (version 2) | ecosystem: Host-associated > Plants > Roots > Rhizosphere...
ATAAGAAAGCGCCCCCGAGAAAACCGGTTACTCCCGTGAGGAAGACCGTCGGAGCGCTCCACGAGCGTTTACGCGAAAATCCATTTACCAAGCGGTACACCCTGTGCCTATAATTCTGACACCATCTGCAGGTTTCGAGGGTAAAGAGCCGTTAAAATCCCGTAATGAGACGTCCTCCACACACAGTGGATCCTGCCACCGCACTCCCATGTTGCTCTGATCAGATCATTTGCGCTGTAGGCAATTTGTTTGTATTCTACTGAACGCAGTCAAAGGACAATTTCATGCCGACACGGCTTTACCGGCAAATGAAGTGGGCGGCCGCGAATTTTGCGCTAGCGGCAGCGATGGCGATGTTGCCTCCGGCTGTCTCGGTCTTGGCTCAGAGCGCCTCACCGCCCAAGAAATCAGAATCGGCCAAGAAAAACTGGACTCCCCCACGAACTGCGGACGGCCAACCGGACCTCCAGGGAATCTGGAGCAACGCCTCGATCATCCCTTTGGAGCGACCTAAGGAACTTGAGGGGAAGCAATTTCTCAACCCGGAGGAGATGGCCGCCTATGAAGCAACAGTTTTCAATCGCTCTTCCCGCGAAAAGCCGCTGCCCGCTGGGCAGGTTGGTACTTACAACGACTTCTGGTGGGATGCAGACTCTAAACGCGCGCCAAATCTGCGCACCTCCATCATCGTGGATCCGGGTGACGGGAAAGTCCCTGCACTCACTCCACAAGCACAACAGAGAGTCGACGCAGACCGGGCCTATGCCCGGCAACATCCGGCCGACGGTCCCGAAGACCGGGCATTATATGAGCGGTGCATCGTGTTCCCGATGACTGGCCCACCGATGCTTCCTAGTTTTTACGACAACCATCAGTACGGTCCCCTCACGACGAATTATCAGATCGTGCAAACGCCGGGATACGTGGCGCTGCTCATGGAAGTGATGCATGAGATGCGCATCATTCCACTGGACGGCCGCCCTCATCTTCCGCCGACGGTCCGTGAATGGATGGGCGACGCGCGCGGGCACTGGGAAGGCAATACTCTGGTGGTTGACTCCACTAATTTCACGGACAAGACCCGGTTCCGAGGCGCCGACGAGAATCTGCATCTGATCGAGCGCTTCACCAGAACCGCACCGGATCTCCTCTTGTACGAGTTCATGGTGGATGATCCGACCGCGTTCACCAAACCCTGGAAAGGGGAAATCCCCATGATCGCGAGCGACGGCCCGTTATTCGAACACGCCTGCCATGAGGGCAACTACGGTCTTGCAGGGATTCTCGGGGGCGCCCGCGCCGACGAAAAGAAGCAGGCGAAATAGCCTAGAGGATCGTTACTGATAATACGTCTTATTGCAACCGGGAGTGAGTCCTCCCAGTAGACTGGCAAAATGAGCGGCAATCACGAGGCCAGCGCTATCGAAGACGCAAGGGACCGCCGGCAGCTTCTGCGCGCAATCCTAGCTAGCACGATCGGGACGGCAATCGAATGGTACGACTTCCTCCTATACAGCACTGTCACTGGCCTCGTGTTCGCCCGTCTCTATTTTCCGCAATCCGATCCTGCTGTCGGCACCATTCAAGCATTTGGTGTTTACACGGTAGGATTCATCGCCAGGCCGATTGGCGCAGCAATCTTCGGTCATTACGGCGACCGTCTGGGGAGAAAGACCGCCCTAGTGGTTACGCTGCTGTTGATGGGTATTGCAACTTTTCTGGTCGCGATCGTTCCGGGCTATCAATACATCGGTATTTGGGGTGCGGTTCTGCTGACGGTCTTGCGCTTCGTTCAGGGAATCGGCGTGGGTGGGGAGTGGGGTGGATCGGTCCTTATGTCAATGGAATGGGCCCGGTCGAATCGGCATCGCGGTTTCATTACTTCCTGGCCGCAGTTCGGCGTACCTGCCGGGCTGTTCCTGGCAAATCTCGCTGTTCTCGCGTTCAGCAGGATGTCGGGTGAGCAATTTTTGACGTGGGGCTGGCGCGTACCTTTCTTGCTCAGCATCGTCCTCGTCGCAGTCGGCCTCTACATCCGGCTAGGGATCCAGGAGACTCCAGTGTTCGCACGACTCGTCGCCGAACGCCGGATCGAGCGTCAGCCGGTCCTTGAAGTCATTCGCCGCCACCCTCGCGAGATCGTCCTCACGGCACTATGCCGCACCGCCGAACAGGCTCCCTTCTATCTGTTCACTTCGTTCGTGTTCACATATGGCGTCGATGTGTTGCATCTCGATCGGAACTTTATCCTGATGGCAGTGCTGGGAGCGGCCATCCTCTCATTCGCGGCGATTCCATTCTTCGGACATCTTTCGGACCGACTTGGACGCAAACGAATATACATGTTCGGAGCAGCCCTCACCGGCATCTACGGGTTTGTCTACTTCAGGCTGCTCGACACGCGGATGCCGTCCCTGGTAGCAATCGCGATCCTGCTCTCACTGGTGCCCCACGACATAATGTACGGACCGCAAGCAGCTTTAATCGCGGAGACCTTTCCGGGACGACTGCGCTACAGCGGCGCATCCTTGGGTTATCAGCTGTCATCGCTGATTGCAGGCGGTCCCGCACCGCTCATCGCCGCTGCGCTGCTGAGCCGCTATCGCTCCGCTACGCCTCTGGCTTGGTTCATCCTCGCATGCGCGATCATTTCGCTTGTTGCGACGGCGATGCTCAAGGACTACGCCAACAAGGATCTCTCCAATAGTTGAACCGGCTGCTCAGCGTCCCTGGGGCCGGACGTATTTGAGATTTTCCCACCACGCCGGGGTAACGCCCTCATGACGTATGCTTCCGATAGTGCTCGTTCCCAAACCGATGACGATCACGTCGTATTTCAAAAAAGCGCTCCTACCGAGTGTTCTGAAAGTCGTCCTCTAACGCGCACCAGCTTACTTGGCGGTTGCGTTTGTAGACTCCATCTTTTGCGCGCTAAGGCGCTAGCGATACAGTAGATTGTCGGGCAACTTCCATAATCCGACTTCTGTACCGCGTGCCCTAGACTTAACTTTCATGAAGAAAATTGGCTTTCTCTCATTCGGTCATTGGACCCCTACTCCGCACTCACAAACGCGATCGGCGGCAGACGCCCTTCTGCAGTCCATTGACCTCGCCGTGGAGGCCGAGCGCTTGGGAATGGACGGAGCGTACTTTCGCGTTCATCACTTTGCGCGGCAACTGGCGTCACCGTTCCCGCTCCTTGCCGCGATCGGTGCTAAGACACGAACCATTGAAATTGGCACCGCAGTGATTGACATGCGCTATGAGAATCCTCACTATATGGCGGAGGATGCCGGCGCTGCGGATCTCATCGCCGGTGGGCGCCTGCAGTTGGGAATCAGCCGCGGTTCTCCCGAGCAGGTCATCGACGGGTGGCGCTATTTCGGCTACAGTCCGGTTGAAGGCGAGGACGATGCAGGCATGGGCCGGCGGCACGCCGAAGGATTTCTCGAGTTACTGAGCGGCAAGGGCTTCGCTCGGCCGAACCCGCGTCCGATGTTCCCCAATCCGCCAGGGCTGTTGCGTCTTGAGCCGCACGCCGAAGGACTGCGCGACCGTATCTGGTGGGGGGCGGCTACAGATGCGACCGCCGCTTGGGCCGCCAAGCTCGGAATGAATTTGCAATCCTCAACCCTCAAATTCGACGAGACCGGTGAGCCGTTCCACATCCAACAAGCCGCGCAGATTCGCGCCTTTCGGGCAGCCTGGAAGGAGGCCGGCCACGCCCGAACCCCGCGCGTTTCCGTCAGCCGCAGTATCTTTGCCCTGATCGACGATCGTGATCGTGCCTATTTCGGACGAGGAGTTCAGGAACAGGACCAGATCGGGACTCTTGATAAAACCACAGCGATTTTCGGTCGTGGCTACGCGGCAGAACCGGATGTCTTGATCGAACAGCTTAGGAAAGACGAGGCGATCGCGGCGGCAGACACGCTATTGCTTACAGTTCCAAACCAACTAGGTGTTGCCTACAATGCTCATGTCATGGAGGCGATTCTCACCACCGTCGCTCCTGCTCTCGGTTGGCGCTAAATCTCCGATACGAAGGCAATCGATTGCCTCCCTATGACTAAACTGGTATGCGGCTAGTGTCATACTTTACAAACCACGACTCGCTCCCATTCGGACTTGCTCGTGTTGTTCTGAACTTGTTTTGGAAAGCGCTCGCAAAGGAGAAGACTCATGCCTAGAACCTTGATTGCTGCAGCCGCGGCGCTGCTGATAAGTGCTGGCGTAACCCTGGCGCAACCGTCCGGCATCACGCCCGAAATGATCTCTCGTTCGCTGCCTCTCGAAGGCGCGCCGCTCGCGGTGCCTGGACCGTACAAGGTCACCTCCGAAGCCGCTTTCGGCTCCCCCGGGCTTCACGTGTATCGTCCCGAGGCACTGGAGGCGTTCCCGAAGAAGGACTCGCTGCCCGTGATGGTGTGGGGCAACGGCGGTTGCGCGATTGACAGCACGCGCTACGGAGGCTTTCTGACGACTATCGCTTCGCATGGCTTTTTGGTGTTGGGCACCGTCCCTCAGAGCGGTGCGGCGCGACGGCAGGAATCCGCCGATGACGTCCGTGCCGCGATCGACTGGGCCGCAAAGGAAAATGCACGAGTGGACTCGCCGCTGAAAGGCAAGATCGCCGTGGACAAGGTCGCTGTCATGGGCCAGTCGTGCGGCGGATTTCTGTCGATCGAGCTCGGCGCCGATCCGCGGGTCAAGACCATCGGCGTCTTTAATTCCGGCGTGCAAGACGCGGCACCCGCCGCGCAGGGCAAGGCATCGCCGCAGCCCACGCCGGACGCTCTGCCCAAATTGCATGGGCCCGTGCTGGTCATCAACGGTGGCGAACTCGACTTCATGCTGGCGGCTTCGTCGGCGACCTTCGACAAGATTGACAAGGTGCCCGCGTTTTACGGCTCCCGGCACAACGCCGGCCACACCGCGACTGTCTTTCATCCCGGCGGTGGCGAGTTCGCCAATGTCGCCTCGAACTGGCTCAGTTGGACCTTCAAGGGCGACAAGAAGGCCGGCCAGATGTTCGTGGGCAAGAACTGCAGCCTCTGCACCAATTCGAACTGGGACGTGCGATCGAAGGGGATCAAGTAATCGATCTTCTCCCCGAGTCCTTTGGCCCATTCTTTGTTCCGTTGCTATAGACTCGATTGACAACTATGAATGCCAGACTTCTGGTGGCTCTTGTTGCGGTGAGCGCCACCATGCGCGCACAGCAGCAAGCTCCAGCAAAGTTTCGTCTGCAAGAGGCCAGTATTGCCGATATTCAACGGGCGCTGGTGGCCAAAAAGATCACGACTGTGGGTCTCGTCGAGCTGTACTTAAAGCGCGTCAAGACTTATAACGGCACCTGCGTAAGCGAGCCGATAGGCATTCTCGGACCGATTACCACCATCGCGCACGCCCGGCAGATCAACGCGCTCTCGACGTTGAACCTGCGGCCGTCTACGCGCAAGACTTGGGGCTTCGAGGACCGCAAGGCGCGCAGCCTAACGGACATGGATGATAACGATTCGAAGATGCCCGACGCGTTGGAAGTCGCCGCCGCTCAGGATCGCAAATTCAAGCAGACCGGGAAGCTGGTTGGACCGCTGCAGGGAGTCGTCATGGCGATTAAGGACCAGTACGACACCTTCGACATGCGGACGACGTCCGGTGCCGACGTGCAGTACGCAAACGATCGCCCGCCCGAGGATGCCACCTTCGTCAAGCGGCTGCGCGATGCCGGAGCGATCATTCTGGCGAAGGCAAACCTGGCCGAATACGCAACCGACGGTGCGCGTAGTTCCTTTGGGGGGACCTTCTGTAATCCGTACGACACGGAGCGCGAGCCGGGTATGTCTAGCGCCGGCTCCGCGAGCTCGGTAGCCGCCAACCTGGTGACCTGCGCGATCGGCGAAGAAACGGTCGTGTCCATCCGATGGCCGGCATCCGTCAACAGCCTGGTTGGGCTGGCACCGACCGAGGAACTCGTCAGCCGGAAAGGAATGATGGGTGCCGGCCTGAGCATGCGGACAGGACCGATTTGTCGAAATGTCCAAGACGCGGCGAAGATACTGGACGCAATCGCCGGCTACGATCCGAAGGATGAGCTGACGGTGTTTAGTGTCGGACGGAAGCCGCCAAAACCCTACCTCAGCGCCGCTGCGACGAAGCGTCTCGACGGCGTGCGGATTGGCGTAATTCGCGAGTACATGTCGAAGAAGCTTTTCTCCAAGGCGGACGAGGAAAGTATTGACATCGTCGAGCGCGCCATCGATGACCTTCGCAAACTGGGTGCGACGATCGTGGACCCGGGTCCGGAAGGCGAATTGTTTCAGGGCTGCATCGCGCGATACGCGCCCGTACTCTTGAACAGCACGCCGGCGGTTCTTTCGCTTCGCAGCCTCAATACACCTGCGGTTCAAGGCGAAGGCAAATACATGATGGACAGGTATCTGCAAGAACGTGCCGACGCCAACATCAAAACCGGCGCGGACCTGATCTCGAAGGCCAGGTTTTACGAGGATCCTAACTTCCCTGATCGCAAGCAGGCCCGGCAAGCTGCGGAGCGCGCGAACGTGCTGGACTCATCGGCGCGACTGCAGAGCCGCTTCGCTCTGCAGAATCTCTTGCTGCAGTGCATGCAGGAACAGCGGCTCGACGCTCTGGTCTCCCCTATGTCCACTGTCCCGCCGCGGAAGCTCACCGCACCGCGCGAACCCAATGCGAATGGCCGTTCTCCGATTGGTTGGTCCCTCATCGGGCAGCAAGGTTTCCCCGCCATCACCGTGCCTGCAGGCTTTACGACCGAGATCTGGGATCGCGTGCGCGATGGCAATGGCGGCACGCGCTTCGCTGGCCCCGTCAAAGCTAACTTGCCTGTAGGCGTCGACTTTATTGCGCGTCCGTTCGACGAAGAAATGCTATTCCGCATCGCCTCGGCTTTTGAGGCGGCTACGCGGCATCGAAAGCCCCCGCCGGACTTCGGGCCACTGCCCGGTGAACCGTAGCCGTCTCTTCACTGCGGCCGAGTACAAATTGCCAGGATCGCAGTGTAAGGATTACTACGATTCGGTTGCTTCCCGGCGACACCCGAACCTCCCGCGCTGAAAATGCAGCCTGAGGAGAACGGCTGCACAATTGCTCGCTGTTACAACTCACCAGGAGTGTAGGTAACCGGAACACTTGTATTGTGTTCACGGAGGATTGCGCAAAAAGATGGTATATGCCCCTGGAGGTCATCACGTCCACTAACAACATGGAAGAGAAAGAAATCTTCAGCCCCGCCGGGGCACGCGATGAAATAAGAGACCTGTATAACAATGCGCCCTGCGGCTTGCACTCCCTGGATAAGGATGGCGTTTTCGTCCGCGTGAATGACACGGAACTCGGCTGGTTGGGGTATACACGGGAGGATTTGATCGGCAAGACGAAGATCACGGATCTTCTTGCGCCTATTCCACGCTCCTTGACACACCTCAAACCGAAAGGATCCGCGGATCATGTTGAAATGCAATTGGTCTGCAAGGATGGCTCGATCCTGCCCGTTCTGGTGAGCGAGATCGATGTTCAGGATTCACAAAACAATTACCTGATGCGTCGCTCAATTTTTGTCGACAGGGAGCGAATGCCGTCGGGAATGAGGCTGCTGGACGCCGCTCCCGATGCCATCGTCGTAATGAACCGGGATGGTAGGATCGCTCTGGTCAACGAACAAGCGGAGAAGATATTTGGCTACCGGCGGGAAGAGTTGCTGGGGCAGGAAATCGAAATGTTGATGCCGGAACATCTGAAGGACCGGCATGCGGCCCACCGGGCGGATTACTGCGATCATCCGAAAGTTCGGCCCATGGGCGCCGCGTCGGAGATGTATGGCCTGCGCAAGGATGGCACGGAGTTTCCGGTCGAAATCAGCCTAAGCCCTTTGCGGACCGGCGAAGAGTGGCTCGTTTTGAGCGCGATTCGCGATATCACCGACCGCAGGCGGGCGGATGAGGCCTTGCGCTTGAGCGAGGAGCGTTTCCGCGTCGCCCTCAAGAACTCCTCGGTTGTAGTGTTCCATCAGGATCACGAGCTGCGGTACACCTGGATCAACTCACCTGTCTTAGTCTGGGCTGAAAAAGACTATCTCGGCCATACCGACGCCGAAATCGTGGGCGGAGAAGAGGGTGCGCGCCTGACGGCGATCAAGCGAGGCGTCTTGCAGAGCGGGATCGGAACTCGAACGGAAACAACGATAACCTTCCTGGGTGAAACGCATCATTTCGACCTCACCGTCGAGCCGCTTCGCAACGCATTCGGAGTTGTTATCGGCGTTACCTGCGCTGCGGCGAATGTGACTGCATTGAAGCAGGTGGCAGCCGAAAAGGAACGCCTGATTGGAGAGCTGCAAGAAGCGCTCGCGCGCGTGAAATTGCTCAGCGGGCTGCTTCCTATTTGCGCGGGTTGCAAGATGATTCGCGATGAACATGGAGCCTGGCAGCAAATGGAGATGTACATCCGCGCGCACTCCGAAGCAAATTTTTCGCACGGACTGTGTCCAGATTGCTCGGAACAATTCGGTTGGACGGAACAAGAATCTGGCTCGGCCGAGTCCATAGAAGAGCAAGCCGCCCACGCGGGACGCCAATCCTAGTTTCTCTGGCCTGGCTCAACCCCAGGATGCCTCAAGTCTATTTCCACAAGCGTTTTGATAAGCTGTGGAGGTCTCGTGACCAGACGACGAGTAATCCCTTGTTATGAGCAACTAAGTTGAGGAACTAAACCGAAGATTCTACGTCTAAGTCGTATTCAAAACCGATTGCGGGAGGCCTTGGCGTTCATGAAAACCCTGTGGCAGGACGTAGTCTACGGCTTCCGGATGCTGCTCAAGAAGCCCGGCTTTACGGTGGTAGCGGCACTTTCGCTGGCTTTGGGCATCGGGGCGAATACGGTTATCTTCAGTCTCATCAACACCACTCTGCTCCGCCCGCTTCCCTATCCGGATGCCAGCCGGCTGGTGATGATCTGGTCCGCGCCGCTTGATTCGAAGGATCAGCTCAATGGCGTCATGGCGCCCAACTATATGGCCTTTCGAGAAAAAGCTCAGTCCTTTGAGGCAATGGGAGGCCTTCGCGGCCAGGTTTGTAACATCGGCGCGGACGAGCATGGGCAACCTCCGGAAAGGGTGGACTGCGAAAACTATACGCCGTCCATGTTTCAGGCCCTGGGAGTCAAGCCAGTGCTGGGACGGGTCTTAGCCGAAGACGAAAATCAAGTCGACAACGGGGCGCCAGTATTGCTTATCAGCACTCGATTCTGGCAGCGCCATTTCAATAGCGATCCCGGGGCGATCGGGGCCACCATGCGAGTCGACGGAGTGGTCAAGACCGTCATCGGCGTGATGCCACCGAATTTCTACGTGTGGGACGACCAGGCTGACTTTTGGACTCCCCTCAATTGGACTCACACCGAGGTGCAGAGCACGCAATACAACATGGGTGTGGTCGCGCGCCTGAAGCCTGGGGTTCCTCTCAAGCAGGCGCAAGCGGAGATGGATACTCTGGCCGCCCAGTTAGCCATCTCCGATCCCGACCGCAACAAAAAGCTGGGCGCCGTGGTGCAAACCATGACGGAATCCCTGTATGGAGGTTTGCGATCTCCACTTCTTCTGCTTCAAGGGGCAGTCGCCATCGTGCTGTTGATCGGCTGCGCGAATGTGGCCGGCTTATTGCTCGCACGAGCGGCGTCGCGGAGGACCGAGATCGCCATTCGCACCGCGATTGGAGCCGGACGGTGGCGCATTATCCGCCAACTGATCACCGAGAGCGTGCCGCTTTCCTTGATTGGAGCGATGTTGGGTATCGTTCTCGCATGGGGAGGATTACGGCTTTTTGTAGCCACGGCCCCGCCCGGCTTTCCCAGGCTCAATGAGCTCTCGCTGGATCTTCCGGTCCTCGGATTCACAGTAGTGGTCGCGATTCTAACGGCCGTTTTGTTCGGGATCGTCCCGGCGATTCAGGCGTCGAATCCGGATCTGGTGGGCTCGCTCAAGGAAGCCGGTCGCAGCGGCACCGATGGAGTTGCCCGCCAGCATTTGCGCAGCCTTCTGGTGACGGTCCAGATCGCCATGGCGCTGATTTTGTTGATCGGTGCTGGGTTGATGATCAACAGCTTCCTGCGTATTCAGAACAATCCGCTGGGCGCCGATCCCAAGGGCCTGCTTACCTTCGATTTCCGTTTTTCGCGGGACGAAGCGATCAAGCCGTATGGCCGCTACAGAAACGCCGGATTGTGGGATGTCAGCCCGGTAACTACGCTGACGTTTCAGCGAGTGTACGAACGAGTTCAAGGGCTGCCCGGTGTTCAGTCGGCCGCGGGCGCCAGCACGCCGCCACTGGCCGGAGCACTGAATATGGGTTTCCTGATCGAAGGACGTCCAGCTCCGCCCCCGAGCGATAACGGCCAGCCCGGACAAACCGCCGCTTACATCGCGATCACTCCCAACTATTTCGCCACGTTACGAACCCCGGTTATGACCGGCCGCGAGTTCAATGATCGCGACACAGCCGCCGCTCCTTCCGTGATCATCATCAATCAGACGATGGCCAAGCGGTTCTGGCCGAACGAAACCCCTATCGGTAAGTTCGTCAGGATGGACTACGTGCCGGACGAGCCGTTGCGCGAGGTCGTAGGCGTGGTTGGCGATATTCGTATGAACCGCCAGCAGCGCCAGATTGGACCCACGGTCTACGTGCCTTATCTGCAGCAAACACCGCGCTGGATGGGGGCGGGCTATTCCACACGTGCCGGGATGTATTTTATCCTGCGAGCCGGCGGCAATCCCTTGAGCCTATCGACGAGCCTGCGCCAGGCTGTGGCCGACGTCGACCATAATAAGCCGGTTGCCAACATCCGGACAGTGGAAGATTATCTTGACCAGCAAGTGCAGTATGTCCGCCTCTACGTAATGTTGCTGAGCATTTTCGGCGCGATCGCGGCCGGACTCGCGGCGATTGGAATTTACGGAGTCATGGCCTACGCGGTCGCGGAACGCACGAAAGAAATCGGTATCCGGATGGCACTGGGAGCGAGCATACGGGATGTTCTCAGGCTAGTGGTCCTGCAGGCTCTGCTGCTTCTCGCGATTGGACTGACTCTGGGATTGGCTGGTTCCTTCGCCCTAACGCGATATCTTAAATCGGCACTGTATGAAGTTACAGCTACCGATCCGGCAACTTACATAGGCGTCTCGTTGCTGCTGACGGCGGTGGCGGTAGTCGCTTGCTTAGTTCCGACTCGCCGCGCGGTGTCGGTAAATCCCACAGTTGCGTTGCGATACGAGTAGTGGCTCACCCTTTTAGGGCAGCTTCTTCGCCGGGGGCCTCTTGCGGGGTGCGCATCTTTTTGCGCGACTTGGCTTTCCTGAGTCCCCGGAACTGTTCCATGTAGGTGTAGAACACCGGCGTGATGAAGAGCGTCAGCAGTTGGGAGACCATCAAGCCGCCCACCACGGCGAGACCCATGGGACGGCGAGCTTCGCCGCCGGCGCCCAGCCCCAACGCGATCGGCAATGTGCCCGCCAGCGCCGCCAGCGTGGTCATCATAATCGGGCGGAACCGGATCAGGCACGCTTCGTAAATCGCCTCCGCGGGCGGTGTTCCGTGGGTCCGCTGCGATTCGAGCGCGAAGTCAATCATCATGATCGCGTTCTTTTTCACGATCCCGATCAGCATGATGACGCCGACGAAGGAGTAGATGTTCAGTTCGTCGTGGAAGATCAACAGCGTGGCCAGCGCACCCAGTCCGGCGGACGGCAATCCGGAAAGAATGGTGATGGGGTGGATGAAACTCTCGTATAGAATTCCCAGCACCATGTAGATCACGAGGATCGCCATGGCCAGTAGGAGTCCCATGCCTTCGAGCGAGGACTGGAAGGCCGCGGCGGCGCCCTGGAAACTTGTGCTCACGGAATCCGGGAGGACTTCCTTTGCCAGCCCCTGCACCCGTTCGACGGCATCGCCCAGCGATACTCCCGGCAGAAGGTTGAACGACACCGTCGTGGCCGGCAGTTGCCCCAGATGCGAAATCGAAAGTGGGCCCGTGCCGGGAGTCAATTTAACGACTTCATTCAAGGGCACCAGAGTTCCGCTGGACGACCGGATGTAGAGCAACCCCAGAGCCTTGGGATCCCGCTGGAATTCCGGCTTCACTTCCATGACGACCCAATAGCTGTCGACCGAGGTATAGATGGTCGACACCTGGCGCTGTCCGTACGCATCATAGAGCGCGTTTTCGATCTGGTCCTCGGTAACGCCCAGAGATGACGCCCGATCGCGGTCGATATCCACGGTCAGCATCGGGCTGGATATCTGGAGATCGCTATTCACGTCGGACAGGCCCGGCAGCGCGCGCATACGTTTTTCGAACTCCGCGGTTCCCCGATACAGCGCGTCGAGGTTCGGCGATTGCAACGTGTATTGATACAGGCTGCGGCTTTGGTTACCCCCAATGCGCACCAGTGGCGGATTCGTCAGATAGGTGCGCATACCGGCCACCGCATCCAGCTTGGGACGGAGTTCCTGAATGACTTGCTCCGGCGTCAGTTTCCGTTCGGTGCGGGACTTAAGGCGCATAAAAAAGCGCCCCTGATTTACGGATGCCTGCTGGTTGCCGGTACCCATAAAGGAGACGAAGGCATCGACATTAGGATCGCCGGCCACTGCGGAAGCCGTCTGCTGCTGGAGCCGGGCCATGGAGTCGAAGGAGATGTCCTGCCGGGCCTCGGTATTCCCTTGAAGCTGGCGGATGTCCTGGCTGGGAATGAACCCTTTGGGCACAACCGAGGCCAGGTAAATGGTCGCAGCCAGAGTTCCCGCCGCGCCCAGCATGGTGACGAATCGATGCCGCATGACCCCCCGAAGCATCCACGCATAGGCGGCCAGCATGCCGTCGAGCACTTTCTCCGAGGCGCGGTAGATTGCGTTGTGCCGCTCGCTGGGCGGCCGCAGAAACCGGCTGCACAGCATCGGCGTGAGGCTGATGGACACGAAGCCCGAAATCACGATCGCCACCATGATGGTCACGGCAAATTCGTGGAACAGCCGCCCCATGATTCCGCTCATGAACAGAACCGGGATGAACACCGCGGCCAGCGAGAGCGTCATCGACAGTACGGTGAATCCGATCTCCCGCGCGCCTTCGATGGCGGCCAGCATACGGCTCTGACCCATCTCCATGTGCCGCACGATGTTTTCCAGGACCACGATGGCGTCATCCACCACAAATCCGACCGAGAGTGTAAGCGCCATCAGCGACAAGTTATCGAGCGTGTATCCCAGAAGGTTCATTGCGGCGAATGTGCCGATGATCGAAATCGGCAAAGCGAGGCTGGGAATCAACGTGGCGGACACGTTGCGCAGGAACAGGAAGATGACCAGCACCACCATCGCCACAGCTAGCGCCAGCGTGAGTTTTACGTCGTTGAAGGATTCGAGGATGGGCTCGGAGCGGTCGAGCAGAATGGTCACTTTCACCGAAGGTGGAATTTGTTCGCGGAAGGCAGGCAAAAGCGCCTTAATGCGCTGCACCACATCCACGGTATTGGTGCCCGGCTGGCGCTGGATCGACAGTCCGATGGCGCGCTCGCTGCCGGCCGCATCCACCATCCAGACCGCGCTCTTGTCGTTCTGCGCGCCATCGACGACTCTTCCCAGGTCGGCCAAACGCACCGGCGAACCGTTACGGTAGGCGACGATCATCCGCCCGAACGCGGGAGCCGTCAGGATCTGGCCCGTGGCCTTGAGCGTCATGGCCTGTTCGGTTCCCCACAGAGTGCCCACGGGGAGATTGACGTTATGTTGGGCGAGGGCTTGCTCCACCTCATCGATTCCGATTTTGCGCGCGGCCAGCGCACCGGGATCGAGTTGGGCATGTACGGCCCACTTCTGCGCGCCGAAGACATTCACCTGGGCAACACCGGCGAGCGAGGAAATGCGCTGCGCCATTAGGTTCTCGGCGTACTCATCCACAGCCGAGAGCGCCAAGGTCGGTGAAGATAGCGTGAAAAACAAGATCGGCTGGTCGGCGGGGTTCACCTTCTGGATGGACGGCGGCGTGGGCATTCCCGGCGGCAGCTTCTTTTGGGCCGCGGAAATGGCATTCTGGACGTCCTGCGCGGCGGCGTCGATGGAACGGTCCAGGGTGAACTGAATGGTGATGGCGGTCGCGCCGATGCCGCTGCTCGAAGTCATGGAATCGATGCCGGCGATGGTTGCAAACTGACGCTCCAGCGGCGTCGCCACGGATGTCGCCATCGTTTCAGGACTGGCGCCCGGCAGGGCCGCCGAAACCTGGATGGTCGGGAAATCGACGTTCGGCAGATCGCTCACGGGTAGCGCACGGTACCCAGCGACGCCAAACAGCACGATCCCGATCATCAGCAGCGCGGTCATCACCGGCCGCGTGATGAAAATTTCGGTTAATTTCATCTATCGATGTCGGGGCCACTTACGGCCCGTCACCCAGTTTAGCCGGTGGAGCGCTCTAGTTCCGGATGAGGGCGCAAAGGCTCGCTGGCGTGGTCATGGCCTTGTCTGCAAGCATCCTGATCGCCTGTCCGGGATAAGTAGTGCTGTGCTCAAAAGTCTTGGTACACGACTGTATAAGCTTGATGACATGGTCGACGCCAAATGCCGACTTATGGAAGCCCGCCATTCCAATCAGCAACGTTCTCGTAACGGCATAGTGAGCGATCATCAGCATGTATTGGGCAGCGATAGGCGATGGAACGCGCTCGTCGTAGAGCCGCTGGTTGCTTTCCGGAAGACCGAACGGGAACAGAGCTCGATGGGCGTAATTGACCAGGTAATTCTCGAGAATGTGTTCATGACGGCTCATAAGCGGAACATAGTGCTGAGAATGTGCTTCGGCGTAGCGGCCCCCGATCTCCTCCATAGTGGATTTCGAAGTCCATTGGATACCGCTCATGAACTCCCGATAACATTCGAGGAATCGGCGCGGGTTAGCGTCCGAACCGATGCGGGCGGCAATCAGGTCTAACGCCACTTCGAGCTGAGCCGCTGGCGGATGCGCGAAGCAGTTAGCCGCAAGACCGCCCAAGGTTCCGTCCGTGAGGCCATCGTTGTACTTTTGAATAGCATCACGGCCCGCATTACGCAGACCCGCTTCGTCTAGCTTCTCGCAAAGGTAACCAAGCCTGAAGAGACGCTTCCAAATGGGATCTGAACGGTCTTGCAGCAGCGCAATGACCAGGCGCCGAACGTCTCGGAAAAAGCGGTAAGGCTCGGGAGAATTCTTCAGGCGGGAGTCGTCGAGTCCAGGAAAATGTCCCAGACGGATTGAACTGCTGTCCAGGAACTCTTGTTCGTCGAATTCCATCGGCCTGGGGTCCAGAAGAGCCACCCTGGCTGCTTCGGGGCAAGACAGGTCCAGGGACCGCTGCAGGACTTCGTCGACCTTATTCATGACGCGCGGATAGGTCGCGCACATGTCTGACAGGTACCCCTCGCCTAGCCGTTTTTGTATGGAACAAAGGCCATCAGACAAGAATGAGCATCCCGCTTCGGTGAAGGCGATCTTGGCAAAGTCGTTATCGGTTGACCCTCTTTCGTTGATCGTAACGAGCGTACGCAACGAAGGTCCAATCTCCCGGTCGGAACAGTGTTGATATTTGTCGTACGTTGGCTTGTCAACGTGGACGATCCAACCGGCGCAGCAGTTGTCCTCGCAGGCAGAACCGATACAGTGAAACGCATCAAAATAGCGTGGCTGGAGCAGTTTCGACGGCTTCATCGATTGAGCATAACATCCGCTCACTCGCTGCCACGCGCGCTTTTCCGGCCTCGCCAGCCCGGCCTTACCGCCGCGGGGGTGCGGCATCCAGAGGATTCAAACCGCTCCCGTAGCCTGGATCCATCGCCGCGAAATCGGTGCGATAGCTCACCGAGTTGGCCGTGGGGAAGCTGGCCGGAGCCTTCTGCGTCACCTTGCCGGTCGCGGCCCATTCCGTGCCGCGCTGAAACGTCGCGACGAAATCGACCGAGCTCAGTGCGTTGATATCGTGACCGAGCGTAGTGTGAAACACGCGCCCCTGGCCGTACGTAACGGTAAGCAGTATCGGCTCGTCGTGCCCCGAGCCGCCGTTTGCGGGATCGGAATACGCGGTCGCCAGAACCGTCATGTTCTTTCCGGGACCGCGAAGCCTGGCGTACAATTCATCGCCCTGATGCATCCACAGCTTGGGCAGGCCGTTGGTTATGGGGTGATCGCCTCGAACCGCGACTTGGAACGGCGTACGCTGGCCGTGGCTCCCGGCGGCTCCCGGAGCTGGGTCCGAAACCAGTTTGTTGTCTTTGTAATACCAGAATGGGCCGCTCTTTTCCGTCCGGCCGCGCCAGCCGCCCACGCCGATCATTTCGTTGAACGCTAGCCAATTGGGGAACGCGTTATCGGCAGCATGCACACTTACGAAGCCGCCGCCGCCGCGAACGTATTTCTCAAACGATGCCTTCAGTTCGGCGGGCCACCGCTCATCGGGCGCGTCGTAATTCCACACAACCGCCGCGTACTTGCTGAAATCGGGTTTGAAAGCCGAGTAGTCGCTGCCCGCGGGAGGCGCGGTCACCACATCCACATGAAACAGTCCAGTCTCCTCGAGCTGTTTCTGGAGCAGCGGCGTGATCAGCTTCCATTTGTGATACGGGCCGGCACTTTCGCCATCCAGGAGCATCACGCGGATTGGATCCGCCGCGAGGGAAAAACCTGCGAACGCCAGCATGGTGCCAACTAACGAGAGTGCTTTCATCGCCGTGGTTCTCCTTACGGAAGGGCAAACGCGTACAGCGAACTGCCGCCGCCCACTACCAGATACTGCTTGCCATCGAGCTGATAGGCGATGGGGCCGTTCTGCACCCGGCCGATCGCGGCGTGCCACAGCGTCGTCCCGTCGCTGGTCCGAAACGCGATCAGGTTGCCGGAATTGTCGCCGCTGAACGTGAGGCCGGCTTCGGTGGTCAACACACCGGCCGTGCCGGCGCCGTCGCCAATCGGATGGTTCCAGACGATCTTCCCGGTCTTGTAATCGATGGCCCGAAGGAACGACTTGCCCGCGACGGCGTAGTCCGCACCCGCCCACCCATAGGCTCCGTCCTCGGGTTTGAAGAAGTAGATGCCGTAACCGTCCTGCGCGTTCACAATCAGCAAACCGGTCTTAGGGTCGAAGCTGGGCGGCCGGAAGTTGGTGGCCCCGCTCTCATTGGGGGCGACCAGAACGCCGTCCTTCGAGGGAAATTTTGCGGGATCCGGAATAGGATGCCCTTCAGCGTCGATCCCTTTTGCCCAGTTGACCGTCGCAAAGGGCGTGGTGAGCAGGCTCTTGCCGTTGGTCCGATCGAGCACGAAGAAGTAGCCGTTGCGCGACGCCTGCATCAGCAGTTTGCGAGGCTGGCCGTTGAAGTCGGCGTCCACAAGCACAGGGACCTCATTCGCATCCCAATCGTGAGTGTCGTGGGGCGAGGCCTGGAAGCCCCACACCAGCTTTCCAGTGT
>Ga0207711_10002195_pt1 | contig 17526 bp, 30 predicted proteins | sample KBSS34metaG_FD_184401 | JGI IMG/M metagenome (GOLD analysis project Ga0207711, IMG submission 184401) | Switchgrass rhizosphere microbial communities from Kellogg Biological Station, Michigan, USA - KBS S3-4 metaG (SPAdes) (version 2) | ecosystem: Host-associated > Plants > Roots > Rhizosphere...
TATATCTATGATATTGATCTATTTTATCAGTGCCCACCAATGGTAATTCAAATGGTTTCTCTAATTCATCCCAATCGATTTGTGAGAAATATACTTTGTGGGAAATAGTATCGTATACAAATTTGATTCGTTTCGCTCCTAGCAACACCCTCTCTAACACGCCAGGAGTAGCGACCAATTGACCATTTTTCATAGGTAATGATTCTATATCAGCATCAGTAAATTTATTCAAATGTTCTTTGACTTGACTTTTTTCAATTTCCTCCAATTTGCGTTTGATTTTATCTTTAAGATCTGTTTTTGACTTAGGAAATATTTGATTAATTTCTTCAATAATACGATCAAATTGATATCCGTCTAGCCCTCGTAATTCCCATATCCATTTAAAAAATTGTTGATTACGGAATAGTTTCAATCTCTTTTCATTATGATCATCCTCCTTTTGTATTTCATCTATAAAATGTTCTATATCATTAAGTATTTCAAATACTCTATTTTGATCAGACATTATTGTTCCCCTCCCTTTCTTGATCTTCTAAAGCAAAAATAGCACGCATTTCATCAGGTGTTATATAGTTTTCCATTTTTATAGTCATCATCCATAATTTATCATAGATTTTCATTATTTCATCGCCCAATTTAACAGTATAAGAAACATTCAATTTATTGGCTATTGGAACAAGTTTCGAACAAATATCTTTTATTTCTTCCATTGTTTCTTTGGCCTCTTGCGGTGACATTCTTTTCTTAGAACTCATCATTGCCCTCCATTGCTCTTTGTTTACCGCGCTTTATTCCATCAAGTATAGTTCGCAAGTCATTCTTAGCATTACCACCCCAGTAGTATGCGCAATTATCCATTAAATCTTCAACAACAATATCCTCATCCAACACTTCTTGCCATATCAATTTGCCCATAAATACTGCTACTTTAAATAATGCTGGATGTCGTTCTGTTTCTTTATATTCCCACAATATTCTACTATCAATATGTTTAGGAACTGGTCTAGGATTACGCAGAAATGCTTCCGCTTGTTTCTTAGTATATTTGCGTTCTTGGCTATTACTTCCTCCATAAGGTAATACATCAACTATTTCTGTATATATCTGTTCTCCCGGTATCCAAGCAATTCGTTCTTTACAAGGATCATTCATATCTACAAAAGTTGGTCTTGCTACATATATAGGCTGTATTGGATGAAATAACGCAGGATCGACAATCTTATCAAAATATTTCTTAAGAGTCAAGCATGACACTTTCATACTATTCCATAAGAATAGTCTGATCCTTATGCCTTCTTTTATCATATAACTAGCAGATGGAATAGCGAAAGCCTGGACGTTATCAAGCCCGAGCGCCAGGAGAACGTTCTTTGTATCTAACTTTAAATTACCAGTCGATTGTCCATAACCATCAATATCTAATGCATACCAATTTTGTTCTTGTTCAATAATGGTTGCTGGATCGCCGGTTTTCTTATCATCATAAAACAATCTACGTTGCTTATTGATACTATCGTCTTTAGCAATCCCTCTGATTAGACAGCTTTGCGGTCTGCCCAGAAGAAACGACACTAATTGACATAGATCATCTAAGCATTCAATTTCTTTATTGAAGAATTTGTAATAAAACGCATTATCATAAGGTATAGAATGACCGTTTTTATATATTGTTTTATTGAGCTTTTTGCCATTTAATGCTCTTGCTATAGTAACGATATTTCTATTTAGAACACTACTAGACGTTTCTTCCGTTTCGCTATATATAGTATATACCATTTAGTTTTCCTCCCCCAGATGATGACTGAATGGCTTTCGGGAAACTAGAAGGTCAGGAGTAAATTACAATTACTTCTGACCTTCTTTCTTTAATCGAACGGTAATAGTAGCGGGATCGCGAGCGGGAGTCTAGCCTAAAGCTTTACTGTTATGATCAGATCGACAGACAAACGAATATCGATTATTGATAAATTGAATTTCCTCTGGTGCATATGCTTGATCGCGCATCTAAAAGAGCACGGCCAGAAGGTGTCGTGGTATAATATTGAAACTGAGTTTGGTAAAGAAACCAATCAGAAATTCAATTTCTATAGAGAAATAGCGATGGATTACGGATATGTGGCGCCAGATAGCCATACACTAACACCTAAAGCGTTGCGCGTAGTGGCTAACTGGCGCCAATTTAGAGATAAGATTATGGATATATGATCGTTACTTAGCAGAATTCAGAAGATTGACAATGTTATCAATTTCTGATTCCGCATCCTCCAAGTAATTCATCGTTTCTTCAACAGACTCTTTATGTTCATCATCAACATCTTCTAAGTCTGCATCTAATTCTGCTTTTAGCATAAATATGCTGCTTTGTGTATTATGTAATTCAGCAATCAATTTATCAATTAACTCTATTTGTTCTGATGATAGTGGCATTTTATTTTCCCTCTAGACTTAGGCGCGGATCGCGCTTATAGTTCGTTTCGTCTAAAAACCATATGTTTATTAGACGAGAAGTGATTGGGCCGGACACTCATACATTTCTCATTATGCATCTCCTACTAACAATTGACCCTGCTAGTATTCACTAGCAGGGTCAATTGTTTATTGTTATTCTGTTATTGTTTCTGCTTCAACTTCCGCTTCTGCTGGCGGTTGTTCGACCTTATTAGACTTGCGCATCTTTCTAGTTGAGGCTAGATTGACGAACCAGAAATTAGGATTAGGCGAACCATCATCCAACAATTCCGGCTGGTCCTCATGGTATATACCAATGAAACCGTGTAGCAAGTCCCAATCCCAATGGTGAAGCTTAGGACCAGAGAACTCTGCGCCAGTTCCTTCTGACCTAAGTGTCTTGTCGTAAGCCTTGCGCAAGTATTCACGGTAAGTCATACCATCTTCATACAAGTTGAAAGCATGGTATCCGTGACTACCAATTTGACGTGGATTGCCTTCCACCAACTTGCGTATGCGCAAATTGTCAGGATACTTAACTTCACCAGGCGCTGCATTAGGACTATTGGCCGCTGGCCGGCCTTTCCGGCCAGGAGTTCTGGCCACAGTATCAGGCTTGCGATTCATACGGAAGTATAAATCAGCACCAACTTCTGTAAGATAAACACCAGTCAAGCTCTTGGTTTCTTCATCAATAACGGCGTTGAACACACCACGATTGATGAGGTTCTTAGCCATACTTGGATAGAACCAAGGCTTGATGTCAGGATGGAGTTGATCCATATTGACAACCTTTGTTACTGGATCCTTTTCGGCAATATACTCAGTCAAAAAGTATCCAACAACCTTGCGCTCATCTGGGCTCATCTTACGTGGGCCAGAAGCACGCTTGGCTCTAGCGACACGATCTTCAGCCTCAGCCTCCTCCTTTGCCTTATGCTCTTCAGCAGTCATTTGTCCTTCAACTGCTGGGTAGGTTTCACCTTGCGGTTGACCTTCACCAATGTCGATTTCTGTGCTTTCGTTAGGTTGAACTTGGGCACCAAAGTTAACATCGGGGCCAGGAGGTAGGTTCTGATTCTCTGGCAAGTTAGGCACATGTTGAACTCCAGACATACTTCTGTTCCTTTTGCGACTCATTATCGCATCTCCTATGAAACATGTCAAAGATCATTGAGCCGGACTGAGATCAGACTTCTGACCTCACGATAAGTCTAGCCTACATCGGCGCTATCGTCTACCTCTTACAATTCTGAATCCGCTTACGGAATAGTATTGGTATATTTATAACAATAGATGATCATATATACTGAGTGTCGTATCTACTAACAGATATACGCTCTATATCTGTTTGGGAATAGCGCGTATATACGATCGTATATTAAGTTGTTTGTCCTAGGTTCCTATAATCCTAGAATCCTAGGATTCTTACTCCCTAGTATCCTAGGATACTAGCTTCCTAGGTTCCTAGGATAAGGGCAGAACGTTACGGGAACTGAACAAGAACAAACCGCGCTGATTTCCCGGCCAGTAGGGTAGCCCTGCCCATCTAGCCAACCGGTCTGCAAACGCCTTGCAGCCGCCCTGCAGAGCAGGCTTAAGCCTATGCCTTGCAGCCCAGCAGCACCTGGCAAACATATCTGTCGTCTAAAAAATAAGATTACGTCTTTTTGAAAAGACTTTACCCAGAATTTGTTTTAGGCCAATATCACCATGGGTTCGGAAACGAACCCGCCTGGGGCCGCCTATCGGACCCGGAACGATCTTTGAAAAGGGAATCAGGGCTTTAGCGCCATCTCGGATCGCTCTTAGGAGCGATCTAGAGGGGTGCGCCTAGCGGCTTGCAGGGGCTTCCACAGCCTCCTGGAGCTGTCTCAGGGGCGGTTATCTAGGGATTAACGAACGCCGGTCATTCCGGCCGAAATCGGACGGTCCTACTCATACGCGGAGTAGACGAACGGGGATTTTTCGCATAACCGCTAAAGCCAGGGCTTCCCGCCATCTTTGACAATAAAATATCGCTATCGGAAGAATACTCTAGTGGTTTGCTCGTGCGAGAGCACTGCCTGTAAGGCCGAATCCACTCCAGTTCTTTACGCGGTATTTGTTCATCAAGTAAGGGATTTAGTGGGCGAGTTGTCTGCTCAATACGATAACGTATCGGCAGGTAGCTAGCGTTGGATGACCGTTCATTAAATCTTATCCATTGTTCCTTTCTAGGACTATTTGGCGCGCGTTGCTCTCAAAGCGGGATAGCGCGCCAGTAGTAATGCGGCCTACTAGCAAATGCTAGCCAGATGACTGGGCCTCAAAATGAGGTTAGTTGGTCTCAAGCCCAAATAAACGCAGAGAGCAAAACCTAGAAAGGTATCTAACTATGTCAAAGCTAACTTCTGCTCAGCTTAAGTCTTATCTGAACTCTTCTTCAGCCAAGACTTTCGTGAAGCCTGTATTCTATCTCTATGTGATTGAGAACGTAAAGACAGGTTGGAAGTATGTTACCGTCCGACAGAATATGTCGGGTGAGGCATTTATGCGTATCGTTGCTGCCGATGCTTTCGATGATGCCCAGCGCATTCCTTTGCTCTGGTCCGTTCGCAAGTTCGGCATCAACGCTCACGAGATTAAGCGGATTGCCGCCTATACTACTCGTGAAGAGGCACGCGTTGTGATGGCTAAGATGATTGAGGGATACGCTGTTAAGGAAATGTCCCTTAACGGTGGCCGCCCTCGCATCGGTGCATCTGCTGATTTCTACTGGAAGTCAGAAAAGGAAATCGCGGCTGAGAAGCGTGTGAAGTCCACTTCTACTAAGACTGCTAAGAAGCAGAAGGCTGAGGTAACAGCCTCTGCCTAATACTACAGCGCCAGGAGTTAAATACTTCTGGCGCTGTTCCGTATAGCGATGTGTGTCGCTACTGATGATCCCTAAAGGGTGAAACGGTGTATCTAGAAAGGAATGGAACAATGAAACTAACTAACGATGAAATCAAGATGTGCTTTGCTCAAATCAAAAGCCATACCGAAGCACTAAAGAATTGTATTGCTACGGCAGTAGAGTTAGATGAATTCGATAGGGCAATAGCGATAACTAAAGAATTGCGTGAATACCAAGTGCTGTTCTCCAAGTTGAACGGATATATGCAGTGCCGCAATCTTAACAAGTAATGCAGAGTGCTCCTGGCCAGCGCCAGGAGTAATGCGCCATATATACGAAAGTATGTATGCTGGTCACAAGTCCAGATATTGCGTGTTAGCATCTAGAAAGGAATGGAACGATGGAAAAGTTGATCAAATGGACTATACCCATGTTGCTGATTGGAAATATGGCATCAGCCGCAGTAATTGAGTCTGATGCATCTATAACCAAAGAACTACACGACACTAAATTGCTTAATGCATTAGTATCTGTTGTGAAGGCTAGTGGTTATCGTTGCGGATCCATAAGTGGTGCTATGCCTTTTCTCTTTTCAAAAGGGATAAGATTGACATGTAATCATAATGATTACGTTTACAATATATCCGACAAGGGTGGGCGTTTGATTGTGGAGTTAGAGTGATATGGGAAACAAACTGCTTGATCCTAACTGGGGTGATGACTCCAAGTCATATACTCCGGAAGAATTGGCAGAACATAAAGCTAAGTTCAAACGTCGTGATCGCATGATTATATTGATTGTGATAGTATTGGGCTTAGTGTTTGCTGCTGTAGTAAATCAGCTTGCTTATTATGCTTACCCTCATAGAGATTGTAAGCAAATCGGCGAGCATACTTGTGTAGATGCAGAGGGGCGCCAGTAGTAATACTGGCGTTAATGCGCCAATGTCTGGTCCCAAGTCCAGAAAGCAAAAGCATAGGGCATATCTAGAAAGGAATGGAACGATGGGATACGTATACGCGATGGGGCATTGTTATTGCTGCAAGGCAATATTTTGCTTCAATCCGCACAAAGTGCCTTCAATCTCTACAGAAACCGGCAAAGAACCAATTTGCCTAAACTGTATGATGATTGTCAACGCCAAACGTGAAGCAAATGGCGTGCCGGCATTTTCTATCAATGAAGATGCCTATGAGGCATTGCCGGAAGATGAGCTATAGCACAGGCTAACGTAATGGGCGCCAGTAGTAATGCTGGTGGCCTATTACGCCAGCGATAGTGCTGGACTATCTAGAAAGGAATGGAACGATGGAATGTAACTGTGGCTCTGGTGAAGAGCAAGAACTTCACTATGACGCTCGTGGTATACCTCTTTGTTATGCCTGTAGTGTTTGTTGGCCAAAGAAGAGCAAAACATATCGCCCAGATGTATTAACAGATCCAAACTATTGGCATGATGAGCCGATAGATGAGGAGTGTTAATCATGAGTCTATGGTATTGTTCTGACTGCGCAATAAGCTATGCTCCTGATCCTAATTGTCCACTCTGTAACAAGTTTGGAGAATGGATGAAGGTAGATTGGCTAAAGGATGAACTTGATGACCAAGTGGATAATGATTTGTCTGATACTCGTGACGACATCGGCAAATGCTGAAACCAAGATCACCAAGGATACTATGGGATATACTCATTATTCTGGTGATGTCTCTGGGAAGTCTAGTAACGATAGTATGGGCTATCGTCATTATGACTTTCATAGTAACGGGAATACACAGCATTGTCGCTCTAGCAGAGTTGGCAATTCGGTGAACTTCAGGTGTTACTAAGATGAGACGCTTAGTCAACTTTGCCGTGCTTATACTATTGGGCTTGTTGGTAGTGGCTATGGTCATTATGGACACGCCTTATAGAACTTGCTGGCCATCAGCAGTAGGCCAAGAGTGTTACGATAGGAAATGAGCGACTGGACTAGACTACAAATAGGTATAATCAGTATCCTATTGCTGATTATACTTTATGCTATATTGTGACTAATGCTCCTGGCGTGAAAGCGCCAGGAGCAGCCAACCTGATATCGGAATGTGTTATTCCGGCTGATGATTCCTAAAGGATGAAATCAGGTCAAATCTAGAAAGGAATGGAACAATGGCGATGAACAAATATATGTATGAAATGGTATCCGCAGATGTAGATGACAATCTTGTTACTACAAAAGGAATCATTGCTGCATCGGGATATGTAGATGCTTGCTCTGAATCCCAGAAGGATAGTTTCCTCAAAGTAACGCAAGGTAAAGCTGTATTTGGTTCTCCTGGCGTTGGTTGTAACGGTCCTTATACTGTGGTGTCATTTAAGTTGTTCATGCTAGCATATGGCGATCAAAATGTCTGATATGTATATACCATTCGCGATGATTAGTATAATCGTTGTAGTTCTGCTAGTCCTTTGTATAATGAGATAGGAAACTACAATGTTTGATAGTAAAGATAAAATCGTTATGCTTATCATAGCGATTTGTTGTAGTCTATTTATTTGGTTTTGGTTATACGTCTTGTTCATAGTCACATAACGCAGAGGGCACCAGTAGTAATACTGGTGTAATGCGACCACATAGTGTGCCGGTCCCCAGTCCGGATATAACGCATGGATCTAGAAAGGAATGGAACAATGGGAACTGATATCAATATTGTCGATGCAGCAGAAGCTATACTCAAAAATACTGGGTGTCGAATAACATCGTTTCTTGCTAGTGGGCAAACTCAACTTGTCGTTAAACGTGGCAAAATGAGTATATCCCCAAGCTTCTTAAGTATTCGTGAGTTGTGTGACTGGGTTGTAACTCACGCCCAGGAGCTGCAAGATGGCAATTGTTGAGTTCAAACCCAGAAGGTATAAGAGATTGATAACAACACCAATCGTCTATCATAACAAAGACGAAAAGCCAAAGAAATGGCAAGGAAACGATGATGTATTCTTGCATATGAACCAAGTTAGAGTTGGCCTTGAACTTTTGTATTGGGGCCGACTCGATCACGGTTCTGTTTGGCAGGTGGTAGAGATCAAAACTTATACCAAGAATGGTCGTGCTATCAAGGTTAATAATGTTCAAACTCCACGCGATAATATTGTATTGCTTAGGATGGGCACTAACGAAACTCATCAAATAAGCTTTACATATATGTCGTATAGTGCAATATGGAGGCTAAGGTAGCATGGCAAAGAAGCCAAAAGAGACTACTGCTAACATAGTCAAAAAGTTGGAGAGTAGAATCAGAAGGCTTGAGAAACGAATACAAGAATTGGAGCGCAAAGTTGATCATGTCTATGAGATTGATGCGCCTCAAATAAATGATGGTAACGATACTCGATTGAATCGCCATCATCCGTAACATTGATGAATGGGCGCCAGGAGCATTCTTCTGGCCGCCTATTCACCAGCGTTACACAGTGTAGCGTCTGGATCTAGAAAGGAATGGAACAATGGCAGATGAACCATTATTGTGCTCTATATGCCACAAGCCTATAGAAGTCACAACTTATGGTTGGGCAGATGGCAATAATGCCGAGCCTATCAATAGTGGTAGATGTTGTAACCACTGTGATAAAACTGTAGTGATACCTGCTCGTATCCAAATGATAATCAACTCTAAGAAGGGTGAGTGATATGGCAAAAGAACCAACACAATTCACCTTGATTGTTGAGGGTAAGACTACAGATATCACCAAGCCTACTCCTATTGACTTGGAGATGAATAATCTTAGATGGGATGGCAATAGTCCACCAGATATAGTTGTAATGCCTGGTGGGCTGATGCTTGTAAAAGTTGGACGATATATAAGTGAAGGTAACAGATATGCTTATCGTATGGCTGATGTTGCCTATCTATCCAACGGTAGACTTGAGAAGTATGTTTAAGTGAAGAACAAGGATACAGTTGGTTACGTGTTAGAATTGTTGAAGGGCATACCTCCAGAAACTAAACTACTCAATATAGAGATAGAAGAAACTGAGTTTATATTCTCAGTTGACAGTTCTGGAGTAGCAAGAAAAGTGGTTACCAAAAGAACTAAATGGTTATCCATTAACTTGCGATTGGATATGCAGTCTTGATGAATGGAGCGCCAGGAGTAATCCTGGTTGCTCTATTCACCAGCACTGCGCTGGATCCTAGCCCTAGCTGTAAATATGTCAAGCTCTGGTGGAAGCCAGGGAAAGATAGCAGAGCCGGAATTGTGACATTCTCTGCTATCACACTAGGATACCAAATGTATCTAGAAAGGAATGGAACAATGGCAAGATACTTAGATGTGGATGCGAACAAGTTGGACACTGTAAATGTTGGTCCAGCATTGTTTCGCGAACTCGTCATAGCAGGTATGGTTTCTTCTGGCCCAGGCGTTATAGTTAAATATATGCCAACGCCAGGAGAGGTTGACACTATAGCAGATATGTTGCTGGATGCTGTAACGAATGGTCGAGTGATTGATTTTGGTCATTGGCCTAATGACCTAATCAAAAGCAGAAGTGGTAGAGCTAGTGAACTATATCACCAAAACGCTCTTGGCCATCCGTTTATGTCTCCATGGATATTTACTCATACTTGGAGCGATCCAGTATTAGATAGCAAACTCGCAATAACTGATGAGCAACCGAATAGATCATCATACTATTTGGTGCATCCTTTGCTTGAAGCTGATAAAGCCATAGGTTGCGATTTTGAGATCACTGCTATAGAACCAATGATCATCAATGATAAAAAGATACTTTGTATCGGTGATAGAGCATTACTGCTTGTTCAAGATAAGCCTAAAAATGCTAAGTATGCAATACAATGCATCCCTAATCATTTTCGTCTCCCTATTGAATATTGGAACGATTATGCTAGGGCAATAGGGCGGCCAGAAGGTCCAGATGGCGCTTTGCAAGATGCTGGCGCTAACGTTATTGAACCTATAATGATTGCTCTATTGATACTAAACACCAGAGGCATACCGCAAGAAACAATTCGTGCTTCTGATAAACTACAAAAAGCACGAGCCAAGAATAAGAAACCACCAATACCTGACTACAGAAAGATTGATTCTAGGCCATATGTAACGGCAATAATGAGTCACGCTACTGGCGCCAGGAGAGAACATCAAGGTGGTCATCACGCTAGTCCAATTCCGCATATTAGAATTGGTCACTGGCGTAACTATAAGACTGGCGAACGCACTTTCATCAACGATACTCTAGTAAAAGCATCCGATGAAATGCGTGCTATGTTTAAGTCCAATCGTGCTATGTATAGTGTTAAAGAGTAAAGAGTAAGGAACAATGGAATGAAAGAAACGCAACGTGTGCCGTTTCGTTTAATACAATGTCCACATTGTGGAATACTATTATGTTGGGTTAATCCTAGATTGCCCAATTATTGTCCTGAATGTAGTAAATATATATTTGATACTGTAAAATCTAATATAATACAGAATTATGATGCCTGGTTATCATACGATAGATAGCCTCTTTACTAGCGCGAGAAATCGCGCTAGACTTTTCTTCGCTTGCCTAAGCAAGCATATCGGAAAGGAAATCAAATGGAAGTAAAAGAGGAACGGTTAAAACAAGCGATACAATTAGCAGAGAAAATGAGAGAGTTAAATGAAAGCATAAACCGATTAAAGCGACAACTAAAGTTTTATGAAGAACAATTCAATCTAATATCAGAATCAGATCTACCAGACCTAATGATCAATATAGGTCTGTCATCATTCAGATTATCCGATGGAACTACATTATCAATAGCACCAGTATTTAAGATCAGCATCGCTAAAGATAAAATGGAAAGTGCCTATCAATGGTTAGTCCACCATCATCACGACGGAATGGTAAAGACTAGAATATTATTGCCTACTGGCGTGGATAACGATACACTTAAACAAATCATATTGTTTGCTCGTAACCATATCAAAGGAGATGTAGAGACAGAAAGAACAATACATCATTCAACACTAGGAGCATGGGGCCGCGAAATGGAAAGAGAAAGCATGGTAATTCCTGAGGATATCTTCTCAGTCTACCGCAGTCAAAAGACAATCATAGAGTCATAGGAGTAACGAAATGGCCAAGCGTGTATATCGTCAAGATAGCGTAACCGAGCAAGTCCCTGCTACACTTAGCCCAGAAGAACAAGAACTTATTAGACTATCAGAACTTAATTCTAAATTTGATAGAAGTGAACTTGTAGTCCCCAGAGTTAAGATACTACAGACTGGTTCTCCTGAAGCGCAAGAGGACAGCAACCAGTATATACCAGGCGCTAAGTCTGGTATGTTCTATAATACTGCGAATGGTAAGGTTACCTCTGGCCAGGAGGGGATGATTTGCTGTATTGTAGGACATCAGAAACTAACGATTGAGTGGTTGCCGCGAACTACTGGTGGTGGACTAGTAAAGATTTGGGGGATGGACGATGGATGGAAAGCATTGTGCGAACCAGATCAGCGTGATGTATTCAATCCAGTAACGAAAGATGGTCATATTATAGATAAGCAAAGATCATTTCTTATATTCGACATCGATACTAAAACTGGTGATGCTGAGCCTACCTTTTTCAATATGTCTCGCACTGCTATTCCGCGAGCCAATCGCCTTTCTAGTATGCTTACTCAAACTAGAATGAAGATGAGCGACGGGAGAATCATTACTCCACCATATTATTATTATCTATACAAATGCACTCTAGACCGCATCTCTAACGAAAAGGGCAATTGGTGGTTGCCTAAGTTTGAAAAATATGGAGATGATAATGCGAAACATATAAGTGTATTTGATATTCCGAACGGTAAAGAAATATATGAAAAGGCTAAGTTGTTCCAATCACAATTCTTGGAAGGAACGATCCAACAAGAATCATATGAACAGCCTAGCGATTCAAATAACAATAACGATATTGATGGTGATGCAGTAACGTTCTAATTGAGTAGAGGTTCTGAGCGGTCTCACACATGACGGGCGCACATGGCGACATGGCTATTCTCTTTAACATAGATGACCTCATATGGTTCAGCATCTTTGTATAGGCAAACTCTGCTCAGGTAAAATAGGGTGAGTAAGAATAGCCGCGCCCACAAATAAAGGAATAGGAAATGGAAATGACAACGCCAATGAATTATACTGAAATTGCTCGTGAAATATTGAACAAATTGGAAAGGATGGAAACGCTTCAAGTAAAGATGGCCAAACAATTAGAAGAAATGTATTTTGATGAGGAACCATCAGATGAAAGAAGCAATGTAGAACAAATGGAACGGCAAAGAAATAATAGGAATGATGATTATGATGAGGAAACAATTAAACGTTTCGGTCAAAAGATAGCCTATAATTTGATTGATGATCCAGTCGATGTAACTTATTTCAAAGACTTTATTTATCAAGCTAAGACTAGGTTCAGATTACTAAACGATACAGAATTGAAATATGTAGATATTGCCGATAAGAATTTTGAGGACATTAGACTATCAAGAAAGCATCTTGGTATTCTTCAAACAGTATATCAAAGACTCAATAACAAACCTTGGCCGTTTAAACTTAAGCCTGGATATCTATACAAATATGGTGATAAGCTAGCTTGGGAATGGTTTGAAGGAACATAAAATGTTAATACTAGGCGCAGGTCAGGCTGGGCTCCTGGCCGCCAGGAGGTTGTCGCTCTACAATCCAATAGTATTGGAGAAACAAAAATCGTTACCAAATAACCATTCAGCATTGTTACGATTTAGATCCAATGAAATAGGAGAAGCAATTGGATTGCCATTCAAGAAAGTAAATGTATACAAAGGAATATTATCTAACGATGGAGAAACAATTACTGATACTCCAACTATTAGAGACATGAATGCTTACTCTCTCAAATCTACTGGCGTATGTATTGAGCGATCTATTATCAATACAGATAAAGCGACACGATACATAGCACCCAATAACTTTATCAAACATCTAAGTCATAACGTTGATATTGAATATGAGAATAATTGCGAACAATTAGAAACTAAAATCAAACCGATCATATCAACTATACCAATGCCTGAATTAATGAGGCTACTCGACTATAGAGATGCTCCAATATTTAAATTGAGGCCAATATGGACTATCAATTGCGAGTTGTTAAATGTTGATGTGTATCAAACGTTATATATTCCATACGGCAATAATGAACCATATCGTGTCAGTATCACCGGCAATAAAATGACAATGGAATTGACTTTCCTCCCGCCAGGAGGAAGTGCATTAAACTTTATTGATCAATATCTAGACATTTTATTTGATAATCATCGAGTAAAAATTGATCAAGTACAAGTAAAGGAACAGCCATATGGCAAGATAATACCGATAGATGAATATGAGCGCCAGAAATTTATACTATGGGCAACTGATACTCATGGTATATACTCACTAGGGCGATATGCTACCTGGCGCCAAATACTATTAGATGATGTATTGAAAGACATTAAGCATATACAAAATTTCATCTCCCATCGTAATAACTACCAACGTGTAATGCACTGGCCAGGAGACTTCTAATGAAAGTAACACTACTATACGCAACACCTGATGCTATTGATATTCTAATCTTCACCAAGAATACTAGACTCAATATGAACCCGAAAGGATTGGAAGAAATAACCAATTGGCCACGCGAAAAGAAGATGGAAGAATTAAAATATATGTCCACCACTATTCCATCATCTTGGGAATTTGTGGATCTCATATTCGTTATTGAAGGAGTATCGCGAGCGTTTACTCATCAACTTGTTAGAACTAGAACAGCATCATATGCGCAACAGGCTATGCGCGTTGTTGATATGACCGGATTTGATTACTATACCGGACCATCTATAGTAGGAGCATTACAAAAGGCAGAGTATCAAGAGTGTATGAGAAAAATTAATGAGTCGTATCAAGAATTGATTAGTAGAGGCGTCAAGCCAGAAGATGCTCGTGGAGTATTGCCGACTAATGTATTGACTAATATTTGTATGAAGATTAACTTGCGTAACTTCTCTGATCTTGTTAAGAAACGTATGACTCCTAGAGTTCAAGACGAATATGCGCAAGTATTAAAGCAAATGGTTGAACAAGTGTTACAAGTATGGCCTTGGTCACTAACATTTATAATGCCGAGAAATAGTGAAGCGCATAAAGAATTGGGATACTATCTCACTCAACAACTAGACAAGGAGATCAAAGAAACCGGTAAACCTCAAAACGAAACGAAAGCTTGGGCAGCAATGAAGTATCTTGACATTCTACGCCAGGAGTAAGAAATGAGCAAAGAAGCTATATCATCCAAGTATCTAGAAGAAACCAAAAAGAAATATCTGAATGATAACGAATACTCATACGATGCTTTCGTTGTCGGTAGCGATCAAGAACAAAATATTGGCGCTCGTATCGCTAGGAAATTAAGACGCAGACTATGGACTGTTCATGAATATGATAAAAATAATTGGAATCCATTCGCTTTATCGGAACACGGTAATCATTTATCAGCAATAATACTGGCTAATGGTTATACTCATCTAGATTGGATAGAGGATCAACCGGATAAAGAAATAATTGAATCAGTATTCATTAACTTGTCCGTATCTATGTTAGCGGCGAAACATTTCGTTCAAAATACAATCAATAATCCTTGGCCGAAATATATTGTATTTATAGGCTCGATGGCTTATAGAAGCGTGCTTAATGGTTCCGCTCCTTATTGTGCTGCTAAAGCGGGACTAGCGCACTTCGCCAAATGTATCGCTTACGAATTGGCTCCTAAAAACTATAATGTGTTCTGTATACACCCGTCAAATACAGAAGGAACACCAATGACTGAAAAAACTATATCAGAACTACAAAGATATCGTAAACTCAATAGAGAACAAGCGGAAGAATATTGGGGCGCAGGATTACTAAGACAAGAATGGTTACAGCCAGAAGACATCGCAAATGTAGTTGATTTTGTATTAAGCGGTAAAGCTGACTATATGAGTGGTAGTAATATTGATCTAGCAGGAGGCGCAAGATGAATCCAGCAGATAATCTAATACAAGCCGCAGAACTATTCAAGGAGAGAGGAGCAGTATATAAGGATAACTACAGACGCGCAGGCGAAATATTCATGTGGCTCTGCCCAGAAGGAATCAACGTCAATGATGCTGAAACTTATAATCGTATGGCCATATTAATGCAAATCATAAACAAATTGTTACGATATACTCTCAATTTTGATAAGGGTCATCTAGATAGTCTACAAGATATGTCGGTATATTGTATGATACTAAAAGAACTGGATGAGGAATATCTCAATGATGCTTCTTGAACCAGTGGATCTATCTAGTCTATTCTTCACTGCTATGTTAAGAACGATACCAAGCTTTTCTCCTGGCCGGACTGAACTATTTAAATTGAATATAGGAGCAGGCTTTAAGCATATAGAGAATACAATTGTATTAGATTTGCCATGGAACGCAGAGACAGACGATATACCATTCGATGATAATAGTGTAGGAGTCATACATTGTTACGGAATGCTAGATCATATAAGTAATATTCCTAGATTTATGAAAGAGTGCCAACGTGTTCTAGCGCCAGGAGGCACGATGAATATCAGTGTAGCGTTTTACAAATCAAGTCTAGCGTTTGAAGATCCTTATCATAAGAGTTGGTTTACTGAAACAACTTGGTCAAAATTATTTCAGAAACAATATTGGGATCCAGATGGATTTGAATGGAAATTTAGGATCGGTATCAATCTAATCATAGGTGTAACAGAACGTAACTTGATCGTATTAACGCAACTGCTAAGGACAGAATGAATGAGCGTAATATTCATGGATACAGAAACGACAGCACTACTGGCGGTAGAGGCTGCTGACTTAGAACAACAACCACATATGGTAGAAATAGCATGTATCAAAACGGATATTCATCTAGATAACATAGAAGTATTCTCGCAACTCATTAAACCACCAATACGAATACCAGGAGAGGTAATCAATATCCATCATATAACGAATGAAGATGTAGCCTATCAGAAACCATTTGCAGGATACTATCGCCAAATAGCCAATTTCTTCATAGGAACGACTCATCTTATAGGACATAATCTTCAATTCGACAAAAGAATATTAGAGAATGAACTCAAACGTATAAACAAAGTAACGAGTTTTCCATGGCCACCATATAATATATGCACTGTTGAAGAGATATTAAAAATCAAAGGATATAGAATGTCATTAAGTGCTTTATATGAAGAATTATTTGGAATGCAATTCGTGGAGGCTCATCGCGCTGAAGCTGACACTAAAGCTTTAGTGGAAGTGTTTAAAGAAATGATCAGACGTAAATGGACGAAAGGCATAACGACATGACTAATACTCCTGGGCCAGAAGAACACACCTTATTACACGGATATCAAACTATAGAAGAATGGTGGCAGAAGAATGGATTAGATCATAATGAAGCTAGAATAAAACGCAAAGCTACGTATCTAGAACAGCTCAAAGAAGTTTCCAAAATGATGGATAGGTATAATGCGAACGCAGCTTCAAATAAGAACTGAGTATAGTTTCCGTTACGCCTATGGACATATAAAGAAAGTCGTTGCTAGACTTAAAGAACTAGGCTGCCAATCGGCCGCTATTACTGATAGAAATAGTTGTTTCGGTCACGTTCCTTGGGATAGATACTGTAAAGAATACGGTATCAAACCTATGTTTGGATGTGAGTTCGCGTTCATAGAAGATGTAACAGTTAAACAGAAACGACAACGATTGTTCTATTTGCCTATAGTAGCAAAAACAAATGCTGGATTACGCGAGATATACTCAGCAATGGAAGAAGCGACAAGTAATTTTCATTACGTTCCTAGATTGCCATATTCTAAGTTGAGAGATTTCTCAGATGATGTTATAATATTATCCGGTAGCACAGGTCTAGGTCAGGACTCTAAGCTTCCGCCTAGCGTATTCGTGTCCGGGAACGGCTCGACATCGCACCATTTATTATTAAACGGGAACGTTGTTCCGGTATCAGACAACTATATGATCACTCCTAATGATAGATCAGCATATGAAATATTATCCGGAAGAAACCATAATGATCGACCATCTCCTATGCATATTCTAGATGAATGGGAGTTAAGAAACGAAATTGATTTAGAAGAG
>Ga0207711_10002198_pt1 | contig 17510 bp, 12 predicted proteins | sample KBSS34metaG_FD_184401 | JGI IMG/M metagenome (GOLD analysis project Ga0207711, IMG submission 184401) | Switchgrass rhizosphere microbial communities from Kellogg Biological Station, Michigan, USA - KBS S3-4 metaG (SPAdes) (version 2) | ecosystem: Host-associated > Plants > Roots > Rhizosphere...
GGGCGCAACGAGATCGTGGCGCCCGTCAATGGCTACGTGGCGGTGCGATCGGTGCAGCTGGGGCAGCGCATCCAGCCGGGCGAGGCGCTCTTAAGCGTCATCCCGTTGCAGAACCTGTGGGTCGATGCCAATTTCAAGGAAGGCCAGCTTCGCAACCTGCGCCTCGGCCAACCCACCCAAGTGCGCAGCGACCTTTACGGCGGCGGCGTGGTGTTTCACGGCAAGGTGATCGGTGTGGCCGCCGGTACCGGTGCGGCCTTTTCCGTGCTGCCAGCTCAGAACGCATCGGGCAACTGGATCAAAGTGGTGCAGCGCGTGCCGGTGCGCATCTCGATCGCACCGGAGGATCTCGCCAAGCACCCGCTGCGTATCGGACTGTCCACCACCGCGACGGTGGATACCCACGATCGCAGCGGCGCAATGCTGCCCTCCGCGCCGCGCACCGACGGGGGCGCCAGCACCGACGTCTACGCCGCGGATCTTGCCAAGGGCGATGCTGAGGCCGACGCGATCATCACGCGCAATCTCACTGACGGCCGTTAGGCGGCCTGCCGATATTCCAGGCAAGCCCACGTGACTGCCACCGAGCCGCGCGACGAGTTTGGCGAATACCTGCCACTGCGTGGGTTGAACCTGGTGCTGCTGACGATTGCCGTGTCGATCGCCTCGTTCATGGAAATACTCGACATGACGATCGTGAACGTCTCGGTGCCCTCGATCGCCGGGAGCCTCGCGGTCAGCCCGGCGGAAGGCACCTGGGCCATCAGTTCGTACATGCTCGCGGCCGCCGTGATCCAGCCGCTGACCGGATGGATCGGGCGGCAGTTCGGCGAAGTGCGCACCTTCGTCACCTCAGCGCTGATGTTCGTGCTGTTCTCGGCGCTGTGCGGTCTGGCCACCAGCATGCCGATGCTGATTGCCGGACGCCTGATCCAGGGGCTGGTTTCCGGGCCCATGATGTCGGTCGGGCAGGCGCTGTTGCTGCGCAATTACCCCGTAAAGCTGCGAGGCCTGGCCCTGGGGCTCTGGGCCATGGTGGTGATCATCGCCCCGATCTTCGGGCCGATCATCGGCGGATGGATCACGGACAACTTGTCCTGGCCCTGGCTGTTCTATATCAACGTACCCGTCGGCATCATCTCGGCGCTGATCATCGGCGTGATCCTGCGCCATCGAGAGTCAACCAAGGTCCGGTCCCCCTTCGACGCCATCGGACTCTCGCTCCTGATCATTGGCGTGGGCAGCCTCCAGTTCATGCTCGACAACGGCAACGAGAAAGACTGGTTCAACTCCGTCGAGATCACCGTGGCCGCGGTGACCGCCGTGGTCGCCTTAGGGTTCATGATCCCCTGGGAGCTCACGGACCAGCACCCGGTCGTCGACCTGCACCTGTTCCAGCGCCGCAACTTTCTGGTGGGCGGAATCACAATCGCGGTCGCGTACTTCGGCTTCACGGGCCTGAACGTGGTGTTCCCGCTCTGGCTGCAGACGACGTTGGGCTACACCAGCACCTGGGCGGGACTGGCGATGGCGCCGATTGGGATACTGGCGCTGGTGCTGGCGCCGATCATCGGCCGCAACCTCCATCGCCTGAACCTGCGCGCAGCCGCGACCACGTCCTTCATCATCGTGGCCATCAACATCTGGTGGGTCGCGGGCATGAACGACACCGCCACCTTCGGCCAGCTGGCGCTGCCGCGGCTGATCCAGGGCATCGGACTGCCGCTGTTCTTCCTGCCGCTCAACCAGGTGGTGATGTCCGGAGTGAGCCCCGCCGAGCTGGCGTCTGCCGCGGGCCTGAGCAATTTTATCCGCACCATCTCGGGCAGCATTTCAACGGCGGTGTGCGTGTACCTCTGGAACACGCGCACCGATTATCACCACGCGGTGCTCACCGAGCATGCGCGTCCGGACTCCTCCGCCTGGGCTGCCCTGCAGACACAGCTCGCCCAGCACGGCATCACCGGGCAGGCCGCCATGGAATACGCCGATCGCGTAATTTCTCAGCAGGCGATGACGCTGGGTGTCAACGACGTTTTTTACGTGCTGGCGGTCGCCTTCGTGCTGCTGATCCCGTTTGTGTGGTTTGCGCGTCCGCCTTTCGGCGCGCCAGGTACCGGCGCCGCCCATTAATGCATTAGTAAGAGAGCGGCGTCGCGGGAACCTTACTTATCAGACCTTGTAGTGCCAGGTGCCATCCCGCAATCCGCCGCCCTCGATTGCCGCTAGGCTGGCCGCCAGCGCGCCGGCGAGCAAAGACGCCGCCACCCACAATGACATCTGCGCTGCCGCCTTGCGCACCTGGTCAGCGGCCGCGCGCGCGTCGCTGAAAGTGGCCGATACGCGCTCGGCGGCATCCGCAGCGCTCAGGCCCGTGTGCGTGGATACGATCTGCGCAAGATAGGCGCGGTCGGCATCCGAGAGGTCCTCGCCGTTTTTCAGGGCCGCGGAATACAGGTGCTCGACCTCCCCTCGCCACGCCAGTAGCTCGCCGGTGCTGGCGTTACCGCTCGCGGCGGGACGGATCAGGTGGTTGACGAAGCCGTCCGTGATACTGGTCGAATTAGCATTGGCGCCGGCGAGCGCTTCCGTGGCGCCTCCCAGCAGCGCGCTCGCCGGAGCGGCCAGCACCGTCAGCGAAAGCACCGTTGCGAAGGCCCAGGCGATCAGGCCATGCGCCGTGTCACGAAAGAACACCTCGCGAGTGTGAGCGGCCACCCAACGGGTGCGCAGACGACCAGTCAAATAGCCGCCGACTGCGGAGGCCATAATCGCCATTACGATGAAATAGATTCCGACGCTCACTTTGAACTTGGTCGTGACGCCGACCCCTGACCACGGCGATATCGTGGAAAGCCCGAGGCCGGCGCCAAAGGCGAGAAGAACCAGACTGATGCCCGCGGCAGCGAAGCCACCGGCGAAGATCGCTCCCCAGGACACGGCCGAGGCGACGGACTCGGTGGTCCCATCGTTCCCATGGCGCAGTTCAGGTGCGGTTATGTGGGAGCCAAGTTCTCTAGTCACGGAATTCCCCTCGTTTGGAAACCGCCTGCAGTATTTGCGGTGGCATCGCCCTGCACCATCGCCGGGAAGCTTGAGCAATTGTCGTCCGTTGCCTACATCGAGCAGGTTATGATCCAAGATCATCGAAACTCGCAGAGGATCCGCGCAATGATCAAGGTCAGCGTCATGTACGCCAATTCGCAGGGGGTGCGTTTCGATCACGACTACTATCGCGACCGGCACATGCCCATGGTCAAGGCGCGTATGGGGGACGCTTGCAAGCGCTACACGATCGACAAGGGTGTGGCGGGCGGCCAGCCGGGGGCGCCGGCAGCTTACGTGGCTATGTGCCACATCTACTGCGATTCGATCGAATCGTTCCAGGCGGGCTTCGGCCCGCACATGGGAGAAATACTGGGCGACATCCCCAACTACACAGACGTCACCCCGGTCGTGCAGATCAGCGAGGTAATCGTCGGCTAAGCCACGAGTCAGACTTCAGTGCATCGCGCCTGCCTACTGCTGCTGCTCGTGATCGCCCAGTCCGTCGGCGCGGAGGAGCTCACGCTCGCGCGAATATTCGGCGATGCCGCGCTCTCGGGCCCCACTCCACGCGGCGTCCAGCTCTCCCCGGATGGCCGGCACGTCGGATTGCTGCGCGGTCGCGATGAGGACCGCCACCAGCTCGATTTGTGGAGCTACGATCTCGCCGACAAGAAAATGACGCTGCGCGTGGATTCGCGCAAGCTAGTGCCCGCCGAGCAGCTGTCCGCCGCCGAACGGGCGCGGCGTGAGCGTGAACGCACGGCCGACTATCACGGCATCGTCGATTACAAATGGTCCCCGGACGGGAGCCACGTGCTCTTCACGCTCTCGGGCAACCTCTATTGGTACGACCTGGACGCCAAGAACGCTGCCCCACTCCGCCAGCTGACACACGGTGATGTGGCGATCCTCGATCCGCAGGTCTCACCGCGAGGTCGCTTCGTGTCCTTCGTGCGCGCCCAGGACCTGTGGGTGATCGATCTGAGCACCGGCGCCGAGCGGCGCTTGAGCTTCGACGGCGGAGGCACTATCCATAACGCCGAAGCCGAATTCGTGGCCCAGGAAGAGATGGACCAGAGCAGCGGCTACTGGTGGGCGCCGGACGAATCGGCGATTGCGTATAAGCGGTTCGATGAGCGCGAGGTGCCGGTGGCGCGACGCTTCGAAGTGTACGCGGACCGGGTCGAGGTCATCGAACAGCGTTACCCCGCCGCCGGTGATCCCAACGTGACGGTACAGTTGGGCCTGGTTTCGCCGCAGGGAGGCGACACCCGCTGGCTTAATCTGGGTGCGGATCCGGACATCTACCTGGCGCGCGTCCAATGGACTCCCGACAGCCGCTCGCTCGCCTTCCAGCGGCTCAGCCGAAACCAGCAGCGGCTCGATCTGGTGATCGCCGATGCGCGCAGTCTCACCGAACGCGTGCTGCTTTCCGAAACCTCCGCCACCTGGATCAACCTCTCGGATGATCTGCATTTCCTCAAGCGTCAGAATGCGTTTGTGTGGTCTTCCGAGCGCAGCGGCATGCGGCATCTGTATCTATTCGGCCTCGATGGCCAGCTGCGCCACGCGCTGACCCGCGGTGAATGGAACGTAGATGAGGTGCTGGCGGTCGATGAGCCCGCCGGCCTGGTATATTTCGCCTCAAATCGCGACGCGCTCATCGATCAGCAGATCTACACCGCGCGGCTCGATGGCCGCGACGCTGAGCATCCCAATCGCATCAGCCGCGGCGATGGCTGGCACACGGCCCAGTTCGCGCACGATGCGCCCCGCGTGGCAATGTACGTGGACACCTTTTCCGATCCCCTTACCCCGCCGCAGGTCAGCCTGAATGCACCCGACGGCAAGCAGCTGGCCTGGATCGAGGAAAACCGCCTGCAGGCGGGTCATCCCTACTGGCCGTACCGGGGTGGACATATCGCGCCAGAGTTTGGCCAGATCGCCGCGGCCGACGGCCAAAAGCTTGAGTACTCGCTGCTCAAGCCGGCGGGCTTCGACGCCTCGCGCCGCTATCCGGTGTTCGTGGATGTCTACGGCGGACCGACCGCGCAGAACGTGCAGCGCCGCTGGGACGCGAATTTCTTTGATCAGTACATGGCGCGGCACGGCTATGTGGTGTTCCGGCTGGACAACCGCGGCTCATCAAGGCGCGGTCGCGCCTTTTCCGATCCGGTCTTCGGGCGCCTAGGGGAGATCGAGGTGCGCGACCAGCTCAGCGGCGTGCGCTGGCTGCAGAGCCAGCCCTGGATCGACCCCAAGCACGTCGGCGTCTTCGGCTGGAGCTACGGGGGTTACATGACGCTGATGCTGCTCGCCAAGGGATCGGACCTGATCAGCGCCGGTGCGGCGGTCGCGCCAGTGACGGACTGGCGCCTGTACGACACGTGCTACACGGAGCGCTATCTGCGCCGTCCGCAGGACAACCCGCGGGGCTATATCGATTCCGGCGTGCTTGCCTCGCTCGGCGGCCTGCGCTCGCCGCTGTTTTTGGCCCACGGCATGGCCGATGACAATGTGCTGTTCGCCAATTCCACCGCGCTGATGTCGGAACTGCAGCGGCGCGGCGTCCAGTTCGAACTAATGACCTACCCGGGCGCCAAGCACGGACTGTCCACGCCGCAAATGCAGATCCACGTGCACACCGCTATCCAGGATTTCTTCGACCGGCAACTGGCGCCCCGATCGCACTGAAGCTCGCCTTCGAGGCCAAGGGCGCAAAACGACGCGCCGAATTGCGCCAGGTGACTACTTGTGACCGCCCTGAATCGAGCGGATGAAATCCGCCGTGGGGCCGGTCCCAGGGCTGGCACCCCTGGCAGAATTGCCAGGATTTAGGGCAGCGACGTACTGGTCAGCCGCCAGGTTCAGCAACGTGCGCTCCGCCAGCTTGAAGCGCGCCGTTTCCATCCCGCGCGCGAGATCTGCCGTCATCTCCTCGGGGAGGCGGCTTTTGACCCAGCTCTCCAGCTGATCCAGCGGTACCGAGCGCCAGAACATCTGGGGACTGTACTGCGCGATGTACAGGGGACCGTTGGGCTGATGAGGCGCAAGCAGCGCGTCGAGATGATCCACGTAAGCTTTCCATGCCAGCTGCTGGTGCGTTTCGCTCAACGCAAACACCAGCCACAGGCGCAGCGATTCGGCCTGCGGCGGGATTTCGGGCGAAAACGCGATCTTGACGGCCGTGGCCGCCAGTTGCGGGTCGCGCACCTGCATCAGTGCGGTGTAGTACCGCCGTAGTTCAGTCTCGTTGCGCGCCGATTTCGCCACGGTGTGCAGCTGCGCAAAGGTTGCCGCATCCGCATCGCGCGCCACGATCGAGAGAATGACCGACTGATCATCCGGTGCGATTGAGTTGCGGTCTTTGACGAACGCCGCAAAGCGGCGGCGCGCCTCGGCCAGGACGTCTTGATCGCCCCAGGCTCCCAGATCCCCGATGACCGTGCGGCGCAGTCTTTGCGCTCCGGGGGTTTCGCCTGCCTTGGGCTGCCAGCCCAGCTTGTCGAACACCGGGCGTAGCGCCGCGCGGGCATAGGCGGCAAACATCGCGTGTCCGGCCGAACCGCGCTCGTCGAACTCGATCGTGCCGAGCGCATCGGCGATCTGCGTCCACGCGCGCTCGTTGAGATCATCGCCGACCGCGGCCACCAGTCCAAAGTAGCTGGCGAGCGGCTTGGCCCCGGACTGCACCAGCGCCCACTGATCATCCAGCAATGCAATTCGATCGCCACTGGGTAACTCGGAGAACTGCCGCGTGATGACCGGCAGCACCGTGTCTTCGTATTGGACGCGGAAGTACCCGACCGCGCCGGCGTTGACGCTCAGCGGCTCGTTACAGTGTCCGGCGGCGAGCGTCTGTCCATCGCGCTCCAAAAGCAGCGGCTGCGCGGTGCCGCGGGCCGAAATTCGTACCTGCAACGGGATGATCCAGTGGGCACTCGAGGCATCCTGCCCCTGCAGCAGGAAGCGTCGTTGCGACAGGCTCAATGTGCGCGAACCGTCCGCGCCGCATTGGGCCGCCACCGTAACGACCGGAAACCCGGGCTGCTCGGTCCAGCTCGCCGCGATCGCCCCCACGTCGCGATTACTCGCCACGCTTAAGGCGTTCCACAGATCCGCGCTGTTCGCATTGGAGTACGCGTGGGCCTTGAGGAGCCGGCGCACGCCTTCACGAAAGGCATCGGGACCCAGATAGGCTTCGAGCATGCGCAGCACCGCCTGACCCTTGTCGTAGGTGATCTCGGGATCAAAGACGTTGACGGCCTGCAGCTCATCGGTGACCTGTTGCTCGATCGGGTGCGAACTGACGCGCGCATCCGCGCGCATCGCCCCTTCCTTGCTCTCATCCTGAACTTCCCACCAGTGCCAGTTCGGATGGCGCAGGTCGGTTTCGGCCGCGCCACGCCAAGAGGCAAAGCTCTCGTTCAGCCAGATGTCGTCCCACCAACCCATGGTCACCAGATCGCCGTGCCACTGATGTGCCATCTCGTGGGCCTGGATGCTGAATACGTTCTGCAGGTCATCCGCGGTGCTGGAGGGCGTGACCAGCAGCGTCTGGTCGTTGTAGGAAATGGCACCCCAGTCTTCCATGGCCCCGGTAAAGCCGCCTGGAACCGCGACCGAATCGAGCTTGTCCAGCGGATAGGGAATCGCAAAGTATTCGTTGTAGTCGGCAAGGATCTGCTGGGCGTTTGCGAGCGCGACTGCCCCATATCCCTCCTGGCCACGCACCGCCCACACGCTCAATTGAGTCTTGCCGCTGGTGGCGGATATCGAGGCCAGATCGCCGGCCGTCAGGTGCACAAGGTAGGCGGGCATGCTGGGCGAGCGCGCAAACTCCACGGTGTCCATGTGGGTGCCGACGATCCGCCGCGCCGCCGGCATGTTGGATACCGCCTTCCAGGCCGAGGGTATCGTCACGGACAGACTAAAGTGGGCACGGAAAGCCGGCTCATCCCAGCACGGGAACATGCGCCGCGCGTCGGTCGACTCAAACTGCGTGGACAGCAGCAGTCCCTGGGCGCCATCGGGCCGCACGTACGGCTGCGCGAACAGGCCCTGCGGGATGGTCTCGATCTTGCCCCGATAGGTAAAGGCCAGGGTGTGACGGCCGACGCGCGCCGGTGCCCCCAGCGTGACCGTGGTCAGTTGCTGATCATCGCTCGAGACCACGCGCTCGACGGGCTTGCCATCGAATAACACCGAGCTGAGCTTTTGATTGAGGGAGTTGAACACTACAGTCGCGCTCGGCTCTTTGAAATACAGCGTGACCGACTCGGTGCCGTCGATGGTGCGCGCCGCCGCATCCGGAGTGATGGCGATCGTGTAGTCGACCGGCAGGATGTGCTTCGGCAGCCTTCCTGGCACGGTAGCGAAGGAGAAAGGCGCCGCGGCGTGGATTGGGGCGGCGGGCGCCAGGCCAAGCATCAACACCGCACCCAGGGCGACAGAAAGATCAATCGACTTACGCATCAAGACTGCTCCGAGCGGAGCGCGCGCTCCAGGCGGCTCCCAAACAGCAACACCAGGAGCCCGCCGGTCGCACCGATGGCGGCATGCAGGGCCCAGAATTCCGTGGGAGTCATTTTCTCATACAGGCTGCCGGCCCAGCCGGTAAGAATGTTCCCCAAAAACAAGCTGGTAAAGACAATGCCCATCATGAAAGAGTTCACCTGGGGCGGGGCCACGCGCGATACCAGCGCCAGCATAGTCGGCCAGTAGTAGATGAAAGCGACGCCCAGGCCGACGCAGTACAGAAACGGCCAGAACGGGTGCACCGGGTGAAGTCCAGAGCCGAGGATGGCGGCGACCAGGACCATGTTGCTGGCCGCTGCGATCCAGGCGCCCTGGCCTACCTTGGCCAAATCCCCCGGCTCGCCCCGCCGCCCTGCCTGGTAATGCCACAGCCACAGGAGCGCCGGGACGCACAGGATACTCGCCAGTGCATCGATCGACTGATACCAGGGTATCGGTATGGAAAAGCGCCCGATGCTGAGCGCCACGTGATCCTGGATCCACACCGGCAACACGATGGTGCGCTGGTTGTAGGCGACGGTCTGAAAAACCGATATGCCCACCACCGCCGCGAGCGCGCGCACGATGCGCCAGTCGGCCCCCGTCAGCGGCCGGTGCTGGACGGCGCTGCGCGCGACCCGCGCCGGCAGCTGGCGGTAGCCCGCAAGGTAGGTCGCGAGCCCCAGCAGCATGAACACCGCCGCGACGCTGAAGCCAAAATGCCAGCCGTACAATTGCGCGAGCAGGCCGCAGACCAGCGAGCCGGCCGCGGCCCCGATGTTGATGGCGGTGCTGAACACCACGAAGCCGTGGGAACGCCGGGCCTCGTCATCCGCCGGATACAGGGCGCCGACCTGCGATGAAATGTTGCCCTTGAGCAGTCCGGAGCCTGCCACCAGCAGCAGCAAGGCCAGCAGGAACGATTGATCGAAGGCCATGGCAATGTGGCCGGCCGCCATCGACGCGGCGCCCAGCACCACGGCATTGCGCTGGCCGATCCAGCGATCCGCGATCAGGCCGCCTAGGAGCGGCGTGAAGTACACGAGTCCGGCGTACAGGCCGAAGATCTGCGAGGCCAGTGCCTGCGCCGACATCGGCCCGCTCAAGGACTCGAACGCGGCGCGAAAGCGCGCGAACCCCGCCACGTGCTCGATGTGCCCGGGAAGCAGCAGCTGGTTCACCATGTACAGAACCAGTAGCGCGGTCATGCCGTAGTAGGAGAAGCGCTCCCAGGCCTCGGTGAAGGCCAGGTAGAACAATCCGCTGGGATGCCCCATAAAACCGCGCTGGCGGGCGGGCGCGCTAGGCTCAGCCGTTCGCATGGAGGCAGCACCCTACAGGTGTAGGCGGCCCGCCGCCAGTGGCGCCGGCCCGGCTGCTTACCGTCGCCCCCGAGTTTCGACTACCATGCTCAAAAAGGGGGTCCCTGTGAAACGTAATTCGCAAATCGCGGCATGGGCATTGGCTTTAAGCACTGGCTTTGCTTTGCCGGCCTGGGCTGCAGCCACACTCGTGGGCAACGTCCACGGTTACACGCTGGCCAATGATCGCCTGCAGCAGTTCTCAGGCCTTGTGTTCGACTCCGGGAAGGTCATCACCACCGGAGACGATGCGGCCCTGCGCAAGAAGTATCCGGACGCCAAGTACGTCGACGGCGGCGGCGCGACTCTGCTACCCGGCCTGATCGATGCCCACGGCCACGTCTTTAGCCTTGGGTACAAGAGCGTGCAGATCAACCTCGATGGCACCACCAGCCTCAAGGAAGCTCAGGAACGCGTGCGGACCTTTCTAAAGGCGCATGCCGGCACCGGCTGGGTGCTGGGAGACGGCTGGAACCAGGTGCAATGGAAACTGGGGCGCTTCCCGACAGCCGCGGAACTGGATGCCGTCGTTCCCGATCGGCCCGCTTCCCTGGGAAGAATTGACGGTCATGCGGTTTGGGTGAATTCCCGTGCGCTCAAGATGGCGGGAATTACCAAGGCCACTCCCGACCCGGTCGGCGGGCGCATCGAACACGACGCACAGGGAAACCCCAGTGGCGTGCTCGTGGACGGGGCCATGGATCTGGTCAACAAAGTCATCCCGGCGCCGAGCGCCGATGAGCGCCGTGCGGCGCTGCACTCGGCTCTCGAACAACTGAACGCCGTGGGCCTGACCAGCGTGGGCGATGCCGGCGCGAGCCCGGAGGACATCGGCGTCTACAAGAGTTTTGCCGACCAGGGCCTCTTGACCGTGCGCATCTACGCGATGATCAGGGATGTGTCGGACACTTTTGCGCCCTGGGCCAAGTCCGGTCCGCTGCTGGGCTACAAGAATGATTTCCTGACGGTGCGCTCGGTCAAGCTGTTTGCCGACGGCGCGCTTGGCAGCCGCGGCGCGGCATTGTCCGCGCCCTATTCAGACGCTGCCGGCCAGCGCGGCTTGCTGTTCATGACTGACGCGGAAATCACCCGCAAGGTCGAGACCGCACTCAAGGCCGGCTTTCAGGTCAACATTCACGCCATCGGCGATGCCGCAAACCACCAGGTGCTCGACGCCTTCGATGCCGCTTACCGCGCGGTGGGCGGCCGCGAGCTGCGCAACCGCGTCGAACATGCCCAGGTGGTGAGTGTGAGCGATATTCCAAGGTTCAAGACGCTCAACCTGATTGCCTCGATGCAGCCCACCCATGCAACCAGCGACATGAACATGGCCGAAGACCGCGTCGGTAAGGATCGGCTCAAGGGCGCCTACGCCTGGCGCACGTTCCTCGATCAGGGCACGCGCATCGCCGGCGGTTCCGATTTTCCGGTTGAGTCAGCCAATCCTTTCTTTGGACTGCACGCCGCGGTCACGCGCACCGATCACTCCAATCAACCGCCCGGCGGCTGGCAGGCCTCACAGGCCATGACGCTGCTGGAAGCGTTCCGGGCCTTCACCATGGATGCCGCTTACGCTCAGCATCAGGAGAAGACGCTGGGCTCGCTCGAGGCTGGCAAATGGGCCGACTTCATTCTCATCGACCAGGACATGTTCAAGATACCGCCGGCCGACATCTGGAAGATCAAGGTCAAGCAGACCTGGGTCGCAGGGCGCAAGGTGCACTGAACCAGGGGAGTGAGTCTCAGTCGGCGGCGAGTGCCGCGAAGGCGGCATCGAGATTTCGAATCAGGTGTTCGGCATCCTGCCGGTCAAAGGGCATGGGCGGCCTGATCTTGAGCACGCTGTGGTAGGGCCCGTCCGTGCCCAGCAGCACTCCCCGCTCGCGCATCGCGTTCACGATTGCGGATGCCTCGCGAGTGGCAGGCTCGAGGGATTTGAGGTCCTTGACCAGCTCGACGCCGAGAAACAAGCCCGCGCCGCGCACGTCACCGATCAGCCGGTGGCGGTCCTTTAGAGCATTCAGGCGATCAAGCAGGTGGCCACCCACCGCTTGCGCGTGGGTCTGCAATTTCTCGTCGGCCACCACATCCAAAACCGCCAGGCCGATAGCGCAGGAAACCGCGTTGCCGCCGAAAGTGCTGAAGTATTCCATGCCGTTGTCAAACGAGGCGGCAATTTCGGCCGTGGTCACGACCGCACCGATGGGATGGCCGTTGCCGATGGGTTTACCCAGAACGACGATATCCGGCACCACATCGTAGTACTCGAATCCCCAGAAGTGATCGCCCAGACGGCCTAAGGCAGTCTGCACCTCATCGGCAATGCAAACGCCGCCTGCCGCGCGCACGGCGGCATAGACGCCACGCACGTAGTCTGCGGGCAGGCTCATCTGCCCGCCCACGCTGGGCCAGGACTCGGCAAGGAAGGCGCCGACGGGGGCCGCGCGCGCACGCGCCTGCTCGATCAGCGTCTCTACCCCGCGCACATACTTGCGGGCCGCGTCAGGATCATCGCGACGATGCGCCCCGCGGTACAGGTCGGGAAGCGGCGCCACGTGTACCCACGGCGGCGCGCCCTCGCCACCCCTCCCTGAGTGCTTGTACGGACTCACGTCGATCATCGTCGTGGTGTTGCCGTGGTAGGCGTGCTCGAGCACGATCAGATCGCGCCTGCGGGTATGGGCGCGCGCGAGCCTGAGGGCCAGTTCGTTGGCTTCGCTTCCTGAATTGACGAAATAACAGACCTTCAGCGCAGCCGGCAGCAGGGCGCCGAGCCGAGTGGCGTAGTTGTGGATGAGTTCATGCAGATAGCGGGTGTTGGTGTTCAGCAGCGCCATCTGCTGCTGGCCGGCCGCCACCACGCGCGGGTGGCAATGGCCCACGTGCGGCACGTTGTTATAGGCATCCAGGAACTTGCGCCCGTCGGCGTCCCACAGGTATTGCATCGAACCGCGCACGATGTGCAGCGGATTCTCGTAAGAGACGCTTAAGTTTCCTCCGAGCAGCTTGCGCCGCTGTGCGAGCAGCGTCGCCGTCGACGGTTGCGTCCCTTTCACTTCTGATCCTCTCGCGTTCATCCCGACGTGCAGGCCTGGCGCCACGCAGCGCACACCCGTTCGGGCGGCAGTTCCGCCAGCTTCTGCAGGAGCTGCCAGGCGGGGGCGGCCGTCACCTGCTGATAGGCGTCACCACTTTTAGCGCGGGCATTATAAGCGGCATAGCACATGCTCATGGACATGCGGGCGCCGACGAGCGCGTAGAGCACGTCAATTTCGGCCTCCTGCAACGGGAGACGCGCATGATACGAACGCGCGATCGCACCACCTACGGCCACCGGCTCGGGCTTGTCGAGCATCGCGTAGGCCATCGCGATCGCCAGATCGCAGACCACGGCCGAATGCACCAGATCGCCAAAATCGATCAATCCCACTACGCGCCGATCCCTCACGAGCACGTTGTGATCGTTGGCATCCCCGTGTATGACCCCAAAGCGAAGCCTCCGCCAGTCAATGCCGGACCACCGCTGCATCATCCCATGCACGAGGTGCTGCTGCTGTGCTGACAGCAGCGACAGGTGTTCGAGGGCCAGATCCGCATGCTTCAGGTCCCAGTGCAGCGTTCGGTGCATCGCGGGATGCGTGAGTCCACTCATGGCTTCGTCGAGTTCTGCCATCGTGCTACCGAGCGAACTGAGCAGCGTCATGTCATGCGGCAAGGCATCTGCGAGCATCTGGCCTTCCAGCCAGCCAATCAGCCGGACATAGTGAGCCTGGCCGGTTTCGCTTTGCAGTTGGACGATGTCTTCCCCACGAACGCTGGGCCGGACGCGCGGCACGGCCAGCGCCGGTGCGCGGGCCGCCACCTGCCTGAGCGCCGCGTTTTGCAGGTCCAGCACCGCCAAATCCTCATCGGACTTGGCGATCTTGAGCACGAACCGCTCCTTGGCGGGCGTCTCGAGCAGAAAATTCTGGTCCCGCTCGCTCGGGAGCGGCGCGGACTTGGCATTGAGGCCGTAAGTTTCCAGGGCGATGCGCACGGCCGCGCGCTCATCAAACCGTGGTGTAGTACTGGGATTCACTCCGCGTTCATTCCCAAACATCCCGTGTGGCCCCTGGTTGTTGCGCTGCTCAATTGATTGCCGCCATGGTACCGCGTTAAGTAAAAGACGCGCTCGGCCTGGCGCCGCTGAATGTCGCCGACGGCTGCGCACGCCGTGCATATATATAGTGTCCGCGCATTTCATCTTCTCGGGAAAGGTTCCAGGGCCCTTGATAGCCACGCATTTTGCATAACTCAGGTCTATGATGGCCCGCGCCGCGGAGGCGGCCGAACGGCGAGTCACATTGCTCGTTCAGCGAAGTGCCGCACCGTACAACAGGCACCAAGGGCCGGAAGAAGTCTGCCGGGAGTGGTCAGCTTGGCAACGTCAGTCCCAGCGCAGCATTCCCGCGAGTCTGGACCGCTTGCTCTCTCCGATCGCGCCCGGTCCGCACGCGGGCTCGCCTGCGTGCTGCTGGTCGTGTTCCATGCTATCGGCAACGAACCCACAGCCGGAATGCACGTCGCACGCGATTCCGGCCTGCACTTCTTTGCACAATTCTTTACTTACATACGCATGCCGCTGTTCAGCTTCCTTTCCGGATTCGTATACGCGTATCACCCGGTACTGGATTCCACGCGCGCACAGTTCGTGCTGAGCAAGTGGCGCCGGCTAATCGTCCCGATGCTCACCGCCGCCACTGTGACCCTGATCGTGGAACTGCTGCGCAGCCAGAGCGCAATTGGGCACACGCCGGGCCTCGGGTCTGTCGTGGCCAGGCTGCCATCGGTCTATTTGTATCCCTACCATCACTTCTGGTTTCTGCAGGCCCTGTTCCTGGCGTTTCTGGCATTGATCGTATTGGAGGGCGCAGGCGCAGTGGCCACACTTCCGCGCTTCTTCGCGGTGCTGTCGGTGGCGGTAGCCGGTTTCCTGCTGGTGCCTGACTTGAGCCATGTGCTCTTCAGCCTTCCGCAGGCCGTCTACATTTTCCCGTTTTTCCTGCTGGGTGTCGGCGCCAATCGCTACCGGCAGGTGTTGCTGTCTCGCCCTGTGCGACTCGCGTGCCTCGCGCTGTTCCTGATGGGCATGAGCGTTCAGGCGCTGAGCATGTTTCTCGATCCCGCGCATCAAGTGTACCGCCGGGCGGCGATCGCGCTGGCCACCGGCATGGCTGCCAACCTTTGCATCATTGCGTGGTGGCCTAGATCACGACTGCTGCAGACTATTGGGCACTACTCGTTCTGCATCTATCTCTATCACTCTCTTTTCCTCAATTCCGCGCGACACGCGATGCATGTTGCGCATATCACGGAGGCCTGGATCGTATTGCCTTTGGTGGCTGCAGCAGGGCTTGGACTGCCGGTGCTGCTGCAGCGCGTGGCCGAGGTCAATAAGCTTTCGCGCCGTATGGTGCTCGGCGATTGGCGGATGGCGTCTACGGGGTCGCGATCAAGACAGGAAACCACGGCGGATTCGGCTGCTTCAGCACCTGCCTGGAGCGTCGGCGCCACTAGTCTACTTGAGGGCCGCTGGAAAACGCTGGGACGAACGCAACGCGCGAGTCCGAATACTTAGAATCGCTGGCAACGACCAGCATCCGCTGGCACGACTCCATTAATTGGCACAGAATCGCAGCGCCGACTAATCGCGGGGGGATCCTATGAAGCTTGGTATTTTCGGTACTCTGGCCCTAATGCTTTTGGGCGCAGGCCTGGCAGATGCAGCAGATCGCGTGGTGGTAATTCGTGCCGGCCACCTCCTTGATACCGAATCCGGGCGTAGCCTGGGCCCACAAACGATCATAGTGCGCGATGGCGCCATAGCCGAGATCGGCGCATCTGTGCCAACGCCCGCCAATGCGCGCGTGATCGACCTGTCTGCCTATACCGTGCTGCCCGGCCTGATTGACGCTCACACGCACCTGACCATTGATCAACACGATCAGGATCCGCTCGGAGAGCTCGATCACACGGCCGCGGAGCGCGCTTTCGGCTCAATCCCCAACGCGCGAGCGGTGCTGCTGGCAGGTTTTACCACCGTGCGGGACCTGGGCTCCTACCGCGCTTTGGTAGACGTCGCCCTGCGCGATGCCATCAACCGCGGCGATGTCGTTGGCCCGCGAATGTACGTCGCCGGCGCTTACGTCACGATTACCGGCGGCGCGGGCGCGGTGACCGGTTTCGCTCCCGACCTCAATCTTCCGTGGGACCTGAGATTCGGAAATGCCAATTCCGCGAGCGAGGTACGCGAGCGCATCCGGGCACTGGCCGGTCAGCGCGTGGATGTCATCAAGATGTTTGCCACCGGCGCCATACTTACCCACAACAGCAACCCCTCAGCCCGCGAGGCCACCCCCGAGGAACTATCGGCAGGCGCCGATGAAGCGCATAACTTTGGCCTGAAGCTGGCCGTGCATGCGCACGGCGCCGAGGGCATCAAGGCGGCGATCCGTGCCGGCGCCGCCTCCATTGAGCACGGGACGCTGATGGACGATGAGGGGCGTGCGCTCATGAAGCAGCACGGCACCTATCTGGTGCCGACGCTTGAAGTGCGTGACTGCGTCGGCGGCAATTACCCGCCTGAGTTTGTGGCCAAGGCCAAGCAGATCATGGGCTTCCAATTGCAAAACTTTCGTAAGGCAGTTGAAGCCGGAGTGAAAATCGCGTTCGGCACCGACATCGGGGTGTGCCCGTTCGGGCAGAACGGCCGCGAATTTAATCTGATGGTGCAAAACGGGATGACGCCGATGCAAGCCATTCAGGCGGCGACCATGGGCGGTGCTGATCTGCTCGGTATCGCCGACAAGGTCGGCTCGATCCGGGCCGGGAAGCTTGCTGACCTGATCGCCGTGCGCGGCGATCCTTTGAACAACGTGCGGTTGCTCGAGGACGTCCGCTTCGTGATGAAGCAGGGCGAGGTGTACAAGCAGGACTGAGCGACGCGCGCACCGACTGCGCACCTGACAAGGCGGCCCGAACTGTCCGCCGTCAGCCGATGCGATCGAGCTCTCAGGCCCGCGGAATCTGCCCGGTCGGGGTCAGCTTGTCGATCACTTGCGGCAGCACTTGCGAGAGTTTTTGGCTCAGCTCCTGCGGCGTCAATCCGGCCTTCGCCGCAAGCTCCGCAATTGTGCCTTGGCCGAAAGCCTGGTGAACCTGATCGACCGTGATTGGCTGATTGGGTCCGGTGCCAACCCATGACTTGACGGTGGGTCCCAAGCCCTGTTGCTGCATCTGAGTCACGATGCCCTGTACTCCGCCGTGTCGCTCGATAAAGCTATTAACGACCGTGGCCATCTCGCCGCCCACTACGCCGCCGAGTATCCCATCCAATAGGCCCATGTCATTTACCCCTGTCTTGGAATTCTTGATGGACGCCAGGTCGCACGACCTAGCGTCCCCAGACTCTAACAGCTCAGCTAATGTGCGCAGGCCTTGCCGCTGTCGGGGCGGTAGCCCTTTGCCACCGCATTCGCTTCGCTCATATAGGCGCCTTCCTTGGTCCTGCCGTACCACTCGTCATTCTGGCAGTGGTACACCTTA
>Ga0207711_10002200_pt1 | contig 17509 bp, 13 predicted proteins | sample KBSS34metaG_FD_184401 | JGI IMG/M metagenome (GOLD analysis project Ga0207711, IMG submission 184401) | Switchgrass rhizosphere microbial communities from Kellogg Biological Station, Michigan, USA - KBS S3-4 metaG (SPAdes) (version 2) | ecosystem: Host-associated > Plants > Roots > Rhizosphere...
GCTGGGTGCCCGCGCTGGGTGACCGGATGGACGAGGGGTATCGGCAGCACGGAGCGTTCACTACGCCGAAGCTGTCGAGGCTCCCGGGCGAGATCATCCGAGACCAGGTCTACGCGTCGTTCCAGCACGACGCCACGGCTGTGGCGGCGTTGACCGCCATGCACTTCCCCAATGTGCTGTGGGGCGACGACTACCCGCACTCCGAGGGCACCTATGGCCACACGCAGGACACGCTGCACCAGCTCTTCGACGGAGTCGACGACGACGTGCGGGAAACGATCCTGCTGCGCAACTTCGACCGGCTGCTCGGCGAGTGAGGCGCGCGATTCCACCAGCGCGACCCGCGCCGGAACGCGCCGAAATCCTGGCCGCCGCGGCAAGCACCGCGTCCGACCCGGGCACGGGCCCGTGGCTGGCAGGGTTTCCGGAGGAGGCACGATGACGATGCCGCTGTCGCCCCTCGACGCCAGGCGCGGCCCTCACCGCCCGTCGGCCGGCTCACCGCCACGGGCTCCGGGGTCGGTGCGCCGCACCACGACCATCGACCTGCTTCGGCCGGCGGGGTTGCTTGGACCGGTCACCCTCGTCGGGCTCGGTCGCGACCTGCGGTCCGGCGAGACCGGTGTCGAGACAGTGTCCGAGGCTCGTGTCGACGCGGACATCGAGTACATGAACGGGCGGGTGTTGCGCGACCTCACGACGACGCCCGCCCGCCCAGCCCTGTCCTCGCTACGCGGGAGCCGGGTGGCGTCGCGCTTCCGGGCGCTCACCCTGGCGGCTGACCCGGACCTCCCTGCCGAGGCGGACCTGCTCTACCAGCTCCTGGATGACCTCCCCGGGGCCACGCTGGTCTCCGGTCACGCGTGCGCGGCGGGATCGGAGGTCGCGCCGCTGAACGTCGCTGAAGGCAGCGGATACCAGTACGTCGCCGATCTGTGCGCCGGATGGGTGACCGGCGGCTCGATCATGGTCGAGATCGGCGCGTCCGGACGGCCGCCGATCGTCAAGGGTCCAGCGGCGCCGGCGTTGGCCGATGACACCGACCCGTGGAGCTGGCATCAGATCGACGCGCTGCCCGTCCACTCCGATCCGAAACTGACGACTCCAGAGCAGCTCTTCGCCGACAAGTACTCGAACGGCACCTTTGTCTCGGATGGCCGCCACGTCTGGCTCCGGATCATCCCCGAGAAGATTACAAGCTGGGATTTCCGGAAGATGGTGTAGAAGCACAGCTGACGGGCCGCTGACGCTGCCCGTCAGCTTCCGCCAGCGACGGCGTCTCGTTCCAGCTGTGCCACGGCGCCACTCGTTCTTCGGTACGGGGTCCTTATCCCTGCGGAGGAGACGAGACACGATGAGCGACGACACACAACGCGTCGAGATCACTCGGCACGGCCGGGTTCTGATGGTGGCCATGTGCCGGGCGGCCAAGCGTAACGCGATCGACCGCGCGATGGCCGACGCGCTGGACGCCGCTTTCAACCGGATCGAGGACGACGATGAGATCTGGGCCGGCGTGCTCACTGGTACCGACACGGTGTTCTCGGCTGGCAGCGACCTGACGGCGGGCGGCGACTATGTCACCGAACGCGGCGGTGAGTACGGCCTGGTCCGCCGCGATCGCCGCAAGCCGTTGATCGCCGCGGTGGAAGGGGTGGCATTGGGCGGAGGTCTTGAACTCGTCCTCGCCTGTGACCTCGTCGTCGCCGCACGGACAGCGAGATTCGGTCTGCCGGAGGTCGCCATCGGCGTCGTGCCAACGTGTGGGGCGATCTTCCGCGCGCCGCGTGCCCTGCCGGTCAACGTGGGCCGTCAGCTGGTGCTCACCGGCACACCGATATCCGCGGAGCGGGCCTACCAGAGCGGTTTCGTCAACGAACTCGCCGAACCCGGCCGTGCCGTGGTGACCGCGCTGGATCTCGCCGGCCGGATCTGCACGAACGCGCCGGTCGCGGTGCAGGCGTGTATGACAGCCATGAACAACCTGCTCGCTGAGGCCGACGACGCCGGCTGGTCCGCGACGGTGGCCGCTATAGAGGAAATACGTCATTCCGCGGACAGCCAGGAAGGCGTCAAGGCATTCCTAGAGAAGCGCGCTCCCGTATGGACCGGACACTGACAGTGTGTCATTGGCTGGCGCCTGTCCGGCTTTGTGGGCAGCCCGCCGGATAACGGGCGACCCACTGACGATCGTCAGGATGAGGGCGCCGTGATCTGCTGTCCACAGAGGGGTTCGGCTCCGGTCACGGCGTTCCACGAGCCGGTGTTGGCGTTGAACTGGATGAAACTCAGGCACGGGTTGGCCACGCCGAATTTATTGGCGAAGTTGCGTTTGTCGACAAGGATGCCGTTGGCGTCATAATCCTTGACGTTCCGCAGGCCGCGGAGGAAGGCATCTCGGGTGGGGCAAGCGCCGGCTTCCTGCAGGCCGCGCAGGAATAGGTCCGCTGTCAGCCAGCCGTGCAATGCCGGACTGGAGGTGGCAGGTTGGATCTCCGGCGCATATTGGCTCATCGCCGACAGAAATCGGCTGATGGCCGGGCTACGCGTCTCGAACGGGTGATGCGGGAGATAGGTGAAGGCGCCATCCGGCCATTTAAGGGTTCTATTGGAGGATCCATAGCCCGAAGGCGACAGCGCCACCTTTATGGTAGCGCCTTGCTGGCGCGCGTCGTTGACGATGGCCGCGAAATCCGCCTCCGTCGAGACGCCGGTCACCACGTCCGCTCCTGAGGCGCGGATGCGGGCCGCCGCCTTCTGCGGACTGCTGATCCCCGGGGTCACCTCGATCCGGTCCACGACGGGGACGCCTGCTGCGGACAGGCTGGCCGCCAGGGCGTCCGTAAGCCTCATCGATAGTTCATTGGAAACATAGAGCAGCGCCGCGTGGGTGCCGCCATGGCTCTTAATGAATTGGCCGTAGGTGGTGATGCCAGCGCCCTTGCCCACCAGGTATGCGTAAGTGAACATGTTGTCATACCCGCCCCAGGAGAGGTCTAGCGCCTCGCCGGTGACCGGGATGCCCTGCTGGTGCAGCCAGTCCGCCGAGCCGCCTGCGGCGGTGGTCAGTTCCATGATTCCGAAGACGTGTTGCTGTGTGACGAGACTCTCGGCCTCGGATAGGTTGGCGGAACTCGTGGCGGCGTCGTCCGCCCACTTCAAGACCACCCGGCGACCGTAGACGCCGCCTTCCTTAACTGAAACCCCGAGGCGGGCGTCCACGCCACCTCGGAAGGCTTCGAAATCTCGGGCCAATGGGCCGGAGTCGGGGTAGATGAGCCCGGCGACCACCTGGTCGTGGGTCACACCGGGGGTGGGACAATTGCCAGAGTCGCTCTCGCCGCTTCCGCCGCCGCTACAGGCCGTCAGCCCGATGCCGGCGAGCGCGGCGGCCAGGAGGAACGGCAGCACGGTTCCTGTGGGTCTCCTGCGAAATTGAGTAGGCATAAAGTGCGGCTTTCATACTGAGGAAATGAGGATTCGAGCAGGTTCTGGTTCCGGATGGCCGAGGCCGCCTGATGGTCAGCGTGGCAGTCACTCGGCTCGGGGAGTGGCGTCGCACGGGCGGCTTGGCAGTTAGGTGCTCGGGGGTTGCCGAAGTCAGGTGCCCCGGCGAGTAGTTCGGCCCCGGATAGTGACGTGCGGAGCGGCAGGCCAGTGCGGCGATGACTGAACCGTTCCGGGTTTATTGGAGTCGGGTTGCTCGCGCTTCGGCGACTATATCAGCTTCGTCCTGCATGTAGAAGAGTGATTCAAAGTCGGCGGGCGGTATGTTTCCGTAGCCGCTGTGGATCTGACGGTTTTTGTACGAGCCGGTCGGTGTAGCGGATGGATGTGTATGAGAGCCTCTGTCGGAGTGATGAACGAGTCCGTCCTGCAACACGTCGCAGATCGGCTCGACCCCACCGAGATCATCTTTGTGTCCGTCGATGAGGGCGACTACCTCGGCAGTCGAGGGTCGAGCTCCCGGGCGGAGAATGCCGATACCGCCTTCAAGATCTCGTCCGTACGCTTCAACTCACGGTTCTCACGCAATGTTGCCGGATGGCCGGATGAACGTCCAGCCGCGTCGCGACTGTCGAGATCGCTCGACGCGCGTCCGACGAGACGGACGGAACGTTCACGGAGCTCGTCGGGGTACTTCCTGGGAGCGGGTACGACTCGATCCTCTCAAACGGTCGAGTCTCAGGGGAACATGTCAACAACGGTGACCTGGTCAACCCCTAGCAGGTAATCGTTCGCGGCGTTGAGGTGACGACGCCAGAGCCGCTCGGCGCCGGCGGCGTCCCCTGCCGCGATCAGGTCAACGACCCGTGTGTGTGCGGCGTGACTCCCCTTCACCGCTGCGACGAGTTCGGGCGAGTCGGCGTCGGCCTGGACCCTCGAGCGGTCGGCCTGCTTGACGATGTGCCCCAGGATGCCCGTGAGCATCAGCAGCGTCTGGTTACCAACAAGCTCAATGAGCATGTAGTGGAACTGCTCCAGATGATGCAGCGTCTGCAATGGGGTAGCCGCAGGTTCGTCCGGCGGCGGCCCGTCGGCAAGCGCCCACAGCCGGGCGAGGTCGTCGTCGGTGCGGATGATCGCGAGCCGGGCGATGGCCCGAGGTTCGATAGCCGCTCGGGCTGTCAGCACGTCGCCTAGAGTGGTGCGCTGGTGCTGCAAGATCAACCCGGCGTAGTTCGCAGCGACGTCCAGGTTCGGCGGTCGCACCCGCACTCCGCCGCCTGGGCCGCGACGCACTGTGATCAACGACTCCGACTCCAGTACCCGGAGCGCCTCGCGTAGTGTAGGCCTTGAGATGCCGAACTGCCGTCTCAGCTCATTTTCGGACGGCAGCGCCTCACCCTCGGCAAGCTCGCCGCGCACGATCTGGCGTCGCAGGTAGGTCGCGACCATTTCCGCCATCTTCGGCACGCGGATGTGGCCTGCGACGGGGGACAGCGCCGCCCGTGCCGACGTTCCTCTCGTTGGCATCTCGTTAATCTCGTTAATCCTCGCAGTAGCAGATGGTCGTCAGGCGACCTCCACGACAGCGACGCCCGCGCATTCTCGTAATCGTCCGAGAATACTCCTCGCGACGATGCGCCGTCCCGAGCCGCCGGGCATACGCGCCCGGCCCAGCGCGACCGACGCCGTCGCACCCTTGTCCAGCATGGCAGGAAGGCCGGCTTGGTCGCGTAAGGGGCCTGGCACGGACATAAGGTGACCAGTGCGCTCAGCCGCCTGCGGTCGCTTCGAATCGGCCGCCCCGCTGCCGAGATCATCCTCGCGAAGACCGGCGGGGACATGGCCCAGTTCCCCAGCGCGCACCACCTCGCTTGCAGGATCGGGATAATCCGCTTCGAACGGACCGCAGTCGGCTGAGCACGCTGGTGACCTTTTTGGGCCAGATCCGTACTGGAATGCGGCCAGCTGACCGCCGCTGGTGCTTAGTCGAGGATGTTGACGGGGATCGCCTCGCCGTCGCGGCGCCATAGGTAGTCGCTGGCTGCCTGCAGGTGGCGGCTCCAGATGTCCTTGGCACCGGCGACATCCTTCGCCTCGAGCAGGTCGATGAGAGCGCGGTGTACCTTCACCGTCGCCCGTTCGGCCTGTTGTTGGGCGGGGCTGTCGATCGTGGGCTCGAGACGCGACCAGGTGGTCCTGTCGATGATCTCGGAGAGCATTCCGATCAGTAGCGCGAGCGTGTCGTTTCCGGCCAGCCGAGCGACCAGGATATGGAAGTCGTTGTGAAGGCGGATGGCGTGCGCCGGGTCACTGGCGGCGTCATGCTCGGCGAGCAGACCGCGCAGCGCTTCGAGATCGGCGTTGGTGCGCCGCCGCGCCAGCATGCCGGCGGCCGGCGGTTCCAGAAAGAGGCGGGCGTCCCAGACGTCCTGGAGGCTGGTGCCGCGGTGCTCAAGCACCAGTCCGGCGTAGCGGACCGCGACGTCAGGGCTCGGGCTCATGACACGCGCCCCGCCGCCGGGACCACCTCGGACCCTGATGAGCGCTTCCGCCTCCAGGATCCGGAAGGCCTCCCGCAGCGTCGAGCGGTACACGCCGAACTGGCCCACCAACTCGGCCTCGGAGGGCAACGTCTGGCCCTCGGTCAGCTCGCCACGGATGATCCGTCGACGGAGGTCGGAGGCGACGAGCTCGGCCATCTTCGGGACCCGCAGCCGCCGGCCCACCTCTGCTCCGGCTGGGGAGCCGCTGCGAGACGCGTCGTCTGTCCCCGCCTCGCGGCTGACGGCGGGGCTTCCCTTGGCGCGCTCCCCGGCAGACACAGCTTCCTCCTTCAGCAGGCCGAGGCCGATGCTACTGGTGCGAGCCGCCTGCCACCGGGGACGGACACCCTGACGCATATTGCCAGGAGGCGCTGAGCCAGCATCAGCGGCGGCAGGCCGTGGGCTTCGCGAGACGGTGGGTCACCGCTTCCAGTCGCCGGTCATGCGACGTGGCCGCGCTGGGATCTCCTCGGAGGGTCCCAGCGCGGCCACGTGCAGGCGCCAGCTGACGGTTACCAGCCTGGGTTGCCGGGTCGCGACACTAACCGAGCTTGAAGATTCCGGTCATGTCGAGCGTCTTGAAGTTCGACGGCGAGCCGTCAGCCGCTCCGTCGGCGATGAAGCCGACTGTCGAGCAGATGTTCTTCGAGATCCCGGCCATCGCCGTGCCGTCGCACTTGAACTTTCCTCCGCCACCCAGTGGGTACGGCGTCGCTGGCATCGTCTGGAGCGCCTTCAGGATCCCGGCGGAGGTCACATCGGTACCGCCGCCGGCGTTGACCGCCCGGACGAAGCCGAGCATGCCCTGATAGCCGCTGGCCGCTGAGGCGTCCAGCGGCAGGGACCGTCCAAACTTCGCGATCACTGCCTTGTACAGCTTGTACTCGTTGTCGTTCACGTCGGTGTTGAACTGCGCCACGATCTTGATTCCCTTGTACCCGCCGGGGATGGACGCGCCCTTGTCCGCGCCGAGGCAGCGGTCGATCGCGGTGATTGACGCGCTCGGGTCGATCGTCCGGATTGCGCGGATCGCACTGGCGCAGAAGGTCGGGTCACCAATGACGTGGTAAAGCTGCGGACGCTTGGCGGACTGGACCTGGGGGGTCATGTCGGCTGTACCGGCCGGAATAGCGATCACATCGGCGGTAGCACCGCCGTTGCGGAAGAAGATCGGCTCGAGCGCCTTGGCCGGACCGGTCGCGGCCGGCACATCAGTCACCAGGACGGCAGCCTTGGTCAGCTTGTTGTCTCGGGCGTAGGCGGCGGGGGTGCCGAACACCGCGAGCGGGTTGCCCCAGACGAAGACGCCTGGGCTGCTCAGCGCGAGCGTAGTGGACAAAAGAGTCGCGCCGACCGGGATACCGGCGGCCTGGACGACCTGCAGCCATGGGTCGGTCTGGCCGGGGCTGCCGACGGCCACCGCGGCGACGCGCTGCTGGACAAACATGTTGCCGCATGCCTGCGCGGTCGCTGGCACGTACTTGGTCTCGCAGGTCACCAGTTCGATCGGGTGCCCGAGCAGGCCGCCGAGGTAGGCGTTGGCGTAGGCGGCGGTCGCTTGGGCCGACTTGATCTCGTTGGTCGTGTCAACGGCCGGCGTCCGCCCGTCGCTCACCCAGCCGATCTTGACGGGGGTGCCGGTCGCTGCCTTGGCGGTGCCAAGGACGGCCGTGTCCGCGCTAGCGGACGCGGTTCCACCACCTGCTGACCCGTTGCTACCGCCGCCCCCGCACGCGACGGCGGTCAGGGCGGCGGCGGCCAGGGCCGCGATCAGTGGCACGCGGCGGCCACGCCTGAGTGAAGGATTTAATGTACGCATCAAAGGCTCCTAAGGGAAATCATTCTGCGGCATGGGGAATGTCCCCGGCTGGCAGGGTCAGGAACAATCAGGCCGGATCGTGTCCCCAGGGGGAATACAGACGCGCTCACGGACCGCCAGGCCGCCGGTCGTGCGTGTGGCTTCTCAGCCCGGCGTCGAGGCGGTGGCAGCGCCTAGATATGCAGCTTCCACCCCATCGCGATCCGCGGCGAGCGCGGCGGCCGGCCCGCTACGCACTACCTCGCCATGCACAAGGACAACTGCCTGGTCCGATACCTCCAGCGCGAGCTGGACGTGCTGCTCGACCAGGACTACGACCGTCCCGGTCTCATCTGCGATGCGACGGACCACTGGAAGCAGCCCTTCGACGATCACAGGCGCGAGTCCCATACTCATCTCATCGATCAGCAGAGCCCGCGGCTTTTGCACGAGCGCACGAGCGATCGCAAGCATTTGCTGCTCGCCGCCGGACAGCGCCCCGGCGGAAACGTCGAGGCGTGGCCTAAGGGCCGGAAAGAGGTCGAGTACGTCGTCCAGGCCGTGGGATCCTCGACGGCCGGCGACCGTGATGTTCTCCCGGACCGACAGCGTCGAGAACAGCGAACGGTCGTCGGGAACGAGCACGATCCCGGCACGGTTGGCCGCGGTCGGCTGGCCGGAGGCCAGCGTCTTCCCGTCGAGCACGACTTCACCACGCTGTCGTGGCAGCAGTCCGGCGAGCGTGAGCATCAACGTCGTCTTGCCGGCCCCATTCGGGCCGAGCACACCAACGACCGTGCCTGGTTCGACTGCCAGGTCGAACGAACGGATCACGCTGAAAGCGCCGTAGCCTGTCGCGAGTCCGCGGACTTCCAAGAGCGGACCCCGGCTCACGCTGTCACCTCCCGCGCGCTGGCCTGGCCGGGTCGTCCGTCGCGGACGGCCCCAGCCGGCCGTTGGCCGCCATCCGCCGCATCGCGAGGGCCGGCGTGGGCGCCGCCCAGGTAGGCCTCAGCGACCGTCGGGTTCGCACGAATCTCGGCTGGCGTGCCGTGGGCGATCATCTTGCCGAAGTTGAGAACATGGATCTCGTCGCACAGGGTGAGAACCAGGCTCATGTCGTGCTCGACCATGAGGATGGTGACGCCGCTGTCGCGCACGACCCGCAGTCGCTGGGCCAGCCACCGGCTCTCGGTCGTGTCCAGGCCGCCGGCCGGCTCGTCGAGCAGCAGCACCTGTGGGCGCCCGACCAGCGCCCGCGCGATCGAGACCAGTTGGCGCTGCCCCTGTGAGAGTTCGCCAGCCGCCCGGTCAGCCACGTCGATCAGGCCCAAGAGCTCCAGGACGCGGGCGAGATCGTCATCGCCGTTGCCGGTGCGCCGCCTCGTCGAGGCGGTCACGCCGACGGTGACATTCTCCCGGACGCTGAGGTCGTCGTACAGCTCGATGGCCTGGAAGGTACGGCCGAGGCCGGCCCGTATCCGCTCGTGCGGACGCATCGTCGTCACGTCGACGCCGCTGATCCGGACGGTGCCGCCCGCGCGAGCGAATCCGCTGATCGCATCGATAGCGGTGGTCTTGCCCGCGCCGTTCGGACCGATCAATCCGACGATGCGCCCGGCATCCACGTCGAACGACAGGTCGTCGACCGCGACGACGCCGCCGTAGCGAACCGTGAGGCCCCGCACGGATAGCGGGTCGGCCGGCCCGTCGATCTGGCCCACCGCGGGCGGCGCCGACGCCGCGCCGAACGAGACCTCGCCGGTGACCGCGGTGTCGACGGCCGCGTGGACGGGCGCGGCGACGGCGCCACCACCAACCGCCAAGCGCCTTGTGGCGGCGCGACGCCTTTCGAGGAATTCGTGAGCTGGCCCGACGATACCCTCTGGATTGATAATCACCGTCACTACCAGCAACACGGCGCTCACGACCTCGTACCACTGCCCGGTCGAGACCACCTTGCCGACCAGCACGTAAAGGATGCCGTTGATGGCGGTGACACCGGCGAGCAGGCCGCCGGAGACCGACGTGGTGCCGGCGAGGTAGACGGTGCCGAAGAAGGTCAGGCCCAGGATCGCGGTGAACGGGTCGAACGTGACGGTGCCCGCCTCGTAGGCCAGCAAGGCTCCGCCAAGGCCGGCGATGAATGCGCCGATCGCGAACGCCGTGATCTTGACCTGGACGACGTCGACGCCGGACGCCGCCGCCGAGCGTTCGTTCGCGCGCACGGCGAGCATCCGAGAACCCAGCCGGCTGGTGCGCAGCCGGGCGACACCTAGTCCGGTCAGGACCAGAACGACCAGAGCCATCACACCGAACGTGGAGCGGGGGAAATCGACGCCCTTGCCGACACCGAGATCCCATCCGAAGATCTTCGGGGTGGGGACGGTGAGGCCAGCAGAGCCCACGAAGTCGAGGTTGCGGAACCACAGCGCCTCGACGGCGAACGCGAGCGCGAGCGTCACCACGGCCAGCGTGAGACCACGGATACGCAGTGCTGGCAGTCCGATGACGACGCCGACGACGGTCGCGCCGAGTGCCGCGACCAGCGGCGCAAATGGGAACGGTATGTGCAGGTTGTGGGCCAGCGGGGGCACCAGGAACGCCGCCACCCCAGCCAGCGGCAACTGAGCGAAGGTCACCTGGCCCGCGTAACCAGTCACCACTACGACCGACAGGCCGATGACGGCGTAGAGCAGCGTGGAGATGAGGCCGAGACGCAGGTCGCTGGAAAGCGTGAACAGTCCGATGAGCGCCAGAGCTGTCGGCGCGACGCTCGCGGCCAGGGGATGACGAGGCCGCGGCGCCCGGCCTAGGTGGGAGATGATGACCGCGCCCCGGCTGGGAAGCGGGCGTGCCCGCACCACGAGGATGAGGAGGATCAGCACGAGCGGGACGAGCTCGGGCAGCCCAGAGGACGGCAGCCAGTGGTAACTGGTCTGCAGAAACTGGGCCTCGGACTGCAGCGCGCCGATGAGGATACCGGCGATGACCGCGACGACCCCATTGCGGAATCCGCCGATGACGGCCGCAGCCAGCGCCGGGACGATGAACAATGTGTAGGAGATCGGAATCAGCGGCACCATGGGGGCGATCAGGATGCCGGCGAGCCCTGCGGCCGCCGAACTGATCATCCAGTTGCCCGCTGCCACCCTGTCCGGCGAGATACCGCTGAGGTAGGCACCCTTCTCGGTCTCGGCCGCGGCTCGAGTGGCAAGTCCAAACCTCGTTCTCTGGAAGACCAGGGCGAGGGCGAGAGCGAGCACCAGGACAGTTGCGGCGAAGTAGACCCGATCGCTGGAGATGCTGATCGGCCCAGCTGTCCACAGGTGGGACGGGAAGACCGGCGGCGCCGCGACGAGCGTAGTTCCGAGCTTGGCCGCGATAAGCGCGGTGATGACCAGCGACACGCCGAGCGCCGCGACCGCCTTGGCGACCGGCGGCGCGTTGCGTAATGGCCGGAAGACAAGCAGGTGCAGGACAAGCCCGAGCAGAGCGGCGAGTACGACCGAGACCAGCAGTGCCGGCCACAACGAGAACTTGACGCCGACACTCACCGTGTCGGGCAGGCCGGGGACCAGCATCACCAGTTCGCCCGACCGCAGATAGGAGTACACATACGCGGTGATCAGCGCGATGCTGCCCGTCGCGAAGTTGATGATGCCGGAACTGCGATACGTGAGGGTGAGCGCGAGGGCCAGCGCGCCAAACACCGCTCCGTTCCCGAGCCCGAGTAACAGGAACCTGACGTGCTCAGTCATGGTCTCTCCGGGTGATCGTCCCGGTCAGCTGGGACAGTGCTGCGACGGGTGCTCCCGCGCGTCGGACACCTCGCGGCCGGGAAGTCGGCGGGTCGTGCCACCCCGCAGCCCGCGATATTAACTAGTTGAAGGAATGTGTCTTACTTCGCCGCCACTGTCAACGCCGGATCTGGCCGGCGTCGCGGGCGGCGAGTGTCAGGATGCGGGCTCGCGCGGCAGGCCCAGTGCTCGTTCGGCGAGGATGGTGCGCTGCACCTCGGAGGTGCCGGCGTAGATCGTCCCGGCACGGGCGTTCAGGGAGACCTCCCACCAGCTGCGCGACGACTCGGGATCGGCGCCGGGGTCATCGGTGCGCATCGGCTTCGATGGGCCCTTGCCCGCCGGGACCAGCCCGTCGAGCCCGCCGATGTCGAGGGCAAGCTGGGTGACCTCACGGTGGTACTCGCTCCAGTAGAGCTTGGACACCGACGAGGCGTGCCCCAGGTCTCCACCGGAGAGGACGTCGGACAGGATCCGATAGCCGAGGAAACGCATGACCTCGACCCTCATCCGGCAGTACGCGAGCCTGCGGCGCACGGCGGGATCGGACGTCGCGCCCCGTCGACGGGCGAGTTCCACCAATCGGTCGAGCTCGGCGCGGAACAGGATCGGATTCGTCGCCGCCTCCTCGCCGCGTTCGAACGTGAGCAGGGTCGAGGCGACCTTCCAGCCGTCGCCGGGCTCCCCGACGATCGCGTCCACCGGGATCCGCACGCTGGTGAAGAAGACCTCGCAGAAGTCCGTTCCGCCGGTCATGTGCCGGATTGGGCGGACCTCTATGCCAGGACGATCAAGCGGCACGAGCAGGAACGACAGCCCGCGGTGGCGTGGGGCGCCCGGGTCGGTGCGGGCGAGCACGAAGACGCCAGTGCTGCGGTCCGCTCCCGACGTCCAGATCTTCTGGCCGTCGATCACCCACTCGTCGCCGTCCCGGCGCGCGCGAGTCGCGGCCGACGCAAGGTCGGAGCCGGCACCTGGCTCGGAGAACCCCTGGCACCAGCGCTGCTCTCCGGATAGCAACGCCGGGAGGATCTCTCGCTTTTGGTCAGCGCTCCCATAGCGCAGCAGGGTGTTGCCCAGCATCTTAAGACCGGTCGAGTCCTGCGGCTGCACACCGAACGGCACGCCGGCCCGGGTCAGCTCCTCAACCAGCACCACCTGGTGCATCGTCGTCAGCCCCCGGCCTCCGTACTCGACCGGCCAGGCCACGCCGAGCAGCCCTCGCCGGTACAGCGTCTGCCGCCACTGCCGCACGAAGGCCTCGGTGGCGGCCGCGTCCGGGATCGCGCCCGTGCCGCGCCAGTCCTCCGGCAGTTCCTCGGCAAGCACCGCCCTCACCTCGGCTCGGAACTCCTCCACCTCGGCGGGGTACGCGATGTCCATGTGGCCTCCTCCGAATGAATCAGGTATACGATGTGGTTCATCTGGTAAGTTCGGATCGTCCTGGACGGTACGCGCGGCCGGTCGGCGCCACCAGTCCTGCCACGGACGTGCGTCCGCGGACGAGATGTCGATCTCGAAGGCGTTCCCTACGGCTCAGGGGGAAGTCCTGTGCGTTTCCGGTTCGATCCCGAGCACGAGGAGCTACGGAACGCTGTCCGGCGTTTCTTCGCCGACGTGGCCGATGAGGCGGCGCTGCGCCGCGGCATGGTCACCGAGACCGGATGGGACCCGTCCGTCTGGCGACGCGCATGCGACGAACTGGAGCTGCCGGGGCTGGCCGTCCCGGAGGAACATGGCGGTGCCGGGTTCGGCCTCGTCGAACTCGGCATCGTCCTCACCGAGGCGGGACGCGTCCTCCTGAGCGCCCCGCTACTGTCGACGGCGATCGCGATCCAGGCGCTGCTCGCGGCCGACGACGCGGCCGCGGCCGGCGCCCACCTGCCTGATCTGGCCGCAGGCACGACCACCGGAACGCTGGCCGCCCGCGAACCGGGGGGCGGCTGGGACACACCCCCCGCCACCCTCGCGACGCGAGGACACGACAGCTGGTCGCTGACCGGGCGCAAGGACTGGGTTCTCGACGGCAGCACCGCCCAACTGCTCATCGTGACCGCCGCTGTCAGCACCGACCTGGCCGACGAGGAGCCGGCCACATCGCTCTTCCTCGTCCACGCGGGCTCGCCGGGCCTGTCGACCCGTCCACTCGACACCGTCGATCCGACCAGGAGCGCCGCGGAGGTCGCCTTCGACGCCACGCCAGCGAAGCTCCTCGGTGCCTTGAGTGGTGGGGATGAACCGCTGCGGCGCGCATTGGACCGCGCGGTCGCACTGCTCGCCGCCGAACAGGTCGGCGTGGCTCAGGCGTGTCTCGCGACCGCGACGACCTATGCCGGCCAGCGCCACCAGTTCGGTCGGCCCATCGGCTCGTTCCAGGCGATCAAGCACAAGCTCGCGAACGTGCTATTGGAGACCGAGGCCGCTCAGGCAGCGGCGATGTACGCCACCTGGGTGGCCGACAACCGGCCGGACGAGCTAGCCGAGGTCGCCTGCATCGTCGGCGCGACCTGCTCCGAGGCCGCACTGTTGGCCGCGGGGGAGAACATCCAGGTGCATGGCGGTATAGGCGCGACCTGGGAGCACTCGGCCCACCTGTACCTGAAGCGTGCCACCGTCAGCCGGCTGCTGCTGCGGTCCCCTGCCCAGCATCTGGATCGGCTCGCGCGCCTCACTGGCATGGACGGCACCCGCCCGCCGATCCCGGCCGCCGGTCCTGCAGCCGGCGCGGCAGTTGGTCCGCGCCTCGCCGTCGACGCGGGGGACCTTCGCGGTTCGACCGCTCCCGCCATCGTCAGCGGCTGATCGCCGCCGTCGGGCAGCCGCAGCGCACAAGGCTGGAATGCGGAATCCGCTTCGTGGACCTCATCGACACGTGTCATAGCGAACCTCAGGAGGTGCGCCCATGGCCACACCTACGACGAACGGCCGTGAGGCCGGGCTTCACGGCAAGGTTGCCTTCATCACCGGCATCGCCCGGGGACAGGGCCGCGCGCACGCGCTCGCCCTCGCGCAGGCGGGCGCGGACATCATCGGGATCGACCGGGCGGCCGACGTCGCCAGCATGGGCTACCCGCTGGGGACCGAGGCCGAACTCGCGGAGACGGTCGGGCTCGTCGAGGCGACCGGTCGTCGGATCATCGCGCGCAAGGGCGACGTCAGGGACCGCAAGGGCGTCGAGGAACTGCTCGCCGAGGGCGTCGCCGAACTCGGCCGCCTCGACGTCGTTGTTGCCAGTGCGGCGATCTCGCCACCAGCTCACCGACTGTGGAAGATTCCCACCGAGCAGTGGGACGATGTCATCGGAACCAACCTCACCGGGGTTTTCCATACCTTGGCCGCGTCGATGCCGCATCTGCTCGCCGGACGACGCGGCGGGTCGATCATCGTCATCAGCTCGGGCGCGGCGATGAACAACGTGCCGAATCTCTCCGACTACGTCACGACCAAGACCGGTGTCATCGGAATGGCCAAGTCACTGGCCAACGAGGTCGCCCACAAGCAGATCCGGGTCAATGTGATCGCGCCCGGCACGGTCAACACACCGATGGTGACGACAAACGAGCCCCAGTTCCGGCTGTTCCGCCCGGATTTGGCCAACCCGCGTCTCGAGGACTGCGCGGATGGCTTCACCCGGATGAATCCGATGGGCCGACCCTGGCTTGAGCCCGACGAGATCTCCCGCGCTGTGGTGTTCCTCGCCAGTGACGACGCTCGCTGGATCACCGGTGTCGTGCTCCCCGTCGACCAGGGCAACGTCAACCGCCCGTTCTGATCCGCAGCGACAGGCGAAGGGGCCCCATGGACCAACCACAGTTCGTCCGGGTCGACATCGTCGACGCGGTAGCGACCGTCATCCTTGACCGGCCGCCAGTCAACGCACTGAGCGCCCCAATGATGCGCGAGATCGGAAAGGTGTTCCGCCACCTCGGCCGCGGCGACGACGCCGTGGCCGCCGTGCTCACCTCCGCGCGTCCGGGAATCTTCTGCGCCGGCGCCGACATCGCCGAATCCGAGCGCCGCTATGTCGAGCGCAGGCTGCTGCCCGAGGAGTCCCACGCCGACCTGGTCGACCCGGGCGCCGTCGTACGTGAATGCTTCGCGAGCATCCGGCACGGTGGTCTGCCCGTCATCGCGGCTGTGAACGGCGCGGCGGTCGGCGCTGGCGCCGCCCTCGTTGCCTGCGCCGATCTGGTCGTGATCGCCGAGGAGGCGTACCTCGCCCTGCCTGAGATCAACGTCGGCGTGCTCGGCGGTGCCCGGCACATGCAGCAGCTCGTCGGCGTCATGAAGACCCGCGAGCTGGCCTACACCGGCCGACGGATGTCGGCCACCGAGCTCCACAGACTGGGCGGGGCCACCGAGGTGGTCCCACTGGCGAAACTGGCCGACGCGGCCGGCTCGCTGGCCCGCGAGATCGCCGAGAAGAGCCCACTGGCCCTGCGGCTGTCCAAGGAGTCGATCAACCGGTCCGAGCACCTGCCACTCGACGAGGGCTACCGGCTCGAGCAGGACTACACCGCACGCGTCAGCAATCTCGACGATGCCCGCGAGGCACGTACCGCCTACCGCGAGAAGCGTGCACCCAGCTGGAGCTGGCGATGACAGCGAAGCAGCAGGCACGTCGCGCGGACTCACCATGTGGAAGGAACGATGGACGAGCGGGTCGTAACCGAAGGGCCGGTGCTACTCGACATCGGCGCGGACGGGGTCGCAGTGATCACGCTGAACGCGCCGGAACGGCGCAACGGGTGGAGCCCGGAGATGGAGCGGCGTTACTTCGACGCCTTGGAGATCGCTGACCAGGAGCCCCGGGTCCGAGTCGTATTACTCACCGGTGCCGGCAGGACGTTCTGCCCCGGCGTCGACAGTGGCCGCCTCGACGGACTCGCGGGCAGGCCGCTCGACATGACCGATCGACTCTCACCCGTACGCGCTTGGGCGCTACGCAAGCCGCTCATCGCCGCGATCAACGGCGCGTGCGCCGGCATGGGTCTCGTGCAGGCATTGCTGTGCGACGTCCGGTTCGCGGCCCGCGTCGCCAAGTTCACCACCGCATTCGCTCGTAGAGGACTCGTTGGCGAGTACGGCATCACGTGGCTGCTGCCCCGACTCGTCGGGCAGGAACGGGCCGCCGACCTCCTGCTCTCCGGCAGGGTCTTCGACGCTACCGAAGCGCTAACACTCGGGGTCGTTAGCCGTGTGGTCGAGCCCGCCGAGCTGATGTCCACAACGCGTGCGTACGCAGCCGATATCGCGGCCAACTGCTCGCCTCTATCGCTGGCATTCATCCGTCACCAATTGCACAGCGACCCGCAGGGGAGCCTCGACGTCACGCTGCGCCGCTCCTATGCGGCGATGGCCGTCGCCGCGACCAGCGCCGATTTCCGCGAAGGTATCGACAGCTTCCTGCAAAAGAGGCCACCCGCCTTCCCGCCGCTCGCATACGGACTCGACCCCGCGACCATCACAGGTGCCGAGTTGCCCGAACTGGGTCTCGTCCCCGGCGAGGTGCTTGGCCGCGGCTGATCGTCGAAAGGGCTCAGGCGATGATCGTGGTGTGGTCCGCGCTCGCGGGGCGCCGCCCTCGGCGATCCATCGGCCGGCGGGTGGTCGCTGACAGCTTCACCGCACTGTCAGCGACCACCCGCCACCGTCGGGGGAAGAGTCCGACCGCGGATCAGCGGACGGTGAAGCCGGCGTCCAGTGGCAGGGAGATGCCGGTCACGTAGTGGGCCTCGTCGGAGACCAGCCAGGCCACTGCGTTGGCGATGTCCTCCGGTTGCAGGATGTCGATGGGCAGGGCGTTCTGCATCGAGGAGACCGCGGGGTCGTTGGTCTCGAACAGGCGCTGCATGGCCGCGTTCTGCGTCATGCCGCTCACCACCCCGGTGGGGTGGATCGTGTTCACGCGGATGGAA
>Ga0207711_10002201_pt1 | contig 17507 bp, 17 predicted proteins | sample KBSS34metaG_FD_184401 | JGI IMG/M metagenome (GOLD analysis project Ga0207711, IMG submission 184401) | Switchgrass rhizosphere microbial communities from Kellogg Biological Station, Michigan, USA - KBS S3-4 metaG (SPAdes) (version 2) | ecosystem: Host-associated > Plants > Roots > Rhizosphere...
TCCAGCTTGCGATAGCGGAACAGGGGCGCAAAATCCGCGCCGGGATCGAACCTCTTATCATGCTCGGCGAAGACTACCGCATCCGGCGCCAGCAAAGTCGATTGCGAGAGCTGCTGGAGTATCTGAGCATAGACCTTCTCCAGGCGGTAGGGAGGATCGAGAAAGACGAAGTTCGCCGTGATGTTCCTGGCTTCCAGCTGGCGCAGGGCGCGAGCGGCGTCTTCCTTCAACACTTCGTAGCCCGACTCCACTTTCAGGGAGTCGAGATTGCGCCGGATGAGGGTGGCGGCGGAGGTCGAGGATTCCACAAAGTAAACTTTGGCCGCTCCGCGGCTCAGGGCTTCGATGCCGACCGCACCGGTGCCGGCGCAAAGGTCGAACCAGACCTTGCCCTCGAACGCCGCGGCGTTTCCCGCGCCCAGCACATTGAACAGGGTCTCGCGCAGCCGGTCGGCGGTGGGGCGCAGGTCCATGCCGCGCAGCGAGTGCAAGGGGCGGCTGCGAAATTTGCCTCCAATTACTCTCATGATGCCGCCTCGCATGGCGCCGCGCTGGCGGGCCTGCGCCCTGCCATCGCATTACCTTGGATATGCTGAAAGTACAACTCCCCGCTCCAATCCGTTGTCTAAACTATATAGAATGGCAGTAGGGGAAGAGGGCTCAGGTTTCTCATGAGAAGCTGGTCCATTTCGGCAGGCCGGGTGTTTGGAGTTGAAGTTCGCATCCACTGGACCTTTTTCCTGATGCCACTGTTTGTGTGGTACACCGAGTACGCCGCCCATCGCACAGCCAACGAGGGGCGAGGCCTGGCCCTGGTCGGCATCATCTTTGCTTGCGTACTGGCGCATGAGTTCGGTCATGCCCTGGTGGCCCGGCGCGCGGGAGTTCGAGTAAAGGCCGTCATCCTGCTGCCCATCGGCGGAGTTACCCAACTGGACGACAGCCAGCCCGCAGCCGATTCCAAACTCGTTCCCTGGAAGCGGGACATTCGAATCGCCATGGCGGGGCCGCTGGCCAACCTGCTGCTGGCTTTGATTTCCGGCCTGGTTATCGTGGCCATCGCTCCCCATTTCGACCTTTGGAGCTGGCCCTTCATGCGTTCCGGCAATCTTCCCCGCAGCCTGGTGTGGATCAATCTTTATATCGCGGGATTCAATTTGCTTCCCGCCTATCCCATGGATGGCGGGCGGGTGTTGCGGGCGCTCTTCAGCCGCCACATGGACCCGATCCAGGCCACGCGCCGAGCCGTATCGATTGGCCAGGCCTTCGCCACCATGTTCATCCTGGGCGGCATGCTCTTGCCCAACTACTGGCTCACGCTGGTGGGATTGTTCCTGTTCATTGCGTCGCAGATGGAAGAACGCTCCGCCGTCTTTCAGTCGGTGCTGGAGAAGGTGCATCTGGAAGACGTGATGCTCACCGATTTTGCCACGCTCTCTCCGGCCGACACCCTCGAAGACGCGCTGGAAAAAGCCGTGCACTGCCTGCAGGACGATTTCCCGGTAATCCGCGGCAGCGACATGGTGGGAGTGATTTCGAAGCAGAAGATCCTGGAAGCGCTGCGCGCCGAAGGCAACGGTTATGTTCAGGCCGTGATGAACCGGATTTTTGATGTGGCCCAGAGAGGTGAATCCCTGGCGTCAGCCTTTCGCAAACTCACTACGAAAAATTTGAGCATCATTCCGGTGGTCGAAGATCAGCGCCTGGTCGGTATCGTCACCCTGCAGAATCTGATGCACTCCATGGCGCTGCTGGCGGAAAGCCGCAAGCTCCGCAAGCAAGCCTTAAATTCTTAAACACCGATCTTCACGTATCGAATATTTCTTCTGGTCTCAATCCGTGTGAATCCGTGGCTGCCTGCCCCTAGCAGGCTGCGGAAGAACTCGGTTTCGACAACTCTTTACTGTTTCCAATCCTGCTTGTGATCGTTCCACCAGCGTCGAGCATTTTTAACGCCCTCTCCGAAGCTACAGGCGCCCGGACCGCATTTGGGGAATCCGAAATCTTGGCCCGTTAGTCGTTCTAATGCCCCGGCAGCGTACGAGGCGACAATCTCGTTTTCGTCGAAAAGGAAGGCTGCGAAGAAGGAGACGTCTGGCTTTGGGTCAAGCGTCTCGAGTGCTCCAAGTATCCATAGGCGGGTTTGGGGAGATGGGTTCGCTGCCTTAGTCTTCAGGAGCGGAACGGCTTCATGGGCACCGAGCATCTGCAGGGCCAAGGCCGTTTGCTCGATGACTCCGCTGTCCTGTTCGTTTTTTAGTGTGCGCATCAGGTTCGGCGTAGCTGAGACGTCATGAATTTCGCCAAGTGCACGGGCGGCATTCGCCCGCACATAGTTCGACCTCGAACTCAGCGATTGCTTCAGGAAAGGCGCAGCGTCCTTGAATTCTTGTCGGCCAATTCCTCGAATCGCCAGCCATGTGGTGTCAGTGTCCTCTGTGGTGCTGGCAATCTTCAGCAACGCCGAACCAGCACTCGGGTAGCCTGTGGTGATGTTTTCGAGGATCGCTTCCTTCGCTGCCCTGTCCTGTTCAGCTTGGAAGCGCAAAAGCAGCGTTGAGAGATCCTGCGCAGCAACCTGATGGATGCCGACCAGGCAGGTCGCCAAGAACAGCGACGCAACGCGCCTCGGGTAACTCATAGTTACCAGTGTAGAACTAGGGCGCCAAGTTTCCAAGTTGCTGCAACACAAGAAAACGGTCGCCAATGCCGGCGTACGACTGCAAAAAGGGATCCGCGAAGCACTACCGAATTCAGCCAATTCTCTTCCTTGGGCCACAAAATCGCGAAACCCGGTGAAAATCTAGGTCGCAGCATCTCTTTTTCCGCAGCCTGCTAGAACTTCACCACGATCCCGACGGAAGGCTCCGCCATGTGGCCTCTGGCCCCGGTGAACAGGTTCTGGATTTTGTAATCGGGCGCCTTGTAAACCAGTCCGCGATACTGCAGGCGCAGCGCCAGGTGGTTGGAGAGGGAAGACCGGTGAATCAGGGGCAGGCTGGAGAAGATGCGCCAGTCGAATCCTCCACCATAGAGGAAGGCCGGCTTGGTCTGTTGCGATGCCGGAATGAAAGTCTGCACGCCATTGATGTAGTTGGCGTCGTAGCTGGGATAGAAAACCAGCGCGGCCGCGCCTGCAAAAACGAACGGTTCGACTTTGGCGCTCTCGTGGAAACTGAAAACATAAGCACCGGAGTATTCTCCGGTGGTGCTGTGAATGCGATAAGTCAAAGGCGCGGCAAAGTAGATCTGGGAGTTCGCGGTATGGGAATAGTTGATCTCGACCGAGCTGTGATCGGAAAACCGGTAGCGCCCGGTGATGAGGACCGCGCCCGAGTTGGTCGGGGTAAGCACCGTGCCGTTGCCCGTGGACTGCTTGCTGAACACCGCCGCCCCGCCCAGGCTGACGTCGAAGCGGTTGCTTTGGGCCCATCCCATGGATGTAAGCAGAAGAAACCCTGCCACTGCGATGCCGCATCTTCGTAACATCAATTGTCCTCGCGCACTTTTTCGTATGCTGTTGGAACCAGTCCTGGCTTCCTGGGATGCTTGGCTGCTGCTCATTCTTCAGTTGTCATCCGAGCGGAGTAGCCGCTTCGCGAAGCGAAGCATCTACGCAGTCGAAGGACCCCTACCTGCTTCACGGTTCTCGCCGCTCACCGCGGAATAATTCTGCCGTACCTGAGATGCCAGGGGTCCTTCGACTCCGCCAGTCCATTCGCGCGCGCGAATGGACCGGCTTCGCTCAGGATGACACTACTAGTTTTTCCGCCACTCTAAAACAGCCGGATTGCCTTGGCCTGTTCCACCGCCGGTACTCTTCTCAGTTCGGCCAGAACTTCCGGAGACACTTTTCCATCCACGTGCACCACCGCTATCGCTTCCCGCGGAGCACTGGGCTTGGCGTTGCCGACCCGGCGGCCCAGCGAGAAGTCGGCAATATTGATCTTGTGCTTGCCCAGAATCGTGCCTACTTTTCCGATCACGCCGGGAACGTCGCGGTTACGCAGGTAAATGAGGTTGCGCTCGAGGGGAGCTTCCACGTCAATCCCATCCACATGCAACAGTCGCGGCCTGTCCTTGTGCAGGACGGCGCCCTTTACCAGGTGTTCTCCCGCTGACGTCTTAAGCAACACCGAGAGCACGCTGCCCGAGCCGCCGCTGGAGGTGTGCGGCTTGCGCGACTCGTGGAGGCGCAGCCCGCGCGCCGATGCGATCGCCTCCGCGTTCACCAGGTTGGCCTTCTCCTCCAACGATTCGTTCAGGATACCTTTGACCGCGGCATTGCGGATCAGGTCGGTCTTGGATTCCGCCATATGCCCGGTATAGCGCAGCGAAATCTCTTCCAGTGTCCCCTCACTCACTTGCGCCAGAAACGAGCCCAGCCGCTCCGCCAGCACGATGTAAGGCTGCAGTTCCAGATATTCATCGTGCGACACTGAAGGCACATTCACCGCATTCTGAATGACGCCGTGCTTCAGATATTCCTTCACCTGCAGCGCGATCTGATAGCCGACCGCCTCCTGAGCTTCATAGGTGGAGCCGGCAATGTGAGGGGTCAGAATGATGTTGTCGAGTGCGGTCAGCGGCGAGTTTTTCAGAGGCTCGTCGGCGAAAACATCCAGCGCCGCGCCCGCTACCAGGCCCTGCTTCACTGCCTGCGCCAGCGCGGCTTCATCCACCAGTTCGCCTCGCGCGCAATTCACCAGGCGCACTCCGCGTTTCATTCTCTTTACCGAATCGGCGTTGATCATGCCCGCGGTTTGCGGCGTGAGGCCCACATGCAGGGTAAGGTAATCAGCGGCTGCGTAAACTTCTTCCAGCTTGGCCAGCCGTATGCCTTGCTCCTTGGCGACGGCGGTCGAGACAAAAGGATCGTGCGCTACGATCTCCATTCCGAAGGCGCGCGCCCGCCGCGCCACTTCCATGCCGATTCTTCCCAGTCCCACGATGCCCAGGGTCTTGCCCCGCAGTTCGCTGCCTTGAAGAGATTTCTTTTCCCACTTCCCGGCATGCATCAACTCGTTGGCGCGGCCAATGTGGCGGGCCATGGCCAGCATCAGCGCCAGCGCATGTTCGGCCACGGCGATGGCATTGGCGCCGGGGGTGTTCATCACGGCGATGCCTTTGCGGGTGGCGGCGTCGAGATCGATGTTGTCCACGCCCACGCCGGCGCGCCCGATGACCCGCAGCTTGCGGGCGTGTTCCAGCAGGTCGGCGTCCACCTGGACGGCGGAGCGGACGATGAGCGCGTCGGCCGACTGCAACTGCGCCGCCAGTTTGCCCTCGACCTGGTCGGGCGTGACGATGGTCCAGCGCGGCTCGCGCAACAGGTCGATTGCTGAGGATGAGATCTTTTCTGCTACCACAACTTTCATGGTCAGAGTCAACTCTCCAGGGGATTGTGATGCTTCCTGCGATTGCGCTGCTTCAGCGCCGCTGCACAGGCAAAATCTTTACCAGGAAATGACAGGCCGGTGACACCCGCACCAGGGCCTCCTCGTACGCTGACACCAGAAGTTAAGCCAAATCTCACAGGGGATCACTATGAAAACAATTTTCATCATTCTGCTGACAGCCTTCGCTCTCGGATGCGGGGGGTACGGCTCTGGCTCCGGTTCCGGTTCGATGGCTGCAGGGGCGCCGCATATCGCTGCCCCGCTGGTACCCAACACCGCAACCGCCGGCAGCACTGCTTTCACCTTGACCGTCAACGGCAGCGGATTTGTCGGTCAGTCGGTTGTCTATTGGAATTCCACGGCGCGCACTACCACATTCGTGACCAGCAGCCAGCTTACCGCGGCGATTTCGGCCGACGACGTCGCTAACGCCGGCGCGGTGCCCGTTTTCGTGAAAAATCCCGGTGGCACGGGAATCTACAACAACCAGCCGCCCCAGAATTCCAACATGGTGAACTTTACGGTGCAGTAATCGACGGGTCACGTCAGGCGCCAACCGGCTGCCGTTTTTCCGTGGCGCTGCGGGCATACACTTCCTGCGCCGCCCGTACCGCGGCGCCATACTCCACCGGCGTCGCGGTCACGCTGGCGAGCACATGCTCGAGCGCGGCCAGAATTCCGATGGTATCGAGATAGTCGTAGTAGCCGAGGTGCGCGATGCGGAACAGTTTACCTTTCATCTCGCCCTGGCCGTTGGCCACTACCGCGGCAAACGATTCGCGAAATTCCTTGACGATCGCGCTGGAGTCCGTGCCCGGCGGCGGCTGAATGGCCGTGAGTGCCGCGGCGGGGGACGCGGCCGCGAACAGTTTCAGGCCCAGGGCCAGCGCCCCGGCGCGGGTCATCTGGGCCGCCAGTTCGGCGTTGTTGACCAGGGCCTCGCGTCCCGCCATCAGGTCACCCTTGCCCATCTCCCGAATGAAATCGAGCGCCGCTCCCAACGCGGCGAAGAGAGAGGTCGCGGGGGTGTACGCCGATTCTCCCTTTGCGGCGGCCTTGCGTTCTTTCCGGAAGTCGAAGTAGTAACGCGGAGACTTAGCCGTCTCCATGCGCTTCCATGCCCGCTCGCTCACAGCGCAGTAGGCAAGTCCGGGCGGGATCATCAGCGCTTTCTGCGAACCCCCGATGATAACGTCGATGCCCCAGCCATCCACATCGAAGTGGGTGGTGCCCAGGCCGGTGATGGCATCCACTATCAGCAAGGTGTCATCGCCCTGGGCGCGGACCAGTTCTGCAATCCCCTTTACATCATGCCGGGCGCCGGTCGAACTCTCCGTCGCCTGCACATAAACGCAGCGCACGTCGGGAGTAAGCTTTTGCCGGACTTCGTCCAGTGAAATCGTCTCGCCGTAGGGCGCGCTAAGGACTTCGACCACGCATCCAAAAGCTTTGGCCAGATCGCGCCAGCGTTCGCCAAACTTGCCCGCGGTCAGCACCAGAACTCTATCGCCGGGGGAAGTCAGGTTTGAAACCGAACCTTCCATCACGCCGGTCCCGGACGAAGCCAGCACCAGCACATCGTTCCGTGTGCCGATAAAGTCTTTCATGTCCGCCAGCACGCGGGTGTACAAAGCGCGGAAGTCGGCGGTGCGGTGGTGCAGGGCGAAGGAAGCCATGGCAGTCTGTGCCGCCGGAAGGATGGGAGTGGGGCCGGGTGTGAATAAACGATTCTTGCGCAACATTTACGAAGGGGTCCTTTGTGGTTGGAAGATCACATTATTTTACCGGAATCAGCGGCTCTTCACCACGGAGGCCAAGCGGGTGTCATCCCGAGCGGAGTCTGTCCATTCGCTTGTGAATGGGCTGACGAAGCCGAAGGACCCCTAGACTGAATGTTTCCGCCGGTGTTCCCGTGGTTAGTGATCTGGGTCTTCATCCAGAAGCTATAATCCCACCATGAGCCTCAGCGAGCAGATCCAAAAAGACATCACCGCCGCCATGAAGGCGCGCGACGAGCACCGCCTGTCCACCTTGCGTATGGTCAAGACCGCGCTCAAGAACCGCGAGATCGAGAAGATGGCGCCGCTCGACGACAAGGAATCGCAGCAGGTCCTCACCACCTTGATCAAACAGCGCAAGGATTCCGTCGAGCAGTTCATCAAGGGCGGACGCCAGGAAATGGCCGACAAGGAAGCCGCCGAAATTGTGCTGATTGAAGCCTACATGCCCAAGGCCGCCGGCGAAGACCAGATTGTGGCCGGGGTCAGAGCGGTCATAGCCGAAATGGGCTCGCCCACCATGAAGGAGATGGGCACGGTGATGAAGAACGTGATGGCGCGATTCTCCGGCGCCGGAATTCGTGTGGATGGAAAAGTGGTCAGCGATGCGGTGAAGCGGGAGCTGGCAGGGAAATAATCTGAACCCCTCGGTGCGAATTGACAAATGGTTGTGGGCAGCCCGCTTCTTCAAGACGCGGGCCCTGGCGGCCAAGGCTTGCGACCTTGGCAGGATTCAATCCGCGGGGCAGCCCATCAAGCCCGCCCGCCCGGTCCGAATTGGCGACATGCTGCGCGTGACCAACGAGGGCGGTGAATTTCAGGTGGAGGTCCTCCTGCTCAGCGAGGTGCGTGGCCCGGCTTCGGTTGCTCAAACTCTCTACCGCGAAACCGAGGCCAGCAAAGAACAGCGCCTGAAGGTAGCAGCGGAACGTAAGGCGATGCGGCAGTTCGAAGAGTTGCCCGCGGGCCGGCCATCAAAGCGCGACCGGCGCAGGATTATCCAGTTCAGGGGACGGGTGTGACTAAGAAACCCACGTAGGGGCGGACGCCCTCGTCCGCCCAGTCGAGCAAAGCTCGACAACAACTTCGTGTAAGAGCCGTCCAAATTCGTCTGCGACAGCGGAAACCCTGCCGAGCTTCGCTCGGCCACCCGGACGGGGCGTGGGGCATACGTGATTCAGATTGCGACAGGTTTATTTGCTCCGCTGCAGCTCCCGGTAGGCCTCGCTCTTTGATACTCCCATCTCTTTGGCGATCTTCTTGAGTGCCGCTTTCTCATCCAGCTTTTCCGCCGCCATGATCTGCTCCAGCCGCTGGCGCACACTCACACCAGCCGCAGATTTCTGCTGACCTTCTTCGGCTTTACCGATCAGCAGCGTGATTTCGCCCTTGATGTCACCCCGGGCGTTCAGCGTCGCCAGAATTTCGCCGGCCCGGCCGCGCAGAAACTCTTCGTGAATCTTGGTGACCTCGCGCGCGATCACCACCTGACGCTCTCTCCCCAGGATCGCAACAATGTCTTCCATCGCTTCCTTCACGCGGTGCGGAGCTTCGTAAAAGACCTGCGTCCGGGGCGAGGCCTTGACGCTCTCCAGCATCTGCCGCCGCTGACCGCTTTTCGGAGGTAGAAAGCCGCTGAAGCGAAACGAGTCCGTGGGCAAGCCGCTGGCCACCAGTGCCGCCAGAAACGCCGACGCCCCCGGGATCGGCACCACCGGAATATGGTGCCGGATGGCCAATGAAATCAGGCGAAAGCCGGGATCGGAGATGCCCGGCATTCCGGCATCCGTCACCAGGGCGATACGCGCACCGCCTTCAAGATCGAGCACCAGCTCCGGAGCGCGTGTCAGTTCATTGTGTTCGTGGTAGCTGACGGTGCGGGTTGCGACGCCGTAGTGGTGCAGCAGCTTTTGCGTCTGGCGGGTATCTTCACATGCAATCTGATCGGCTTCCTTGAGCACGCGCACCGCCCGCAGCGTGATGTCTTCCAGGTTGCCGATAGGCGTGGCCACCAGGTAAAGTCCCGGGGACAGCGTGCCCTTCGGGTTCGCAACGTCGTCTCCCGCCTCCATGAAGCGAGTCTAACATCGGGTACAACGCATGGTCTTGTGACTGAGGCTGCTCATTTCTTTGCGTCCTTTGCGGCCTTCTTTGCGTACTTTGCGGTTAAGAGCTTTGGCTTTTGCTGGTCCAGACTCAAGCCCTTTCACCGCAAAGGACGCAAAGAAAGGCCGCAAAGGACGCGGAGAGTGACCCGTCACAGAGCCGCTGCTGGATATGCAGCATCGACCGCCGGTTCATTGACGAGGACTTGCACAAACCCTAGAATCAGGAAGGCAGATTTCAGTTGTCAGATCTCAGTTTCCAGTTGCTGAGGTCCGGAACTGAACTTCATCTGCGTTTTGAGGAGCGTCTCAGGAAGTCCATGCCACTTTACGAATACGAGTGCAAGAAGTGCCATCACCGCTTCGAGCGCATCCAGAAATTCTCCGATCCGCATGTCAAGAAATGCCCCGAGTGCGGCGGTCCCATCGAGCAGGTAATCTCGGCTCCGGCGGTCCAGTTCAAGGGCTCGGGATGGTACGTCACCGATTACGCCAAGAAGTCCTCGACCGGTTCGGCTTCGTCTTCCTCGAACGGAGATTCCAGCAAGGACTCCAAACCCAAGTCTGGAGATTCGTCGAAATCCGAAAGCACGGCGAAATCGGATGCTTCGAAGTCAGAGGGCTCAAAGAAGCCCGAAACCAAGAAGAAGTGATGTAGGCGCGAGCGCCCTCGCTCGTGCTCCCCATGGAAACCTACCGCCACCTCAAGCTGTAGCCGAGCGCGGCCAATATCTGGTTTTCGAACTCATACTCCAGCACAAGGGTAAAACTGTCTTCCTGTTCTTCCCAGGAGGCGGCGTATTGGGTCAGATCCCGGTTATAGAAGGAATAGGCGGCGGCATAGCGGACATTGCAGGGCTTGGGACACGCGATCATCCCGGTTGGATCGGACCGTTCCTCACCGGTTGCGGCCAGCAGGTCAAGTGAGCTCACATCAGGCCGGGGGCCCACGCGGAGCTGGTGGGGCATAATCTCGAGCGCGCGCCGGTCACCCGGACGGATGTCGGCCGGCGCGCCGAAAGATGACCTTTGCAAGGGATTTAGATCCACCTCTTGCGCGACGCTGTCCTGCGCCGCCTGCCAGATCGTCCACAGCTCCGCGTCAGAGTGCCTGGTCCGGTTAACGAAGCCCACGGCCGGCTCGGCAGGCTGCCCGCCGCATCCCAGTAAGGCCAATCCCAGCAAAAACTTCCAAAGGTTTCGCCGCATAGGCCTGGTCCCAACTGATGGCAAGAAGACCATCGGCCACAACCCGGTTCACCTCCAGTGGGGAGGCGGCGATGAATCGTTTCGGGCGTGCTGGCATCTAAATAGTCGTTATAACGAGGATTCCACCTATGATCGATATCAGACGCAGTGCGGAGCGCGGCGGAGGCGACTTTGGCTGGCTCAAGACGCAACACTCATTTTCCTTTGACACTTACCACGACCCGCGCTTCATGGGATTCCGATCCCTGCGCGTCATCAACGAGGACTGGGTGCAGGCCGGGCATGGCTTCCCCCTGCATCCGCATCGCGACATGGAGATCATTACCTATGTCCTGGACGGCGCTATCGAGCACCAGGACAGCATGGGCAATGGTTCCATCATCCGACCCGGCGACGGACAGCGTATGAGCGCGGGAACCGGAGTGCGGCACAGCGAAGCCAACGCCTCGAAGACCGAGGCGGCACACCTATTGCAAATATGGATTTTGCCGGACCGTCGAGGGCATGAGCCGGGCTACGAGCAGAAGGCGTTTCCGGAAGCCGAAAAACGCGGCAGGTTGCGCCTGATCGCCAGCCCGAATGGCGCAGACGGCTCGGTGACCATCCACCAGGATGCCAGACTGTATGTGTCCCTGCTCCAACCCGGACAGGAAGTTAAGCACGAACTAGGTAAGGGCCGCTACGCCTGGCTGCAAGTGGCCAGGGGCGCGGTGGAACTGAACGGCAAAAGCCTGACCCAGGGCGACGGCGCCGCCATCAGCGACGAGCAGCAGTTGATCGTTAAAGCCACAAAAGACGCGGAAGTCCTGCTCTTCGACCTGCGGTAGCAGTTGTGTGGGGCGGGCGCCTTCGCCCGCCGCTTTTGATTTTGATTTTGACCTAGATCTTTGATCTTGACCTGAATGTTTCCAGGCCGCAAATTCACCATCAACGTCAACGGCGGCGGGCGGGGGCGCCCGCCCCACATTGGGTTGCGGCAGGTCGTTGCCCTTGCCCTGCTTCTGTGCTAACTTCACCGATCAATTGATCGATGCGCTTCCTTCTTAATCGCGAGAAATCCCGTTCGGCGCCGCGGGAGCCGGTCATGGCCGAGGTTCCAGAACTCCACGCTGCCCAGTTGGCCGCCGCCTATTACGGTGAACGGCAGGGAGGCGACCTCCACGATTTCGTCCGGGTCACGCCCAACCGTGTGCTATTCGGCCTACTGGACATGGCCGGACGCCTGGAAGAAAACAGTGCCATCGTCTCCGCCGCCCAGCAGACTTTTCGCACCCGCGCCCAGGAGCTATTCGTCGATGATGATGTCAACGAGGCCGACGCCATGGCTGAGCTCTGCCTGGAGCTCAACCGCGCCATCATGGCGGCGGAGGGAGGCATCCGCTCCTGTCCAGCCTTTGCCGGCTGTTACAACGAGGACCTTGGCACCATCTGCTATTTCAATGCCGGGCACACTCCCGGATTGCTCCGCGATCTTTCCGGCATTATCGAACTGAGCGCCACGGGTCTGCCTCTGGGACTTTTTTCTCATGCCACGTGCGAGGCACCTCTGGTCGCCTTGCCCCCCGGCGCCGCCCTTCTGCTGGTCTCACGGGGTTTGCTTGAGGGCAGGCGCAGGCGGGAGGAATTCGGGCTGGAACGGGTCAAGAGCGGCTTGCAACAGGCGGCCAACGAAACCGCGGAGGAGCTCTGCGCGTCAACCATTGAGGGCGTACAGCAGTTCATGCGCAAGCCCCCCGTTCACAATGACGTGACCGCCCTGGCATTGGTGCGGACGGTCAACTCTAGAGCGTCCTCAGGCGGGCAGAACTAACTCAATGGAGACCGGGCGCCCCCGCCCGGCGGGAGGGGCGTGACGCCCGTCCTCCATTCTGTTCCGGCGCCAGCTCGTCAGCAGTCACGAAAACCGGTTCGATGTCTGTGGGAATCCCCTGCAGGCGGTCGAGGGACTTCTGCAAAGCGGGACGCACCACTCCCATTTCATCCTGCAGTTTTTTCGCTCCGGCGTAGTCTCCCTGGGCCTCGAGGGTCAGCAGATCATGATCTAGCTCCCGCACACCCTGTTTGAATTTCTCCAGGTCCAGGGTGAAAGTCTGGTCGGCCCGCTGGGTGAATGCCCCTTTGCCCATGAGGTAATTGAACTGGATCGCCATGCCCTTTCCGTGAGCGTCATTCAGCCCAAAGCGGAGGCTGCGGAACATGGAGGCCAAGTAGGTGGTATAGAGCTGCCGTTGGGCGGCCGCGTCGGAAGCCAGGACGCTGGCCAGCTTCATCTCCTGGGCATGGTCCATCATGTACTGCAGCGCGAACAGGCCGGTGATATCGGCTTTGGCCTCTTCAAGGGCGCTGTAGAGCTCTTTCAGTTGGGCGCGCGGAGTGGTGTCCCGGCCGTCCACCTTGATCTGGTGCGGCCCCAGTCCGTGCATGAGTTCGTGAGCCACGATATGAGTAAAGAAAGATTCGAAGTTCACGTCCCGAGCCGCCCCCGGCAGCATCCGGCGCGCAATCGGAATCAGCACGCTGCGAAACTTGGCCTCCTGCACATTCTTGAGCATCACCCGCTTGCTGCCCTTCTGGTTGACCACGCGCTCATCATTGGGCAAATTGTAGGCGGCGGTTGCCACGCCGTGATTGCCGTCCCCGGAACACAGAATCTCGTCCACCACCCGGATCGGCGCCGCCGCACCCAGCTTTGGATTGCGGTACTGCGGATCGATGGGCAGGTTGTCCTCGATCTCCTGCAGGTGCGTGCTGAGCGCGGAAAACTTTGCGCTGGCTTCGTCGTCCCGCAGGTTGAGGAAGGTTTCGAAGGCGGCCTTGTAGCCGAAGATCTCGTCGTTGTAGGTCTCGTACGGGCCAATGGTGATGTCAATGGGAGCGTCGAGATCCATCCAGGCCAGGTCGCTGGCATAGTAATCGTTGGAGAGAAAGGCCTCCGCGCGCAGGTTCAGGAAATTCTTCAGCGAGGCGTTGTCCGTTAGGTTGGCCGCTTCTTTAAGCAAGCCCGCGGCCCGGGTCAGATCGTCCTTGTAGGCTTCGCTGTAGGGAACAGCCTCCAGGGTTTTTGTGCCGGTGGCGCTGGTTCGGCGGATGACGGTGAAAAATCCTTTTGCCTCCTCCTGTTTCTCCTTCGGCAAAGATGCTACCCAGGTTTCGAATTCCTCCCTGGTCATGTCCTCGGGATAGAAATTTGCTCCCTTGGGCTTCTCCGCCGGAACGCCGGGCAGAAAGGCCTTAAAGTTATCCAGCGCGGACCATGGACTCTTATTGATCCAGAAATACTGCAGCCGAGCCTTGCCCAGGCCGGTGGTGTCCTTCTGCAACCGCGCATACAGGGCCGGGTTGCCGCTCCAGTACTGGACCAGGAAAATGTCGTTCATGATTCGACCGGCCTCGATCAGTTTGACCAGCGCCTGCCGGTCCCCGGTAGAGAGCTTGGAAGTGTCCACCCGCAGTGATGTGGGCGCATAGCGCTCCGTCATCTGCTTCAACTGGGCGAGTCCAGGGGCCGAGGAATTCGCCTTCCGGGATTTCGTCTTTTTGGCCGCCGCGGGCAGGGTGGCAACCGCCAGGAGAATAATCAGCGCGAGAGATGAAGCGAGCCTCATTCAGGTCTCCTTACAAGCAACATCAGGGTTGAATGCAAGAGAAAATCTTAAACCGCAAAGGACGCAAAAGTAATACGGGATCTTCCGGCATCGCAAGTGGCCGCGGACCCGCCTGCGGAGTTACAATTTGCGGAGGGCGTAAGCGCAATCACGGCCGCCCATATGGCTATGCGAAAACTACTCCCCTGGACGTTGCTTATTTGTTTTGCCGCCCTGCCTTCCTTTTTGCCCGCCGACACGGTGGTCGAGGAGATTATAGCCCGCGTCAACAATCAGATCATCACGCGCGCCGAGTACCTGCGCAGCAAAGATCAGCTGAAACAGGAAGCGCAGCAGCAGGACCCGGCGAATGCCGACAAGATCGTCGCTGAGAAAGACAAGGACGTTTTACGCGATTTGATCGACCAGCAATTGCTGCTCGAAAAGGGCAAAGACCTGGGCATCACAGCCGATACCGAAGTGATCAAACGGCTCGACGAGATGCGCAAGGAAATGAAGCTGGAATCGATGGAAGACCTGGAAAAGGCCGCCCAGGCGCAGGGCATCGGCTTCGAGGATTTCAAGCAGAACCTGAAGAACCAGATCATCACCCAGCAGGTTATCTCCAAGGAAGTCGGCTCCCGGATGTCCATCGGCAAGGAGGAATTGCAGGAATTCTACGATGCTCACAAGAGCCAGATGGAGCAGCCCGAACAGGTCCGGTTGAGTGAACTTCTGATTTCGACAGAGAAGAAGGATCCGGCTACGGCTGAAGCCCAGCAAGTCGCCGCGGCGCAGGCCAAGGCGGATGAACTGCTCGCCCAGATTCGTAAGGGAGCGGCTTTTGACGAAGCCGCCAAGAAGAACTCCGACGGCCCCACCGCCGCTCAGGGTGGCGATCTCGGTTACTTCAAGCGCGGCACGCTGGCCAAGGAGCTCGAGGACAAGACCTTTGCTATGAAGCCCGGCGAGGTTTCTGACGTGATCCGCACCAAGCAGGGCTTTGTCATCCTCAAGGTCACCGAACACCAGCAGGCCGGGGTGCCTCCGCTCAGCCAGATCGAGGGGAGGGTTCAGGACGCCATCTACATGCAGAAACTCCAGCCCGCGCTGCGCGCCTACTTGCAGAAGCTGCGCGAGGAAGCCTATATCAAGATCGCCGGCGGCTACGTGGACACTGGCGCCAGCCCCAACCAGACCGCACCGATCGAAACCACCGCCAAGGAGGCGGGCGCCAAGGAACTGAAGAAAAAGAAGAAAAAGCTGGGCATCCTCTAGGCAGTTCCCAAGCCTCCGGAAGCGAGAGACAGGCCGCAATCTATGAAGGAATTTTTCGTTTCCGACTGTGTCCAGTACGAGAACAAGATCATCACCACGACTTTTGTAGTGGTGTCCCGCCAGGTCAAGCCGAAAAAGAGCGGTGAACCTTACCTGGCCTTCACCCTGGGCGATCGCAGCGGCCACATCGAGGCCAAGATGTGGGACAACGTCGAGGATGCCATTGACGCCTGCGATCAGGACGACTTCATCAAGGTCAAGGGCCTGATCAATAAGTACAAGAACCGCTTCCAACTCACCATCCACAAGCTGCGCCGTATGGGAGAATCGGAAGTCGATTTCGCCGACTACCTCCCCAAGACCAGCAAAGATATTGGCGAGTTATGGCAAACCCTCGCCGGCTATGTTGCTACCTTTAAAGATCCTCATCTCAAGGCGCTGGTTGAGGCGTTTATGGCGGACCCGGAAATCGCGGAAGCCTACCGCAACGCTCCCGCGGCCAAGACGCTGCATCACGCGTTCATTGGTGGTTTGCTCGAGCACGTGGTCTCGCTTTTCAACTCCTGCGACCTCATGTGCCGTAATTATCCCCAGATCAACCGCGACCTCCTTCTCACCGGCGCCTTCTTTCACGATATCGGCAAGATCCACGAACTGACCTATAACCGCTCGTTTTCCTACAGCACGCGCGGCCAGTTGCTGGGGCACATGATTATCGAACTGGAGATGCTGCAGGCCAAGCTGCCGCTGGTGCCGGGGTTCCCCGAGTCGCTGAAGGCGCTGGTCGAACACCTCATCATCAGCCATCACGGACAGTATGATTTCGGCTCGCCCAAACTGCCCATGTTCCCCGAAGCGCTGATGCTTCACTACCTCGACGATCTGGATTCCAAGATGGAAGCCATGCGGGCCCAGTTTGAGCGCGGTGGGGAGTCGGAGGGCGCCTGGAGCGGTTACAATCCGTCGCTGGGCCGCCCCCTGCTGAACACTGCGAAATTCCTGGCGGGCAAGTCCCCGGAGGAAGAAAACAAAACCGCTCCCGAACCCCCGGTTTCCGGAACGGCGGCCGAGCCGGAAGAAAAAAGTGGCGGCGCCATGACTTCTGCCGCGCATGAGGATAAAATCTAGGCGCTTGATGCGAGCGTCGTCGCCCGCGTGATTTTTGTAGCGCCGCCGTCCCGGCGGCTGTCGCGGGGGCGTCTCGCCCGCGCGGGAGGGCAAGATGCCCTCCCGACAGCCGGCATGATGCCGGCGCTACCGAATATGCTCCAGAACAGATTGCGCTTGGCATGGAATGTCAGCATCCGGTTCACGGCCTTGCGCGCAATCCACTTTCTGATCGACTATCCCGTCGTTGGAGGAAATCATGAGAACCCGTTTGACAGCACTCACCCTTGGTCTCTACTTATCGTTTGCGGTGCTGGGCTGCAATAAGCCCGCCGCTCCGCCCGATTCCAGCGCCTCACCGTCTTCCAGCGATAGCAGCAGTTCGGCCGCGCCGAGCGGAGAGGCCGGCGGTTCTGGTTCGCCAATGTCCAACACCGCAATGTCGAAGATGAAGCCCGAGCCAGCGAAGCCCCTGGTAGTCCCTGCAGGCACGGTGTTGACGGTCCGGCTGGGACAAACGGTCGGCTCCAAGATCAGTTCGCCGGGACAGACCTTTGCCGCCACTCTGGCCAGCCCGGTGGTGGTCGATGGCAAAACCGCGATCCCTTCCGGCGCGGCAGCTTCCGGAACGGTGGTTGATGCGAAGCCCCTCGGCCGTTTCAAGGGTGGAGCCTCGCTGCAGTTGCGCCTGACTTCGATCGCAATTGGCGGTGCTGAGCAGTCCATTTCCACTTCATCCGTGGTCCGGGTAGAAAAAGGCAAGGGTAAGCGCACCGCCGTGCTGGCGGGCGGTGGCGCTGGTCTGGGCGCACTGATCGGCGGTTTGGCGGGTGGCGGCAAGGGCGCTGCGATCGGGGCTCTGGCGGGCGGTGGCGCGGGGGCCGGCGGGGCTGCGTTCACTGGCAACAAGGACATTGTCCTGCCCGCTGAATCCGCTCTCAGCTTCAAGTTGGAACAACCGCTCGAAGTGAAGTAGTTGTTCATCTCAAATGCCGGCCCAGGGCGCGAAGCCCTGGGTCCGCTTTCTTGCGCGCCGCATGTTGAACT
>Ga0207711_10002202_pt1 | contig 17507 bp, 20 predicted proteins | sample KBSS34metaG_FD_184401 | JGI IMG/M metagenome (GOLD analysis project Ga0207711, IMG submission 184401) | Switchgrass rhizosphere microbial communities from Kellogg Biological Station, Michigan, USA - KBS S3-4 metaG (SPAdes) (version 2) | ecosystem: Host-associated > Plants > Roots > Rhizosphere...
ACCAGGATGTCGACATCGCAGCCCCTCAGCCCCGCCTCGTCGAGGGCGCGGCGCGCGGCGGCCTCGTAGAGCGCCGTCGCGCCGGCGAGATAGGCGTCGTTGCGCTCGGTCCACCCGCGCGGCTCGAAGAACCATTCGATCGGCGCGACCGATTGGCGGGTGCGGATGCCGGCCGTCTCGAACACCGACTCCATCCGCTTGAACAATGGGAAGCGGTCCTGGAAGACGCCGCGCGCCGCCATCACCACATCGGTCTGGCGAAGCTCATGCGGCGGCGAGGCTGTGGCCAACGACAGCAACCCCACCGGCGTCTTCATAGGCGTGTCCTCGCAGCGTCGACGTGCGACGCCGATTTGCGACGAGAACGCGCTCAGACCCAATTCGAGCCATCGCCGCTTCGGAAATGGTCGCTTGCGCGCCTCGGCGCAGTTCAGATGTGTCGCCAGCCACCCTGGCCGGCGTCCACCAGCCGTCCGGCGGCGCGCACCTCGACCCCGTCGCCGGCGATCACCTCGCCAATGACGGCGAAGCCGGCGGGCTTGGCCTGGTCGGCGCGGATGGTGCAGACCACCTCGTAGTCGTCGCCGCCGGTGCCCAGTCGGATCAGGGCCTCCTGCGGGTCCGGTTGCTGTTCCAGCCAGGTGGCCGCGGCGCGCGACAGCGGCAGTTGATCGAGGTCGAGGATCAGGCCGACGCCGCTGGCCTTGGCGATGTGGCCGGCGTCGGCGACCAGCCCGTCGGAGACGTCCGCCGAGGCCGTCGCCCAGGCGCGCAGCGGCTTGCGCAAGTCAAGCCTCGGCTGCGGTAGGCGGTAGCGGAAGGCCAGAAAGCCCTCGGGATCGGGAATAGCGCCCTGGACGGCGGCGAGCCCCAGGGCGCCGTCGCCGATGGTGCCGCTGACCAGCAGCTGGTCGCCGGGCCGGGCGCCGGCGCGGCGCACCATCCGCCCGTGCGGGACCCAGCCCATGGCCGTCAGGCTGGCAGTGAACGGCCCATCTGTGACGACGGTGTCGCCGCCCAGCAGGTGCAGATCATAGCTCTCCAGGTCGGCGGCCAGGCCCATGGCGAAGCGCTCGCGCTGGCGGACGTCGAAATTGCTCGGCCAGGCGACAGCGAGAAAGCAGCCGAACGGCTCAGCCGCCTTGGCCGCGAGATCCGAGAGGTTCACCCGCAGCAGCTTGCGGGCGATCAGGTCCGGCGCCTCGCCGCGCGGAAAGTGCACGCCCTCGACGAGCGCGTCCTTGGTGACGACGAGATCGTAGCCGGGCCGCGAGGGGATCACCGCCGCGTCATCCAAAAGGTCGAACGCGCCCGGCGCCCCCCGGGTCAGCGGCCGGAAGAGGCGTTCGATCTCGTCGAATTCATCAGCGCCTGACATCCTGTGCAACACCGTCGAGCGCCCCATTGACGAAGCCGGGCTCCGGGCCCTCGAAGAAGGATTTGGCGAGCTCGACGTATTCGTCGATCACCACCTCGGTGGGCACGTCGGCCCGATGAGTGAGTTCATAGGCGCCCGCCCGCAGGATCGCGCGCACTGTGGCGTCGATCCGCTCCAGACGCCAGTTCTGAGCGAGCCGCTTGGCGACCGCCTTGTCGACCTCGCCCTGGTGGGCGACCACGCCGCGCACCAGGTCGGCGAAGAAGGCCTCGTCGGCGCCGGCCAGGGTCATGTCGTCGATGTCGCGGTCGAAGCGGTGCTCGCTGAACTCGCGGATCACCGCCTCGGCGCCGACGCTGGACACCTCCATCTGATAGAGTGCCTGGACGGCGGCCAGCCGGGCGACCGAACGGGCCTGTCGCGCAGGCCCGGTCACGCGCGCACGCCCTGGAACTGCTGCCGCAGGGAGATCATGGTCAGCGCCGCCCGCGCCGCGCCGCCGCCCTTGTCGCCTTCGCTCACCCGCGCCCGCGCCCAGGCCTGGTCCTCGTCCTCGACGGTCAGCACGCCGTTGCCGATCGCCAGGCCGTTGCGGACCGTCAGGTCCATGATGCCGCGGGCGGATTCGTTGGAAACGATCTCGAAATGATAGGTCTCGCCGCGGATCACCGCGCCCAGAGCCACATAGCCGTCGTAGGGCGCGCCGCCGGTCGGGTGGCGCGCGCTCTCCTCGGCCACGGCGATGGCGCCGGGTATCTCCAGCGCACCCGGGACGGTGACCACGTCATAGGCCGCGCCGAAGGATTCCAGGGCGTCGACCGCCCCGCGCAGCAGCTCGTCCGCCAAGTCCGAATAGAACCGGGCCTCGACGATCAGGACGCGGATCTGGGTGTCGCTCATCTTCAGTGGCCGTCCTTGAAACAAATGTCGCCGACGCTTTAGGCCGTTTCGCGCCAGCGGGCGAGATAGCGCGCGAGCATATCGATCTCGAGATTGACCCGGACGCCCGGCGCCAGCCCGCCCAAGGTGGTCACGTCCCAGGTGTGGGGGATCAGATTGAGGCCGAAGACGTCGTCCTCGACCTCGTTGACCGTCAGCGAGACGCCCTCGACGGTGATCGACCCCTTCGGCGCGATCAGGCGATGGAGCGGCCGCGGCGCACGGATGCGGACTCGATGCGAGCCGCCCTCGGCCTCGACCAAGATCACCTCGCCAATGCCGTCCACATGGCCGGAGACGATATGGCCGCCGAGCTCGTCGCCCAGCCGCGCGGCGCGCTCGAGGTTGACCCGCCGCCCCTCGGTCCAGTCGGAAAGCGTCGTCACCGCCAGCGTCTCGCCGGAGACCTCGACGGCGAACCACTGATCGCCCTTCTCCACCACGGTCAGACAGCAGCCGGCATGGGCGATCGAGGCGCCGATCTCGATGGTCGCCACGTCATAGGCGGTCTCGATCTCGAACCTGCGGTCGCGGTTGGTGTCGCGGACCGCGCGGACGCGGCCGACGTCGGTGACGATGCCGGTGAACATTCAGACCCTTTCGTAGCGTTCCCAGAGGTCGATCCCCAGGTCGCGGACCTCGCTGCGGCGAAACTGCGGCGCGTCGGCGAGTGCGGCGAGCGCCAGCGCGCCCACCGCCGGCCGGCCCTCGCCGCCGATGACGATCGGCGCGCGGAACCACTCGATCCGGTCCACCAGGCCGCAGCGCAGGAAGCTGGCCGCCACCTGGCCGCCGCCCTCGACGAACAGCCTATCAAGCCCCTCCGCCGCCAGCGCCGCGACGACCGCCTTCAGTTCCGGCCGGTCCTCGCCGAGCGCCTGGACCTGCAGCACCCGCACGCCGGCCTCGACCAGACGCGGTTCGGGCGGGGTGGTCGAGACCAGATAGGTGGGGATGGCGCGCGCGGTGGCGACCAGCTTGCAGGCGGACGACAGCCGCTGGCGGCTGTCCAGCACGACGCGGGCCGGCTGGCCGCCGCTGTAGCCGGGCAGCCGCACGGTCAGCTCGGGATCGTCGGCCAGCGCGGTCTCGGCGCCGACCAGAACGGCGGCGTGGTCTGCCCGCAGGCGATGGACCGCCTCGCGCGATGCCGGCCCGGTGATCCACCGGCTCTCGCCGGACGCGGTGGCGATGCGGCCGTCCAGCGAGGTGGCGAGCTTGAGGGTGACGCAGGCCGCCATGACCTAGAGCTCGGTCTGCTGCTCGGACTCGCTCAAACCTTCCTCGCCCAGGAAGCGGGCGAAGTCCTGGGTCTCGCGGAAGTCGCGATAGACCGAGGCGTAGCGGACATAGGCCACGTCATCGAGCTGCTTCAGCTGCTTCATGACCAGTTCGCCGACCGCCGAGGACGGCAGCTCGGTTTCGCCCATGCTCTCCAGCTGGCGCACGATGGTCGAGATCATCCGCTCGATTCGCTCGGGATCCACCGGCCGCTTGCGCAGCGCGATGGCGATTGAGCGCGCCAACTTATCGCGCTCAAACGGCGTGCGCCGCCCGGACCGCTTCAGGATGGTCAGCTCGCGCAGCTGCACCCGCTCAAAGGTCGTGAAGCGGCCGCCGCAATCTGGACACAGCCGCCGCCGCCGGATCGCGGCGCCGTCTTCCGACGACCGCGAATCCTTGACCTGGCTTTCTTCGCTTCCGCAGAATGGGCAACGCATGATCTGGCCCTCCCACGGTTCCCATACCGCTATTAGCTGTAGATGGGGAACCGTTTCGTCAGCGCCAGAACCTCCGAGCGGACCTTGGCCTCGACCGCCGAATTGTCGCCGCCGGCCGCTACGCCGTCCAGCACCTCGCCGATCCACTTGCCGACCTGACGGAACTCGCCCTCGCCGAAACCGCGGGTGGTGCCGGCCGGTGTGCCGACGCGCAGGCCCGAAGTCTGCATCGGCGGCAGCGGGTCGTAGGGAATGCCGTTCTTGTTGGTGGTGATACCGGCGCGCTCCAGCGCCCCCTCGGCGTCATGACCGGTGACGCCCTTGGGCGTCAGGTCGACCAGCATCAGGTGGCTGTCGGTGCCGTTGGAGACGATCTTGAAGCCCACCGTTTGCAGGCTGTCGGCGAGCGCGCGGGCGTTTTCCACCACCTGACGCGCGTAGAGCTTGAACTCCGGCCGCAGGGCTTCGCCGAAGGCCGCGGCCTTGGCGGCGATCACGTGCATCAGCGGCCCGCCCTGCAGGCCCGGGAAGACGGCGCTGTCGATCTTCTTGGCCAGCTTCTTGTCGTTGGTCATCACCATGCCGCCGCGCGGACCACGCAGGGTCTTGTGGGTGGTGGTGGTGACCACATGGGCGTGCGGGAACGGGCTCGGGTAGACGCCGGCGGCGACCAGGCCCGCATAATGGGCGATGTCGGCCATCAGCACCGCTTCGACCTTGTCGGCGATCTCGCGGAAGCGGGCGAAGTCGATGTGGCGCGAATAGGCCGAGCCGCCGCAGATGATCACCTTGGGCCGTTCAGCCAGGGCGATTTCCTCGGCCTGGTCGTAGTCGATCAGGTGATCCTGGGCGCGCACGCCGTAGTGCACCGGACGGAACCACTTGCCCGACTGGTTGACGTTCTTGCCGTGGGTCAGGTGGCCGCCCGAGGCCAGGTCCATGCCCATGAAGGTGTCGCCAGGCGCCATGGTGGCCATGAACACCGCCTGGTTCGCCTGGCTCCCCGAGTGCGGCTGGACGTTGGCGTACTCGCAGCCGAATAGCTGCTTGGCGCGCTCGATGGCCAGGCGCTCGGCCTCGTCGACCACTTCGCAGCCGCCATAGTAGCGCTTGCCCGGGTAGCCCTCGGCGTACTTGTTGGTCAGCACCGAACCCTGGGCCTCGAGCACCGCCTTGGAGACGATGTTCTCGGAGGCGATCAGCTCGATCTGGTCCTGCTGACGCTTCATTTCGCCCTGCAGAACCTTGGCGAGATCCGGATCGGTCTCGCCGACGGCGCGGGTGAAGAATTCGTCGGCCGGGGACTGGGCTTGCACGTGCAGGGTCAAGGCGGCGCCTTTCCGAGGGGCTTTTTAGGGACGGTACGGATTAAAGCCGCTCTTTAGACCGTTGCGGCCCCCGTTCCAACGCCTGAGCGCAGCGGTGACGCCGCTAATCCGGAACCAACGCCGTAGGAACCGCGTTGCGGTTGTAATCCGGGGCGCGGCCGCGCGCGCGGCCCGGGCACGTGGAACATCTGAAAAGGGGGACTGAATGAGCGTTGGACCCGACCCCGATGGCGGCTCTCCTGAAGAGATCCTGCGCCTAGGGGCCGAGATCGTGGCGGCATATGTAAGCCGCAACGCTGTCTCCGCCGAAGCCGTTCCGGATATCATCCGCACCGTCCATCAAGCCCTCGAGGGACTGTCCCGCACCGCCCCCGCGCCGATCGAGGAGCGCCCGCGGGCCGCCGTGCCGATTTCGAAGTCGGTGCAGCACGACTTCATCGTCTGTCTCGAGGACGGCAAGAAGCTCAAGATGCTCAAGCGCTACCTGCGCTCGCGCTATGACCTGAGCCCCGACGACTACCGCCGGCGCTGGGGACTTCCCGCCGACTATCCGATGGTGGCGCCCGCCTATGCAGCGCGTCGCTCGGACTTCGCCAAGCAGATCGGCCTGGGCCGTGGCGTCAGGAGGCACAAATAATGGCCTCCCTGCGCGACCCCGGCCTCAAGCCGTTCAACGAGAGCGGCTATGAGATCCTCGACCAGGATCTGATGACCACCGGCGTGGTGGTCATCTGGTCGATCGACCCCCTGCCCCCGCCGATCGGCGCGCTCTTCACACTGGAAAGCCACGGCGCCCTGCACGAGGTTGAGGTCGACGCGCTCACCACCTTCGACGGCGGTTGGAGCGCGCGTTGCAAGCTGTTCGGCATGATCGCCGGCTGAAGCTCCCCATCACTTCGCGACGTCACTTCGCCATCTCACTTCGGCCCCATGACTTCGGCCGGTTCACTCCGGTGGCGGCGCGCGAGGCGTCGGCAGTTCGCCGCGGCTGACCGCTACCCCCAGTTGCAGGCTTTCGCCGATCAGGTCGGCCTTGGCGCGGAACAGCGCCGCCGCCTCGGGTGGACAGACCTCGCCCGCGGTCTCATGGAACAGCCGCAACCAGGCTGTGAAATAGGCTGGCGTGATCTCCGGCAGTCGAGCGTGCACCGCCATCGGCTGGCCCTTGAAGCGACCGCTCATCAGCAGCACCGAGGACCAGAAGTCGCACAGCCGGGCCAGGTGCTCTTCCCAGTCGGCGATCTCCCGCTCGAAAATCGGCCCCAGCATCGGATCCCGCCGGACCTTGGCGTAGAAGGCGTGCACCAGCCGCCGGATCATCGCCTCGTCGACGCCGGCGGCGACGCCAGGTCCGACGCGGCTGAATAAGGTCGTGGAGGGCTCGGTCATGGCCCTCAGATCGCGTCCGCGGCGGAAAATCGCAAGGCCGCCAAGGCGTGCGGCCTGCGACCGGGAGTGCGACGAAATGGAGCCGTCACACGCTGCCCCAAACGCTCTATCTTCCTGGGGTGATCGCCGCCGACGTCCTCCAGGCCCGGCCGGCGCGCAAGCCACCCCGAGGCCACGGCCTCGACCCTATTCTATCGAAAGGGCGCCATGTCCCTCTCCAGCTATTCCGACGTTTTCTCGATCCGTCACGATCGCGACTATGACGAAGAGATCTACGCCGGCGACCTTGTGCGCTCGGGAGCCAACCTGTTTCCGCACTTCGAGGTGATCGCAGTGCATGGCGACAAGGCCTGGGTGCGCAACGTGCAGAACGGCGCCGATCACCTCGCCCCGCTGTCGCGCTGCCGGAAGATCCAGTCCGAAGCCCTGGCGATCGCGGCCGAGTAGCGCTCCGCCGCCGCCGGCGGCAATATCCCCATTGGTCCTGCCGATTTAGGCCGCCACCAGGCGACTGGAGGCGGCGACAAGCGCGCCTGCCTGCGCCTCGTTCGCCTGGCGCCAGGCCGGCTTGCATTTCCCCCTGAAGCGCCAGCGTCCAGCTTGTCCACAGCCTGTGGTGATGTATGTGGACAGGTCGCCGAAGACGTGCACGCCGCAGTGAACACTCGCCGGCCCTTAGGCTATCGGTAACACATGGCAATCGTCCCGGCGCTCGACCTCCGCTCCGTCTCCAACGACGTCACGATCCAGCACGTCCCTGCCAACGTCGAGGCCGAGCAGGCGCTGCTGGGCGCCCTGCTGTACGACAACGCCGCCTTCGAGCGGATCGGCGACTTCCTGGGCGAGCAGCACTTCTACGAGCCGTTCCACCAGCGGCTGTTCACGGCGATCGAGACCAACATCCGCAAGGGCCAGCTGGCCGAACCGATCCTGTTCGCCGAACAGTTCGCCCGCGACCCGGGCTTCGAAGAGCTCGGCGGGGTGCGCTACCTGGCCGACCTGGTGGACCGGGCGCCTCCCGCCGCCAACGCCCCGGACTACGCCCGCGCCGTCTACGACCTCGCCCTGCGCCGCGAGCTGATCCGCATCGGCGGCGACATCGCCGCAATGGCGCAAAAGGGCGACGCCGATGTGTCGGCCCGCGACCAGATCGAGCAAGCCGAGCAGAAGCTGTTCAGCCTGGCCGAGACCGGCGGCGTGTCGCAGGGCTTCGTCACCTTCGCCGAGGCCCTGCATGGCGCGGTGGCCCAGGCGGCCGAGGCGCACGGTCGCGACGGCGGGCTGGCCGGCGTCTCCACCGGCCTGATCGACCTTGACCAGAAGATCGGCGGCCTGCACCCCTCCGACCTCGTGATCCTCGCCGCGCGCCCCTCGATGGGGAAGACCTCGCTCGCCTGCAACATCGCCTTCGACGTCGCCCGCAACTACGCCTGGGAGCCGCAGCCCGACGGATCGCGCAAGACCGTGCGCGGCGGGGTCGTCGCCTTTTACTCGCTGGAAATGAGCGCCGAGCAGCTGGCCATGCGCCTGCTCGCCGAGGTCTCCGGCGTCTCCGGCGACCGGCTGCGCAAGGGCGAGATCGACGCCATGGAGTTCGGTCGCATCCGCGACGCGGCCCTCGAAATCCAGGAAGCGCCGCTCTACATCGACGCCACCGGCGGCCTGAGCATCGCCAAGCTGACCGCGCGGGCGCGACGGCTGAAGCGGATGGTCGGCCTGGACCTCGTCATCGTCGACTATCTGCAGCTGATCACCGGCGGCGGCTCGGGATCCGACAACCGGGTCCAGGAGGTCTCGATGATCACCCAGTCCCTCAAGGCCCTGGCCAAGGAACTGGCGGTTCCAGTGATCGCGCTCTCGCAGCTCTCCCGCCAGGTCGAGAATCGCGAGGACAAGAAGCCCCAGCTGTCCGACCTGCGGGAATCCGGCTCGATCGAACAGGACGCCGACATGGTGATGTTCGTCTATCGGGAAAGCTACTATCTGAGCCGCCTGGAGCCGCGCGAAAACACTGAAGAGCATTTCAAGTGGCAGGAGCAGCTGGACCAGGTGAAGGGCTTGGCGGAAATCATCATCGGCAAGCAGCGGCACGGTCCGATCGGCACGGTGAAACTGTCGTTCAATGAGGACATCACCAAGTTCGGCAACCTCGCCCGCGACCACCACGCCCGCTTCCACCAGGGCGAAGAGTAAGGCTGCCTTGCCCAGCGAGGGCCTTGCGCGGCTGAACATCGATCTCGACGCCCTGGCCGACAACTTCCGCGTCCTGACGGCCGAGGCGGCGGGCGCGGCGGTCGCCCCGGTGGTCAAGGCCGACGGCTATGGCCTGGGCGCGGTCGCGGTAGGCCGCCGGCTCTGGGCCGAAGGCGCGCGCAGCTTCTTCGTCGCCCGGCTGGCGGAAGGCGAGGCCCTGCGCGAGGGCCTGGGCCCCGAGCGTGCGGCCGCCATCCACGTGCTCGACGGCCTGACGACCGGAACCGGTCCGCGCTTCGTCGCCGCCGGATTGACCCCGGTGCTGTCCAGCCTGCCGCAGATCAGCGCGGCGGCGACCTTCGCCCGCAACCTTGGCCGCCCCCTCACGGTGGGCCTGCACGTCGACACCGGCATGAACCGTCAGGGCGTCACGCCCGCCGAGGCGCACGCCCTGGCCCTGTCCACCGACCGCCTGCGCGGCCTCGACCTCGAGCTGGTGATCAGCCACCTGGGCGCGGGCGCCGATCCCGCCGATCCGCACAACCGCCGCCAGCTCGAGCGCTTCGCCGCGGCCCGGGCGCTGTTTCCGCAGGCGCGCGCCAGCCTGGCGGCCTCGGCGGGCATTTTCCTTGGGCCCGACTATCGCTTCGACATGGTGCGGCCCGGCGTCAGCCTGTACGGCGGCGGCCCGCAGGAGCGGCCGGATGCGCGGCTCAAGCCCGTGGCCCGGCTGACCGCCCCCATCCTCGACATCCGCACCGTCCGCCGCGGCGAGCGGCTGGGTTATGGCGCCAAGGTCGTGCTGGAGCAGACCACCCGCGTGGCCGTGGTCGGCGCGGGCTACGCCGACGGCGTAATCCGGGCGGCGCGCGGCGGCGGCTATGCCTGGTTCGCCGGGGCCCGCCGCCCCCTGCTGATCGTCAACATGGACCTGCTCGCGATCGATATCGGCGAGGCCGAGGCGCAGATCGGCGAGCTGGTGGAACTGCTCGGCGCGCACGCTCATCTGGATGATCTCGCCGCGGCCGCCGGCACCGTGGCCCACGAGGTGCTGGTGCGGCTGGGACGGCGAGGCGAACGGGTCTATATTGGCCAAGATGCTCCCCCTTTGGGGGAGCTGTCCCGAAGGGGCTGAGGGGCTTCCACTCAGAAGTCGGGCTCGTGGACGTCATAAGCATCTGAGCGGAAGCCCCCTCCGGCGCTTCGCGCCACCTCACCCTACGGGGGAGGATCTTGGCTACACTGCACCCATCCGAATCAGGAGTTCGCCTTGGCCCGCGACGGCGCCGTCTACGTCTGCCAGTCCTGCGGGTCCGCCCAAACCAAATGGGCCGGCCAGTGCGCCGGCTGTGGGGCGTGGAACAGCCTGGTCGAGGAGGTGCAGAGCCGCCCACCGGGCGCCCTGGTCCCATCCAAGGGCGCAAAGGGCCGCGGGCTCGCCTTCGAGGGCCTGGAGGACGAGACCCTGCCGCCGCCGCGCATCGCCACTGGCGTCGACGAGTTCGACCGGGTGTGCGGCGGCGGCGTGGTGCCGGGCTCAGCCATCCTTCTCGGCGGCGATCCCGGCGTCGGCAAGTCCACCCTGCTTCTTCAGGTGGCGAGCCATGCGGCTCGCCGCGGGATTGCATGCGCCTACATCTCCGGCGAGGAGGCCGTCGAGCAGATCCGCGGCCGGGCCCAGCGGATGGGCCTGGGCGATGCGCCGGTGAAACTCGCCGCCGAGACCTCGCTGCGGGCGATCTCCGAGGGCCTCAAGCGCGAGAAGTTCGACCTGGTTGTGATCGATTCCATCCAGACCATGTGGAGCGACGCCCACGAAGCCGGCCCCGGTTCGGTGACCCAGGTGCGCGCCGCCGCCGGCGAGCTGGTGCGGCTGGCCAAGAAGCACGGCGTGGCGGTGATCCGTCGGGCACGTCACCACAAGGAGGGCGCGATCGCCGGCCCGCGGGTGGTCGAACACATGGTCGACGCGGTCTTCGCCTTCGAAGGCGAGCGCGGCTATCCGTTCCGCATCCTGCGCGGCGCCAAGAACCGCTTCGGCGCCACCGACGAGATCGGCGTGTTCGAAATGTGCGACGCCGGGCTGGCGGAGGTGAAGAATCCCTCGGCCCTGTTCCTCAACACGTCCGGCGAACGGGCGGCGGGCGCGGCGGTGTTCGCCGGCATCGAGGGCTCGCGGCCGGTGCTGGTCGAGTTCCAGGCGCTGGTGGCGCCCTCGGCCTACGGCACGCCGAGGCGCGCAGTGGTCGGCTGGGATTCCGGGCGCCTCGCCATGGTGCTGGCGGTGCTGGAAGCCCGTTGCGGCCTGGCCTTCGGCGACCGCGACGTCTACCTCAACGTCGCCGGCGGCCTGCGCATCACCGAACCGGCCGCGGACCTGGCGGCGGCCGCTGCGCTCGCCTCCTCCGCCCTCGACCAGGCCCTGCCGCAGGACTGCGTGGTGTTCGGCGAGATCAGCCTGTCGGGCGAGGTGCGGGCGGTCAGCCGGATGGATTCGCGGCTGAAGGAGGCCGCCAAGCTCGGCTTCCGCCGTGCGCTGGGCCCGACCGACGCCGGAAACGCCGCCTCGGCCCTGCGCGTCACGGGGGCCTCGCGCCTCGCCGACGCCATTCGCCGGATCGGCGAGGCGGACTGGGGTTGAGGTGACGTGACAAAGTTCGACTATATCGTCCTGGCCCTGCTGCTGCTGTCGGCCCTGGTCGGCTTCGGCCGCGGCGCGGCGCGCGAGATCGTCGCGGTGGTCGCCCTGCTGGCCGGCGCGGCGGCGGCGGTCTTCGCCCTTCGTCCGGCCGCCCCGATCGCGGCCCGGCTGGTGCATCCCCACTGGCTGGCCCTGGCGGCCACCCTCATCGTGGTCTTCGCCGCCGTCTACATCGCCCTGCGGCTTGTCGGCGCAGGCCTTGTCAGACGCATCCACGGAACCAATGTCCTCGGCGCCCTGGACCGGACGATCGGCCTGCTGATCGGCCTGGTGCGAGGGCTCGTCGTTCTAGGCGCCCTATACCTGATGTTCGTCGCCGCCACGCCCGTCGATCTGCAGCCCAAGTGGATCACGGGCGCGCGCACCTGGCCCCTGGCCGCCAACATGGGCCGGCTGCTGCAGGCCCTGGTTCCCAAGGGGCTGGACGTCGCGGGACGACTAAAACCGGCGTTCGAGCGAGCGGTGCGTGAAGCGCCAGGTGACAGAAGCACGACAGAAGGGTACGACGCCCGCCAGCGCGGTGAGGTGGATGACCTGGTGGAGAAATCCCGATGACTCAGGTGTTTGAGCGATATTCTGCACCTCAGCGCGATCCGGACGACGACACGCCCCGGCTCGAATGTGGCGTCTTCGGCATCTATGACGCCGAAGAGGCGGCGGGATTGACCGCCCTGGGGCTGCACGCCCTGCAGCACCGCGGCCAGGAAGCCTGCGGCATCGCCGCCTTCGACGGCCACAAGTTCACCACCGAGCGGCACATGGGCCAGGTCGGCGACGCCTTCGGCGGCGGCGGCCTGGGCGAGCGCCTTCCCGGCCGGTTCGCCATCGGCCACACCCGCTACTCCACCGCCGGCGGATCCTTCATCCGCAACGTCCAGCCGATGTTCGCCGATCTCGAGAGCGGCGGCGTGGCCCTCGCCCACAACGGCAACCTGACCAATTTTCTGACGCTGCGCGAGCAGCTGGTCGCCGCAGGCGCGATCTTCCAGTCCACCTCGGACTCGGAGGTGATCCTTCACCTGCTCGCCCGCTCGCGGAAATCACGGCTGATCGAACGCTTCATCGACGCCCTGACGCAGATCGAGGGCGGCTACGCCCTGGTCGCCCTGACCAACAAGAAGCTGATCGGCGTGCGCGACCCGCTGGGCATCCGGCCGCTGGTCCTGGGCGAACTGGACGGCAAGCCGGTTCTCGCGTCCGAAACCTGCGCTCTCGACATGATCGGCGCCCAGTTCGTGCGCGACATCGACCATGGCGAGATGGTGGTGATCGACCAGAAGGGCATCGAGAGCATCCGGCCCTTCCCCGCCCAGCAGGCCCGCCCCTGCATCTTCGAATACGTCTATTTCGCCCGCCCCGACTCGGTGGTGAACGGCCGCTCGGTCTACGAAGTGCGCAAGCGCATGGGCCGCCGGCTGGCCCAGGAGGCCCCGGCCGAGGTCGATGTAGTGGTGCCGGTGCCGGACTCCGGCGTGCCCGCCGCGCTCGGCTTCGCCCAGGAAGCCAATCTGCCTTTCGAGATGGGCATCATCCGCAACCACTATGTGGGCCGCACCTTCATCCAGCCGACCCAGGGCCAGCGCGAGATGGGGGTGCGGATGAAACTCGCCCCGAACCGCTCGGTGCTGGCCGGCAAGCGGGTGATGCTGATCGACGACTCCATCGTCCGCGGCACCAATTCGGTCCGTGTCGTGCGTATGGTCCGCGAAGCGGGCGCCAAAGAAGTCCACCTGCGCTCGGCCTCGCCGCCGATCGAGTGGCCGGACTATTACGGCATCGACATGCCGGACCGCGAGAACCTGCTCGCCGCCAACCACTCGGTGGAGGAGATCGCCAAGATCCTGAACGTCGACTCGATGGGCTATCTCTCGGTCGACGGTCTCTACTGGGCGATGGAAGCCGGCGTCCGCGACGCGGCCAATCCGCAATTCACCGACCACTATTTCACCGGCGACTACCCGACCCGTCTGCTGGACCGCGAAATCGCCCTCGGCCGCAACGACGCGGTGGAACGCCAGCTCTCCTTCCTGGTCGACGCGTGAGTGCAGAGCCGGCGCGCGCGCCGGGCCTGCGTGGGCTCGGCGGCCGACTGAAGTTCGACCGCTACCTCGCCCTGATCATCCTGATGGTGGTGGCGGCCTCGCTCGCGCCGGCCCGGGGGGTCGGCGCCCAGACTTTCAGCTGGATCACCAAGGTCGCCATCGGCCTGGTCTTCTTCCTGCATGGCGCGCGGCTGTCGCGCGAGGCGGTGATCGGCGGGATCACCCACTGGCGGCTGCATCTGCTGGTGATGGCCGCCACCTTCGTGCTGTTTCCCCTACTCTGCCTGGGCGCCGCCGCCCTGCCCGCCTGGATCACCCCGCCGGCGCTCGGCACGGGCATCGTCTTTCTGGGCTGCCTGCCCTCGACCATCCAGAGCTCCATCGGATTCACGGTGATCGCCCGCGGCGACGTGCCGGCGGCGGTCGCTTCCGCCTCGGCCTCCAACCTCATCGGCATGTTCCTGACCCCGCTGCTGGTCAGCCTTTTGCTGCACGCCCAGGGCGGGATCTCCGCCGGCCAGGTCTGGGCCATCTTCCTGCAGCTGCTCGCGCCCTTCGCCGCCGGCCAGGCGCTGCGGCCGTGGATCGGCGAGGCGGTGAAGGCGCGCGGCAAGATGCTCAGCTATGTCGACCGCGGCTCGATCCTGCTGGTGGTCTACACCGCCTTTTCCGGGGCGGTGGTGGAAGGCGTCTGGTCGCGCATCGGCGCGCTCGACCTGGTGCGCCTGCTGGTCCTCTGCAGCCTGCTGCTCGCCGTGGTGCTGGCCGCAACCGCTTTCGCCGCCCGCACGCTCGGCTTCTCCAAGGCCGACGAGATCGCCATCGTCTTCTGCGGCTCGAAAAAGAGCCTGGCGAGCGGCGCGCCCATGGCCGGCGTGCTCTTCCCGGCCGCCACGGCCGGCGTCGCTCTGCTGCCGCTGATGCTCTTCCACCAGATCCAGCTTATGGCCTGCGCCGTCATCGCCCAGGCCTACGCCCGGCGGAGGGAAGAGGCGCAAGAGCGGGTTGGGGCGAAGTCAGCGGCCTAGTTGCAGCCGGGCGACAGCAACCCAACCGACCTACAGCTTGGCATATGCCGCGACATATGCCATCTTTCCTCCATGAACGCCTATCGCCACATCAAGCTGTTCAAGAACGGGCGCAACCAGGCGGTACGGATCCCGCGCGAATTCGAACTGCCGGGCGAAGACGCCATTATCCGGCGGGAAGGCGACAAACTGATCATCGAGCCCGCCCCTCCACAGTCGCTGCTAGGGCTGCTCGCCGAACTCGCGCCGATCGATGAGAGCTTCCCGGATATCGACGATCCGCCCCCTTCCCCAGTCTCGCTGTGACCCGATATCTGCTCGACACCAACATCCTCTCAGATCTGGTGCGCCATCCACAGGGACGCATCGCCGAACAGATCGCGCGCGTCGGCGAGGGCGCGATCTACACCAGCATCATTGTCGCCGCCGAACTGCGCTTCGGCGCCGCCAAGCGCGGCGCAGAACGCCTGACGCTTCAACTGGAGCGCATCCTCTCCGCCCTCGAGGTCCAGCCGTTCGACGCGCCGGCCGACACCGCCTATGCGGAGCTGAGGACCCAGTTGGAAGCCGCCGGCCTGCCGATCGGCGGGAACGACATGCTGATCGCTGCGCATGCGCGATCGATGTCGTCCATCATTGTGACCGACAACGAGCGGGAGTTCAGCAGGGTCTCTGGGCTGACGGTCGAGAATTGGCTTCGCTAAAGGCTGCCTGGGGACAGGTATCATGTCCCTGGATCTTCGAGGTCAGGTTCGCATTCGGGCTCGCCGTTGTGCGCAGCGGCTCGGCGGCCGCCAGCGGCCTGCCCCTCCACCCCGCCACGCTAGGCGTGGGGAGGTAATGCGCGCTTGTCCGGCTAAGACCGCGCCGTTCAGTGCGCTGAGCTCTGCTTCGCCCGTTCAGCTTCTTCCTGATCGAGTTGCTCAGCGTGCTTCACCAATGCGGTGGGCGCGTGCGCTCCGGATGGTAGTGAGTTAGTCCATGGGCTCATCGCCGTGCAGAAACCGGTCAAGTTTCCGCATTGTCGGAGTTCGCCCGTATTGCTGTCCACCAAGACGATGACTTGCTCATCATCCTTCAGCGTCGCCGAAGCTGCATTAGCGGCCGGTCCCGAACGCACGATCTGTTGCCACATGCGTCCAGGCGTGTAGACCCCCGCGCCGATGTAGCGACCGCGGCCAGAACCAAATCCATCGCTTGTGGACGCCTTTTGACACCGGCTAAAGCAAAAAGGCCAAACACACCCAACAGAACCCAGTGCCGCATAAGCCCGCCCCATCTCCGCTACCGAGAGATGTGACACAAAACACTATCGCCCAAAAGTAGGGTCGACTACCCCTCGCCGAAGTTGCGCGCGCCCACCAGCGGCCCGCCTCTAGTGCAGCCGAACCTCGGCGTTCGGGTATAGCTGCTCGAACTGTCCCAGGGCCTGCGCCGACAGACTGACTTCCAGTCGCACGGCGCCGTCGTTGTAGGCTTGGCGCTCCAGCACCCGGCCGCTGCGGTAGAGCCAGGCGACGGCCGCGCCGTCGCCGTCGGCGATCAGCACCTCGACCGGCGGGGCCTCGTCGACCATGCCAGCGACCGCCTGCAACAGCTCGGGACAGCCCTCGCCGGTGGCGGCCGAGACCACGATGGCCGGCGGGTGGGCGCGGCGGGCGTCGCCGTGCAGGCCGTCGCGCAGGTCCTGAGGCACAAGGTCGAACTTGTTCCAGACTTCGAGGATGCGGCGCTCCTCCATGTCGACGCCCAGCCGCCCGAGTACGGCGCGCACGTCGCCGGCCTGGGCGTCGCTCTCCTCCGAGGCGATATCGCGCACATGCAGCACCACGTCCGCCTCGCGCACCTCTTCAAGCGTGGCGCGAAAGGCCTCGACCAGTTCGTGCGGCAGGTCGGAGATGAATCCCACCGTATCCGACAGGATGGCGGGCCGCCCGTCCGGCAGCTTCAGCGACCGCAGCGTAGGATCGAGGGTCGCGAACAGCAGGTCCTCGGCCATCACGTTCGACTGGGTCAGCCGGTTGAACAGGGTCGACTTGCCGGCGTTGGTGTAGCCGACCAGCGCCACCACCGGGTACGGCACCCGCTTGCGCGCCGAGCGCTGCAGGGTACGGGTACGGCGCACCTCGACCAAATCGCGCTTCAGCTTGCCGATCTTCTCGGCGAGCAGCCGCCGGTCGGTCTCGATCTGGGTTTCGCCGGGACCGCCCATCACGCCGAAGCCACCGCGCTGGCGCTCAAGGTGGGTCCAGGTGCGCACCAGCCGCGAGCGTTCGTACGACAGCCTGGCCAGCTCGACCTGCAGCCGGCCTTCACGGGTGCGCGCCCGCCGGGCGAAGATCTCCAGGATCAGGCCGGTGCGGTCGATGACCTTGGCCTGCCAGGCCTTTTCCAGGTTGCGCTGCTGCACCGGGGTGAGCGCGTCGTCGACGATGACGACGTCGGCCTCGCGGTCGCCGACCAGGTGGCCGATCTCCTCCACCTTGCCCTTGCCGAACAGGGTGGCCGGCGTGAGCTTGCGCAGGGCGACGACCAGGCGCTCGCGGATCTCGAGATCGAGCGCGAGCGCCAGGCCGCAGGCCTCCTCGAGGCGCGCATCGGCGCCTCGCGAAGAACCGCGGCCTTCTCTGTCGGGATGGATGACGATGGCGCCTTGGACCGGCGCCTCGCGGTCAACGAATTTGGATGAGCTCAATCGGCGTCGTCTTCAGACGGCTCGTACAGCTGCACAGGCTGGGCCAGCATGATGGTGGAGATGGCGTGCTTGTAGACAAGTTGGGATTGTCCG